>Ga0080004_1129166_pt1 | contig 23964 bp, 25 predicted proteins | sample WasSprMetagenome_FD_69207 | JGI IMG/M metagenome (GOLD analysis project Ga0080004, IMG submission 69207) | Sulfidic aquatic microbial communities from Washburn Spring, Yellowstone National Park, USA - WS (SPADES assembly) (version 2) | ecosystem: Environmental > Aquatic > Thermal springs > Hot...
TGAACAAGGTTCGAGCATTGAGGAAGAGGCTCCGCGAGTTAAAGACCAACAAAATAATCACTGAAAGCACTTACAGAAAGCTCTACACAATGGTTAAAAGCGGAAGGTTCACATCCGTCGCCGACATGGAGAGATTTCTAAAAGCTCATGACCTCTGGAGGAAACGCTGATGGCGAAGGGCTCCCGTTACAGTGTGCCATACCGCCGAAGAAGAGAAGGAAAAACCGATTATCGAAAACGAAAAGCCCTAATTCTCTCCAGAAAGCCCAGACTTGTGGTTCGCGGCACGCTCAAAAATATTATTGTCCAAGTAGTTGCCGCCAAACCCCATGGTGATGAAGTTTTAGTTTCTGCCCACAGCAGGGAACTCTTAAGAAATTATGGCTGGAAAGCTCCTAGGGGTAATCTTCCAGCAGCCTATTTAACAGGACTTTTATGCGGGTTAAAAGCTAAAGCGAGAGGGATTAAAGAGGCTGTTTTAGACATTGGACTGCACTCTCCAACGAAGGGCGCAAGGGTTTTCGCAGCCCTTAAAGGAGTTTTAGATGCTGGTTTAAATGTTCCACATGGGGAGGAGAAGCTGCCAGATGAAAAGAGAATACAAGGTGTTCACATAGCCCAGTATGCAAAAATGCTTTCTGCAAGCACTGAAAGGTATATGGTGGCCTTCTCAAAATATCTCGAGAATAAAATTCCTCCAGAGAGCCTTCCCGAACACTTTACAGAGGTTAAGAAGGCTATAATTGCCGCATTTGAGGGTGGAGGTAAAAGCCATGGCAGTGGATAGGGCTAAAAGTTTAGAAGAATGGGTTCCCAAAACCCGTCTTGGAAAACTGATTCAGGAGGGTAAAATAACCTCTATTGAAGAGGTTTTTATGGAAGGCTTACCCATCCGTGAACCCCAAATTGTTGACGCTTTGCTTCCCGACCTCCAGGAGGAAGTTATAAACATAAATTTGGTGCAGAAGCAGACAGATGCCGGCGAAAAGTCTAGGTTTAAGGCGATAGTTGCTGTTGGAAACAGAGACGGCTACATTGGGCTTGGAGCTGGGAAGGCTAGCCAAGTGCGAACAGCCATAGAGAAGGCGGCTGCTGATGCCAGACTAAACCTAGTTCCGATAAGGCGAGGATGCGGAAGCTGGGAATGTGGTTGTGGAAAACCCCACTCTGTCCCATTTCAAGTTGAGGGCAAATGCGGCGGCGTTAGAGTTGTCATAATCCCTGGACCGAGAGGCTTGGGCTTGGTTGCCAGCGAAGTTGCAAAAGTAATTCTTGGACTTGCGGGAATAAAGGATTGTTGGACAAGGAGTTATGGCTCAACAAGAACTGTTCCGTCCTTTGCATACGCGGTTTTTGACGCTTTGAAGAAGACTTACAGCCTAATAACGCCGACGGATTGGGTGAGATAGTTGTCAGAAGAAACCGAAAGCCGAAAATGCATAGTAGCCATACGCGTCCGCGGAATAATAAGTGCGCCATTACAAGTTCGGGAAACCTTGAAAATGTTAAACCTGAAAAGGAACAATTATGCAGTTTTAATTGATAATCGGCCTTCCTTTCTTGGAATGTTAAAAACAGCCCAAAGCTTTGTCACGTGGGGTGAAATTTCAAAGGAGACCTTGATAGCGCTGCTAAAGGAGAGGGGAAGACTCGTCGGGAACAAGAGATTGACGGATGATTACGCCAAGAAGCTTGGTTACGCCTCATTGGAAGAGCTTGCAGAAGCAATATACAACTGCAAAGTTGAATACTGGAAACTTCCAAACATTCAGCCATATTTTAGGCTGCACCCACCGACCAAAGGTTTTAAGGGCAAGATAAAGAAGGGCTACGGCATGGGCGGCGAGCTTGGATACCGTGGCGAAAAAATTAACGAGCTTTTGGAGAGAATGATTTAAAGGCTCCTTGCATTGTGGCGATACCTTTTATAGTTGGTTTTGAAATGCGTTTGTGTTAAGGGGGAGGAAAAACCAGCGTGAGATGGCGAAAAAGTGAGAAACGTCCCAAATGGTTTAGAACCACGAAAAGACCAAGCAGAATCGAAGATGAAATTTTCAAGTTTGAAAATTTGAGGGTTAAGAGGCGAAGTCCGCATGAGTATAAGAGTTTTAAATCTTTTAGAAATTGGAAGGAACCCGAGCCTTTGGTGGATGTTTTTAGAGAAAAGGATAGGATAGTTGTTGTTGCGGAGCTTAAGGGCTTTAAGAGGGAAAACATAAAAGTTCAAGCTGAAAAACAGCGGCTAACTTTGGTGGCAAAGGCTCAAGGGCGCAGGTACTATAAAAGTTTAAATCTTCCAGATGCTGTGATTCCAGAAGCAGCCCGCATAACATATAAGAATGGAGTCCTCGAAATACAGTTAAAGAAAGCCGTTGAGGAGAAGCCATTAAACAAGGTTGCTGGTTGAAGATGCCCCATAGGCTTAGAAAAATCCGCAAAAAACGTGGCTCAAGGACGTGCGGCTACGGGAGAGTAGGACAGCACAGAAAATCAGGTTCTAAGGGATATCGAAAGGCTGGACGCCATAAGCACGGATGGACATACGTAATAAAATACGAGCCAGACTATTTTGGGAAAAAAGGCTTTACTTCGCCAAAAAGCTTGAGGCAAGAAGTTAAAGTCATAAATATTGGAGAACTTGAAGAAATAGCCGAAAAATACGGAAAAACTGAAAATGGGAAAATTCTCATAGACTTGGAGGGTTTAGGCTACACGAAACTTCTCGGCTCCGGACAAATAACAAAGCCCCTTATTGTTAAAGTTCCTTCATGCTCGAAATCGGCGGCTGAAAAGATAGAGGAGGCTGGCGGAAAGGTCTTAGTGGAATCTGAACAAGTTGGGGAGTAGCGGTTAGCCCATGGCTGGAAGATTCCTAAACCTATTCAAACCCATTGCGCGGTTCATTCCAGAGGTAAAAGCTCCAGAACGTAGGGTAAGCTTTAATGAAAAACTCTTCTGGACTGCCATAGCCCTCATAATATATCTGGTAATGTCTAGCAATGCTTGCCGCCTATACGGGATTCCCAGCACCGTGGAGGAAAGGTTTGCACCATTAAGGATAATTTTTGCGTCAAACAGAGGAACTCTCATGGAACTTGGCATAGGACCCATAGTTACTGCAGGTCTTATCTTGCAGCTTTTGGTGGGTTCTGCTATGATAGAATGTGACATGTCGAAGCCCGAAGACAGAGCCTTATTTACTACAGCAAGCAAAGTTTTGGCGATAATTCTTACTGGAGTACAAGCATCAGCCTACATAATAAGCGGAATGTACGGCACACTGCCCGGCACAACAGCTATAATCATATTTCTGCAGCTCTTAGCCGCCGGTTTCATAGTCTTACTACTGGACGAGCTTATACAAAAGGGTTGGGGATTCGGCAGCGGAATAAGCCTTTTCATAATGGCTGGAGTTGCACAACAAATATTCCTTCAATGCTTTGATACGAGCCCCGCCGACGTGCATGGCAGCAATGGAATATTCATTGCATTAGCTCAAACCTTAATGCGTGGGCAGCCTATAAATGGGCTACTGTTAAGGGGAAATTTTCCGTCAATAGTTGGGTTAATAGCAACCATAGCGGCTTTTCTCGTAATAATTTACATGGAAGGCGTTAGGGTGGAGCTGCCACTTTCCTACGCTGGCTATCGCGGTTTCAGAAGCCGATACCCAATAAAGCTATTATACGTTTCAAATCTTCCAGTAATTTTTGCTTCTGCACTTTTTGCCAACATATACTTCTTCTCATATCTCCTATGGAGATGGGACAGTAACAACCCTTGGATTCGACTTTTAGGGTGGTATAAACGTGAAGGAAATCAAGAGGTGCCCGCGGGAGGCCTAGTTTATTATGTGACTTCTCCAGGTAATCTTACAAATGTGATTAATGAGCCATTAAGAGCCATTGGATATTTGGCAATTCTCATAGTCTTCTGTGTAATTTTTTCGCTTACATGGCTCGAGGTTGGCGGTTTAGGGCCTTCAACTGTTGCGAAGCAGCTTGTGGATGCTGGAATGCAGATTCCAGGGTATAGACGTTCAGGCAAGGCTGTAGAGCAAATTCTTAAGCGCTACATTCCTGCGGTCACTGTGTTAGGCGGAATCATTGTAGGGCTTATTGCTGGCTTATCAGACTTCTTCGGAGTTTTCGGTTCTGGCATAGGGATTTTGCTTTCCGTAGGCATAATCTACCAGTATTATGAAATTTTAGTGCGAGAGAGGGCTGCTGAAATGTATCCAGCCTTCAGAAGAATATTTGGAGAGTGAACTTAGGCATGTCCTTCCCGCCGACAAGCCCTCCTTGGTCCACGCTTTTCATTTTCCTCCTCGCCGCCACTATATCGCTTCTAATTTCTCTTGCAAATCGTTTAACAACAGACCCTGAAAAGACGAAGGCTTGGAGGAAGGAAATCGCCGAATGGAATGAACAATTACGTGAAGCTCGAAAAAGCGGGAACAAGAAGCAAATGGAGAAACTTATGAAAAAACAGCAGTACATACTCCAAATTCAAGCAAAAATGTCGTGGCAATCAATGAAAGTTTCATTCCTCTTTTTCATACCCTTAATGATAGTCTGGTACACCTTAAGTGGAATATATTTTAAAGAAGGTGTCCCCCCACTTGCATATTTTCCAGGAATAGGGCATCAGCTGCTCTGGTTCCATTCTCTATTCTGGTGGTATCTTCTATGTTCCTTCCTTTTCAGCACGCTGTTTTCCCATTTATTTGGACTTACAAGTGTGGAGTGATGAGATATGCCTAGACCAGCCCAGCGAACCCGCAGCCGGAAACGTGTTTTTAAGGCTTTACCAGGAGGACGCACAAGCATACATTTTAAACGCGAAGTTCCGAAGAGCAGCATCTGTGCCCGATGTGGCAAACCTTTAGCCGGAATTCCCCGTCTCCTTCCCCACGAGGTGAGGAAGCTTAACAGAACAAAAAGGAGTATTTCAAGGATTTATGGGGGGCACCTCTGCCCAAACTGCTTAAAAAAAGGTCTAAAACAAGCAGTGCGAACGCTTAGTGCTGCATGAGGTTCTTTGCATGGCGAAGGAACCATTGGTTATCTGTGTTTGCGGGATGGCTGGAAGCGGAAAAAGCACTTTGGCAAAAAAGCTGGCTGAAAGGTATGGACTTAAATACTATTCTGGCGGGGATGCTTTAAAGGCTTTAGCTTTGGAAAAGGGGCATAAGCCAGCGGAGCACGGCTGGTGGGAAAGCAGAGAAGGCTTATCATTCTTGGAGAAGAGAGAGAAAAACCCTGAATTTGATAGGGCTGTAGACCAGAAGCTTTTGGAAGTCGCAAAACAGGGGAACGTCGTCTTAGACAGTTGGACAATGCCTTGGCTTCTTGAAAATGGTTTTAAGATATGGCTTGAAGCATCGCCTAGAAAAAGGGCTGAAAGGGTGGCGAAAAGAGACAAGATACCATTGAAAGAGGCATTAAAAGCCCTAAGAAAAAAGGAGGAGAAAACAAAAGCAATCTATGAGAAGCTTTACGGCTTCAAACTAGGCGAGGATTTCACTCCCTTCCACATAATATTGGACACCGACAATTTATCCGCCGAAGAAGTTTTCCAGGTCTTAAGCACAGTTTTGGACAAGCTGATTTTTGATAAACAGAGCTTCGCGTAAATTTTTTAAAGTTATAGAGAAAACTTCTATAACAATCCTCTAGAACTAAATTCAAATCTGAGTCCGAATCGTACGTGGGGATTGGAGAGCTTGAAAATATTAATTTTCAGCTCTATAATTACTATGGCTCTTGTTCTCGGGATTCTTTATGGGCTTATCCCGATAACTTGGGAAACCGCCCAAACATTGTTCACTTTTAACATTCTATTTCTGCTCATTCTTATGCCCTTAGGGGGCTCTTGGGCGAGAAAAGTGGCGATACATTTGTTAGGCAACATTTTAAGCTTCATTTGGAGCACCTTCTTCTATCTATTTGTCCACTCAATTGCGGGACAAATGGATGGAATGTTTAACGCTTTATATGTTATTTTAAGTCCGCTGTTGAATGTTTTGTGGGTTGTCGCATTTTGGTCCACAAGTTTAACCCTTTTGGCTGGAAAAGAAGAAAGAAAGCGGTGGAAAACTTGATAATAGAAATTTTGGAGGCGTTGCTTATTTTAGCGACAGCCTTGATGGCGGCATATCTCGTCCGCCATTACATTTTCACCTTAACTGTTGCCAAGAAATCAAAGAAAAATGGAAGTTCCGTTGTAGCTATAAGTTCGGATAATTCTTACAGGCCAAAAGTATCAATTCTTATACCTGCCCGCAACGAGGAACGCGTTATTGGCAGAATTCTTCAGAGGATGGCAGAGCTAACGTATCCGAAGGACAAGTTGCAAGTGATAGTGATAGACGATGCCTCAACGGATAAAACAGGAATCATAGCGGAACAGTATTCGAGGCTGTATCCTCACATATTTGTTATGAGGAGAAATAAAGAGGAGGGCGGGCGTGGGAAGGCTGCCGCCCTAAACGCTGGAATGAAGCTGGCTGACGGCGAAATAGTCCTATGCTTTGACGCCGACTACTATCCGCAAAGGGACATTGTAGAAAAACTTGTGAAAGAGTTTAAGGACTCAAAAGTTGGAGCGGTTCAAGGCAGAGTTGTTGTACTAAACGAGCCGCAGAACGTTGTCACAAGGCTTGTCTCCCTTGAGAGAATAGGCGGATATCGCGTCGACCAAGAGGCACGTGACAGCCTTGGCTTAATAGCACAGTTCGGCGGTACTGTTGGAGGCTTTAGGCGCACGCTTCTAGAGTCTCTCGGCGGGTGGGATGAGAATATTTTGGCGGAGGACACCGATCTGACTTTTCGTGTTTATCTTGCTGGTTACAAGGTTAAGTATGTTGGCGACGCGGAATGCTATGAGGAGGCTGTTGAAAGCTGGCGAGCCTATTGGAAGCAGCGGTACAGATGGGCTAAGGGACATATGCAATGCGCCTTCAAACATTGGCTGAACGTTCTAAAAAGCAAAAAACTTGGGCTTAGAGAAAAAATTGACGGCCTACTTCTGCTAAATGTCTATTTTCTACCAGTAATAGTCCTTTTCTCATGGATAATTGGAATTTCACTGACTTTCCTAAAATTTTCGCATTGGTCCACCCCATTTTGGGCAACATCCTCCATCGCCCTCTACAGTTCTATTGGAAATTTTGCCCCATTTTACGAAATTGGAGTGGGGGCATACCTTGACGGCAGAAAGAGAGCACAGTGGCTCGTCCCCCTACTCCTCTTCACTCTCCTATACAATATTCCCATATGCACAAAAGCCCTCATCGACATTCTCATTTCAAAAATTACGAGAAAAAACAATAACTATTGGGAGAAAGCCGAGCATTCTGGCAATGGAAACTGTTATATTATGAACAACACAAAACTTTAGAAAGGTAGAGAATGGTTCCGGCTTCAGCTTTCACATCGGTTGTAATGTTGTTTTTTGGAGTTATAACCTTCATTATCATCATGCTTTTACCAGCCATCGTGGAACTGAAAAAACCAAGGGATGCCGGCCCAAAAATACTGGAAAACGAGGAGCAGCATAGAATCGATCTGTTAGTTGACATGGAAATTGAGGCAAAATTTGATTGGGTAACCGTAAGAAGAGTTGCGGAAATAATTGCCTTCCTCCCAAGTTTAGAGCCTTAGAATCTGAATTTAGAAAGCCTCATAGAGAAGAACTGTCAATTTAATGGTTAGGAAAGAGAAGACGAGGCCTTCTAATGTTCTTCCTTGAATGCACGGCATGTGGCGCAAGGTTTAAAGCCTATCCACCACAACATAGCTGCAAGAAATGCGGCAGTCTACTAGAGTATAAATGTGATGATGAAACACTTAAAAGCGTGAAATTTTCCGGGCCCTTCACTTTTTGGCGTTACAAGAAACTCTTGCCAGAGGTTAAAAATGTTGTCTCCATGGGCGAGGGGGGGACTCCACTTATCAAGGCGAAGAGACTTGCTAAAGACGTTGGGTTGAACAATTTATGCTTTAAGGATGAGACGCGAAATCCAACAAATTCTTTCAGAGATAGATGCGCCACCCTAATTGTTTCTAACGCTGTTGATTTAGGATATGGGTCGATTGTTTGTGCTACAAATGGAAACCTTGGGGCTTCTTTAGCTGCTTACTGCGCAAAGCATGGATTAACATGCCATGTTATAGTGCCGAAAAATGTGGATATGGGAAAACTTGCCCAAATGCTCATCTACGACGCCGTAATTGAAGAGTATGGAGAAATAGTGGACGATTCGCTAAAAAGAGCCGATGAATTAGCCAAGGAAATGGGCTGGTATCAAGGGTCTGCAGAGTTTAATCCGCTTTCCATAGAAGCCCTAAAAACTATCGCCTACGAGGTCTACGAACAAATGGGCGTACCGGACTGGTTTATAGCCTCCATGGGAAGCGGAGGAACATTATACGCCGTTTGGAAGGGCTTCAAAGAGCTTCAAATAAGAGGTGAAGCAGGCTCTCTTCCAAGGATGGTTGGCGTTCAAGCCGAGGGATGCTCACCAATTGTTATGGCGTACATGCAAAATGTCCAAGAGCTTATTCTTAAAACAAAACCTTCAACCCACGCGCTTGCCATACTAGTTAAAAACCCACAGTTTGGCAAACTAGCCCTTAAAGCCATCAAAGAATCACAAGGAACAGCCACATCGGTTTCAGACGAAGAGATTTTCTCAGCAGAGCAAGAAATTGCAAAACTTGAAGGAGCCTTTGCCGAACCAGCAAGCGCAGCAACATACGCGGCGCTCAAGAAGCTTGTAAACAAGCATGTGATCGATAAAAAGGACAAGGTGGTATGCTTGATAACTGGAAGCGGTCTAAAGGCAACAGACATTCTTCAAGCCTTAACAAAGAGGAGGAAAACAGCCATTGTGGGACTGGAGCTTAGCACAAAGGAGAAAATATTGCGGATCCTATGTGAAGCGGATGCCTATGGCTATGAATTATGGAAAAAACTCGGAAAGATGATGACAAGAGCAGCAATTTACCAGCATCTAAACGAGTTGTCAAAAAATGGGTTAATTTCAAGTTATGAAAAAGATGGGCGAAAATACTTTAGAATAACAAAACGTGGAATGAAAGCCCTTCGCGCATTTGACAACTTAAAACTTCTACTATAGTTTTCGGTTTCAGCAGAGCCATAAACCTAAAATAGTTTAAAATATAGTATAGTTACAACTATACTAACTGAAAGGTTTGCATAATGTCAAGGTCAACTGTGAACTTGGCAAGGCGGTTAAGCATTACGGGTGTTTTCACAGCCCTTGTTTGTATAGCGACAATAAGCTTCACTGTTTATGTGCCAAGCACAAAAGGCTATTTTAACATAGGGGAAACAGTAGTTTATATATCAGCCTTACTTTTCGGGCCCTCCGTGGGAGCCTTCGCTGGTGGCGTTGGTTCTATGCTTGCAGATGCTTTCCTCGGCTATTATTATTATGCCCCCGCAACTTTGGTGATTAAAGCCTTTGAAGGCTTTCTTGTCGGTTTTCTCAGCCGAAAAGGACGAGTTTTTACTAGGTCTTACACCAAACGTGAGTGGAGAATTTTCACAATTGAAATAGGCATACTCGTAGGATTGCTCATCAGCCTTATTGGCTTCCTCTACTATAGCGGTCTCGTCGAACTATATTCTGGCATGATTTCCATAGAAAATCCGGCGTCAACGTTTTTTATTCCAGTTGAGTTTTGGTTTGGTATAGGGATTCTCACGGTCGTCCTAATAACAGTTTTAGCCTTAACATCCGAGCCCGAGTTCAGCTTAGCCATAGTTTCATGCATCTTTGGAGGGTTGTTAATGGTTTTTGGCTACTTTCTGTACGAGCAATTTTTCCTTGGAGTGTTTGCCTTCGCGGAGGTCCCCATAAACATCGGGCAAATGACGGTGGGCGTTATTGTTGCAACTCCTATTGTTCGAATTGTAAAGAAAGCTCTGCCACAACTTAAAATCTAACATGCTGAAATATTTGCTTGAGGCGTTTGAAATTGAAACTGCCGTTTGGAAAGGTTCCCATCGAAATATTGAAAGAAGTTGTCTTCAAAAATCTGGGATTTAAACGCGAGGAGGTTGTCCTCGGGCCGTCAGCTGGCTATGATGGTGCAGTTGTAGATTTAAGTGAGAAGTCTTTGGTGGCTTCGATGGATCCAATAACTGGTGCTGTTGAGCGTATTGGCTGGCTTGCAGTAAATATCAACGCAAATGACATCGCAACTTTTGGCGTAGAACCAGCCTTCTTTCTTTCATGCATACTGCTTCCAGAAAACGCCGATAGGAAAATCATTGAGGTTATATGTTCCCAAATGAATGCCGCTGCAAAGGATTTAAAGATGGCAATTATTGGGGGACACTGCGAAGTGACACCTGGACTCACCAATCCAGTTGTTATAGGCTGCGCCTTGGGAATAACAGATAATGGGCGTTATGTCACTGCCGGTGGAGCCAGACCCGGAGACAAACTTATTCTAACAAAAAGTGCTGGCATTGAGGGGACAGCCATCCTTGCAACTGAGCGCTATGATCTGCTTCTGAAGATGGGTGCCGATGATAGGCTTTTGAAGTCTGCGCAGAGGTTTTTTGAGAAAATAAGCGTTGTAAAAGAGGGTATTGCAGCCTTTAAAACAGGTGGGGTAAACGCCATGCATGACCCAACAGAGGGCGGCATCCTAGGAGGTATCCATGAAATGGCAGATGCCTCAAACTTGGGCGTCAAAGTTTTTGAAGAGGATATTCCAGTGGCAAAAGAAACAATGGAGATCTGTAGACTTTTAGAGATAGATCCACTGCAGCTAATAAGCTCTGGAGCCATGCTTATAGCGGCCAAGCCAGAGTCCGCGGAGCATGTTCTCAAAAAATTGAGGGAGGAGAAGATTGACGCCTTTGTGATCGGCGAGTTTTTAAGCAATCCAAACGCGCGTATTATTGTTCACAAAGATAAACGCGAAAAGCATCTACCTCGTCCAGAATGCGATCACTTATGGATTGCATTAAAAAAGCGGGATATATCAAAATAAATATGCTAGCCTTTGAAATATAAATTCTCAGAAGGATGAAAATGTCCACAGTTCTGAATTTAGGGAGGATTTTTGTGACTGGTGGTGCAGGTTTCATAGGGAGTCACTTGGTGGATAGATTATGCGGGATGGGCGCAGATGTTATTGTATTTGATAACTTAAGTTCAGGCACTCTTGAAAATGTAAAGAAATGGTTGAACGCGCCTAATTTCAGGTTTATACGTGGCGATTTACTGTTTCCTTCAGAAATTGTTGAGCCTTTAAGTGTATGTGACACTGTTTTCCATCTTGCTGCCAACCCAGAAGTTCGCATTGGCTCAGAAAACCCGACAATTCACTACGAGCAAAATGTACTTGCAACATTCAACCTTCTCGAAGCAATCCGTAAGGTGGGACATATAAAAACGCTGATTTTCACTTCTTCTTCAACAGTTTACGGAGATGCAAAAGTAATACCAACTCCCGAAGATTATGCTCCACTAACACCCATATCAACTTATGGCGCATCCAAATTAGCCGCAGAGGCCCTCATATCAGCATACGCCAACACATACGGCTTCAAGGCCATAATTTATAGGCTGGCAAACATTGTGGGTTTGAGGTCGCAGCACGGAGTTATACACGATTTCATAAAAAAGCTCCGGGAAAACCCAAAAAAACTTGAGATACTTGGTGATGGCACCCAAACAAAATCCTACTTGCATGTTAAGGATTGCATAGACGCCATCTTAACCGGCGTGCACGCAAGCAATGAAAAGGTAAGCATTTTCAACGTAGGATCGGAGGACATGACAACAGTCAAGGAAATAGCAGACATTGTATGCGCAAAAATGGGACTAGGAGACGTCCACTATGTTTTCACGAAAGGTGTCAACGGGGGTAGAGGATGGAAGGGCGACGTAAAAATCATGTTGCTAAGCATTGAGAGGCTTAAAAAATTCGGGTGGGAACCAAAACTAAGCAGTCGTCAAGCAGTTGAGAAGGCTGTTACGGAAATATTAAACTCTGCGCATCTAATGTCTCTTTAGAAAAAATCTTGCGCTCCGCCACTTATCCCTGACTATTTCAAGATTGCCAGCGACACTCCCATGAATTGAGTAAAAGATGTAACAAAGATAGGTGCACTTCTCACATTCGCTGTATTTTTTCCTTAACGCTTCAAATCTATCGCTTTTCCAAAGATTAGGCAATTCAAAGATTGAGGCGACTGGCTCATGAAGGTGGCAACCAGCAACTTCGCCTCGATGATTTATTACAAAAAAATTCTGAAGCGCACGACATTTCCAAATCCTCCTATTCTCTAAGTAAAGGCATTTAATGGCTTCTAAAACTTTGGTTGTTATTAAAACATTGTCGTCTTCTCGTTTCATTTCCAGAAGCGAGTCGCAAACCTTCACCATGGCATCCCTATCCCTTATCAGGAAAACATCTTCCTCTTTACCTATTTTAAAAAGTGAGTTTGAACTTTCCGCTGCATCATAAGAGTATAGGGAATACCAGACCGGAATTCCTCTTTTCAAGAAATATTTGGTGAAATCAACAATCTCGTAAAGGTTGGCCTGCGAAATGGTCGGCGTCACGCTTACGTTGATGCCCTCCTTATGAAGTTTTTCAACGGTCTCCATGGCCCTTTTCCATGCGCCTTTAACACCTCTTATGCGGTCGTTTTTTTCAGGGTTTAGGCTGTCTATTGAAATTGCGACGAAATTTGCGTGCCTTAAAACATCAATTTTTTCAGCCGCCATACTGCCGTTATCATAAACCGTTGTAAAGAAGTAACGTGACGCATATTCAATTATTTCATCAATATCCGCCCTCAATAGTGGATTGCCGCCAGATATTAAGACTTCAACAACACCCAGTTTCCGAAGGACATCCAAACCTCGTTTAATTTCCTCAGTTGACAGTTCCTCGTTATCCTGTTCTCGCCAGACGTTACATCCAGCACAGCGGTAGTTACACCTTCTTGTAACCATCCATTGGACATGGTAAGGTCTGTTTGGGGCTAAAACCCGCGATACAATGCCTAAGGCTTTCTTAATAGACATTTAGGGCACCGCTTGAAGTTTGTGCCAGCTCATTTTATAATCAATACCTTTTGGTTTGAATATAAAACTGTTAATGGTGCGGATGAAGCTTTAAAACTTGGGGAAGTATAAATCCTTTTAATCTCTTGGATTACCAGTTTGGAATATTGTTGCATGCCGTGAGATGGTGTAGTAGGGTGACTATTCAGAAAGTGGACGTTGTGGTGCTTACCAAAAACAGTGAAAGAGTTCTAGAAAAATGCCTAAACTCAATCTACGGAAACATTCCGGTGAACCGTTTAATAATAGTTGATGGATACTCAACTGACAATACTTTGAGGATTGTTGAGAAATTTAAAGAGAAATACGGAAATGTTGTTCTGTTAATGGACAACGGGACGCGGGGCAGCGCAAGAATGAAGGGTATAAACGAAGCCGCAACAGAGTGGTTCGTCTTTGTAGACAGCGATGTCGTATTATGCGACAAATGGTTTGAGAAAGCCAAAAATCTCGTAAAGGAGGATGTTGGAGGAGTCTGGGGTATAGAAATCTGGCATGGCATCAAAAACCCAATTGTCCTAAAGCTCTTTCTGAAAATAACCAGAAAAATTTTTGATTTAAGAGGAGGAACCCATGATCTGCTTGTACGCCGCGACGCAATTAAAGACATTGATATTCCAAGAAATTTGCACGTGTTTGAGGATGCCTTCATCAAGGAATGGATTGAGAAGAAAGGCTTTAGATTGGTCGCAGCCTATGACCCCTACTGCATACATTATAGGCCTCCAGAAGCTTGGACGATAGAGGGAAGCATCCGTATACTCATTGAGAACCTGCGTTTTGGGACGTTTCGCAGATTTCCAAAATTATGCATGGCATATGCGTTCTACACAGTCTATGTCTTGTATAGGAGCTTATTTAAAAAGATTAAAAGCTAACGCTATTCTATGGGTATTCTCTTGAGTACCGTGAAAGCAAAGCTTTCCTTGTTAATATATAAGAAGAGCCTATTGTGAACCATAGGAGGGAAAGTTTTAGATAACCACTTTTCTCAAATCTTCTCATCGAAACATATCCTTTTGCGTTGCGAACGAACTTAATTCTTCCATACTCTCTTAATTTTAAGGACATGTCGATATCTTCGCCACATGCATTCTTCTCTGTGAAGCCTCCAACTTTTTCAAAGGCGTCTCTTTTGATTGCTACAGCTGTCCCTATTTTTCCGAAACATGGAATTTTTGCTTCCCTTAAAACAAAATTTGATAATTCCTCTTTGCTGTACGCCAGCCATGCTTTTAATGTTCTCTCTTTAGGGAGCAAATCTCCATACGCAGCCACAACCTTGTCCTCGTTTAGATATGGCAAAACTGTATCAATCCAGTTTGGAAGGAGAGTTATGTCGGCGTCTACAAAGAGGAAGATGTCCCCCCTTGCCTCCCTTGCTCCTATGTTTCTTCCAGCGGGTATTATGCAGTTTTGAATTAGAATTTTGTCTGCATATTTTCTGGCGATGTCTACGGTTTTATCCTCGGAATTCGAATCAACAACGATTATTTCTCTGTTGTTATATGTTTGGTTCTTCAAAGACCTTAGGCAGTCCTCGATGTAGCGCTCTTCATTAAGGGTTGTGACTATTATTGAGACTAATTTTGACATCGTGGTTCCGTTTTGCTGGCCTAGATAATGGCTTTATTCTCTCTACTAGTTAAAAATTTTCATGTTATTGTAGGGAAAACCTAAATTGTATGTTTGTAGATTGTGTTAGCAAGTTGTTGGGTTGATGGTTTATGGCTGAAGAAGACCCTGTTAAGTTGCACAAGGATGGGAACACGCTTTACGAAATTGGCAAGTATGAGGAGGCTAAAGAGAAGTTTCTGAAGGCTTCCGAGCTGTATAAAAAAGCAAACAATTTCTTCGACGCCACATATGCCCTCTTTAAAGCTGGCGAATGTGCTTTCATGCTGAAGGATTACACCGGGGCCGTTGAATATTTCCTAAAGTCCGCGGAGCTTTCCTTCCAAAAGGGCTTTGACAGATTCGGCGTCAGTGCATTGGAGTACGCAAGAGACTGTTATAGGGTTTTAGGTGAAAGCGAAAAAGTTTTGGAGACTGAGAAAAAGATAAAAGAGGTTAAGGCGAAACTCGAAGAGTCTTTTTAAAAGCGTCATATCCTTTTTTATTTTGCCTCTTGCTGAATAAATAAAACAGTTTTAATTTTGAGTTGCATTATTTTAGCATGGTAGGACTGAAGTGTTGTATGCCAACGCCGTTTAGGACCCTGGCGGAATTATGTGAGAGACTTGAGGGCATGAGCCGGCGGATTCCAGCCATAAATCTTGTAGCAGATTTTCTTAAGAACCTTGAACCTGGCGAGGTTGAGCCTGCAATTTCAATGATTTTGGGGAGGCCTTTTCCAAAGTGGAGTCAGCAAACTCTTGATGTGAGCTGGGCAACTTTAAGCGAAATTATTAGGCGTATAACTGGGGTTGATTGGAAAGTTTTCCTGGAAGCCTTTAACAAGACCGGAGACGTTGGTTCGGCTGCAAAGGTTGTTTTTGAAAACTGCAAGGTTAGGCGGCAAGCAGTGCTTTTTGAGAAGCCTTTAACAATATTGGAGGTTCGGCGGAGTTTTGAGGCTATAGCGGAAACCGTTGGATACGGCTCTAGAGAGAAAAAGGAACGTCTAATAGAGGCTTTACTTAGTTTAGCCTCTCCGCTTGAGGCGAAATATTTGGTAAAAATATTCATTGGTGAGATGCGGACAGGCTTCCACGAGGGGCTAATGGAACAGGCAGTTTCCAAGGCTTTTCAGATACCGCTTGAAGCTGTTAAAAGAGCAGGCATGGTGTTAGGGGATATTGGCACTGTAGCGGCATTAATAAAAACTGAAGGCAAGGAAGCACTGTCAAAAATTGGTTTTCAAGTTTTTAGGCCTGTCAAGCTTATGCTGGCTCAGATGGCTAATGATGTGGCTGAAGCCTTAAAAGAGCATGGTGGAAAAACCGCCTTTGAGTATAAACTTGATGGTGCTAGGGTTCAAATTCATAAGCATGGGGATGAGGTGCGAATTTTCAGTCGCAGACTAACGGATGTCACTAAGAGTTTGCCAGAAATAGCCGACATAGTAAGAAGGGAAATTAAAGCCGGTGAAGCCATTCTAGAGGGTGAGGTAATAGCCATAGACGAGAAGGGGCATCCCGTCCCCTTCCAGCATCTCATGCGGAGGTTTAAAAGAATCCATGAAATAGAGGATGTGGCTGAAACAATCCCAGTTAGGCTTTATCTCTTCGACATCTTATACTTGAACGGTGAAAGTCTAATTTCGCTGCCCTATGTGCAGCGGAGACAAATTTTGGCTGAAAATGCTGGAGGAATACCGCTGACAAAACAGGTAATTACAGAGAGCGCCGAAGAAGCCGAACGGTTCCTTAGAGAGGCTGTTGACTGCGGACATGAGGGGCTTATGGCTAAGAGGCTGAACAGCGAATACATGCCAGGAATTCGTGGGAAACACTGGTTGAAGATAAAGCCTATCCTTGAACCACTGGACTTGGTTATTGTCGCCGCGGAATACGGTTATGGACGGAGATGCGAGTGGCTATCAGACTATTATTTGGCGGCGCGTGACGCTGAGACTGGCGAATTTTTGGTTGTTGGCAAAACCTTCAAGGGGTTAACGGACTCCGAAATCATCGAAATGACAAGGCGTCTAAAAGAACTTTCCATAAAAGAGGAGTACCGCCGAGTCTACGTCACTCCAAAAATTGTGGTGGAAGTAGCCTACAACGAAATTCAGAAGAGCCCAAAATACAAATGCGGCATGGCACTGCGTTTTGCAAGAATAACTCGGATAAGGGATGATAAAACCCCGGAGGAAGCTGACACTATACAGAGGGTTAGAGAAATCTACCAAAAACAGTTTTTGAAAAAGGGTAATATAAGGCTGCAAGACAGCATTTAATATACCTTCGCTAACGCCTTTAAGGAAGGTTTGAAATGACCAAAGCACGAAAATTCCGCATTTCATATGACGAATTTTACAGTCGACAACTTGTCATGAAGGAGCTTGGACGCGAAGGACAAGAGAAGCTTGCAAAGGCAAAGGTTGCTGTTGTTGGACTTGGCGGGCTTGGCACAATTGCATCGCTTTATTTGACGCTTGCTGGTGTCGGCTACCTACGCCTAATAGACCAGGACACCGTGGAGCCGCACAATCTCCACAGACAAGTCTTGTACACACCAGAAGATTTGCGTTATCCGAAGGCTGAGGTTTCGGCAAAGAGGCTTATGGGAGTGAATCCTTTTGTTAAGGTTGAGGCTGTTCCGGAGAACCTGAACGTGGACAATGCTGAAAAGCTATTGAAGGGCGTGGACTGTGTTGTTGATGGTTTGGATAATATGCGCACCCGCTACATCGTCAATCGAACTTGTATAAAGCTTAAAACCCCATATGTTTTTGGAGCCGCCATAGGTATAGAGGGCAACCTCTCAGTTTTTGCCCCACCCGAAACCCCATGCTTAGAATGCGTCTTGCCAAACATTGAGGACAGCAATCTACTAACATGCGATGTCAGGGGAGTTTTAGGTGCAACTCCCGGAATCATCGGAACAATGGAAGCCATGGAAACAATAAAACTCATAGCTGGAATGGGCACGCCATTGAAAGGTAAGCTTATGGTATGCGACTTCAGCGACATGTACTTCGCCATAATAGACATATACAAGAGGGAAAACTGCCCAGCATGCCGAGGCGAAGCCGCAGCCCAAAAACCAAGGGAAAAACTTGTATGGCTATGCGGAAGAAACACTGTCAACATAAACCCCGAAAAACCAACAAAACTAAACCTTGAAAACATTCAAACAAAAATAGGGCAAAACTTCAAAGTGCGTGTAAAATCTTCGATGGCAATAGTCTTCACATACAAAAACTATGAAATAACACTATTCAACGGCGGGCGCATGCTAATAAAGAACGTAGACAATGAAGAAAAAGCCGTGAAAATCTATAGAGAGATAGCCCAAAAACTAGGGTTAAACAAATAAAACCTTTATTACACACTCAACAAACTTTAATTTGAAAATGGGTGCCGGGGTGGCCGAACGGTTCAGGCGGCTGCCTGCAGAGCAGCTATATGTGGGTTCAACTCCCACCCCCGGCTTTTCGGAATGAACCCTCAGACTTTCAGCGTTGTCATTTGCGCTTTCTGAAGAATTTGGCTCCGTTATGCTCACATACATATTCAAACCCAGCCTCAATGAGGGCCTTTATCTCATCGTTTGTAGACGCAACTTTGCATATGTAGTCGTCTTCATTTTTGAAGTCCACAAGCTGAGTGTAAATCAGAGTATTTTTGATGTTTTTGTGACCGAGCAACCTCATAACGTATAGGATGTCCTTTGTCTTGTAGTATTCCATTGTTGCCTTCCAGTGTCTGAACGTGTGAAATGTTATTTGCGTGAGCCTCGGGTTTCCAAGCTTTTCTGCAGCCTTCCTCCTTTGGCGTGAATATTGACGTGCAAAGCCTCTTAAGGGGTATCCGCCAAACACCAATTGAGATTTTTTAGGGAGCGAGTTGAGCATTGATGCAAGTTTAGATGTGATTTTTAATAATCTTGGGCTACTTCCTTTTTCCGGTGCAACCCTCACGTTCAAATTTACAAAGTCAATATCCGTCCACTGAAGCCTCCATGCTTCGCCAGCCCTAATCCCCGTTTCTTTGAGCAGTTGAAGGAACGCAGCTGTCTTCTTTCCGCAGCTTGCTATTAGCTGGTCTAACTCTTCCTCTGTTGGTATGAAAGGTAGCTTTTGTATTCTCCGATACCTTGGAGGCTCCCACTTTCCGCCAAACATTGAAAGAAAGCTAGTGTATGCTTCCACAGCAAGCTCCTTTCTGCCTTCGCTCCAATTATCCTGCTTTGATATCGTCTCTTTAACGGATTCGGGATCGTATAGGTTGGCTCCAAGTTTTACTAGGCGCTTCAAAATTTTGACTCGGCCCTCGATTGTAGATTTGGAGTAGCCTTGCTTTATCAGCCAAAAGCTGTATTCTACAATTTTGGCGAATGATTCTTTATACTCTTGTGAGGTGAACTTTTCCTCTGAAAGCGTTGTGGCTCCCGCAAGCCCACTTTTAGGCGGGTTTTCCACTGTGGCCAAGGTTTGCACCAGCCTGCCAAGGCTGGTGGGGTCTCTCCACTCAGGGTCACAGTTCCCTTGGCAATTATGATCTAAGCAGTTTTCCAAATTTAAGCTGAATGGAGAATTCTTCCATTCACCTTGCCTTCTATAGTTTGGGTCTGTGAAACGGTAGCCGCATTCGCTGCAGAGCCACCGTTGGACTGTTGTTCCGTCGGCTAAGTAGCGTAGTCCATCCTTGTAAAGCCTTGTGCTACCGCATTGCGGACATTGAAGCTTGATTTGTGCTTTGTTCGTCTGGGGCTGGCTTCTAGGGGGCTGAGTGGGCAGGCTAGGCGAAACAGGGCCTCCCGTTTGGTTTAACTCGCCTTCGATATGGGTAGGCTCAAACTCTGGACTTTTTTGTGGAAATAGCCCCATTCTAGGCCAACCCCAGCATTTACTACACAATTCTCCAGAAACCAGGATATGGCGAGTGAACTCGTCCCTCCCTCTGAAGGGCTTCTAAGATAGCTCTGACCACATCTATTGGGCGCTGAGCTTCGAGGGCAACCTCTTCAGTTGTAGCGCTTCCCCTAATCCTGGAAGCTTCAGCCAAAGCATTAAAGACGTGTTGAACGTTGTCTTGAGTTAAAGTAGCCTGAGCTTCCGTTTCTCCAAGTTTTTCCTGGCTATTCTGCTTCCTTTCCTTGGTTGCTTTATTTACTTTTTCAAGATTAATTTGATATTGGACTCCTTTGCTTGTCTGGTATTTCCTTTGGGTTACGCCGAGGTTTTCCAGGGCGCTTACAACAATATGCCAGTCCTTAATCCATGGAACGACGTCCTGCACTTTCTGGGTTAGCTCCTTTAAAAGTATGGTTACGGTTTTCTGTCCTTCATCTTCGCCTTTGACTTCAGAAAGAACAGCTAGAACTGCGGCTTCAACCTCGCTTAACCTGTCGCCTCGTTCAGCCCTTTCCGCGTCCTCCTCTGCAAGCTGCAGTAATTCGTTAAACTTTTCAGGCGCGAAAACCTTGCAGACGGCCAAAAGTGGAGCCCAATAGTTGAAGGCTCTTCCGTAAAGCTTTTCCGTCTGTTCAAGGCTTTCGTATGCCTCTTTAACTTCATGCCAATGTTTAACGGCTGCTTTAACCAGAAGCTCCTTAATGCGTAGCCAATCCTTGTCAAAAGGGATTAAAGCTCGTCTTTTCGCGTATTCAGGACTTGGCGCCTGCTCCGTGATTATCCTTATGCATTTAGCCACAAAAGGCAACTCATAGCGTGTGGCAATAGCCTTGGGCCCGTAGGTTTCAAACTCCATTGGCTTACCAGTCTTAGGATGGATGCGTCTAACACGTCCGCCAGCCTCAGTTCCAGTTTCAATAACGTCTATCACGTCCCTCGTATCCTTACTCTTGTCAAGCATGGTTATATCCAAAACATAGGTGCCCCGTGTTCCTTCAATGGTTCGGAACAGGTCGGCTTCGCGGACGGCGGTCTCTCGCCCTGTCGGGTTCCAGGCGCATTGCGTTATAATGTCAAGAAGGGTTGTCTTTCCCGTCTGCCTTTGGCCCTGAGGGTTCAAAGCTGGATAAAACACGAAAAGCCTATGAAAGTAAGTGCCGATAATCCAGCATGCCACAAGCGTGTAGTAACGTTCATCGCTATGCCACCAATAGTGTAATATTTTCCCATGCACTTCAGAAAATACCTCGTTTTTAGCTGGGAATTCAATTCTGCCACTTTCAAAAAACTCTCTTGCCAGCTGAAGCAATATATATGCATGTTCCTCATGCAGCTTCGCCCAGTTCAGCCTTTTCACATGAATAACAATAGATTGTGGTTCATCTATCTTTATAGTTTCAGAATTTGACAAAAATGGCTTTTCCGACAAAAATATAAGACTTTTTTTATCAGCTAAGGGGTATATTCCTATGCTATATCCCGTTTGAGGGTGGTAATCTATAAGCGGGTGCAACCTAACCGCCTTCTGCCTTTCAAGCTCTTCAAGCACAAGCTTAGAAGGCTCCTTATGCTCTACACCTCCGGCTTCAAACTCCTCTTTGTGTTCTGCAAAGTATTGCCTTGCTTTGCGTATGGTTAAATCTTTGTAGCTTTCAGGCTTCTCATGCCATTTGCCTATCTGCGAACCTTCCATAATCCGTTTGATGTCTTCATCGCTGAAACCGTAATAAACAAGCTTACAGATAAGCGCCTCCTCAGCCTCTGAACGGCTTTTGTAGCCATACTTTTGCCAATCGCCGTTATACAAATCCTTGAGTTTTGCGTCCTTGACAAGAAGCTCTTCAAACTTTGGCGGTTGCTTAATCTCACTTTGAACCGCTGGCTTGACAATCGGCTCGTTTAAGATTGCTTCAAGAAGCTTGCGGTTCTTTTGTCTAGCCTCTTCCGCCAACCTTAAAGCGGCTTCGAAACCGTCCTTGAAGATTTCCTTGTCCCACCTTGTCGCCAAAGGCGCATCTGGAATCTTCAAGTTGAAGGAACCGATAACGGTTGTAACGCGTCTAATGTCGTAAGTGTGGTCTATTTCAACGCCAACGCAAGCTGCAATCTTCTTTGCGAAAGCTTTAACCTTCTCGTTGACTTCCTCGCGGAATTTTTCGCCAACCAACTCAAAACGTGGAAGGGGAAAATGCAGGTGAAAACCATTCCCTGAATATGCTAAAAAGCCAATAGCCCAATAACTCGTTTCAATATTCTCTTTGAGTTTCACAACCCGCTTTAACGCTTCCTCAAGTTCCTCTTTAGTGGCTGGCTTAGACTTGTCGGCTCTCCTGCTGTCCACATCGAGCCAAAAATCGCAAAGAGCACACACGCCCTTGATGTTGTCGTTGCCGACTTCCTTGTCGTTTAAGCTTATCCAGCAAGTGTAACCCTCCATGTTCCGCGTCTGAACCCATGACAAAATTTCTTCTCGAGTCAACCAAACGTTTAAAACATTGCCAGTAGCGTGATTTTTAGCTGTCAAATGATAGCGCTCCCGCTCTCCCAAAATAGCTAAATGTAGCATGACGTGGTCAACGCATACTTCTGCCATGATATCCTCTCTACGTGCGCCAAATAACGCTCCAATCTTTCATTGGTGGTGGCAACTGATTATGCTCGACGAACACTATTCCCTTGTGAAATTGAAGTATTACTTCGCCGCGATGGCCATTTTCGCAAACATATTCTAGAATTATTCTAACACCTCTTTCAGTATCCGCCTTCCTCGATTCTGAAGATGCCCCGCCTCTTACCACTTGAATACCTTTAGAGTCAACAATTGTCACATCCTCCCCCGTTGCAACCTTGACCCTCACAGGGTGAACATAGTAAAACCCGCAAACAGGGCACAGTAATACCTCAAAGTTTGGGATGCAGTTGACATCGGTTCTCAAGCCGCTTTTCTGCAAATTATTCTCTTGGACTCCCTTCAATTCCTTCACCTCTAAACATGCCTTGAAAGCAGTTTTTCAATTTTCGGGTGGGCTTTAAGAAAGGCGATAATCTCTTGTTCTGTGATTTGGCCGGCTGGAAAAGCCATTAGAGCGTTGTCGTAAATGATGTAGAGGTTGTGTATGCCTTTGGCTTTGAGCCTTTTCGCAAACTCCTTTGGCAGGGTTAGGACGTATTGCGCATATCCGTCGCCGTTGCCATGCTTGTTTTCCGAAATCTTTCTCAACTCGATTTTAGGCAATTCCACTCCTTTAATCACCCATAAGAAAAATATAGAGGTAGAAACTGCCGCCCAAACACTGTCGTTTAAAAATTTATTATTACATTAATGGTTTGTTGGTTTTCCGTTAAGAAGTGTTAACAGAACATAAAAGTCCATAAGCCAAAAACGGGCCTGTGGGGTTTCTTAATAGGATTTGCTGCTAAAAAATTAATTTTCGCGCGGGACGGAAAGTTTAAGTATATTTTTAAGCCGTTTCCAGGGAGATCCCACCCAATTTTTGTTAGTTATTTATCAATTTATCCTCTGAGGATTGGCGCGGGTTATGCCTAGACCGAGAAAGCATGCCGAAACAATAGTTAAGTCCTTCAGCCTTGAAAGGCAAGTCTATGAAAGGCTTAAACAAGCTCTGGCTGTTGGGGGCAGGAGCATAAGCGAGGAAATAAACGAGCTCCTGCGTAGGCGCTTGGCTGAAATTGAAGGTTCAGAGGCTTTAGCCAAAGAAAGCTCGAATTATGAGGCTTTAAAGCGCGAGCATGTTAAGCTGGCTGAAGAGGTTAACCGCCTAATTAAACTGTTGCAAAAGGACGGCACATACGACCAATTGATGGAAATTGTTGCTGAACTGGGCCTAGACACAGAACTAAACAACGCTAACGAAGTCATCGCCAAACTCATGCAAAAATGGACTGAAGACAAAACAGCCCTACACATATTCATAACCCTCATAGAAACATCAAAACAGAAGAAGACCATAGAAAGAAAACTCGAAGAAATAAGACTAAAACAAAGATCTAGCCATTAAACATTACTAATGAAAGAACGGAGTGTGCAGAAAAATAAGGTAGGGGATGATTGTTAGTTGATTGGTGAAGGAATTTATTGGCTACATGTTGTTTTGCTTTCTTCAGATTTCTTTTCTTCAACTTTCTCTTCAGCCTTCTTCTTTCCCTTCTTTGGCATGTAGGATTCCTCCATTTACCTTGAACGGAGCTAAAGCGCTTTAGCTCCAAAATTGCGCTACATGTCACATGCCTAAAAACTTTACTTCTTAAATTTTATGAAGTTATGGATAATGTTGTGCGGCTTTCCCCCTCAATTAGACCT
>Ga0080004_1126267_pt1 | contig 23951 bp, 31 predicted proteins | sample WasSprMetagenome_FD_69207 | JGI IMG/M metagenome (GOLD analysis project Ga0080004, IMG submission 69207) | Sulfidic aquatic microbial communities from Washburn Spring, Yellowstone National Park, USA - WS (SPADES assembly) (version 2) | ecosystem: Environmental > Aquatic > Thermal springs > Hot...
ACTCCGCCATCGCCAAGATTTCGGGGCCTGAGCTCGCCAAGCGCGTGGAACAACAGGCAAGAACGTTCGGCGCCGAGATCATATTCGACGAGGTGAAGACGGTTGAGGAGGAGGACAACGTGTTTGTGGTCAAGACTGAAGGAGGCGACGAGTATAGAAGCTTGGCGGTGATCTTAGCCTTCGGGAAGACCCCCAAGGAGCTCAACGTACCTGGCGAGGCTAAATTCAAAAACAAGGGGGTTTCCTACTGCACCATCTGCGACGCGCCGTTTTTCAAAGGCCAAGACGTGGCGTTGGTCAGCTGGGGCGACTTAGCCAGAGAGCCGGTTACCATCCTGTCTTCAGTGGCCAACAAGTTTTACTGGATATTCCCCTCCGACAAGCCGATTCACGACGAGGAGTTTATTGAACAAGCCAAACGAGTGGGGAAGGCTGTGTTTATGCCAAACAGCGAAGTCGTGGAGATCAAAGGCGACACCAAGGTCAAAGCTGTGGTGGTGAGGAACAAAAAGACTGGAGAAGTGCAAGAGTTGCCCGTCGCGGCGGTGTTCATTGAAGTGGGCTATGTGACTAAGAGCGACTTCGTGCGCCACCTGGTGGACTTGAACGAACGCGGTGAAATAATTGCCGATTGGGAAGGCAAAACAAAGACGCCAGGCGTCTTCGCCGCGGGGGACATAGTGGCGTATCCCTACAAACAAGCAGTCATATCAGCGGCGATGGGGGTGGCGGCCGCCCTATCCGCAACGGCGTATGTAATGAAAATAAAGGGGAAGCCGGTCGCATCCCTCGTGGACTGGAAAGCTGAGGCAAAGAAGTAACTACAGAGCTAAGGTATCTAGCACATCTGAGGCGTCGTAGTTCTCTAGGTTCCAGAGTATCTGTAGCGTCTTTTTCCTCGTCTCCTCCGGCAACACGTCTCTGGTAAGTTCTTCAAACTTCTCTTCCAGCTCTCTATCTGTCATGGGGTTCTTGGGGTGGCCCTTGGCGTAATCCACTCTCTCCGTGTATTTGGCGCCGCTCCTCGTGGTTATTGTAATAACGGTGGGGAAGGCTTGGGGGTACAGCTTGTCGAGCTCCGGGTCTAGGTTCACCTCCATCTTCTTCATAAGCGACAAGACGGCGGGGTTTCTGACGTCTTTGTAGTGCTGGATCTTTATGGGCCCCCACACAAGGGCGGCGGCGGTTACCCACATGATGGAGTGATCCGCGGTTTCTTTTGTGTGTGGGTTCCACTTCTCGGGGTCTTTAGGCCCTATGATCGTGTAGGCGGCCTCGTAGGTGTCTATCCTAATCTTCTCGATCTCCTCTAGTCTTATCTTTTCCCTCAGCTTCAAGGCGGCCTCCACGGCGGTTTGTGCATGGTACTCCACAGGGTAGGGCTTTATGTAGGTGTCTAATACGCGCCGCGGCGGCCTAAGCTCCTCTAGGCTTCTCAGCACTGAGAGGTCGAGGTCGCCCTGCAACAGCTGTCTGATGAACCCCATCTCCCCTTCAAACGGCTTGTAGGGCCCGGTGAATCCGTCGCGCGCAAGTAGGGCGGCGAATACGGCGTTTCTGCTCGCGTTTGCCGCTGCCGCGCCCTTCCACATGCTCAACTCGCCTACTCTCGTCTGGCGCATCGCGGCGTGCGGCACTGCGTACAGGGCGAGGGCATGTTGCGTCTTAACGACGTCTAGGCCCATAAGCTTGGCGGCGGCCAGCGTGCTACCTATGCCCAAGAAATTCACGTGGTCCCACCCCCTCCTCCTGAGGGTGCCGCCGTCGCAGAAAGTGACGGAAGCCTCGTATCCAATAGCTATCGCCGTTATAAGGTCTGTACCCCTGGCGTCTGTGTACTCGCCCGCAGACAGTGCGGCCGCGATCAAGTCGCTTGGGTGAAGCGGCTCTTTCGACAGGTATGTGTCGTTGTAGTCGTGGTATCTGATCATGAGGCCGTTTACAAACGTGGCCCAGTCCGGCGCCACTCTGTACTGCGTCCCCATTATACGTGCCCCCTCGGAGAGGGAAAACCTAGACGCAACGCGCCTGGCGATCGCCACCGGCTCTGCGGTGTAGGCGGCGAAGGCCACCGCGACTGAGTCTATGACTCTGCGTTTAACCTCGTGCCGAGTCTCGGCGGGGACCTTGGAGAAGTCTATGGCATTTGTGTATTCGGCTAAGACCTTAGTTACGCGGTCCATGGCCTCCCTCTTTAAGCTTATTATAAGTATTGTCCACGGCTTTTGCTATTTCGGAATCTAGCTTTTCATAGTCGTAATACCTAATCAATTCATAGAGCTCTCGACGCGTAAACATCCTGTCAAGCCAGACGGCTTGGGTGCCCTCCTCCAGTATAGTCCTGAAGACCTCCCTGACTGCATACATGGCAACCCTCAACGCGGTGACGGGGAATATCACGAACTTGTAGCCCCACTCCTCCAGCTTCTTCGCCGGTATAAGCGGAGACACTCCAAACTCAGTCATGTTGGCCAAAAGCGGAGCCTTTACCCTTCTGGCAAACTCCCTAAACTCCTCCTCGCTCCGGAGGGCCTCTGGGAATATGACGTCAGCCCCCACCTCTAGGTACAGCTGTGCCCTCTCCACGGCGTCTTCAAACCCCGTCACCCCCACGGCGTCTGTCCTCGCTATGATGACGAAGTCGGGGTTCCTCCTGGCTTCCACAGCGGCTCTTATCTTCTTCGCCATCTCGTCAGGCGGGATCAAAGCCTTGCCGCTGAGGTGTCCGCACTTCTTCGGCATCACTTGGTCCTCTATCTGCACCCCCGCCGCTCCCACCGCCTCGAACTCCCTAACGGCTCTCATGACGTTGAGGGCCTCCCCGTAGCCGGTATCTATGTCCACGATGACGGGGATATCCACGGCGTCTACTATGTATTTTACAGTCTTCACCATCTCGTCCATGGTTATGAGGCCTAGGTCGGGTAAGGCCATGGAGGCGGTTACGGCCGCCCCCGACACGTAGAGCGCCTTGAACCCAAGGCTCTGCGCCATAAGCGCCGTCAAGGCGTTGAAAACCCCCGGAACCAGAACCACGCCGGGCCTACGCAACTCCTCGCGCAACGCCCTAGCCCCGTCGCTCCTCCTCTCCCTAAACAACATATCCACACAGTAAAGGCTCTATTAAACTGTTGAGCCATGCGTGGAGGCCTGCCGCTCAGCCGGCTGAAAACGGCGTCACAGCTCCACGCTCAGCGGAGTCATCACCGCATTTTACGTGTAGGATATATATTATAGTTTTGAGGTATGGAGAGTGCTCACTAAGCCGTGTTTAATGCTGTTCTCCTGCCCCGGGGATGGGGGCGACACCGCTGTGTATTGGAAGGGAGTCGCCAGGCAAGCCAAGAAGGACGACGCAGTTGTCAAGCTGTTTGGCGCCTTAGACACGGCGGTTGCCTACGCCCACAAAGCCGCCAACGTTCTGCCGAGGCCGCAGGGGCGGATAATGCGCCTCATCGCCTTCTCGCTTATGGAGCTGGGCTTCTACATGGCGACGGGGAGGGCGGAGTATTTGGATACGGCGCACGCGCTCTACCGCAGAGCGCTTAAGCTGGCCTACGCCGCCGCGCCCGAGGAGCCCCTCCGGAGCTGGGTGGCCTGCGCCTCCCCGGAGTGTTCCGCCGTAGACGAGGCCAGGGTGTGGATCAGGTGGGCTGAGAGGCGCACGGTGACGCTGGAGGAGGCCGCGGCCGCCAAGCTCCTCAACCAGCTCTCCAACCTAGCCTTCGAGGTCATGAGGACGCTTCCCCACATAAAATACCGCCACAGAGACGTCAGATAAGTTTATAAGTGGTTGAGTAGTTGTAGATGCCCTAGGCAACACCCCTGTAGGGGGGCGTATGAGCCTGGTGGGTTACCCCGGCCAAATCCCTAAAATTTTATATACCGAGTTTTCTTGGGAGGCTATGCCTAAGGAGCTCTTTTTGCTTGAGCTATGGAGGAAATACGGCGAGAAGGCTGAGGAGATCCGCGTAAAGAGGTACCCTGAGTACGTAAAGCTGAAGGCAAGACTTGCCGGGTATCTCTACACGATAAAACTGCCGCCCGACAAGGCGGAGCAAGTCATCGCCGAGCTCAAGGCGAAGAACATAAAGGTGGAGGAGGTCTAAAAATTTTTAAAGGTCTCCTTCTCAACGCTTCTCATGGAGTACATCTACGGTGCCCTGTTGCTACACTACGCAAAACAAGAGATAAACGAGGAAAACCTGGCGAAGGTGTTGCAAGCCGCCGGGCTATCCCCAGACGAGGTCAGGATCAAGACCCTCGTAGCTGCGTTGAAAGAAGTAAACATCGAGGAGGCCATTAAGTCCGCAGCATTTGCGCCTGTGGCCGCCGCCCCCGCGGCCGCAACAACAACCGCCGCACCCGCCGCAGCAACCCCCGCGGCCAAGGCAGAGGAGAAGAAGGCAGAGGAGGAGAAGAAGGGGCCGAGCGAGGAGGAGATCGCAGGTTCGTTGGCCTCACTGTTTTAAGGGCTTCAGCAACCTGGACAAAACAGCATCTAACTCTTTTATGTCTTTGTAATATACTCTAAATATCTGATTATTCAGCCTAAACTCTATAAATTTTCGCTCTTCATCGACTTTGTACTCGCTGACTTCGATGGGGCTTTTTAAACCCAAGGCCCTGTCTATAACCAGACCGGTCTCGTACACTTTAAGGCTCCTTACTATTCTCGGCATTACCTGGGGCTTAAAGGTGGCTAGAGAAATTGCCGCAAATAACATGAACATCGCGGCGTAGCCTAAGAACCTAGCTAAGTAGGCCCCTACATAGGGCCCTAGTACTGACTCTGCCAGGTGCGGCAAGGTGGGAAAGAGAATCGTGAAGAGGAGCAGGAAGATTGGAAGCGTTAGCAACGGCATAAATGAGGCTCTTGCAAATTTTTTATACTCATTGATAAGTTCCTTATCTTTTTCTAATAATTTATTAACTTCTTTTTCGTCGATTTCAAGTAGAGGTTTTCCTTTGGCTATCTCCCGCGCCGAGGCCGCGCCTTGCCTATACGTACGGAGGCTGAGAAAAATACTTATGCCGAAGAAGAGCAAGAAGTAGAGCAACACCGCAGTGAAGTACTGGCCAGGGAAAAACGCCAGAACAGCCGCAAATGCTAAAGCCGACAAGATGCTTATGACGACTCTTCTCATGGCTCTCTCCGCGCTGGGTTGGTTTATAAATTTAAACTACAGAGGGGGTGTGGTTAAGATAACGGCATTATGTTCAGAGCATCCAGGAGAGCTGGAGCCCAGCCACGGGTTCGGCGTGTTGGTCAACGGGCATGTCCTCTTTGACGGTTGTACCGTAGATGCCGCGTCTAGGTTTGTGGCTAGGCGGCAGGTCAAGCCCCTCGTCGGCGTTGTGGGGGTTCCCGACAATCCTCACCACGTGGGGGGTTTCACCCTCTTCAGGATTCCCGTCGTGCGGCCCACGTCGGACGTTGCGCTGAGAATACGCGGCGTGGAGTATCGGGTGTTTAGGGAAAGCCGCGAGAACGTCCTATATGTAGACGGCGTTGTGATATCGCCGTGCGGCCTCTACACGATTCCGTACCACAAGTTATCTCAGAGAGGGGTAAAGGCTAGGTGTGTGGTAGGCGGCCTCGGCGGGACTGCCCACAATCCCTACCTCCTCCCCCGGATACTTGCAGAGCTCCGCCTCCTGGGCGTCAGGTGCGTAGTTGCGTTGCACACGGCGCCGCAGTTGGTTAAAGAACTTGAGAAGCGCCTCAACGTCTACAAGCTGGGCGCTGGGTCAACGCTGGAGCTGTGATTTTAAAAATACCAATCTTCTGGGGCCTGTGGACGCGCTGGTTATATTCGTGGCGAGCTGGTTCGTGCTGGTTGGGCTAGTCTATCTGTTGAATAGACAGGCGGTGAAGTACTTCTTAACGATCTACTGGAAAAGCGAGAGGCTGGTCGTCTACGTCAAGAAGTTCGCCGAAAAACTCAGCTTTATTCCGCTTAAGGCCTATACGGCCGTGGCGTTGCTGTTGTTTCTGGCCCCGGTATTTCTTGTAATCCCGTTTATAAGGCCAGATGGCCATGTACAGTGGTTGCAAGGCTTCGTCTATATGTTGGTAGGCGGCACGGTCAGCGCGGTCAAAAAACTGCTGGGCGGCGCCTCCGTGGGCGAGGCCGCTGCGCAGTCTGCTGGAGTGACTCCGATAATACCAGGAGTAACTCTGCCATGGGATCAGTTGCCATATTTTGCAGTGGCCGTAGCCACTGCTGTAGTGCTACACGAGCTTATGCATGGCTACGCGGCGCTGAGATACGGGATCCCCGTCAAGTCCGTGGGTGTCTTCTCCTTTCTCTACGTCTTGAGCGGCGCCTTTGTGGAGCCCGACGAGGAGAGCTTCAAGAAAGCCGGCACAGAGGCTAAGGTCGCCGTGTTGGCCAGCGGCGTCGCTATAAACGTGGTGCTGGCCTTGTCGGCTATGTTGCTGGGGGTGTTAGGGGCATCATTTGGGTTGCAAGGCGCCGTCTTCGGCGTAGACGCATACGGCGTCAAGCCGGGCGACAGAGTGTTGGGGATCTGGGGTTGTGGAATGCAGGAAAAAGTATACACGCCTGACGACTTTTTGACCAAGATAAACGTGCTGGCGGGCATGGGGCCCCTCATGGGCATAGACAAGGTTGTGGATTGCAAGCCTGAGGACAAGGTGACGTTAGAGGTAGGTAGCTGGTTTAGTAGATATACGGTTGAGGTGAACTACTCGGAATTCACCACGTCGCCGAAGATCCTTTGGCTCTACACCGACGGCTCTCTATACCTCGCCGGCGTTAGGCCAGGCGATGTGGTGAAGAGGATAGAGGGATGCGGCGTAGCTACAGACATATGGTCGGGCGGCCACCTCCTTTCAGTTCTACGGGAGATAAGAGATAATTGTAAGGCGGGCGACGTGGTTAAGGTTGTAGTCGAGCGAAACGGCACATTTATGACGCTAAACATGTCATTGGTGGAGCGGAGCGGAAAGGTGTATTTCGGCCTCGGCCCCGGCAGTTTACCGTTGTTGGGTTACGACGAGGGGCCTATTAGGAGAGAACAGCTCTACAACACAGACTTTACAAAGCTGGTGTTTTGGCTCATTGTTGTGAATTACGGCCTCGCCGTGCTTAACGCCTTGCCCATCTATCCATTAGACGGCGGACAGCTGGTCGCAGCGCTTGTGCAGAGGAAATTAGGCGAAAAAAATGGCAAGGTTGTTATCGACGTCATTACCTGGGCGTTTGTTGCTATACTGGTGTTTAATATAGCGCTTGGGGTGTTAGGAGAACAGTACAAAGTTCTTCAGTCAATAAGATGAAGTCGATGATCTACGTAGTTGCTCTGATGGCAATAATTGTGCTTGTATCCGCCTATCTACCAGTTGAATATTTCGTCTCAGACGCGTTTAGGCCTCAGCCAGATAAGGTCTTGACGCCTGAGGGGGTCAAGACCGTGGCGGGGACGCCCATGTGGCTCTATACGTGGAGGGTTACGGTAGTGATGACAATTTTGTTATTTGCAGCAATAGTGGCCACCTTTTTCTTAAAGGCAAATATGAGAGTCCGGTGGACTCTTGCCATTCTCTCTATCGTCACTGCTGTGTTTCACTATCTCACTCTCCTCTTCACGTCCTCTCCGCCGGGCTACGGCGTATCGATATACCCATTGTTTTACGTAATCAACGTGAAGGGGGCCGAGCAGTGGTATCTAGACATAGGGCAGGTATTGATGGCATATGCAGTATACAACATTTATCTAGTTGAGCGCGGGAAAAAGGCGCTACTTTAAGAACTTCTCCTCCAGCGTCTTGACGTATTCTACAGACTCCTTCACAGAGACGAAGTGCTTCCCGACGTATTCCACTTCTTCTTTTGTAACCGCTGATTTGCCTCTTTCTTTTGCAGTTATATATGCCGGCACTAACAGTTGTAAGGCGTATCTAAGCGAGTGATCAACGCCTATATCAGTCAAGAGTTTAAGTGCGTCGTCGCTAAGAGATATGTTCTGTTCCCGTGCCTTTATCTGTATGATCTCTTTAATCTCCTCAGCGGTGTAAGGTCTGGTACGGATTATCACAAGCCGGTCAAGTAGATCTTGTGGAATCCCATGCGGCGACTCTATATCTGTACCTCTTATCTTGGCAATCCCTCTATTAGTCGCCATGATTATTATAGGTGCGAATTCGGTCTCCATAGCCCTCATTAGGAAGGAAAACGTCTCGATGTCCAAAAGATGTGCGTCATCTATAAACAACACCCCAGGGACGAGCTCAGCCTTCCCCTCCTCCACGGTCTTCTTCACAATTTCGTCGGTCTGCCTTCTTATCTCGTCTGGAATCTCTTTGATCTCTTCTGCAAACCCGAATATCATGGCTGATATTAGCCCCCTCTGCCTAGCCAGCGACACATCAACGTCGTGAAGCGTGAAGAAACGGACGATTTCCTTTTCCTTGTACACAGGCCCCCTAGGCAACTCGGCCCTCTTCTTCACAGCTACATCGTATTGCTCGCCTCCCTCTCCTCTCCCCAACACCGTGACAGCGCCGGTTTCTTCATCGATCATTATTACATCACCCTCCTCAACGCCGAGCTCAATAAACTGCTGAGCGATCTCCGCAGGCACGCGTAGCGTCTTCTCCTCGTCTCTTGTCCGCAGTTTAACAGTAGCCCCCAGCACCCTCTGTAGATAGGGGTTGTACGGGTGTCTGCCGTACTTAAGCTCCAGCCCCCTTACCTCGCCTTCGTAGACCTTCCTCCACTCACGTACCTTAATGCCTATAGCCCTCCTCAGGGCTCTCATTAGAAACTCCGACTTCTTGACTTCAAGCGAATACACCTCCCCGCCAGACAGCGCCACGAAGGGGGTCTCCGGGCCTAGCTCCCTTGCGATGCCAAGTGCAAGGGCCGTCTTGCCGGTGCCCGGGGGACCTACGATTAGGACGCCTTTACCGGCGAATTTACCCTCTCTAATCATCTTAACAACTATATAAGCCGCCTCCCTCGCCTCCACCTGACCCACAAACCCGTCAGCCACGAATTCCACCTTTCCCTCTCTCACGCCGAGTCCCTTTATGTGGCTGTGGGCGGCAAAACGCTCAACCTGAGGTTTAACCTCTTCTATCCTCACGGCGGCCATATACGCCCCATAGTATCCCATTTAAAAACTTTATAAGCCAGACAAACCACATACTTAATGAAAACCAGGGAGGTGGCGTATTTACAGTTGCTGGCAATTCTCCACAACTCCAACACCCCACGGGGGAGGAAGAACTTAGCCGAGGAATTGAAAATCGGCGAAGGCATAGTGAGGACCCTGCTGGAGGGCGGCAGAGATCTAGGCCACGTCGCGGTGCTGAAAGGAGGCGTGAAGATAACCGACACAGGGCAGATCTTCCTAAAAGAGGCGCTGGGCCTCTGCGGAATTGCGGACATATTTACGGTAGAGGAGGCGAGGAAGCTACTGTGCGGCAAGAGATGCGTCGCCCATGTAATGGGGGAGTCTGTGCGAGACGTGGTGGCTACGCGCGACAGCTTAGTCAGACTCGGCGCATGCGGCGCCTTGATAGTTGAACGCAGAGGAGACACATTTCTGCTACCCCCTCTGGAAGAACCCCTTGAAAAATACAGCCCCCAGCTAGCCGAGACGCTGAAGACACACGTCGACCACAACGCCACAATAATCATCGCATGCGGCGACACCTTTTCCGACGCGCTGGGGCTAATAGAACTTAAATGCCACCTATCCCTCAGCTTATAAATGATGATTAGAACCCGGCGGATGTGTGACAGACGGCATCCTATCTGAATCGGCTAACTAGTTTACTTGGGTAATCAAACATAATCAATAATTGGGAATCTGGATGTTCATTCTATGAGTGAGCAGGCTGTACAAATAAAGACTTCTGGTAAGGTGTTGCAGTCGCCGTGTGGACCAATTATTCACGGCTTAGAGGACGTCTTGATAAAAAACACCTCCATTAGCGACATAGATGGCGAAAAAGGCATCCTGTGGTACAGGGGATACAGAATAGAGGACTTGGCTAAGTACTCTAACTACGAAGAAGTCTCGTATCTAATCCTATACGGCAAGCTCCCAAATAAGAAGGAGCTCGCTGAATTTGCAGAGCGGCTAAAGACGCATAGAGACCTCCACCCAGCAACGGCAGAAGTCGTAAGGAGCTTGGCCAAGGCGCATCCCATGTTTGCCATTGAGGCCGCGGTGGCGGCTGAAGGCGCCTTCGATGAGGACAACTTAAAACTCTCTGAAGCGCTGAGAGTGGGGAGGTATAAAGCTGAGGAGAAGGAGCTCGCCTACAGAGTCGCCGAGAAGCTCTTGGCGAAGATGCCGACCATCGTCGCGTATCACTACAGGTTCTCCCGCGGCCTAGAAATCGTTAAGCCTAGGCGCGACTTGTCACAAGCCGCGAACTTCCTCTACATGATGTTTGGGAAGGACCCAGATCCGCTAGCTGCAAGGGGTATAGATCTCTATCTAATTCTTCACGCCGATCACGAGGTCCCAGCAAGCACGTTTACGGCGCACGTCGTGGCGTCTACCCTTAGCGACATGTACTCTGCGGTGGCTGCTGCAGTGGGGGCGCTGAAGGGGTCTCTACACGGTGGGGCGAACGAAATGGCTGTGAGAAACTACCTAGAAATTGGCGACCCCTCTAAAGCAAAAGAGCTGGTAGAGGCAGCTACTAAGCCCGGCGGGCCAAAGCTCATGGGCGTTGGGCATAGAGTATACAAGGCGTACGATCCGAGAGCGAAGATCTTTAAAGAGTTTTCCCAAGATTATGTAAATAAGTTCGGCGATCCGAAGAACCTATATGCAATAGCCAGCGCCATTGAGCAGGAAATACTTAGTCACCCCTACTTCCAGCAAAGGAAACTTTACCCTAACGTAGACTTCTGGTCGGGCATTGCGTTTTACTACATGGGCATCCCGTATGAGTATTTCACGCCGATATTCGCAGTGTCGAGAGTTGTTGGTTGGGTTGCACATATTTTGGAGTATTGGGAGATCAACAGGATATTTAGACCGCGTGCATGTTACATAGGCCCGCACGACCTGCAGTACGTACCGATTGAGAAGAGGTAAAAGTTATTCAATAATTTTTTCTTTCATCAAGAGTCCTAGAGTCCTGATACTCTTTTCAATTATCGAACGGGCAACTTCTAGCTCCTCTTTATAAGACCTTGGTATTCTTGCAACGACCTGCGCAGATGCGGTTGCAGCGACGGCTGCAGCCTCTCTTACGTATACCTCCCACTCTGTCATCTTAGGGATTATGTATTCTTCGTGTATGCCTTTCTCCTCTGCAAATTTCGCCACCTCCTCAGCCGCTGCTAGCAGCATCTCATCGGTCACCGTAGTTGCACGTACATCTAAGGCCCCTCTAAAAACAGCTGGGAAGATTAAGGAGTTGTTCACTTGATTGGGGAAGTCGCTTCTGCCGGTGGCTACGATCTTTGCGCCTGCCTCCTTAGCCTCCCAAGGCCAGATCTCTGGGACAGGATTCGCAAGAGCGAAGACAATTGCGTCTTTATTCATATCGGCGACCCACTCTTTACTTAATTACACCGGGGCCTGGTCTAGAGGCGGCTATTACTACATCAACGCCTTTCATCGCCTCCTGGATCCCGCCTTTGCGTCTCTCGGCGTTTGTCTCAATGGCGTATTTATACTTCCAAGGATTCTCAATCATCATTTTGTCTATGTCGTCTCGCTCAGGATGTAGTATGCCTTTGCTGTCTACCAGAATGAGATTGCCTGGCTTGGCGCCGTATTTAATCAACACTCTTGCGGTATATACGTTGGAGGCCCCCGCGCCTATTAAAGCTATAGTCACATCGCTAAATTTCTTGCCTACGAGCTTAAGGGCGTTGATTAAACCTGCGAGAACCGCGGTTGCCGTGCCTTGCTGATCGTCGTGCCACACAGGGATTCTCATCTCTTCTCTCAATCTCTCAAGCAAGTAGAAACACTTAGGCGATTCTATATCCTCAAGATTGACGCCCTCTAGCGCAGGTTCTAGCGCCTTAGCTACAAATATGAATTCATCGGGCGTCTTCACCTTAATTGGAATAGGAATCGCGTCGACACCACCTAGACATTTGAAGATCAGCGCCTTTCCCTCCATAACCGGATACGCCGCCTCAGGCCCGATGTTCCCAAGCCCGAGCACCTGGTGCCGTCGGTTATAACGCCTATAAGGTTCCACCGCGAGGTGAGTTGAAACGCCAACTCCGGCTCTTTGTGTATGCGTCTAGACACTTCTGCAATACCTGGCGTATAGTATACGGCAAAGTCCTCCATTGACCTAATAGGGACCTTTGAAAGTACTGAGATTTTGCCGCCATATTTTTTGTGTATCTCGACCGAGAGCTGATACCACTTTTCCGTCATGCAACTAGTAAAGGATATATAATTAAATATTTCCAAAGTCATGGAAAAGAAAAATAGACGAACCATTATTAAGATTGAAATATATAGAAATAAAAGAAATTTAAATAGGAAACTCGTATTAATCAAAGCTAGAACATATAGAAAAACAATTATAAAGAGTCTCCCTAAGAGTAAGATAAAAATCTACATAAGTAGGCTTACGGCGTCAAAAGACGTTAAACGAGTATCAATACTAGAGATTGTGGGTACAAGGATAAAAATCAACAGAGAATTAAACGCCGCGGGTTGGCTATTCTTCCCAACGTACAAGTTGGCAATAGGCGTTGTGTTGCTGGGCAAAACTGGGGTAGCCGCCAGCGCTAAGATACCTGGGCACACTGCGTACTTCATCCCAATTAATGCACCGATCACTCATTTGCTAGACGTAGATGTTAAAGATTTCTACTAATCAGCTTCTTCGGCCCGCTCACCTATCGCTCCGGAAACCTCTCAGTCACCTTCAAGTGTTGAGTTGGTATTAAATAAGTTTGGTGAGCCGCCTCGTGGTGTGTCTGCAGACACATGCCAGCGATGGGGGGCCGTGTTTTGTAAAAAGGCGGCTAGAGTAGTCTTACGTATTCTCTTGCCGTTGTGGTGAATGCTAATAGCCCTTTTGGTCTGTATACCTCTCTTATCTTGTCCTCGTGTGTCTCGTACCGGCTGAAGGCTAGCTCCAGCTTGACTTCCCTAACCGAGCCGTCCCGCGCGCAGAAGGTCTTCGGCAGGTTTAATGAAATACATGCCTCCGACCCGTCCACCGCCACATACACCTCCACCATATACGGGTGGAGGATGCCCACCTGCCTCTGCCTCATCACATTAACCATCCACGGAAACCTCCTCAGCACCTTTGTAATTTCGATTAGTCTCTCCCTAAGGCCCAGCCACTTCCTAACCCACTCTACGCCGAATGTCTGTATCAAGGTTTTCCTCAAGCTATAGTTGTTTTTAAACTGGCGCATGGGGGTGTGGCGTGGACGCAGAGAAGCCGCCTCAGCCGGCCTCTCGGCGGCGCCGTACTCCGCGTATCATAAGCTGTATTCTGAGGCTGTGGTTTCGTCGGTGGCCTCCGCCGTTGCCCTTGCAGAGGTTGGGCGGTTCAGGGAGGCTGTTAGGTACGTGCAAAGGGCCGCCAAGGCGCTGTACGAGGCGGCTAGAGAAGTATTCGAGAAGGTGAAGGTGTCTCTGCAGAGGCTGGCGGAGCTATTTGTGAAGGCAGTACGCTGGTTTTGGCTTGGATCGACGAGCATAAGGCCTACCTCTTCCTCATGGCCGCCGTGGCGGCTGGAATAATCGCGCTGGCCACAGCGTTGGATATGTGGGGTCTTGTGGAGCTGGAGAAGCTTGCGCATGCCGCCGTGGGCGTGTCGCCGTTTGTGGCTGAGCTGGTGGATACCGGCGGGAAGGCGGCGGAAAGGTTTGGGGCGGTGGATGAGAGGTGGAGGGTGGATGAGAATGAGAAGCAGAAGATAGAAGAGGTCATTAACGAGGTCATCAACGCCCCTCAGAAGAGGGAGAGGCCATTGTAGAAGTTGACAAGTTTAGAGAATCTGCCACCGCCGCTTATGGAGCTGAGAAAGGCGTTGAAGCGTGCCGTAGACAAGGCGAAGATAGACGAAGTGGAGAAGGACGCCGCTGTGGTCGCGGCGCTTGTGCTCTACAAGACGTTGATCAACAACGCCGAGGCCTACGGGGAGTGTGCTGGGTTGTATAAATGGGCGAGGGGTCTGGTTGAGGAGCAGGAGTTCACGGTAACGGCTGGCGATATCAAGAGGCTCCGCGGGGCGCAGAAGAGACTTGAGGAGGTGGCGGAGGAGGTGAGGAGAGAGCTAAACAGGATGTTGGTGCTGTACTCGCAGAGCGACCTCTATAGGGAGAGGCCCGACCTCCTCAACAAGCTCAAGCAACACCTGGAGGTAGACTTGGGCAAGGCGAAGGAGCTGGCGAAGGCGAGGAGAAAAGAGTTGAGCAACTATTCAAACGTCAATATGGGGAGTAAGGCCTACGCCGCCCTCCTCTCCATAGCCAGAGGCGGGATATACGGCCACGTCGCCGTGTCGCTTGCAAGTGAGGGGGCTTTGGCTGATATAGTGTTGTCAACACCAGGAGGCGCCTACGAAAAGGCTAAGTGGGCCGCCAGAGGGCGCGGTGGGGCGGTGGATTTGTCGCGTGTGGGGGCGGCGGGTTGGGAGGATAGGGCCGCACCTGTGCTTCTGCGGTTTTTGATTGGATACGGCGAAATAGACCCGCAACTCTTAAGCGGAGCTGGTGAGGCGGATCTCAAGTTTAGACGCGTCGAGAAGGGCGACAGAAAGGGATTCCAAGTGTTTAGGGCCTACGGCGGCGTCGAGGCACCCGTCGGCGAGCTGTGGATAGGGAAGGTGGCCCGCTTTAAGATCAGCAAGGAGGAGCTGAGGCGCTTCGTGGAGGAGGCGAAGGAGACGGCGCCAGACCTCTCGGGGCTAGACAGGTCGCGGCAGTACGTGGCGTGGCGCGCCACGGACGTGACGACCTCCGGAAGGCAGATAGTAGGCGCTAGCGTTCGTTCTTGGCAATTGAGGTGGTACGTCAGTCTCCTCGGCGGGCCGAAGTCGTTCAGCGGCAGTGCTGGCGTCACGAAGGAGGGCATCAACTTCGTCGTCATTGCGCGCTGGCCCCGCGAGAGGGAGGACCGGATCCTGGGGGAGAGCAGATGGCTGAAGTCGGTGCTGGATCAGCAAGTAAAGAGCTGGCGGCAACTTGTAGACGCCATAGACTGGCGCTGGGTCTTGGAGAGGGTCGAGGAGCTGGTAGACAAGTTAAAGCCTTGGGTCGGCCCTGAGGACGCAAGCGATGCCGTGAGGGAGGGGCTGATGAGGAGGATGCTGGGCGAGCTGGCTCTCCTAACCCACTTCGCCGAGGCAAGGAGAGGCATGGACGACAGCAATTGGAGGGAGGAGAGGGCCAAGAGGCTGGCTAGGGCTGTGGAGACGTTGAGCGGTGGGAGGATAGCCGGCGAATACGCAGAAAGGCTGGCCCGGGCGATCATCCGCTACGCAGAGGGGTATAAGAAAGAGGCAGGAAAGCGCATCAAAGACCTAGCTGGAAAGGTCCGGATCTCTATGGAGGAGCTACGGGACATCGTTGAGTTTGTCCTAAGCGATATGTACTGCTTAGCTAGAGACTGCGCGAGGGATGCAGTGGTGAGGAAGCTTGTAGAGCCAACCCTTGAGCTGATGATGCTGGACAAGGCGCTTGAAGGCAAGTTCGACAGAGAGGAGGCGTTGCTCCTCTTCGGCGAAATGTACGCAACTGCAGTAGCGGGAGACGGCACGGTGGAGTCGAGGAGAGCTGAGCTGACCGTCGGTGGGGAGTTGGGCGGTGGGGCCGCGCTGCTGCGCCTAGCCACACTGCATCTGTTCAACCAGATTCTGCCTAAGGAATTCAAATTCAGTGCGCGGATATACGTGAAGAAAGACAGGTATTACGACATAGCAACCTACGGCGAAGATGCCGCGGGGTTTATGCACCTTCTCGCCGTCTCTGCGCCGTCGGCCGGCGGAGAATACTTAAGCCCCAAGTTCAATGAATTCGTGGAGGAGACCAAGGTGGAGGTGCTGTTCAACAACATAAGGCTGACCGATAAGGGCCACGTCGCCGCCGATCTGATAATATCGGAGGGCAGTGTCGCCGTGAAGTACAACATATATCTGCACGAGCACGATGTCTCTCTTGAATTTCAATCGACAGACCGGAGCCGCGTCGAGCTTGCGGCGTGTCTCCTCAGGCTGGCGGGCGTTGCCGCCGAGGTGAAGAAGAGGGAAGGTAGAGACGTCTGGTACGTCAGAGCCTTCACCAACAAGCTTGCGGCTGGGCGCGAGGAGCTCAGAGACGCCATCGCCGAGGTCGTCAAGACGGCTATCAAAAACGACTGGGGAGACGCCGGCAGGACGGAGCGTTGGCTGAAGAAGCTGGAGGAGGGCCGCGTATTGAAGGAGGGCTGGCCGAGGTATAGTGTGGGGCTGGCCAAGGGCGCGCTGATGGTCAGATTCAGCTCCACCAACCCCAGCAACATAGAGCGGGAGGCACAGCGGCTTAGGGAGATGGGCCTTGAGGAGGGGAGGCACTTCTCGGTGAAGATGCCGGAGGAAGGCCGCTTTGGCTACGTCTCGATCCTTAGGGAGGGTTTGGCGTACGCCGCCTGGCTTTCTGTACACGGCGAGGGAGAACAACGGGAGCTGGTGGCCGAGTTTGTAGAGTACATACTCCAGAGGGCCGAGGAGGAGGGCGAGGAGGTTTACGAAAAAGCCAGGGGGATCGTGGATGAGGGGAAGGCGAGAAGCTCCCTAACGCATAAGGGCTTCGAGGGGGTGGCCTAGGTGGGGGGCAGGGACATGTGGTGAAGGTGATGGGCGCAGATACCGAGTCGACGCCCTCGGCGGCAGAGAGGCAGACGCGGAGAGACTCGCGCCGCGATTGAGGTCCGGACGGGAAGGAAGCCGAGGATGTGCCACATGAACGACGGCCAGATAGTATATAGAGTGCTACGAGGGGCATCTAGAGGGCTTTAGGCGGTTTGCCGAGCTTGCAGACGCCATACAGAAGTGGCTAGGAGACGGTGGGGCTATTTAAATCAGTTCGGTGTCTTCCAACGCCTTTTTGGCGGCTTCTTTGCTTAGCCCGTCGCCGAGTATCGTGTAGCGATCTGGGCGTATCGTGTGTGCGGCGACGAGCGCGTCGATTGCCACGTCGGGGTCTACGCCGGCTTGTCTCAGCGTGGTTGGCAACCCAACTGTCTCAGCAAGATTTTTGATTCCGCGCCAGTTTATGCCGTGGAGATAAGCCATTATTATGGTGCCCAGGGTCACCAACTCCCCATGTATTGCCTCGTTTTCTCCGATTCTGGTCTCTACGGCGTGGGCGAAGAGGTGTTCAGAGCCGCTGCATGGCCTTGAGGATCCTGCTATGCCCATGGCCACGCCGCATCCTATAAGAGCCTTTACGAGGACCCTGACGTCTTCTTCACGTACGAAGTTTTTTATTCTTGCGGAGTTGGCGGCTACAATCTTGTAGCTTGTGAGGGAGAGGTGCGCGGCGTATTCGCTGTATGGCTCGCCCTTTAGCCTATGTGCAAGTTGCCAATCTCTCACCGCTATTATCTTGCCCAACAAATCGCCGATGCCCGCCTTCAACAGGCGGGAAGGCGCGCTTAAGATCACCGAGGTGTCCGCAATAATAGCCAGGGGGGACGCCACGATCTTTCCGTGTCTTGCCATTTTCTGAGTAAGCGTGTAGGAGACGTAGGGAGAGGCTATGCCGTCGTGGCTAGCCGAGGTGGGTATTACAATTAAAGGCTTCTTGTGGAGGTAGGAGTATACCTTCGCCACATCTATAGGCCTTCCTCCGCCTATTCCAAGCACCAGCTCGAAGCCGGATCTGTCGTAGTCAACCTCGTCGTATTTCAAGACCTCCGCCGAGTATTCAGAGAGGAGGTCGGCGACGGCGTTGGCGTATTGTAGCGTTGCGGATCTTCCAGAGACTATCAATATCTTTGTCGCCTTTAGAGATGCGACGACTTGCGGCGTTTTGGAGAGCGCACCTGGTCCAAAAATTACTGTACGGGGGATTTCAAAGCTTTCAAGTTGCTTCACGGAAAACGCTCAGGAACTCCTTCTCGCCCACGGCGGTGACGTCTTTTACAGTTATCACGTTTTTGTCTCGCACCACTTGGCGGTTCACAAACCTCGCGCCGTTGTCTTTTAGAATCTTGACAAGCTCCGTAGTGGGATATACGGTGGCATCTCTCCCCTTCAGAAAACCCAGCTGAGCTAGGTGGCCTGGAACGGCTAGGGGCGCGACTAGAAGCTTCCCGCTCTTGAAAAATTGCTCCACCAAGGCGTTTAGCTTATCCACGTCTATGTTTAAGTCCCATATCTTGAGCGGGGGCTTCTTCCTCAAGACGTAGTAGTAAATCTTGTAGCCTCCTGCGAGAGCGAGCAGATCGAATTTCTCCGCCAACTCCGCCGCCTCGTCGTGCGGCATGTCCATGAGGTCCACGTCGTAGTTTATATTCGTGTCACGAGAACCTATTGCGGTTCTTACGTCGTAACCCGCTTTGGCTAGGAAATTCTTAAGCACGGAGTACTCCTCCCTCTTAGCCATATCAATTACATATATCAGAGCATTAGGCATGCCCCCCACAACAAGAGGCTATTTAAGACTTCTGCTGCCTTGCCCGAAGTATTAGGTTCGCGATGTATTCCGCGGCCATTTCAGCATGTTCAAAAGGTCTGCTCTGGGGTTTTCCCCTGAAGTTCAATATGTGGACTGTGCTTTCACCTGCGTTGGCGGCGGCAAACGCGTAGTATCTGTTTGCTTGCTGATGCATATCTATCTCCTCCTCGGTCTCCACGTCTCTGAATCTATCGGGGTCTTTTTTCCGCCTTTCGATAATGTCCCTGGGGTCGTACTCAAGTAGCAAGATGACGTCTGGTTTCAGCTTGGAGATTACCCTGTCTGGTAGCCCGGGGTAGTAGCCGCCCATTATCTTAATGGAGGCGTGGGTATCGACGATCACATCGCCGGGCAACGAGGCTATGTATTCAGCCGCCTCCTCCTGGATTTTTCTGTATTCGTCCACCGGGATCTTCTTCCTCATCTCGTCTCTATGCTGAATCCCAAATTTCCGCTTCGCTATTTCCAGCATCACATCTCCATAGTTTACAATTTGGACGTCGGGAAGCCGTTGCCTTATGAAGTTCATAATTGTGGTCTTTCCGCTACCTGAAAGCGCGACAAGCACAATTTTCATTAGAATCTAGGTTTCAATACTGTTTTAAAATATTGTTGATCATGATAAATTTCGAAAAAGGCGAGGGATCATTTACTACCGCCCTTCCGACAATAACAACATCTACCTTCTTTCCGCTTTCAACTAATATCTTAATTTCACGCTCTGTTATTCCCCCCGCGATGCCGACGCCAATGCCTTCTGCCCTCAGCCTAGACGCCGCCTCGATAAATTCTTCAAACCTAAGCCCCGTCTTCTTCTGCACATCTATGCCGAGGTGTAAAATAAAGAGGTCCGGCACAACCCTCTGCTTGATCTCCCGGGCTTTTTCCAGGGCGTTGGGCAACCCGATGAGGTCTACGGCGGCTTTCAGTCCCAGCGTCCTTGCCTCATTTATAAACTCCTCTATGGTCTCTATATTGGTGGCGCCTAACACGGTGCCCCAGTCTGCCCCGAACTCCCTAGCGAGACGCGCTTCAAGAGCCCCGACATCTGCCGTCTTTAAATCTGCGACGACCTCCGCGCTGGGACACGCGGTCTTGATTGCGCTGACGACCGGCAGACCGAACATCTTTATAAGCGGGGTCCCCGCCTCCACTAACTCAAGCCCCGCCTTACACAACTCTTTCGTCAGCCCAACGGCACGTCTCAGGTCGGTGAGGTCAAGCGCCACCTGAATCTTCACGAGGACGCGATATCAACAATTTAAAGCTTTTGAGTCAGTCAAGTTCATGGCGTGCCGCAAGCCTGCCGACTATAAACGTGGAGAACATACGGCAGACGTCCTAATCCAAGCCTACGGTTGCACGCTGGAAGAGGCGTTTAAAAACGCCGCAATTGCGTTGGGGGACCTTACCTACTTCACTGAGAAAGTCCAGCCGAGAGTTGAGAGAAGAGTCGCCGTGGAGTACGACGACTTAGAGGGTCTCCTATTTAGCTGGATAGATGAGCTGTTGTATCTATTCGACGCCGAGAAGTTTGCCCTGAGCCGAAGAATAGAACTGTCGATTAAAAAAGGTGAGGGATACCGGATCGACGCCTTGCTCTACGGCGAGCCTTACGACCAGGTTAAACATGGGTTCACCGGCCTGATCGTGAAGGCCATGACCTTCCACATGTTGGAGATTAAACAGATAGACGACTACTGGGTGGTTCAATACGTAGTAGATATCTAGGGCGGAATGTTTTTACTTAAACAGATTCCTTCGGCTGTGAGGTTGGAGGACGTGGGCGAGGTCGTTAAGCTTGAGGTGCCTGTGCGCACAGTAAGAGAGGCGGCCCGCGCCGTGGGCGTCGGCGAGGATAAAATAATCAAGACAATTGTTGTAAACTGTGGAGGCGAGTTTAGGGCGTACATCCTGCGCGGCACCAAGAGACTTGACGTCAAATCGCTTGGTTGCCGCCTCGCCACGCCTGAGGAGGTGTTGTCGGTAACTGGTTACCCGGTGGGCGGCGTGCCTCCGGTGTTGGGCATCCCGGTGTTTATAGACGAGGAGCTTCTGAGCGAGGACTACGTCTACGGCGGAGGCGGCGATGACCACAGCCTTCTGAGGTTCAGACCGCGTGACTTGGTTGAGAAGGGCCTCGCCGAGCCCGTCGACTTGTGACCTTTTACGACTTCTTGTGGGAGGCGGTTAGGCGGCCGGCGTTGATTATGAACTACGCATGGGAGGTTGGCGTATCTCTCCCCCAGCCGCCTGAGGACTTCTATAAACGCCTCGAATACGTGGCTAGGGCAGTTGTCCAGATTCTAGAAGCCGAGAGAGACGACGACGCCTTTTGGAGGAGCCGATGCGCGGAGGCTAAGAGGTTTTACCTGGAGGCGTCGCAGGACCTCAGGAAAGTGGGTGTTGAGATGGAGGAGTTCCGCCTATGCTAAATCACCTCGATGTCGTCTTTCAACTGTTCTATAAGTTTCTTCTTCTCGCCGCTGACTAACCTGAGCAGGAGTTTCAGCATGTAAGTTTAGGCGCCGCAGGTAAAAAGGCAGTGTTCAAATTATGTGTAGGCTATTTTTAAATAAGCATGTCGGAGGTTCATGGGCTTGGTCACGGTGGAGACAGTGAACGTCTGTCCCTTCTGCGGGGGCGTTTTAGAGCTGGTGGAGGACGAGTCCTCCGTCTGGTTTGGATGTAGGCGATGCATGAGATATGTCAAGAGGAATAAGAGGGAGGTTGTGAAGAGACATGTGGACTACAGGGAGAAGAGGTTTAACTGGAGCGGCATGATGGCTGAGCTGTATCAGCTCTACGTAAAGACCTAAGACTCGCCTAGCTTGTACTCTCTTCCGTGTCTCACGATCTTGATCTCTGTCTTTACCGGAACTTTGAACCCGGCGCGTAGAAGTATTTCATACAGCTCGTGGTCCATCAGCTCCTTGATGACCCCCTGCATGTGTAGGTCAGCGATTTTGCGAAAGACGGCAAGTACGTAAGGTCTGTAGAGGGCTAAGGCGTTGTCGATAATCTCGCCAGCCTTCTCCCCCTTAGTTATGCTCCGCACCAGTTGTACAGCTTCTTCGTCTGTCAGCTGTTTTCTAGGCGGCGGCGTGGTTTCCTTCATTTTTGTCTTCACGAGCTCCAACGCCTTACGGCGGAGGAGGGCATCGATGTCGTCTGACATAGACGGAGATGTGTATTGCTCTATTTAAGGTTTAGCCAAGCACGAGCTCTCCCACCACCGTGGGGATCAGGTGCCCAAGTATAGTCAAGAGATCTGGGTTCGCCTCAGCGACGTATCCGCTGACGTCTCCCTCAATTCTCGCCGCTCTGTTCTGCAGAGCCCATCCAACCTCTGTGGCCGACGCTTTGCAGTTGAGCCCTAGGCGGTTGCACAAAGTTTTCGCAACTGAAAGCCCGTCGGTTAGAGTTACGCCGTCTCGGCTAATTAAAAACGCCGCAACTTTCAAGGTCCTTCCCTCTCTTACGACATCGCCAACTTCGAAGAGCTTGACTTCTCTCCGCCTCATCGTTGAGGCGGTTGCAATCAGCTGAGTAACTATGGAACAACGTACGGCGTTGTAGAGCTCGGAGATGGGATTGGCCACGTAGACAGCCTTACACAAGCTCTCCACAGCTCTATCGGTTAAGACGTAATTGCTTACCTCCACAAACCCCATGGACATAAGCGCCCTCCGCACCTCCCCCGCGAAGATCTCCGTCCCGTGCCGCCGGCCGCCGGTCACGACCTTCGGCGCCTCCCTAGGCAGGCGGTTGTAGCCCATCATGACGGCTACGTCTTCCGCCACGTCGACCCACGTAAGAACGTTTATCCTATAGGGGGGCGCCACCACTTTACCGCCTCTGTAGCCAAGACGCGCCTTATTGACGAGCCTTTCGAACTCGGCCGGGCTTAACGAAACGCCGAGTAGATCACTCACAGCCTCGGCGTCTACCTCTATCTCCATATGCCTATGGGTGTAGGTGGCGCCTCCACGTACGATTTCTACCTCCTTGTTGCTACTCCGCTCCAGAAGGGCGTAGATGAGCACAGATAACATGTTGTGGACTGCGCGGGGGTCGGTGCCGGTTACGTCAATCAAGACGTCCCTTGTCTCTTCCGTAATTTTACAACACTCAGAACCCAGCACAGGAATTATGACCATTATCTGCCCTGCGCCGTCTACCAACGCAGGCGGTCTTTCGCGATTTATTAGGTGCGAGTATCTGCGTCCCTGTTCTGTGAGTTCGTACATTTCATGTATCTTTACGGGCTTGTCCAAACCCAGCGGGACGTATTCGTCGTCTTGCGACACCCTGGTGTAAAATATCGGAGGCTTTATCTTTGAAACATCGTAATACCCTATGGCGATTTTCCGCCTACCCCTCCCATACGTCTCATGCAGTTTTTCCTGCAACTGGATAAGCTGCTTCACCGCCTCATCGTCAAGCTTCACACCGCGGACAACGGCCATGGAGATATAGGGTCTCTCCTCTATGGTCTCCGCGTTTAACTCAAGGGAGGAACGCATCGTTTTTATAGGCGGTAGCCCGACCTCTACATCGGCCACGCCCTTTAACGTCCTGGCGAGACCCTCCGCGGAGAAGTGGTCCGGACGGTCGTGAGTAACCTCAAGCTTAACCCGATCCCCCAGCTCCTCCTCCACCTCGCACTTCACATGCTCCAGGAGTTTGACCAATTCCTCGAATCTCACGTGGGTCAACCTCTCTAGGTCGTGCTTCGCAACTTCGATAACAGGCACGTCACTGGAAAGTCAAATATTTTAAAGTGACATCACAAAATAGCACATGCGCCAAAAGGTGGAGCAGTTTTTTAGAGAACTAGAGGAAAAGATAGACAGAGACATAGAGGCCTTCACGGTGGAGTGGCGGCAATACGAGGCGCTTGCCCAGATACAGCTAAAGGAAGACCTCTACGTATTTGTGGTGTTTTCCTGGTCAGACGAGGACTGCACAATAGAGTTTATGATCGGCGACGAAAACGCGGTGATACAGCCCCGACACCTAGACAAGCTAGACGCCGCAACCTCCATCGTGAAAGCGGCTTACGAGCTGGCGCGCCAGCGCTTTACCTGCCTACAGACTTCCTAATCCTTTCCCTCAGGACATTAAGCAGAGTCTCGTCGTCCTTCTCGTCTTTGGGGTATATAAAGACCTCCTCCTCCGGCGTCACAGCGCCGTCTCTCTCCACGAAATATATCAAACGCAGGGGGTAGTCGTAGCCGGCTTTTCTGTACAGCATCCGCATTATCTTCGCCGCAAGGGACCCCTCGGCCTTCTTCTTCCAC
>Ga0080004_1130236_pt1 | contig 23947 bp, 7 predicted proteins | sample WasSprMetagenome_FD_69207 | JGI IMG/M metagenome (GOLD analysis project Ga0080004, IMG submission 69207) | Sulfidic aquatic microbial communities from Washburn Spring, Yellowstone National Park, USA - WS (SPADES assembly) (version 2) | ecosystem: Environmental > Aquatic > Thermal springs > Hot...
CCGCGCCCCTGTCGGAGCGGGTCAGGGCGTGGGCGTCCACGCTCATGGTGACCTGGGGCGTGGCATGGCCCAGGCGCTGGGCCACCTGGGGAACCGGCAGGCCCGCCTCCAGCAGGAGCGATGCGTGCAGGTGGCGCAGTCCGTGGGGCGTCATGGGTGGCAGTCCCAGGCGCTCACACTCCCTGCGCAGGGCATGGGCCACTACGGAGCGGTGCAAATACTCCCCACTGGGGGAGGGAAATACCAGCTTGCACACAGCACCTGAAAGCACCTGACAGGACAGTTGCTGACGCAGGGCCTGTACAACGTCCTGGGGCAGGCTCACGGTGCGAACGGCGCTTTTGGTCTTTGGCTCATCGGTGATGGTCTGCCCCTTCAGGCGCTGTACGGTTCTGTTAATCTGCACGGTACCCTGCTCAAGGTTCACATCCTGCCAGGTCAGGGCCAGCGCCTCACCCAACCGACAACCGCTGGCCAGCAGGAAGTACCAGAGTGGAAAAAGCCAGTGCCCTCGGGCGCCTTTCAGGAAGGTTTGAAGCTCATCCGGTGTCCATACTGTCTTGCGTTTGGGACGGTACTGGGGTCTGACAACGGGCTTGCAGGGGTTTTCCGCCAGCCAGTGCCAGCGCACCGCCAGGTCACAGGCCTGCTTGAGGATGTGATAGACTAGCTGGGCAACCCTGGGGCGGTCCCGCAGTTTCCCTAACAGCACCTGGATGCGGTGGGGGGTGAGCTTGGCCAGCAGGACGTTCCCCAGGGCAGGTCGGATGTAGGTGTTGACCAGGAGCTCATAATGCTCTGCAGTGGAACGCTTCAGGTCTGCCTGCTTGGTGGCCAGGTAAACGTCCAGCAGGTCATTCAGCGTTCGCCTGCCAGGATTGGGGAGCGCACCGCCAGCGACTGCCTGGCGCCGCAGTTCTTCCAGCTTCTGGACCACCTCGCTCCGCGTTTTGCCATAGACGGTCTTGCGCACACCGTCCAGTTGGAGGCTTGCCTGCCAGCGCCCATCCTTGCGCCGTATGATGCTTCCCTCGCCAGGTGTCCGTTTGTGAGCCATACATCCCTCCTGGTATGGCCCTGGCGAGTGTAGCACGTTTGTTCTGACAACATCTTTACAACATTCGCACAGAGGGGAGCTGGGGGATAAAAACAGCACCAGCACCACTAGATACTAGACAGATACTAGATATAGTGGTGCTGGTGCTCAGTACTACTGTATACTGGGCAAGGCGAGTGCATCGCCGGCCCTGCTGGTCGGGGCGAGAGGATTTGAACCTCCGACCACTTGAACCCCATTCAAGTGCGCTCCCTGGCTGCGCTACGCCCCGAATCCAAACATCATTATAGCACCCTGGGCCAGATTTGGCAAATTGTGCCCATTTATGCTTGGCGGGAGCAGGCCCGGGATGCCGGCAGACTCCCGTGACGTTGGATTTCAACCGCCTGACAGCCTCTCCGCCCGGAAGCATTAAGGATTTCTCAACGCCTCCCTGCGTCCTCGGTTTGCCACGCCATAATCCCGATGCTATAATCGCGGCGATGTTGTCCATTTCGCGGAAAAGGAACAGCGCCGTGCAGGTGAACGGAGCGTCTTCATCCCATCAGCGCGATTGGATTCGCCTGACGCTGGTCATCCTTCTGCTCATCGGCGCCGGCCTGCGGCTGTACCGACTCAACTGGGACGAGTTCCAGCACGCTCACCCGGACGAGCGCCACATCACCTGGGTGGCCACCAGCATCACCTGGCCGGCGGACAGCCGGGTGCTGTTCGATCCCCTGCGCACGACGCTCAACCCCTTCCGCTGGCCCCCCAGCTCCTCTTCGGATGTCGGGGAACCGCGCGCGTTCACCTACGGCCATTTCCCCCTGTACCTGATGGCGGCCGCAGCCCAGGGGCTGTCCCACATCTCGTCGCCGGCGGACGGCGGCACTTGGGCCGATTACGACCATATCCAGCTTGTGGGCCGCGCCATCTCCGCCCTGTTCGACACGCTGACCATCCTGCTGGTCTTCCTGCTGGCGAAGGAGCTGTTCGGGAAAAAGGCCGGCCTGCTGGCGGCGGCCTTCCAGACCTTCACCGTCCAGCACATTCAGCTCTCCCATTTCGCCGCCTTCGACGCCATCATGGCCACCTTCGTGGTGATGGCGGTCTGGCTGGCGGTGCGGGGCGTGCGCACCGGCAAGGCGCGTCATTTTCTCCTCGCCGGCGCGGTCGCCGGCCTGGCCATCGGCTCCCTGGTGCGCTCGGCGCCGGTGCTCCTGCCCGTCGCGCTGGCGCCGCTGGTGCGCCTGGAGATGGAGCGCCGGCAGGGCAGGATGGATGCGCGCCGCATCTGGATGCTGGTGGGAGGGGCCGCCGGCGCGGTGCTCATCGCCCTGCTGGTTTTCGCCATCACCAACCCCTTCGCCATCCTCGATTACCAGAACTTCCTGAAGAACATCGGCGAACAGGGGCGCATGGTGCGCGGCGCGGTGGACTGGCCGTTCACGCGGCAGTACCGCGGCACGATCCCCTATCTGTATCAGATCGAACAGCAGGTCCGCTGGGCCATGGGATGGCCGCTGGGCATCGCGGCCTTCGCCGGCCTGGCCTGGGCAGTCTGGCGGGCCGTGCGGGGGCGGGCCGCCGCCGGCGAGTACATTATGCTGGCCTGGGTGGTGCCCTATTTCCTCATCAACGGCGCCTTCATGGTCAAGTTCATGCGCTACATGGTCATCCTGACCCCCTTCCTGGGCCTGCTGGGCGCGGCGCTGTTGACGACCCTGGCGGAGCGGCTGGCCGGCACGCGCTGGCGCCGGCTGGGGCCGGCGCTCATCGCCGTCGCGCTGGCCTGGACGGCGGCCTATGCCCTGGCGTTCTTCACCATTTACACCCGCCCGCACACCTGGATACAGGCCTCGCGCTGGATATACGAGAACGTCCCCGATGGCTCGGTCATCGCGGTGGAGCATTGGGACGACGAACTGCCCAAGCCCCTGCGGGAACCGGGCATGAACAGCGGCGCGCACGGCTATCAGCACATCACCCTGCCGCTCTATGAAGAGGACACGCCGGCGAAGTACGAGATCATCAAGACCGCCCTCCAGCAGGCGGATTACATCATCCTGGCCAGCAACCGGCTCTACGGCTCCATCCCGCGCCTGCCCAAACGCTATCCCATGACCATCGCCTATTACGACCTGCTCTTCCGCGGCGAGCTGGGGTTCGAGCTGGTCAAAACGTTTACGTCGTACCCGCGCCTGGGGCCGCTGGTCTGGGTGGATGACCATGCTGATGAGAGCTTCACGGTCTATGACCATCCCAAGCCGCTGATCTTCAAAAAGGTGCGGACGCTCTCCGACGAGGAGATATGGGAGAAGCTGGGCGGGAAATGGGAGGGGGCCATCCCCGGCTGGGTGGGGGATAAGGGGCCGGCCGGCGGGCGGCCGACCGCGCGCAAATCCCTCCTGCTCGACCGACCGGTGGGCGAACTGCCGGTGGTGGATGACTTCCGCTGGAACGCGCTGGCCAGCCGGCATGCCGGCATCGCTGTCCTGGTGTGGTGGGCGGCGGTTGTCCTGCTGGGCCTCATCGCCGCGCCGCTGGCTTTCGTGGTGTTCGACCGCCTGCCGGATAGGGGCTGGGCCTTTAGCAAGCCCCTGGCCCTGCTGTGCATCGGATACGCCAACTGGCTGGGCGCCAGCCTGCGCCTGACGCAGAACCGAACCCCTATCATCGCGCTCTTTGCGCTGGGGCTGGCCGGCCTGTCGGCTTCCATCGCCTGGCGCCGGCGGGAAGCCTTCCTGGCTCATCTGCGCCGGCAGTGGCGCCTCCTGCTGACCATCGAGGGGCTGTTCGCCTTCGCCTACGGCGCGTTCGTGCTGGTCCGGCTCCTCAACCCGGACCTGTGGCAGCCCTGGACAGGCGGCGAGAAGCCCATGGAATTTGCCTTCCTGAACGCGGTGCTGAAATCGGCGTGGTTCCCACCGTACGACCCCTATTTCGCCCACGGGTATATTAATTACTATTACTACGGCCTGTATCTGGTGTCCCTGCTCATCAAGCTGACGGGCATCGCGCCGGCCGTGGCGTTCAACCTGGCCGTGCCGACCCTCTTCGCCATGACGGTCTGCGGCGCCTTCGGGGTGGGGTACGCCCTGGCCGCCGGCCTGCGGCGCGCCCGGGGCGACTGGCGCCGGGGCATCGCCGGCGGCCTCCTTTCCGCGGCGCTGGTGGCCGTGATGGGCAACCTGGCCGCCTTTGCCCAGCTCCAGCGCGCCGTCGGCAGTCTGGGCGGCAGTACCTTCACCAGCAATATCCCCGGCCTCCAGCCGTTGGTGCGGCTTATCCCGGGATTGCTGCAGTTGGCGCGCGGGGCGCGCCTGCCGCCATTCGATTACTGGGCACCCAGCCGGGTCATCACGAACACCATCAACGAGTTCCCCTTCTGGAGCTTCCTGTTCGCGGACCTGCATCCGCACATGATCGCCATCGCGTTCGCGCTGACGGCCATGGCCGGCGTGCTGAACATGCTGTGCCGGCCGGCGGTGCCCGGGGAGCTGGCCGGCCGGCGCGCGGTCGCCGTGCTTGCCCCCTATCTGCCCGGCTGGGGCGAGCTGGCCTCCTGGCTGGCCCTGCCCCTGCTCATCGGCGCGTTGGGCGCCATCAACACCTGGGACCTGCCGACGTACATCGGCCTGGCGGTGCTGGCGTATCTTCTGCGGGTCGGGCGGGACGCACACTGGCGGCTGGCGCTGGCAAAGACAGCGGTCTTCGCCGGCGGACTGGCCGTGCTGTGCTATGTGCTGTACCTCCCCTTCTATCGGCATTATGCCGCCATGAGCGTCGGCATCGGGTTGACCAGGGGGCGGACCGACGGCTGGCAGTGGCTGACCATCTGGGGGTGCTTCCTCTTCCTGGCGCTGAGCTATTACCTGGTGGAACTGCGCCGGCGCGGTGAACGGGTGCCGATCCTGCGCTGGGTGCGCATGATCATGGAGCACTGGACCGTTCTGCCGCGGCTGGAGGCCTTACACCGCCGGCTGGTGCGCGAGGCCGGCCCGCTCTATCACACCGAGCGCCTGGCGCTGGGCATCGGCCTGCTGACGGCCGTCGCGCTGGCACTGCTGAAGTGCTGGCCCGGTGCGCTGGCGGCCCTGGTGCTGATCGGCGGGGGCCTGCTGTTCCGCCGCCGGCGGGCCGGCCCGCAGGAGGACTTCGTCAATCTGCTGGTCTTCGTCGGCTTCCTCCTCCTGCTGGGAGTGGAGGTGTTCTTCCTGCGGGATTTCCTGCAGGGCGGCGACCACTACCGCATGAACACCCTCTTCAAGTTTTACATCCAGGCGTGGGTGCTCCTGGGTGCGGCGCTGGGAGCCGCTCTGCCGTCCATATGGGAGCAGGTGGGACAGCGCTGGTCGCCGGCGTGGGCCAGCATCTGGCAGGCCGGCCTGGTCTTCCTGCTGGCGGCCTCGTTCCTGTTTGTGCCCCTGGCCGTGCCCCAGCGCGTGACGGACCGCTTCCCCAACGCGACCCCGCCCATCGGCACCTTGGATGGAATGGCGTTCATGACCGTGGGGAAATTCTTCTGGCCTGACCCGTCCTATGAGATTGACCTGCGCTATGATTACGAGGCCCTGCGGTGGCTGACGGAGCACGTGCGGGGCACGCCGGTGGTGGCGGAGGCCGGCATCGGGTATTATCGGGAGGGCGGCTTGCGCGTGGCGACGTACACCGGCCTGCCCACACTGGTGGGCATGCATCAGAACGAACAGCGCTACGGCGAGATGGTCGGCGAGCGCGAGGAGCTGACGCGCCGGCTCTTCGACTCGCCCGATATCGCGCAGGCCCAGGCGGTGATTGACCGGCTGGACATCGCGCTGATTTACATCGGCCAACTCGAGCGAGCGCCGGGGGTATACTCGCCGGCCGGCATCGCCAAGTTCGAGGAAATGGCCCGCCTGGGCCTCCTGCAGGAGGTGTACCGCAACCCGCGCACCGTGATTTACGCCGTGCCCGGCCGCACCATCCCCGGGTTGTGGGATTGAGGCCGTACCGTGCGGGCGCTTTTGCGTCTATTGGGGTGAGATGGATATTTTTCATGAGATTTTAAGCTTTGCCGGCTATATTAGCTGATTGCAGGAGGTGACATGGGAGCCGTACTGGCCTGGTGGCTGGCGGTCCAGGTCGTCGGACTGCTGGCCCTTCCCCTGACATTTCATGTTTTCAAAGGTCTGCCGGAGCGCGGCTATGCCTTCGCGCGTCCCCTGGGGCTGATGCTGGCCGGCTACGTTTTCTGGCTGTTGGGCAGTCTGGGGTTCCTGCGCAACAGCCTGGGGGGCGTGCTCTTCGCCCTGGTGGTGCTGGCTGTCGTCTCGGTGTATGTCGGCCGGCGTGAGCTGGGCCTGGCCCCACTGGAGCCGGGGCAGGAGACGCTGTGGGCCTTCCTGCGCCGGCAGAAGAAGCTGGTCCTGCTGGTCGAGGGGCTTTTCCTGGCCGGCCTGGCCGGCTGGGCGCTCTACCGCGCCTACAGCCCGGACATCGCTACCGCCGGCGGCGAGAAGTTCATGGAATATGCCTTTATCAATGCCATCCTGCGCAGTCCCCGGCTCCCGCCGGCGGACCCCTGGCTCTCCGGCTTTGCCATCAGCTATTACTACTTCGGCTATCTCATCCTCTCCATGCTCATCCGGCTCTCCGGCCTGCCGTCCAACATCGCCTTCAACCTGGGGCTTGCGCTCCTGTTCGCGCTGACGATCACCGGCGCCTTCAGCCTGGCGTACAATTTGGTGGCGCTGGCACAACGGCGGGCCGGCCGGGAAGCGTTCGGGCAGGCCGCCGGCTACGGCCTGCTCGGCAGCCTCCTGCTGGCCATCATGGGCAATCTGGAGGGCTTTTTCGAACTGCTCCACGCCTGGGGGGTGGGCGGCGCCGGCTTCTGGAAGTGGCTGGACATCCGCGACCTGGCGACCCTGCCGCCGGGCGGCGCGGCCGTTCCCAACCGCTACCTGTGGTGGTGGCGCGCCTCGCGCGTCCTGCAGGACTATGACCCCTTCGGGAACCCCATCGAGATCATCGACGAGTTCCCTTTCTTCAGCTTTATGCTGGGGGACATCCATCCGCATGTGCTGGCCCTGCCCTTTGGGCTGATGCTCCTGGCCCTGGCGCTGAACCTGTTGGTCTCCGAGAAGGTGTACGAGGGCTTGCGCCGCTGGGGGCCGCTGATGCTCTTGTACGCCCTCTGCCTGGGCGGGATGGCCTTCATGAACACATGGGATTTCCCGGTGTACGGGGTGCTGATGGTGCTGGCCTTCGCCCTGCGCAGTTACGTACATCATCGGGCGCTGAACCGGGAGTGGCTCCAAGAGGTGCTCGGGACGGGCATCATGCTGGCGGCCGCCGGCGTTATCCTGTACATCCCCTTCTATATCGGATTCCAGTCACAGGCCGGCGGGCCGGCGTTCTCCCTGTGGGCCAAGACCCGCATCGCCCATTATCTGGTGATGTTCGGGCCCTTCGTCTTTATCGCCATCGCCTTTGTGCTGGCTGTCGGCGCCGGCCTGCCGGCGGCCTGGCGCACGGGCCGGCTGTCCCGCAGCGCAGTCTACATCATCGGCGCGCTCGCCCTCCTGCTGGCTGTGCTCTCCATCATCACCGGGCGCTGGCTGGCCCTCTGCCTGACCCTGCTCGTGGCGGCAGGGGCGCTGGTGCTGTGGCGCCGGCTGGAAGAGGCCGGCGAGGAAGCCGATTGGCCGACGCTGTATGCCCTGCTGATCCTGCTGGTGGGGTTAGGGCTGACCTTCGTGGTGGAGTACGTCTATCTGCGGGATACCTTCGGCACCCGCATGAACACCATCTTCAAGTTCTATTTCCAGGCCTGGAGCATGCTGGCCATCGCCGGCGCCTACGGTGTCTATTACGTGCTGAACCGCACCCGCCGGCTGGCGTTCCAAAACGCCTTCCTGGTGGGGCTGATCGCGCTGGTGGCCGCCGGCATGGTCTATCCCGTGCTGGCGGCGCCGAACCGGGCGGAGGGCTTCCAGCGCAAGCCCACCCTGGACGGCATCGCCTATGCGGCGCAGTACTGGCCGGCCGATTACGCCGCGGCCCAGTGGCTGAACGCGCATGTGCGGGAGCCGGCGGTCATCCTGGAGGCACACGGCGGTTCCTATACTCCGTACGGCCGCATCTCCGCCATGACCGGCATCCCCACTTTGCTGGGGTGGGGCGGACACGAACTGCAGTGGCGCGGTAGCTACGACGAGCCGGGCCGGCGCGAGCCGGATATCGAGGCCATCTACCGGAGTATGGACCGCGAGCAGGTCAACGCCCTGCTGGAGAAGTACGACATCACGTATGTGTATGTGGGACAGTTGGAGCGCGAGAAGTTCCAGCTCAGCCAGCCCATGATTGACAAGTTCGGCCTGTTCATGGACCTGGTCTATGACCAGGATGGGGTGCGAATTTACCAGCGTCGGGGGAAATGACCGCATGAGCGCACGAGCACGTGCACCGGAACGCGCTGAACCCATTCCCGCGGAATGGCAGAAGGTGTTCACCGTGGAGGTGGTGCTGTACCTGGCGATCGGCCTGGCGGCCCTGCTGGTGCGGCTGTGGCGGCTGGATGCCTGGCCGCTGTCGCCGGCGGAGGCCGTGCAGGCCTGGCGGGCGTGGCAGATCGCCCATGGGCAGTCGCCGGCGCTGGCGCCGTACAGCCCTCTGCTGATGACCGCCAACATCGTCTGCTTCGCCCTCTTTCGCGCCAGCGACGCGACGGCGCGGCTGTGGCCGGCGCTCTTCGGCGCCGCCCTGGCGCTCCTGCCGGCACTCCTGCGCCGGCAGATGGGACGCTCCGCCGCGCTGATGACCAGCTTTCTGCTGGCGTTCTCCCCCTCTTTGCTCGCCGCCTCCCGCTCTCTGGACGGCCGCACGGCGGCCCTGTCCGCCGGCCTGCTGTTGCTGATCGCCCTCTGCCGGCTGAGCGAGGACGGGGGCCGGCGGGAGATGCGCTGGGGGGCGGTCGCCCTGGCGTTCGGCCTGCTCTCCTCCTCCATGTTCTACAGCGTGCTCCTGATTTTCATCACTGGGGCAATCGTGCTGTGGGGGGCGCGCCGGCGGCTGGGCATGGAGGGGTTCTGGGCCTCCGCCGGCCGGCGCTGGGAGGAACTGCGCGGCCGGCCCGCTCTGTGGCGGGAGGCCGGCCTGCTCTTTGTCGGGCCCTTCCTCCTGCTGGGCACCGCCTTCCTGCTCAATTTCGACGGGCTGGGCGCGGCGGCGGACCTTCTGCCGGCATGGGGGCGCGGCTTCGCCTGGGGGGCTGAAAGCTACGGCCCGTTGGTAGTGCTGTGGTCCCTGGCCTTATATGAGACCGCCGGCCTGCTGTTCGGCATCGCCGGCCTGGTCATGGGTATCCGCCGGCGCGATGCCCTTTCCGTGTTCGCCGGCTGGTGGCTGGTGGGAGGCCTGCTGTTGTCCCTTGTCTCCGGAGGCTGGCGGCCGGCCGACCTGGCTCTGCTGGCGGTGCCGGCGGCCCTGCTGGCCGGCAAAGCCCTGGGCGAGCTGGCGGAATGGACGGCGCGCGAGGCGCTCAAAGAGGCGGAATGGCTGATCCTGCTGGTGGGGGCCGTGCTGGGCGTATTCGGCTATCTGGGATTCGTCCATTATGCCCGTACCGGCCAACTGCTCTCCCTCCTGCTGGCGGTCGTCGCCTGTCCGCTCATCCTGCTGGTGGTGACGGGCGTCGTCCTGATATGGGGGGAGCGCCGGCGCGCCCTGCGGGGACTGGCACTGCTGGCCGCCGGCGGGAGCATCCTCCTGCTGGTGCACAACGCCTGGTTCTCCTCCCTGCTGGCAGACGTCTCGCGCCATGACCTGCTGACCGCGGCCCGGGCGGAGGCCGGCGTGCGCGATATGGTCGAGCTGGCCCAGCGCTACGGCAGTCAGGTGCGGGGTGACCCGTACTCGGCGCCTATCCTGCTGGTGGGGGACGAGGTGGAGTGGCTGAGGTGGGCCTTGCGGGATTTCCGCCGGGTGGAATATGTGCGGCGGTTCGGGAGCGCCGGCGACTTCCCCATTGTCATTACGCCGGGGAGCCTTCAGCCGCCGCTGGGGGAGAGCTTCGTGGGACAGGATATGGCCGTGTACAGTGACTGGCGGCCGGCCGGCATGGAGGGATGGACGCTGGCGCGCTGGCTGGTTTCCCGCGTGCCGCCGGCGTCCCCGCCCACAGAGACCATCATCTTCTGGGCCCAGCGCTGAGGCCCGGCGTTTTCACCATACCTGACTGCGAGGGGATGACACCATGCGCGATACCATGACCCGAACGATGCACTGGCTGGAACGGCCCATACTGGGTTCGACCCGCTGGGACATCGAGAAGACGCTCTATCTGCTGTTGATCCTGCTGGCGCTGGCCACGCGCCTGTGGGGATTGGGCTGGCGCGCCATGAGCCATTACGAAAGCCTGCACGCCGTCTATTCTTACAAGCTGTACAACGGCGAGGGCTATCAGCATGACCCGATGATGCACGGGCCGTTCCTGTTCCACGCCAACGCCCTGGTCTATTTCCTCTTCGGGGACAATGATTTCACCGCCCGGTTGGTGCCGGCGCTCTTCGGGGTGGTGCTGGTGGCACTGCCCTGGTTCATGCGGCGCTGGCTGGGGCGCATTGGCGCGCTGGCGGTATCGTTCATGTTCCTGATCTCCCCGTCCATCACCTATTATGCCCGCTATATCCGCAACGACATTTACATCCTGGTCTATAACGTCATCTTCATCGCCCTGATGTTCGCCTATCTGGAGCGCCGGCAGGCCAAATACCTGTACGGCATGGCGGCCGCGATGGCCTTCATGTTCTGCACCAAAGAGGTGGCCTACATCTTTGTGCTCATCGTCGGCCTCTTCCTGGCAGTGGTGACCCTGATCGAGATCCTGCAGGCGCGGCGCTTCCCGCCCGATTCGGCGCTGTTCGATGTGACGATGCTGGTGGGCACGCTGGCACTGCCCATGGCCTCGGCCTTTGTGGTGAAAATCCTGGGCTTTAACCCGCTCGACTATTCGTCCCAGGGCATCCTGCGCTCGGGCATCGTGTTCCTGGTCATCCAGGGCCTTGCCGCGGCGCTGGGCCTCTGGTGGAGGAAGCGGGAGTGGCCCATTGCCGCCGGCATCTTCTACGCCATCTTCACCTTGCTGTACACCACCTTCTTCACCAACGGCAAGGGCTTCGCCACCGGCATCATGGGCTCCCTGGGCTACTGGCTGGAACAGCAGGGCGTCCAGCGCGGCGCCCAGCCCTGGTATTACTACGGCGTCGTGCTCCCCATTTATGAGTTCCTGCCTCTCCTGCTGGGGCTGGCGGCCATCGTGGTCTACATCGTTTTCCTGCCGCGGCCGGACGTGGAAGCCGGCGCCGATGCGCAGGTGGTGCGGGCGCGCGGGCTGTTCATGCCCTTCGCCATATACTGGGCGCTGGCCACCATCTTCGCCTACAGCTACGCCGGCGAGAAAATGCCCTGGCTGATGGTACACCTGGCCCTGCCGCTCATTATCCTGGCCGGCTGGCTGGTGGAACGCGTCTTCCGCTCCGCGGACCTGCGCAAGCTGTGGTCCGAAGGGGGGCCGATCCTCGCCCTCTCTTCCATCCTGCTGGTATTCGCCGCCGCGAAACTGCTGAGCCTGCGGCCGTTCCAGGGCCGCGATATCGCGCATCTCAGCGAGACGCTGGGATGGCTGGCGGCGCTGGTCGTCGGCGCCGGCCTGGTGGCCCTCGTGGTCTGGTACTTCCAGCGCATGGGGGCGCGCGCCGGCCTGCAGACGCTGTTCGGCGCGCTCTTCATCCTGCTCTCCCTCTTCACCATCCGCGCCATGTGGATGGCCAACTATATCAACTATGACTACGCCACCGAGCACCTGGTCTATGCCCATGCCACGCCCGACATCAAGATCGTGGTGGGCGATCTGGAGAAGCTGTCGCGCCGGCTCTACGGCGATATGTCCATCCGCTTCTCGTATGACGACGATTCGACCTGGCCGTTGGAATGGTACTTCCGCAAATTCCCCAACGCGGTGTATTACGGCGACCAGCCGAACAAGGATGTGATGGACCTGCCGGTGGTCATCGCCGGCAGTAAGAATTGGGACAAGGTCAAGCCCTTCCTGGGCAACCGCTACTACCGCTTCACCTATAAGCTCATCTGGTGGCCGCTGGAGGATTACAAGGAGTGGCCGCGGCAGAACCTGCTGGCCCAACTGGCCAAACCCGAGGTGCGCAAGAAGCTCTGGAACGCCTGGTTCTACCGCAAGTTCGATTACGACCCGGCGGAATGGCCCCTGCGGCATGAGTTCGCCGTCTTCGTGCGGCGCGATATCGCCGACCAGGTGTGGGATTTCGGCGCCAAGCCGCCCGAGGTGGTGAAGATGCCGGCCGACATCTACCTGGAAGGGATGCGGGAAGTCTACAGCGTGGCCATTATCGGCACCGGCCCGGGCGCCGGCGAAGGCCAGTTCACCAACCCGCGCAATGTGGCGGTGGGGCCGGACGGCTCCATCTACGTGCTCGATACCGACAACCACCGCGTGCAGGTCTTTGACGCCAAGGGGCAGTTCGTGCGCATGTGGGGGAGCCAGGGCGCGGAGCTTGGCCAGTTCCAGGAGCCGTGGGGCATCGCCGTGGGGAAGGACAGCATGGTCTATGTGGCGGATACCTGGAACCACCGCATCGAGAAGTTCACCTCCGCCGGCGAGCCGGTCAAGAGCTGGGGCTTCTTCGGGACGACCGATGGGACCCTGGGGACGCCGGCGGTCTTCTGGGGGCCGCGCGCCATCGCCATTGACCCCGAGGGCAACCTGTACATCACCGACACCGGCAACAAGCGCGTGCAGAAGTTCTCCCCCGACGGCGAGTTCCTGGGCCAGTGGGGCGGTTTCGGGGCGGACCCCGGCCTGTTCAACGAACCGGTGGGCATCGCCATTGACCGCCAGGGGAATATCTATGTGGCGGATACCTGGAACCGCCGCGTGCAGAAGTTCGACCCCCAGTTCCGGTTCCTGAAGGCCTGGGACATCTACAGTTGGGAAGGGGAATCGGTGCTGAACAAGCCGTACCTGACGGTGGGCCCCGATGACCTGCTGTACATCAGCGACCCGGAGGGCTACCGCATCCTGGTGTACGACCTGGAGGGCAAGTTCATCGCCAGCTTCGGCACCTTCGGGGCAGACGCCAAGTCGTTCAACCTGCCCACCGGCCTGGCGGCTGACCCAAGCGGCTTTATCTACGTGGCGGACGCCGGCAACCACCGGGTGATGAAGTTCCCGGTCCTGCCGCGCCAGTAGGGTTTGAAGGAGAAGCGCCGCTGACTCACGAGCATGGAGGGATGTCCGGAAAGCCGTTGGCGGCTGTGGTGGAGTGGATAGATTGGGTCATCGCCGCCGGCGCGCTGGCTTTGGCCGGCTGGGGCCAGCACCTCTTCGCCGCCGGCCAGATGGCGCGCGCCGTCTTGCTCATGGGCGCGGCCATGATCCTCTTCGCCTGGGCGGTGCGGCGCCTGCCGGCCGCAGAGCCGGCGACAGCGCCGCTGGCACCGGTCCCGCCGGCGCGGCGCCTGGCCGGCCTGGTCCTGCTGGGCCTTTCCATCCTCTGCACCGTCCTGGCGCTATGGCGCTTCGGCACGCATGCCCCGGACAACGCCGGCTGGGCGCTCTATCTGGCCAGCATGGCCCTGTTCCTGCTGGCCTTCTTGGTCATGGAGGGCCTGCCGAACCGCGAGAGCGTGCGGCGCTGGGCCGGCCAGGCGCGGGAAATGCGCTGGGAGCTGTTTCTGCTCTTTGTCCTGGTGGCGGCCGGCGGGGTCCTGCGCTTTTACGGCGTGGATGCCCTCCCGTATGGGGTGTGGTTCGACGAGTCGGATAACGCCGTGTGGGCCAGGGAAATCCTGACCCGCCCGGACTTCCGCCCGCTGTACGTGGCGTCCACCAATCTGCCGGCCCACTTCCTGTACCTGATCGCGCTGTCCTTCCGGCTTTTCGGCGTGAACGCCGGCGCCCTGCGGATGGTCACCGCATTCTTCGGCACGGCCACCATCCTTGGGATGTGGCTGTTGGGGCGGGAGATCGGTGGGCGCTGGGTGGGGTTGCTGGCCGCCGCCATGGTGGCGGTCTCCCACTGGTGCATCAACTTCAGCCGGCTGGGCATGCACGGCATCACCACGCCCTTCTTCGCCGTGCTGGCGGCCTACTGGCTGTTGAAGGGCCTGCGCACTGGCTCGCGCCGGCGCCTGGCCGCCGGCGGGCTGATGCTGGGGTTGGGCCTGTGCTTCTACGCGCCGTTTCGCCTCTTCCCCTTCGTCATCGTCCTCTTCCTGGCGGCCAAAGCCCTGCTGGAACGGGGGTTCCTGCGGCGCGGCTGGCAGGGTGTCTTGATATATATCCTGGCCAGCCTCATCGCCTTTGCCCCTATCGGACAGTACGCCTGGGTGCACCGCGACGAGTTCTTCGCCCGCACGAAGCAAACCTCGCTCTTTACGGGCAAGACGCGCGAACAGGCCATCGAGGCCCTGCAGTCGAACATCCGCAAGCATCTCCTGATGTTCAACTATCAGGGGGACCGCAACGGCCGGCATAACCTGCCCGGCGAGCCGATGCTGGACGCCGTCACCGGCGCCCTGCTCCCGCTGGGAGCGGCCTACGTGCTGGCCCGCCTGCACCGCCCACGCCAACTGCTCATCGCCGGCTGGTTCGGCATTATGCTGTGCGGCGGCATTCTCTCGCTGGACTTTGAGGCGCCGCAGTCCCTGCGCTCCATCGGCACGATCCCGGCCGTCTTCCTGATGACGGCGCTGGCGGTGGCGGCGGCCGCCGATGTGCTCCTCAGGCCTCTGCGGCGACTGAACCGGCCGGCGCTGGAGCGGGCGGCCGGCGCCCTGCTGGCCGTAGGGGTCGTCGCCGGCCTGGCCTACAGCGCCTACCTGAACTTCGACATCTATTTCGTGCGCCAGCCGCGCCACCCGGATGTCTTCCACAGCTATAACGCCCGCGAGGCCTTCACCGCCCGCATGGTGGCGGCCCATCAGGACGAGTATATCTTCTACTCCATTTACGTCGGCCATCCTACGGTGCGCTTCCTGGCCCCCGACGCGCCCTACCACCGCTCCTTCCAACCGCTGGATGACCTGCCGGTGCGCGGCCTGGTGGACCGCGATGTGCTGTACGTGATGGAGCCGGAATTCTGCCCTCCGCCGGAGCTGTTTGCGGTCTGGTATCCCAATGGACAGATACGCTGGTACAACGACCCCTCCGGCGCCCCCATGCTGTTCGTCTACCAGGTATCGAAGGACGAGGTCAACGCCATGCAGGGCGTCTGGCTGAGGCTGTACGGGGCGGACGGCGCGCTCCTCAAAGAGGAGCGGGTCGACACGCTGGCGGGCAGATGGGATGATTGGGCCGGCATCGGGCCGGCACGCGGCGAGTGGAGCGGGCAGGTCTTCATCCCCTATTCCGGCGTGTACACTTTTGTGCTCCGTTCGACCGGCACGGCCTCGCTGGTGCTGGACGACCAGCCCATCCAACTGCCCGACGGCGGGGAGGTCAGCGAGGAGCGCCTGCTGGTCAAGGGCTGGCACCCGATACGCCTGGTGGCCGACGCGGCGGCCGGCGGCGAGGTGCGCGTCGACTGGGCATTGCCGAACGGCCAGCCCCAGCCCATCCCGCGCGAGGCGCTCAACATCCTGCCGGGCCTGCAGAACGGCCTGTACGGCTATTACTATCAGGGGTTGGAGTGGTCCGGGGTGCCGGTGTTCGGGCGGGTGGACTGGCAGGTAAACTTCCGCTGGCATATCCAGCCGATCCCTGCGCCCTTCAGCGTGGAGTGGTTCGGCGGGCTGAAGATTGACCAGGCCGGCACGTACCTCATCGCCATTGACTCCAACTCCGACGCCCTGGTGGAGCTGAACGGCGAGGTCATCCTGGACAGCATGCAGGCGCCGCACGGCTACCACGGGGTGAACGTGTACCTGGAGCCGGGGGTGTATCCCATCCATGTGCGCTACCGCGAGCCGGGCGGATATACCATGATGCGCCTGCAGTGGCACCCACCCGGCGGCCAGTTCGAGGCCATCCCGGCCCAGCACCTGGTGCCAAAGGTGCCGGAGGGCGCCCTGCCGGCCTTCACCATGACGGAGCAGGCCCCCGCGCCGGCGGTGGAAACGCCGCCGGCCGTCGCCATGGAGGACGTAGAGGAAGTATCGGCGAAACTGCTGGCGGCCTGGCCGGCCGCCCGCTGGCTCCAGGAGCCGCGCTACATCGCCGTCGGGCCGCAGGGGGACGTCTTCGTCTCGGATGCCGGCAAAAAAGCGGTGGCGGTCTTCGATGCCGGCGGACGCTTCCGCGCCTGGTGGGGCGAGGGGCTCCTGCAGGACCCTTCGGACCTGGCGCCGGCGCTGGACGGCGGCCTGTACGTGATGGACGCCGGCCGCTCCCGGCTGGTGCGCTTCGACGCGAACGGGAAACCCGCTGGAGAGCTGGGCGAAACGGCCGGCCTGTACGGCTCGCGCGGACTGGCCTGGACGCCGGCCGGCGAGCTGGCCATCGCCGACACCGGCTCCAACCGCATTGTGATCCTCTCGACTTCTGGCGAGCTGGTGCGCAGTTTCGGCACGCAGGGGGCCGGCATCGGCCAGTTGGATCAGCCGGCGGACCTGGCGGTAGCTCCCGACGGGAGCATTTTCGTGGCCGATACCCTGCTGAACAAGCGCCTGCAGGTCTTTAGCGGCGAGGGCACGGTCCTGCGCCAGTGGGCGGTGCCCTGGGCCAGCGACTTCCTGGCGCCGGCGATGGCCATCGCGCCGCAGGGCCGGCTCTACATGGCGGACCCGGACCGCGGCCGGGTCTGGGAGTATGCGCAGGACGGCTCCACGGTGGTGTGGTGGGCCGGCGGGGATATGCGGCGCCCGGTGGGGCTGGCGGTGGATGCGGCCGGCCGCATTTACGTGCTGGATGGGGAGACGAGGACCATCTACATATTTGAGCGGACAGAATGAACACAGCGGAAACCAGGCTCACCCTGCGCCATGTGGTGCTGTGGCTGACGGCGCTGATCCTGGCGCTGATGGCCCAGCGCCAGTTTGAGACGGAAGGGATCATCCGCGATGCGCTCCTGCTGTACGGCGCGGCCGCCGTGCTCTTTGTCCTGGCGGTGCGCGAGGCGCCTCTCCAGCTTCCGGCGCGCGCCCAGCCGGCCGCGGTGCCCCTGCCGGCGCGCGGGCGGCTGGCGGCCTGGTGCGGGGGAGCGGTGCTGGCCTCGGCCGGCATGCTCCGTTTTTACTCCCGCACGGCGGACAACCTGGGGCTGGGGCTGTGGCTGGCCGGCGTTATCGTGATGGCCATCAGCCCGGTGGAGAAGCTTCCCCGGCTTTCCAGGGATTTCTTCCAGCGCCATCGGCAGGAGCTGATTGTTTTCGCCCTGCTGATGCTGGCGGCCGCCGGCATGCGCTTCTATCACCTGGGGCAGTTCCCGCCGGCCGTCTATCTGGACGAGGCCGACAACGGCCTGGAGGCGCTCAAGCTCCTGGATTCCAGCGTCTACATCCTATATACCCGTGCCAGCAACGGCCATCCCACCCTGTTCCTGTACCTGCTGGCTCTGGGATTCCGCCTGTTCGGTGAAGGGGTGCTGGCCATGCGCCTGGTCACCGCCTTCATCGGGCTGGCGACGGTGGCGGCGTTTTACTTCCTGGTGCGGGAATGGTTCGGGATGCGGCCGGCACAGTGGGCGACCTTCGCCCTGGCCGTCTCGCGCTGGCACGTCAATTTCAGCCGCGTCGTGTTCGAGGCGGTGCTGACGCCCTTCTTCGCCGTGCTGACCATGTGGTTCCTGGCGCGGGCACTGCGCACCGGGCGCTGGCGCGATTATGCCTGGGCCGGCCTGGCCCTCGGCCTGGGACTGCAGGGGTATCTGGGCTACCGCGTCTTTCCGGTCATCGTGACGCTGTACCTCCTGCTCCACATCCTGGCATGGCCCGGTCTCCTGCGGCGCATCTGGGCCGGCGTGCTGGCCCTGACCGTCGCGGCCATCATCGGGTTCGGCCCCCTGGCAGTCTATTTCGCCCGCTTCCCCGAGGATTTCACCCACCGCGCCACGCAGGCCTCGGTCATGCAGGATATCGAGCGGGAGGGGAGTTACCAGCCGCTGAAAGATAACATCCGCAAAACCGCGTTGATGTTTGTCTACCAGGGAGACCCGCGCCCGCGCCACAACCTGCCCAACGCCCCCATGCTGGACCGCTGGAGCGCCATCTTCTTCATGCTGGGATTGGGGTACGCGCTGTACCGCTGGCGCGATCCCGAGCATCTCATCCTGTGGCTGTGGCTGCCGATCGGCGCACTGCCGGGCGTGCTGTCCCTGGCCGATTCCAATCCGCACTCCCTGCGCACCATCATTAATCTGCCGGCGGTGTTCTTGGCGGTAGCCGCCTTCTGGAACCCCACCATCGCCCTGTTCCGGCGGGTCTTTCAACCGTGGGGCAGTCGCGGGGTACTGGCCGCCGGCGTGCTCCTGCTGGCCTTCAGCGGCTGGCTGAACGCCGACGCCTATTTCCGCAAGCAGGCCGGCGATCGCGCCGTGTACTACGACTTTGACCCGGACCAGAACATGGCCGCTCAGTTCGCCCTGGAGCACGGCCGCACGCACCGCCTGCTCATCTCGCCGGCGCTGACCAACCACTCCGCCATTAAGTTCATTGACTACCGCATCCCGTACGAGGACTTCCTGGTCAACCGACACCTGCCCATTCGCGAGGCGGTCACCCAGCCGGTCATGTTCATCCTGGAGCCGGCGCACCAGAGCATCGTCCAGCGCCTGCAGGAGCTGTATCCCGGCGGCCGCCTCGGGATCCATACGGACCGCTACGGCCAGGTGGCGTTCTACAGCTATGCCCTTACCCCGGAGGACATCACCGGCATCCAGGGCCTGCCGGCGGCCTATTACGCCGGCCCCGACATTGAGGGAACCCCAGCCTTCACCCGCCGCGACCCAACCCTCGACCTGGAATGGGAGACGCCGCCGCTGTCCCTGCCTTTCTCCGCGGAGTGGCGCGGTTCCCTCTTCGTGCCGGCCTATGGGGATTATGTGCTCTCCCTCGAGTGCCGCGGCGGCCGGGCAGTGCTGGTGCTGGGGGAGGAGGAGGTACTGACGGCGGAGGGAGAGCGCCAGGAAACAGCACGCCGCCTGCCGGCCGGCTTCCATCCCATCCGGGTGACCGCGCAGTTCACGTCTCTGCCGGCCGGCCTGCACCTGCGCTGGACGCCGCCGGGCGGCACCGAAGAGGCTGTCCCCCAGGTGTACCTGTACGACGAAGGGCTGTCCCAGTTTGGCCTGTTGGGGCGCTACTTCCATGGGGCGGATCAATTCGGCGGCCAGCCGGCGCTGATCCAGATCGACCCGTACATCGCGCCCAATGATCCCCTGCCGGCGCCTTTCAGCATCGAATGGGTCGGCAAAATTTACATCCCGCGCGCCGGCGTCTATGCCTTCGGCACCAACTCCGACGACGGCTCGTACCTCTTCATTGACGGCCAGATGATCGTGGACAATGGGGGACATCACGGCGACGTTTACCGCGAGGGGATGATCCAGCTCAGCGAGGGATTCCACGACATCATCCTGCGCTATTTCCAGGTGGACGGCGGGCGCAAGATCGAGTTGTGGTGGACGCCGCCCGGCGGGGCGCATGAGCTGGTGCCGGCGCACTACCTGCGCCCGCCCGGCGTCTCGCTGGAGGAACTGCCCGCCCTGCCGAGCGCGCCGGCCATTCCCGCCGCCGGCCCCGTCCCACCGGTGGCCGGCGTGGACCTGGTAGCCAGTTGGGGCAGTGAAGGGGACGCGCCTGGGCAGTTCCGCACCCCGCGCGGCGTGGCGATGGACGCACAGGGACGCGTGTATGTGGCCGATGCCGGCAATGGGCGCGTGCAGGTCTTCTCCGCCCAGGGCGACTTCATCGCGGCGTGGACTACAGCGGCGGAACCCCTGCGGGAGCCCTTCGATGTTGCAGTGGCGCCCGACGGACGGGTGTACGTGCTGGATGTGGCGCGCCAGGTGATTGCCCGCTTCAGCCCGGAGGGCGCTTTCGAGAAGGAGTTCGGCGCGGACCTGGCCATGTACGGGCCGCGCGGGTTGGGCGTTGACCTGGCCGGCAATATCTATGTGGCGGACACCGGCGGCTCGCGCATCCTGAAGCTCTCGCCGGAGGGCGAACTGCTGGCAGTGCTGGCCGGCTTCGGCGCCGGCCCCGGGCAGGTCAATCAGCCCACCGATGCGGCGGTGGACTCCCTGGGGCGCATCTATATCGCCGATGTGCTGAACATGCGCCTGGAGGTGCTGGATTCCGCCGGCGGCTACCTGGGCGAATGGCCGATTTCGGGTGCCAATACCACTGACAGCCCGCACCTGGCGGTGGATGCCGCGGGCCGGCTATTCCTGACCGATCCCGAGGCGCACATCGTGCTGGTGTACGACGGCCAGGGCAACCGCCTGGGCCAGTGGGGCGGCGAAGGAACGGGGCCGGGGCAGTTCCGCAAGGCGGTGGGGGTCGCGGCCGGCCCTGACGGCCTCGTCGCCGTCACCGATGTGTACAATCACCGCGTCCAGACCTTCCAGGTGCGGTAGGGGGCCGGACACATGGGCAGGCACATGGCGAAGGGGCAGGGATGGACGCGGCCGGCGTTTTTCCTGCTGACGGGCCTGCTCCTGGGCATGCTGGGCCAGGCGCTCCTGCTGAAGGAGCGGGCCTATGCGCCGGCGGCCGGCGCCCTCTTCGTCCTGGGAGGACTGCTGGCGGCGCTGGCCGGCGGGAAGGCGGACACGGCCTCCGACGCGGGGCCGGCGGTCTCCCGGCCCCCGCGCCGGCATTCCGCTCGCACCACTGCCGGCATCGCGCTGACCCTGGGCGGCACAGCGGCATTGGGCTGGGCCGGCTGGCAGTGCTTCTGGCGCTGGGACGCGGTGCGCACTGCCTGGAGGTGGTACCTGGCCGGCGGCCTCATCGTCCTGGCCGGCATGGCGCTTTGGGATGGCTATCAACCCCTGGCCGCCCTGCGCCGCGGCTGGGAGACGCGCCGGCGCTGGGCCGGCGAGGCCGCGGCGGTGGCGCTGGTCATGGCGCTGGCCTTTGCCGTGACGCTGGCCGGCCTGGGGGACTTCCCGCCGTCCGGCGGCATCTCCTGGAACGACGAGGCCCAGATGGGCAAGGACGCCTACGGCGTCCTGCACCACGATGGGCTTCCCTGGCAGTATCCCACCAGCGTGTATCCGGTGGCTCTCTCGTTCCTCCTCTTCGGTCCCACCACCTTTGCCCTACGGCTCCCCTTCGCCATCATGGGCGCTCTGCTGTGCCTGCCCTTTTATTTTCTGGCGCGGCGACTGCTGGGGCCGGCGCCGGCGCTGGCGGCCGCGTTCCTGTTGGCCGTCTCCCGCTACCGCATCGCTCTCTCCCGGCTGGTCCTGCCGGTGGTGCCGGACCTGCTGTGCGCCCTCATCGCGCTGGCCTGCCTGGCGCGGGCGCTCCGCACGCGGGGGAAGGCCCCCTACTTCACCGCTGGCCTGGCCCTGGCCCTGGGGCTGTACAGCCATGCCTCGTTCAAGCTGGTGCCGCTGTTCGCGCTGGTGCTGATGGGCAGTGCCGCTGTGCGCCGGCTGTGGGAAATCCGGCACAGCCATTCCGCCGGCCGCGGGTACCTCTATTGGCAGTCCCTGCGCGGTCACCTGGCCGGCCTGGCGGTCCTGCTGGTCTCGCTGGCGGTCTTTGCCGCGCCCTACGCCGGCTTCGTCTACCGGGAGCCGCAGGTCGCGCTGACGGAGCGCTTCACCTCGATCCTGCCGGCCCTGTTCCATCCCTCCGCCGCGCCGGCCCAGCCTCTGGGTCCTCGCCTTGTCCGCGCGCTCCTGTTCTATAACCTGGAAGGGGAGAGCTGGCCGGCGGCCAACCTGCCCGGCACGCCGGCGCTGGACCCTGTCAGCGGCGTCCTGTTTGCGCTGGGGCTGGTGATAGCGTTGGCCGGCATCTGGCGCGGCCCGAACGCATTCGTGGTGATATGGTTCCTGGTCACCCTGATCGGCGGCGGCGTCCTGCCGGCGGAATTCCGCAGTCACCGCATCGCCCTGGCGATGCCGGCGGTCTATTTGCTGGCCGGCCTGGCCGTCCAGAAGCTGTGGGGCTTGCGGGAAGGCCTGGCGCCGCGCCGGCGGAGCCTGGCCGCCGGCCTGCTGGGGGTGCTCTTGCTCCTGGCCGCCGCCAGCAACCTGGGCCTCTTCTTCGGCCGGCAGATCCGCGATCCGCGCGTGCGCGCCGAGTTCGACCGCGACATCAGCGCCCTGGCCAGCACGCTGGCCGGCTTTCAGGGTCAGCGCTATATCTACCTGATGGCGAACTTCCCGTTCTACAACCCGGGGCAGGATTTCGCCTGGCTGGCCGGCGAGCCGCCCGGCCGGCGCATCATGTCCCTGGCCGAAGCCCTCCCGATCCACGAGGAGCTCCCGCTGGACCTGGCCTATGTCGCCTGTCAACCGTATGATGGGGCAACACTGGCCGCGGCGGTGCGGGCCTTTTATCCGGGCGCGGAGGAGATGTCCCTGGAAAGCCCGTATGGGCGCTATGCCTGCCGGCTGGTGCTGGTGCGCAAAGAAGAGGCCGCGGCGCGCCGCGGCCTGACCCTGCGGGTTATTACAGGCGGCACGGGTTCCGCAAACCTGACGATGCGGGCGCCGGCGCTGAGGGTGGAACAGGGGGCCGGCGAGATTCCCCTTTCTCCGCCCTTTGGGGTACAATGGGCGGGCGCAGTGTATGTCCCAGCGTACGATACATATCGCTTTCGGGCCGAGGGCAGTGGGCCGGTGGATGTGCAGGTGGACGGCCAGCCGGCCGCCGGCACAGCCCTGCACCTGGCGGAAGGCTGGCACAGCCTGCAGGCGGCCGGCGAGTTCCAGGGCTTCCCTGTAGATGTGCCGCTGTGGTGGCAGCGCGGCGCCGGCGAGTGGGAGGCTGTGCCGCCGGCCTACTTCGATGCGTCCGCCGACGTCCCGGGTCTGCTGGCCTCGTATTACGAGTGCGGCGGTGGCGGGCCGGCTGGGGAGCCGGCCTGGCAGAGGATCGAGCCGCTGATCGCCCTGCAGACGGTGCCCAGCGAATGGGAGGGCGCGCCGGCGAACGTCCTGGCCGGCCGGCCCTACTGCGCGGCCTATGAGGGCTGGCTGAGGGTGGAGCAGGCCGGCCGATACGGCGTTCGCGCTGTGGTCCAGGCCGGCGCGGTGCGCCTTTCGCTGGACAACCAGACGGTGCTGGAGGATGCCGGCCAGCCGTGGGCAAAGACTATAGTCGAAGGGGAGGTGCTGTTGACCCCCGGGCCGCACGCCCTGCGTCTGGAATACCGCCGGCTGGAGGGGGAATTCAGCGGCCTGACCCTGTACTGGCGGCCGCCGGCGGGGGAATGGGAGCCGGTGCCGCCGGCCGCCCTATCCTATAGGCCGGCGCAGGCGGGGCAGGAATAGATACTGGCAAGGAGGCCTGTCATGAATCTGTACGAGTTTCAGGCGAAGCAGATTTTCGCTAAGCATGGCATCCCCATCCCGAAAGGGGAGCTGGCGCAGACGCCGGAGGAAGCCGAGGAAATCGCCGCCCGTCTGGGGGGCCGGGTGGTGGTGAAGGCGCAGGTGCTGGCCGGCGGGCGCGGCAAGGCCGGCGGCATCCGCCTGGCAGAGACGCCGGCGGAGGCCCGCGCCGCGGCGGAGGCTATCCTGGGGATGCAGATCAAAGGCCTGACAGTGCGGCGCGTCCTGGTGGACCAGGCCGCCGACATCGCACAGGAGCTGTACCTGGGCATCGTGCTGGACCGCGCCGGCCGCCGGCTGGTGCTGATGGCATCCGCGGCCGGCGGGGTGGACATCGAGGAAGTTGCGGCGACGACACCCGAAAAGATCGCCCGGGTGG
>Ga0080004_1222259_pt1 | contig 23918 bp, 42 predicted proteins | sample WasSprMetagenome_FD_69207 | JGI IMG/M metagenome (GOLD analysis project Ga0080004, IMG submission 69207) | Sulfidic aquatic microbial communities from Washburn Spring, Yellowstone National Park, USA - WS (SPADES assembly) (version 2) | ecosystem: Environmental > Aquatic > Thermal springs > Hot...
GCCATTGGGCAAAGGTCGGCTTTCTCGCATGACCCTATTTCAGCTAGTTCTTTCTCGCTTGTCGTGTATTGGTGGCTGCAGGGATTGTTGGCTGTGCACGTTTTAACTTGAAATTGGCTTTCTAGCAGTACGTACTTGTATTCTGCGTGTTTGCATGGTTCTCCAATGAGGAGGCAAACTTTTATCACCGCGCATCCCTCACTATTTTTGTTGGCGGTTTTGCTTAGAAATTTATGGTTTTTAGCAGTAGTAGTATGAGTAGCAGTAGAAGAGCCATGAGGATGATGGCAGGGTTGATGCTGATTTGGTTTTGGTTCCGTCTATGAAGTTTATGGTGAAGGATAGGCTGTCGAGTTTGACGTATAGGTAGTAGTAGTTTGATGGGTAGTAGAGGAGGTTTCCTAGGCTTTCAATTGTGCTGGCGTCGACGGTTGCGCTTAAGGCTACGAAGGCTTGTCCGTTGGGCGGAGCCGATGAGCCTGACGCTGAAAGCGGCATCGTTGTGGTGAACAGCACGTTGCCGTAGTAGTCTTGGATTTGCCATGTGGCGCTGCCGCTGAGGCTCCAGCTTAGGGCGTAGCCTTGGTAGTTCACTGTTACGTAGAGTTCTAAGCGGACGGCTGTGACTATTTTCCAGTTTGACGGGTCGTAGATGGTGTGGTGGGATTCTGCGGCTTCAGCGTAGACAGGCGTTAAAGTTGCGGCTACAGTGGCTCCGGGTTCAGTTTTTCCTAAAAAGTTTGGGATAACCAGTACTAGAAAAAAGAGTATGATGATAGTTGCAGCGGCTGTTTTTTCCATAGGGTTCGCCTAAGCGTATATTGGAACCCAGTTCCATGAAACGCTGACGCTGTTTATTTGCCCAGGCGCGTAGTATACGAAGTTCCATGTGGCTGACGGGAGGGTTGATGGGGATTTGCTTTGCGTTGAGTCGATGAAGTTTATGGTGAAGGTGAAGCTGGTCAACGCTACGTATAGCCTGTAGCTGGTTCCGCTTGCCCATCCCGTGTAGAAGCTTTCTATGGCTGATGCGTCGATTGTTGAGCTTGCAACTACGAAGGGCTGCCCGTTGGGCGGTGCTGAAGAGCCTGAGCCTGAAATTGTCTGCGTTGTAGAGTAGAGGTCTGTTCCGCTGCTTGTCTGAATTTTCCATACAGATTGGCCGGTGCAGCTCCAACTTAAGGCTTGCCCAGTGTAGCTTACTGTTGCGTATAGTTCAAGTCGGACTTGCTTGACGACTTTGCCTGCGCTTGGGTCGTAGATTACCATTGGGATAGGCTGAAGTTTTGTCGGGTAGAATACGTTTGTTGAGCCGTCGGCGTATGTGATGACTAGGGCTGGGATAAGCTGGGGCGATGCTGCGCTGGACGGGGTAAGCCAACCCATGTTGTAGGCTACTGCAGCCAGCACTATTATTACGGCGGATGCGAGGGCTATTATGGTTGTTTTCTTCATTTACATCACCCGTATGTTGGGACGAAGTTCCATGATATTGATACGCTGATGAACTGTCCAGCAACTTGGTACTTGAACTGCCAGTCTAGGTCGGCTACTGTGGCGGATTTTGTTTGCGGCCCAGTTGGGAAGTTTAGGGTGTAGGCGAAGTCGGTTATGCGGTAGCGGAGGTAGTAGATGTTTCCGTCAACCCACCCAGTGTAGAGGCTTTCAATAGCGTCGGCTGAGGCTGTTGCGCTTGTAACTACGTACGGCTGGTTGTTGGGCGGAGCCGATGAGCCTGACGCCGAAAGACGTTGGCTGGTCTGGTATAGGACGTTTTTGCTTGAGTCTAAAATGTACCAGTAGAAGGTTCCGCTGCAATTCCATCCTGTTGGCTGCCCTGTATACACTACTGTAGCGTAGAACTCGCATTTTATGCTGACTACTTTCTTGCCGGTTGACGGGTCTAATATGGTGTAGGTTAAGCCTGAAGATTTAAAGTTGGGAGGATAAAACGTTTGAGATGTGCCATCGTCGTAGGTTACTGTTAAAACTGGAATAACGGGGGACTGGGCTTGGGCTGCGGGCAGATGAGTGTAGAATATGTAAGCTGCTATTAACGCTACAACCAGGATTATTGTTATGGTTGCTACCTTTTTCATTTTTCAACCTTCCAAGTTTAATATTTAGAGGGACTAATAAAAGGGGAGTTTTAAGTGGGAGTGGCGCCTGTTCTAAGGTATTCTAGGATGCAGGCTTGTGCGCCTTTAGGGTCTGCCTTGTAGGCTTCGATGCACCGGATGGCTACTTCCAAGTCGCGTGCCGCATCTTTAAGCCTAGTTGTTATTGTTTCAAGGAGCTCTGATAGTTTAGGCTCTAGTTTAGCTTCTTCGGGAGGCATCTGACTTCACCGAAAGTGTTAGGAAAAAGGTTTGTGTTAGCTTATGCTGCCTTTTTGCCTGCCTTCTCTATTTGGCATATGACTTTCTTTGGCAGGTAGCGGTCGCCTACGCGCACTACGCCTTTTTCGCCTGCACATGCCTTGCTGATGCTTATGGCTTTTTCCAGTCCAGCTGCTACGCCTGGGTTGATTCCCCTTACAGTTTCGATTCCTTTAGCGCCTTTCCATGGAGCGGCGTGTCCTAGGAAAACTTTGTCTTCGTAGTCGTGGACGAATGGTGTGGCTGTCAGCCTTAAGGTTGGACTGTCTTTGATGTGTATCAGGTCTTCTACTCCGAACACGAAGGCTGGCTTTTTTATTGCATATGCCTGGAGTAGACCACGCGGCATTTATTTTCACCTTGATTTAATGGTTTATTGTTTGCTTAATAAGTTTAACCGTGAAATGTTTTTGGAATGGCTTTTATCACCATTGAGGTTTATTATTTTTGGTGTTTGAGGTGAGTTTGGTTAGGGGTTTCACGTTGGATGGTTGGCAGTACCGTGTTTATTGGAGTGAGCATGATGGGAAGTTTAGGGTTGAGTTCAGTAATGAGTGGAAGGAGGTTTGGGTTTTAGAGGATGTCCGCGTTGAAGGCGTTATGGAAGGTTACCATATTGTGTTTCCCTCTGCACAAGCGCGTGCGTATCTATTTAATGTTCTCCCTGAAGAGGTTCGTGAGAAAGGGTTTTTAGTCTTTTCGTTGCGTGAAGCTGTGTGTTACACAGCGCTTGCCATCGCTTACGGACTCGAACATGATGGTTCAGCAATTATCAGGGGTAAACGAGCTTTAGAGCACGCTGTGCCAGAAGAGACTGCTATAATCAAGGTTCCGCCTGTTTCGCCTTTCGGCAGAGTTAGGCTTGTTTTTGAAAAAGCTGTGCCGATTGTTCCTGCGCCTGAGGTTTGGGCTAGGGAGGCTAGACGGGAGCTTGTGAGGCGTGAGCCAACACCTGCGCCAACGCCTACGCCCTCTCCAGCTTTGCCCAAGGTTAAGGAAGCCTATGGTTTGGGTAGTGAGGGGATGAGGCGTTTGAGGGTTTTGTTTGAGAGTACGCTTTACGGTTTGGGGATTAAGCCTACTGCTGAGTTGAGGGTTAGGGCTGAAGAGGTGATTTACCGTTTAGAAAGCAAGTATAAGGATGTGCCGAGGGACAAGGCTATAGAAAGGGCGGTTAACGACTTTCTAAAGTGGATTGAGGAAAACGTTTACTTCATTTAAGCTTGAGGCGGATTTCTTTTAGTTTTTTAAGGGCTGATTCTGCCGTGGCTGTGTCGTTTGCCAAAACGGCGTTTCTATAGGTTGCCCACAGTTTTCTGGCTTCCTCTATTAATTCTGTTTTCGGCTGGACGAGGTCTTTGGGTTTAGCTTTTTCAAGTTCTCGTTCAAGTGCTTTAATTCTCTCTTCGAGAACGGTTTTTTCACGTTCGGTTTTCTCGATTTTAGCTTCTAGAAGCGAGATTCTGGACCGTAGGCTTTTTTCCCTTTGGATTAGTTCTTCCGGGGTTGGCGGAGGCCATTCGGGTTTTTCGCCTAATTGTGTGAGAAGGTTATAAATTTTCTCGACTTCCTGTTGGTATCCCTCTAAAGCTTTGAGAAGTTGTTCTTTAAGTTTGCTGGGACCGCGCATTAGCTCCTGCTGTGCCCTTTTAATGTACCCGCCTTCTTGAAGCTCCTCAAGCTCAGGTGTTAAGCCACGATCCCAAGCTTCTGGATGCTCTTCAAAGTATAGTTCTAAAGCTTTTTCAACTATATCTCCAGATGTGAAACGCGGCGCCTTTTTTTCTTCTTCTTCCTCTTCTTTTTTCTTTTGTTCTTCTGGGAAAAGGCCGTTAGGCACTTTTCTTTATCTCCTTTTCTAGCTTTTTAATTCTTTCGAGAAGTTCTTTCACTTTTTTTAGGTTTTCCTGCCTCAGTTTTTCAGCTTCCTCGTAGCTCACGCTTCCACCCTAGAATTCTGTTAGCGTGGCTTGGCGTTTAATTTTTTCTATTGGTTGAAATTTGAAGATTTCTTCAGCCCGCTTTACTGTTTCTTTTTTGGGGTTGAGCCATTCTGCGTAGCCTTGGCTGGTTAGGAAGTAGGCTAGGGCGAGTGGGAGTTTTACGGTTGCGGGTGGCGTGTATGGGCCGTACCATTTTAGGTCTTCTGCTGAACGGATTTTGGGGAGGGGTTTGGTGATTGTTACCCATTCGTATTCTGGTTTTCTGCGGACGGCTTCTAGTGGCGGTGGAAGCTTGTAGAGTTCTGGTCGCCACCATGTTAGTGAGGGGTCAAGTTTAAACCTTTCAAGGATGTTGATTCTGGTCGTGTGTGGTATGCCGTAAACTGCTTCTCCGAGTATTTCAGACGTGTACCTGCGAACTGGCTTGCTGTATGGTGAAAGCGGTTCTCTGACAAATGGGATTTCAGCGCGGTATTTGTAAAGGTAGCCGCCTCTAACCAGCCTTGAAAGGGCTTCGCCTACGCTTGTCCTGTCTGTTTTGAAGCCTGACGCCGTTAGGAAGCCTGTGACTGTTGAAGCTGTTCCGCCTGTTACGGCAAGCATGTAGGCCAATATTGCGTTTTCAAGCGTGTCCTGCCCTGCTGCCTTCGCCAGTTTCATTAGTTTGTCGAAGGTTTCAACTTCGGACTTGGAGTATAAGATGTTCAGCTGTTCTGGCCCCCTGCGGATTGACACGGCTATCGTGTTGTCCGGGAAACGTTTAGCTGCAACCAGCTCGGTTGGAGCCTCTTTGGCTGTTGGCGGACGCTTTTCCATAAGCTTTGCTTCGCGTTCCTTTTTAGACGGTGGCGGCGGAGGCCAAGGCCTTACAGCCTTTATGTTTTCAGGCTGAACTGTGAACTTGTGGAATTTTCCCTTAATTGGGAACGGGCATTCAACTGTTTTTCCAACAAGCCTTTTTTCGGCTTCTTCAGCGTTTTTAGCGTCAATAATCATTGAGAAAACTTTAACCGTTTCGTGTGTTTCAACGAAGGGTGCAGTTATGCGCCACCTTTTTCCAACAGGCTTGTATGGACATTCAATGAAAACTTCCCACTTACCCAAGCCTACTTCCCAAAAAGAAATAGGCAGAATGTATGTAAAAGTTTAACCGTAAATAAATTAGGGTAGCTATTTAGAAAATAGTTCTCTAAGTTTAGTTAATACCCTCTCTTTGGCTTCATATATCGGGGCAACGCATTTGCTTACTTCTTTCGGGTCGACAAGTTGATTGCAAAGCAGATTAGCGATTTCAAGTGCACCGTAATACGTGCTTGCCATTAAGTCAAAGTCTTCAGGCTCTTTGACTTCGATTTCTTCAACCATATACCGCCCAAATGGTTCTGCAACTTTAACCAGTTTCTTTGCAGCTTCAGCGTAGATGTTTCCAACTTCATAGCGAACCAATATGGTCACCTGTTATTTGCTGAGCAGTTCTTTAAGTTTTTCCGTTTCCCTCATTAAAAGCACACAGACGCGGTTGTCAACCGACGCCATGGACATCGGCCTAAAATTTTGTTGCGTTAACTCCTTGACTCTGCCCTCAACCTCATGGTCGTATCCGCAAACCACTGTGATGCCTGTTTCGCATTGTTTAGCGAGTTCGGCAAGCCGTTTGGCAGTGTCCGAAACGTCTACATTTAAAGTGAACATAGTCATCCTCAAAATATTCCATCTCTACATATACTTAAGCTTTGCCCATTCATCCCAGAGCTAAGCTCTAGGTTTTCTGGGCGCCCATCTTTATAAAAAGTTAGGGTCTGCTTAGGTGTTGGTAGATTAGCTGTTTAATGTGTTCTGGGACGTTTTGTATTAGGGGGCATCCTTTAACTATTATTTTCTGGCTTTTCTCGAAGACTACTGGCTTGCATTGGGATGGGCATTTTTCAAGATATGGACATGCCAGTATTGTTATTGGGTTTGTGAATATGAAGAAGCTTCCGTTGTAGCATACTGCTGTTTTGGGAAGCTGGAATAGGGTTATTTTTCTCTTGTTTTTCTGGATTTCAACTTTTTCTAGTAGGCCTTTTTCTGCTAGTTTGTGTAGGCGGTAGCGGAAAACCACCTCAAGCGTGTTGCGTTCTGAAGGTGTTTTAGCGTATTTTTTGGCAAGCTGCCATGCGGAGATTTGGCGTTTCTGCTGGGTGGCTTCAGCTACAGCGTACAGTAGTTCCGTGTCTAGGGCGTCGATGGAGGCCAAGGCTGGCTCAGCTTTGCTGAACTTTTTCAGCTGAGGTTTTGCCTGTTAAAGGCGTGCCAAGCTGGGCTAGGCTTGCTGCCAGTATGGCGCAGGCGTTTTCGTCGCCTAGTGTTTTCCATTCGCCTGTAGCCTTGTCTTGGATTAGGTGGCAGACTTTCTGGGCGTTGCCTATTTGGATTATTCCTTTGTAGCCGGGGCCGAAGTCTGTTTCAATCTGCTGGATAATTAAGAGGTCTTTGGTTCCTTTTAATTTGGATATTAGACTCATAACGGTCATTTTGTAATGTTGTATTTCTCCTTAAAAGATTTACGGTTCAAACATGAAGCATTCCACATTAAAACTGGCCTTGCAGCCCCCGCAATACGGCTTATGCTTGCATTTTTGGCATTTCCCGGTGAAGGTGTTGGTTATTGTTTTTCTGGTTTGGGCTAGTTTTTCGAGTATGTTTCCGTCTAGGATGTTGCATATTTTCATGTTTAGGAATGGGCATGGGTGGATGTTGCCTTCCGGGTCTATGCGTATGACTTGCTGGGCTGCTGTGCATAGGGCGTCTTCTTCGAGGGTTTTCTGGGTTTTGGTTTTTAGGAAGAAGTTTACGCTTGGAGAGTCTATTACGGCTTTGTCGGCGTAGCTGTTTTCGAAAATGTAGACCAAGAGCTTCTGCAGCTGTTCAGGTGAAGGGGCAAGGTTCGGGTTTTCCGTTTTCGCAGGAACTATTGTTATTTCTTTTTCGTGTTGGATTGCTTGTTGGATTAGTTTTACCGTGTCGTCTAGGTTGTCTTTTAGGAGTGTTGTGCGTATGTTTGCTATGTCCGCTATTGATGTGTAGTTTTTCCATAAGCCTTTGGCTTTTCGCCATTTGTCCTGTTTCGGCCCGTAGTAGTCTAGGCTTACCCAGATTTTGGCTTTGGATGAGGCTTCCATCAGCAGTTTAGGGTTGAAGCCGTTGGAGATGACTGCTGTCTTGAACATTCTGCTTGCGTATTTGACTATTTCGAGAAACTGTGGGTGGCATGTTGGTTCCCCGCCGCTTAAAACGATGTTTTCAACGCCCAGCTTCTCCTTCAACACCATCATGTCAATGGCGAAGTCGCAGAAGTCCCTTTTCACTGGAAAATCATGGCGCAAACGAGCTGGGACAAGGCAGTGTGGGCAGTTGGCGGGACAAAAAGTGGTTAACTCGTAATAGGTAGTGTTCAAAAAGACCAGCCTAGCATGGCTTTCCGCAAGGGTCCGACATCCATCTTTTTGCAATATCTGTGGGGATGGCTATCTTTTCCAGTTTAGCTTTTAATGTTTCAGCGTTTTCTGTTTGTTCTGTTTGTTTTTCGTTTTTGGCGTTTTTTCCATGCCTGAGCTTGTAAAGGCTAGATAAGCTCATGTTATTCCGTCCTTATTATTGAGGTGGAGATTTTGCGGGTTAGCGTGTACGTCATTGTTTGCGGGTTATAAGTTAATATGCCTTTCCATGTTAGCTGTTCGAGTTTCTGTCTTATTTTGTAGGCGAGTTTGGGCGTGTGTTTAAGCCAGCCTGTTCCTGTTGGCGGGGGCATGGTTAGTGCGTTTATTATGTCTGTTTCGGATGCTCCTGGCTTGGTTTTCATGATTTTATCTACTACTGCGAGTATTAGGGTTTCTAGGATGTCTGCTCCGTAGGGTATTAATGCTCCTTCTATCTCTAGTTTTTCTGGCATTTCTATTATTGGCTTGCGGTTTAGGTCTGCCTCCAGCTTGGTGTCGTACAGGTTTGTGAAGGCTACTGGAATGAAGGGTGTTCCGTTATTGGTTAGGATTTCCGCTTGCGCCTTGTTGATGTATTCTGATTTTTCCAGTTTTTCAATCTCTATTCTTGCGTCTGGGTAGAGGCGGGCGACAACGTTTTTCGCCAGCCAATAGGTTTTAGCCGGGTTCGGCGCTATGCTGTACGGGTCCCACATTTCCAACACTGCTTCTGGAAGGTAGACTAGCCCGTACTTGTTGAAGATTTCCTTTTCTTTTTTGACGAGTTTCCGAGTTAAAGCATGAAGAGCCATCTTGTTTTCTCCTCTCGTGTTTCTCCTATTTGTTTGGCTAGGTTTATTGCGATTGCGAGGCGGGGTAGGAAGTCTATGTCGCCTTTAACTATGAACTGGCCGTTCACTAGGACTGTTGGAACCTGGGGCGGCTGCCCCTTCAGCAACGCTTCAAGCATGTGGGTGGCTTCAGCGCTTTGGTCAGCGTCTATCTTAATCAGGTTGATTTCAGGATGCTCTTGAACGAAACGGTAGAAGGACGGCTCCACGGCCTTACAGTGAGGACAACGGTCTGAGCGGAAATATACTAGGGTGATTTCTGGTTTTGGAGTTGTGGCCAGCAAGTCTATGAGTTGGGCTTGGCGTTGTCCAAGTTTTTCTGCAAGTTCCAGTTGGGCTTCCGTCACGCTGGAACCACCTGCCCGCTTTTTCTTTTGAAGAGCCTTTTGATTTTGGTTAGAAGTCCGCCTTCTTCAGGGGCTGTTTCTCCTGCTTCTTCGTATTTCGGTATTGTTGGGGCTATTTCGCTTAGTTTCAGTGGAGCGGGCAGCGGCTTAAGCCTAGGCATTTCCCGCAGGTTTTTCATTACTCTGCGGGAGAATTCTAAGTCCGCTAGGACTTGGTTTTGGCGAAGCTGGTCCAGGATTAAGGCGAGGTGCAGGGCTTTCCCCAAGTCTGTTTCAGGCAGGCTACTCGATTTCCTCTTCTCCAAGGGTTTCCTCCTCCAATTTTATGGCTGGTTTTGGGGCTTCTGTTTTCAGGATTCTGGTTATTTCTTCAACTATTTCCGGAGGGGCGCGCCTCTGCTCCAGTATCCTCGTTATTTCTGTCACGAGTTTTTCGTAGGCGCTTATAACTTGGTCTTTGGCTTGCAACTGTTGCTGTAGGAGTTGGTTTGCTGTTTCGAGTTTCTGTTTTTCGCTTCTCAGGGCTTCTAGGTTTTTAAGGGCTGTGTCCGTGTATTTAATCATGAAGTTCAGGGTTTCAGCCATTCGGCTTTCTTCTCTTTTGGCTGTTTGGAAGCTGTTCCACCTCATGCCAAGCTCTTCTTGGATTTCGTTGAGCAGTTTGCCCATCGCCATCATGTCGAATATTTGGCGTTTAATCTGGTATTGCAGGAACGGCAGGCTTTCGCTTCTGAGGATCGCCTGTTCCCTTGTGAACAGAAGGTAGTCTTCCAGCGTTTTAATTTGGTCTTCAAGCTCCTTAAGTTTTTGAACAACGTCTACTTGGTCATTGTTCATAATACTTCTCCCACCCTGTGTTGGATTTGAATTGTCCGTAAAGTTCTAGTGGGAAGGGGCCGAGGATTGTTGCTGCCAAGGTTATGGCGGCTTTGGCGTTTGTTACTTCCCATCTGTTGGCTATAAGCTGGTCTAATGTTTGCTGTTTAGCCGTTAACAGGATGTAGGGTTTAGCCATGGCGGGTACTTTAACGTAGTTCCCTGTTTTCTTAGGCGGCTTGGACAGAGCTGTTATAGCCCATTCCCCGCTTGGAAGCAGTTGAGCCGTGTAAAAGTACAATGTGTCGCCTTGGAAGTATAGGCGATCCACAAGCCTGCGGACTCGGTTTGGCATAAGCTTGCTGAGAAACCTGAACGTTGGGCTTGAGTCTATTATCCTTTCAATTTCAGCCGATTTTTCTATAACCGGAATTGACCCGACGAAATATATAGGCCTGCCTGCAGGCTGGTTTTCAGGGTCTAACGGCCAGAGTTTTTCTGGAAGCATGGCTTTTATTTTGGCTTCAGCTGTGCGCTCAATGTCTCTGCGGAGTTCCTTGCGTTCGAAATCTGCTAGGGCTAGGGTTAGCCTTTCATTTTCTTTCTGGAGCCGCTTAAGTTCTGTTTCGGCTAGGACTGCTCGGCGTTCCGGCGGCGCTGTGGCAGGTATATGCGCGGCTGCGAAGGCCGGTTTGGCCAGCTTCCTCTTTTTGCTGATGTAGTACGCCGCCCATATTGCCCATGCTGCTATTAGGATGGCCACTATTAATAGGCGGTTTTCGGCGAGGAAGTTTATTATTTCCGACGCGTCCATTTCAGCTCACCACGAGTATTGTGAATGCGCCTGTTGTGGTCTGTTCTGCCATTACGGTGTTTACTGGCTGCCACAGTATTCGCACGGTTGCAATCACGTATATGGTGATTTCGTCTCCGGGCTGAACATCATATATTGATAGGGGGAATATTCCTGCCGGGATTTCCACGGTTTGTATGCCTTTAACCAAGTATACTTGCTGGTATGGTATCCAGCTGTATTGTACTGTGGCGTTGGGGTTTGTGGACGTGTGGATTACAGTGAAGTTTGCGATTAGGATGGCTGGCGTGTACACTTCTGTCAGGTTTGTGACTGTGAGGTAGCCTGTTAGAAACGTGACCGTGTTTGGTTTAACCGTTTTCGACGGCGGAGTTGGCGTGAACTGTAAGGCTATTGTTACTTTTGGCGTGGTGGCTTGGACTTGTTGGAGGGTTGCGTTTAAGTATTGGCTTTGCCGGTAGTATTGGATGTAGCCTGCTGAAGCAACTGAAAGTTCAGCGTAAAGGTAGAAGACGAAGCCTGCGCTTAGGAGCAGAAGCATGACAAGTATGACGGCGATTAAGGCGTTTTTTCTGTCAGGCAAAGACAAGCTTCACCTCTTCTTCGCTTTTAACTTCCGCCTTAACTGGAAGTTTCGTTGTAAGCCGAGGCGTCCACTTGTAGGGCGCAACCATCGTCCAAACGTGGCGTTCAAGCTTCCACAACGTCTTTTGATTGCATTTTTCGCATACAAGAACGGCTATATTGGACTCAACGAAATCAACCGCTTCTATAAAGGTCGGGCCGCCACAGAGGGGACATGTTCTTCCATGCAGGGTTTTCATGGCTTGTTCGGCTAGCTCTGCTTTTTCATGAAGCTGTTCTGCTGGGGGTTTGGCGAGTAAGCCGTGATGTTTGAGGGTTGCGTAGGTTGCGGCTATTACGGCGCAAGCATACATTAGGAGGTATATTTCAAACATGACGCCTCTCTCCTTTTAAACTAGGAAATGTCGTTTTCATGGACTTCCTCTATTTTTGCGTCCACTATTACGCCTTTCTTTTTAAGTTCGTCTATGTTTTGGAGAACCTTGTCTGTTTTGAACTGTATGGTTGCGTTGGCTTTCCCGTGTTTTGTAAGAGTGTAGCTTATGCCCTGCTCTTCAAGCTGCTTTATTAAGCCTTGAACCTTAATCGTGTTCGGCGGCGCAGTTAAAGTGTGCTTGTAAATTTTAGGCCTCGAAGACGGTGAAGGAGGTGGAGGCTGGGCTTTAGCGTCAGCAGACGCCTGACAATAACATGGAAGCGTTTGAGAAGAAGCCGATTTCCTTGACAAAAACAGGATGGCGGCTAAAACAACCAAGTAAGCAATAAAAGCCAGAAACGCCATCATTTCAACACTTAACATAATCTTCCTCGATATGAATAAACTTGAAGACCTTAAAAAATTTTTGGTTCAAAAAAGAAAAAGGGGATGTGGAGTTGGCAACCGCTACTACTTTATGGTGTTTGCTTTATCACATAGCAGTCGAAGATTAGGGTGCCTTCGGGTAGACCGCTGTCGGAGTTGATTCTGAAGGTTATTTGAGCTGTTACGTCGTAGCCTACTAGGGCGTTCCATGAACCGCCGCCTAGGGCTGTGCAGACGAGGTGTGTCCCGTTCCAGTTAAAGAGGTCGTGAATGTCGCCTTCCCAATTTGGGTCTTTATAGTGAATATAGAACATGCTTGGGTTAAGGGTGACAACAGAACCGCTCGAATCTTTAAACTGTAAGGCTAACACGGTGGTTAAGCCGTTAGCTGGATAGTAGGGGTCTACGTTCCTCGTTCTCGTAGTGAAAGTGTATGTTTGGCCGATGGTTATGCTTGTTGGGTAGCCGGACACTACGATTTGAATTGGCTTTTCTAGGGGAGCAGGTTTGACGACTGGTGTCTCGATGTGGATGATGTTGCTGACAATCACGTAGGTTGCATAAGCAGCGAAAACCAAGAAGGCTATGGTGGCGGCTACAACTGAGTATTTCAGTTTCTTGTTCATTTTCATTTTGTTCCCTCTCGGTTACTGTTTAGTAGCGAAAGGGATATATAAGTGTTTCTGTATAGTGGTTTTTCGGTGTCAAGCATGGTTAAGGTTGCTGAGACTAAAGTGTACAGTGGGAACAAGACGTCTATTCCGCCCCCCGTTATGAAGGCTTTAAGTTTGAAGGTTGGCGACACGGTGGAGTGGCACATCCTTGACGAAAAGGTTGTTCTGCGGAGGGGCGGGTGAAGGTTTGGGGTTTGTTAAGGCTTTTCTTTTGTTTACGGTTGTGAGCTATTTTGTGGCGGCTGCTACTCCTAAACGTGCTGTTAAAAATGTGAAGAGTAAATGGATGGAGAAGGTTATGTTTGCTGTTTTTGGTTTGTTGCTTTTGGCTGCTTTGATTGTTGATTTTTGGTGTTTGTGGCTTGCGTGCAGCGTTGTGTGGACTGTTGCGGCTGGCCAGTCTTATTTGGGGTATGTGCAGTGGAACGTTTTGTGGAAGGATGAAGTGTCGGATGCTGCGCAGATGGTTATGTTTTGCTGGGATGCGTTGATAGCTGTTTGCTGTTTGCTCATGGCTGAAGTTTGACACTCTCCACGACTGAAGTCGGGAGATTCTCGGTTTGTTAGCCTCAAGGCTTCATCCTACCGAGTTCAAGGGCTGTGTCAAGGTAGCCCCTGCCATGGGCATGTAGCCCATAGCCCGCTTGAGTAGCCTTAATAGTTTTCTTAACCTTCACGAGCGACTCGCTCAACATGAAATCACCCTAAGCTACATTAAGCTTATCGACAATCCATCCCAAGGTTAAAACCTTAGGCCTTCTTGTCAATTTCATGTAAAGTAGAGGATTATTAGGTTGTATGTTGTGTGGGCTACGCCTGCAACCCATCCTGTTCTGTAATGCAGTACAAGTATTGACACTGTTATGGAGAATAGGAAGGCGGAAGCCAGGGCTGCTGGTTGCGCTTGGTATACTGCCCAGTGTAGGGCTGAGAAGAAGATGGATGTGAACAGTGTGCCTGCCGTTTTGCTTTGGAATATTCTGATGGTGGTTGGCAGGATTGTTGCCCTAATCAGTATCTCCTCTGTTAGGGAGGCTGCAACGGCGAATATTAGGGCGACTGTGAAGGGCAGTTCACGGTAGATGGACGTTTGCATGGGCGGAACGAGTGCGCTTAGAACGGCGCTTACGTAAATCCATGCTGCTCCAATTAAGGTTCCGACGAATGTTGTTTCAGGAAGCTCTTTCAGTGTTGGGAAGCCTAAGGTTGCAAACGGGTATGCAAAGTTAGAGGCGTAAGCAAGCCCTCCTATGATGGATGCTCCTGAAAGCAGGAAAAGGTATATTACGGCTAAGTTGAATAACGTTGAAACGTTGACTAGAATCCAAGCCCAGAAGCAGAACAGCATGCTCATTAAGCCGAAGGTTAAACGCATAGAAGTTTCTGAAACTTCACGAATAACCTCAGACAAAGCCATCGCCTACCTCAATATAGAGACCGCCGTTTTAAAATTTAACCATAAATCTTTCTCGGAGAGAGAAAGGTTTATTTTGAGTTTGATTTTATGTTTATCTTGACCTGTATGGCGCTGTTCAACCAGATTGTGGCTGGCGTGTTGACTTCAGTTATTAGTGCGTTGATTTTGGAGTATATCCGCGAGTTGAGGAAAAACGGAGTTCGGCCGTTGGAGAAACTTGCAAGTTTGGCCGTCAGGGTTTTGAAGGCTTTGGCTGAAGGCGTTTGGGCGCTTATTCGCTGGCTTGCAAACCGCTAAAGCAAACTTATGAAGTAAGAAGTAATATTTGACAAAATATGTGCCTCTCCGCACATATTTGATAAAATATGGAATACGAAAGGAGAATGTGAGGCTTTCACCTCATTTGCCGATGGGTAGCTTTGCGATTATGAAGTATCCGGCTTGCGTTATGGTTGTTGCTGGAAAGAGGCGTTTCAAGAATTTTTCTACCTCTTCTTTTCTTCGTGCACGGGGCATTTCTGCCTTGGCAAGCAGCATCCTTAAATGCACTAGCCTGAGTTTGTAGTGGAGTTTGTTTTTGAAGGCTTCGCTTGTGAACGTGATTATGATGGCTTTCCTAGTTGCTTTTTCAGCCTCTTTCAGCATCTTCTCCATTTGGAAGTTTTCAAGCCACTCTGTTCCGCCGATGTTTAATGAGACGTCTACGCTTTTGTCTTTTAATGGGAGGTGGCAGGCGTCGCATCTGATAAGCTCGACGTTTTCAAGTTGCTCTTCTCGGATTTTCTTTTTGGCGAAGGAAAGGGCTTCCCTGTCTATGTCTACGGCTATTACCTGTTTGGCTTGCCTAGCTATTTTCCTGGACGGGTAGGCTCCCCCGCACATTAAATCTAGAACTGTTTCATGCGGGTTGAGTTGGGTGAGCGTTTTTTGAACAGCTTCAAACCGTTTACGCCATCCGCTTGCTTCTTTAAAAAGCGCTTCGCCGAGCCAGCCGTCGAAGTTCCATTTAGCCTTTCCGTGCGTGTAGCAGTATTCGGCGAACTCAGCCCACTTAATTTTGAACACCGTTCAGCCCTTTTTAGAAAACTTGTATGAGGGCGTCTAGTATGCTGTCAAACAGGCAGATGCAGAGTACGGGCAGTGAGCCGCCGAGGTAGTAGGAGAACACGTTTTCAATTGTTGTTAGAGGTAGGGAAAGCAACAGCATCCACGTTGAAGCGCCTTTAGCCCACGAGGCGCGGGTTGCCCACGCTAATGCTGTTATAAACGTCCACGGCAGCAGCACTAGGTGGCAGGGAACCAGCACGTTGAACACGTCGTAGGGTATTTTCATGGTTACGCCTAGAGCGGTTACTTCGACAATTGATCCGAGAACGGCGGTTCTGTACAACGGCAGCCAAATTGTCATCACGTATAATCCTAGAAAGCCGAACACTGCGTAGATGGCTCCGATTATTTTTGAAACTATTGGGCTTGGCGTACTATGGTATCGTCCTCTGTATATGCTGCATATCGCCACTCCGTAAAGCATCATCGACATCGACGCAGACGATGTAGGCGCCTGGCTGAACAGGATTATTCCGTTTACCACTGTGTGGGCGATTATTGCAGGCGCTATGCTTTGGGTTAACAGCGCAAGGAATGATAGGATTAAGGCGAAGGCGAACGGTATTAGTATGCCTATTAGCCCAGTTGCACCCCAAGTGTTGACGTGGTAGTACGCGAAGATGCCTGAGGCGAGAATTACGCCTACTGGCGTTGAAAAGTACGTGCAAAAGGTTGGCATGAGAACGCCGTTGAAAAACAGTGTTTCTATAATTGGGGCGACCACTCCAGCGAACAGGAATGGAAGCGCTCCCGTTATTGTGAAGGCGTATCCGGTTAGTTTAGCCACTTGGCCAGATAAAAGCATGATTGCTACGAACACGCCGATGGAGACGCCTAACCCCACGTTAAGCCATGTTTTTTCAGGCGGGCCTAAATCTATAACGCTGAGAGCTATGTCTGGGTTAGCGTATTTTGTCATGAAAACTATTAAGGTGACGATTAGGAAGACTGTGTAGACTATGGAAATTTGGAAGGCGTTCAGCAGGCCTAGCTGGGTGTTTGGAGTTGTCACCGCAACCCACCCTATGATTACGAACAGGGACAGAAGGAGCAAAGCCATTGGAGCTGCGTTTTCTTTCCAAATATAAGATACCGCCATAATTTACACCAACAAAATAATTTTGCCAAGTTTCCCCATTTATCGTTTTCTCCTTCTGGCTGCAGCCAAGAGCAGACATATTAGGCTGATCATGATTAGGGCGGCGCCCACGTTTATGGTTATTGGGCCTGTTTCAACTCCGTAGATTGCGAACGGAGCTATGGTGAATACCATGTTGATTAGGGATAAGCCTGCTAGGAAGAAGCTTATGAACAGTGCGGAGAGGGTTAGCCCGATTATGTCTGTTTTCTTAACCATTTACGCCGCCCCGATCAGAATGCACGTCCAGTTGTATGCTATGTGGGCTAGGCTTATGGCGGATTGAGATTCGAATTTGAGGTATATGGCTTCCAGGGCTAGTCCGGCTATTGTGGCGGTTGCCATTCCTATTAGGCTCATGCGGTAAGCGTAGTAGTGGAATATGCCGAACAGCATGGCTTGCGTGACGGCTGCCCACTTTGTGCCTATTACTGGTTCAAGCATGTGGAAGAGGCTTATTCGGAAAAAGCATTCTTCAGCTGTTGCTGATGGAACGTTGAAAATTAGTGTCAGCGTTATTATTGGCTGGAGAATCTGGAACGTTGGCACCCCGACTATAGTGCGTTGGCCGAGGAAGGCGCCTGTGAAGCCTACGGCGACTAGGGCGAAGTAGCCTATTGCCGTTGCGGTGGCTATGTTTGCTGCTGGTTTTATGCCCGTCGTAAACGCCCATGTTAGGGTGAGCATGGCTAGGTATATTGCGCCGTATGTTTCAAGGCGGGATGCTTGTGGGCTGACGGTTTCAAGGTAGTAGGCTGAAACCAGGCAGATTACTAGGAAAGCGTAGCTTAAAGCGTACAGGAATATGAATGGTTTGTCGAAGGGTTTACCCAGCAATCATAAATGCCTCCGTCACTGCGCCTAATATTAGCAGCACCACGTATATAATTATGCTTTTCAGGGTTTGGGTTTTCAGCCGTTCCGTTGCCCCCGTTTTGGTTAGGATTTTGTATGTTAGCAGGAGGTTTTCGCTCATTATGACTGTGTAGGCTAGGATTTCTGGAAACGCTAGCGTGACTATGCTGAGAACGTATTGGGCGGGCGGCATGCCTGTGGCAAGCGAAAGCAAGCCTATTGTTTGTCCAGTGTTTATCCACGCTATGATAAAGGGGAACAGCCCTACTGCCGGAACTATCAGCGGAAGCGATACAAGCAGGTTGTTTAAGAATATTTTTCCAGCAGTCGCGGTTTCTCTTTGAGCTTGGATTTGCCGCAGGGTTTGGTTTGCCTCATATATTGTTGCCGTCAGGTAAGTGTTGTTGGCCACCACTGTTAGAGAAACAACTAGGAAGGTGAAGGTGGCTACAAGCATTGTGAGGAAGCTTCTCGAAAGGTATGGTTCTTCCGTCATCAGCTTTCACGCAGCTTTTTACTTCCTACGCGATATTAGGTAGGCTATTATTAAGGCGGCTCCTATTATTATGAATATTTGAACGTCTGTTGGTTCTAACGTTACGTACGGCTGAGGGCCTTGTGGCGCCGCCGTCCACAATGGTTGTACGCTGAGAACCCTTAGGCGTTCGCACACGTAGCCTATTCCCGCCATTATGAAGGGGAGAGCGGCCAGCAGCGGCATTTTATTGAGGTCTACGGCTTTTAGGTAGTGCAGCAACAGAACACCGCCTAATGTTAAGACGAAGAGGGTTATTGCTGTCACAAGCCCGTAGTAGATTATTATGCCTACGCCTATTGCCAGCACTATTAAGCCTATCACTAGAAAGATTACCAAGAGCAGCGGGTTAGCTAGAAATGCAGTTAAGCCTGCGGCTGCTATTTCTTTAACTTCTTTAGCCATTTGTTTTCACCTCATAGGCACCTCGAAGGTTACTATTGAAAGCCCTTGAACTCCCGACGTTGCGTATGTGAAGTCTATGCCCGCGTAGTTGCTTCCCTGCAGCTGCACGGTTGTCCCGTCAGTGTAGGTGGCTGTCAGCGTGGCCGTCACGTATACGTTGAAGAACCAGTCGCCTGTCCCATATTGGGCTACGGCGTTTTCAAGCAGGGAGCCTTCTATCGGCGTTTGGCTTACAACTTTAACTTCCCCGTAGGCCCATGTTGTCCCGCTGTTAACGAAGCTTCCTGTGCTGCTTGTTTTAGGCACAACTTCTGGTTTCTTGTAGACTTCTATACGCTGGCTTATGGAAACTCTCCAGTCGCTTACGGTTTTTTCCGGGTAGAACCTTATTTTCACCTTCACGTTTATGCTTGCAACTTGTTTTCCGCCTATAAGGATGTCTAATGGTGCAATGCTCATCTGCGGGTTAGGGTCGAAGGTTTGCACGGTTCCGTCTGTGAAGGTGACGGTGAACAATACGCCGATGTAGGCTTCAGCCTTTCCGCCTGCAGCTGGGGTCTGGCTAGGGGTCAGGTACTGTGTCGCAAGGTACACTCCTATGGCTGCAGCTGCCAAAAGCAGTATTAGAAGTGCCGCGCTTTTCTTCATTTCTCCCTTCCACCTCCTAACCTTTTCTACGTAAAGCTAATAACAATGCTGTCCACACTCCAGGATTTAAAACGGTTATTATGATGATGACTGCTACAATTATTATGAAGAAGAGCCACAGTTGATTTAGGGGGTTTGAAAGCCAGTCCGTTAACGCTCTCCCAATACCTGCTAATGCTTTTCCAATGTCCCATCCTACGGTGCCGACTTTAGCCATTCTGCCGTATTCGCTTGGAAGTTGACGGACGTCTTTGACAACCCATTCTCCTACGACAAACTGGGTTACTTTAAACATTAAGGTGACGACGTCTCCCTGAGCCCCCATTCCGAAGGCGTAAACCCAGTCGTACGTTCCGAAGTCTTCAAGTGCTATGTAAGAGTACACTTTGTCTCTGAAATACTGCGGGTTCAATGCTGCTCCGCGATAATAGAACTGTTTAAACTGGTCAGCGCCGGGGGCAGGCTCGTTTCCAAACGGGTAAAGATATATCGTTAGCACGCTACCTGGAGATTCTGGAGCAATGCTTATGCCCTGCCTTGGCTGGACATCGTTTCCCTGCGCGTCTCTTCCGCCCAGTTTCACGTTGTAAAGTTCAATTTTGGCTATGGCGAAGTACGCGCTTTGAGCCCCTTCAAAATACCAGACCGGCTGAAGGTCAAATTCAAACCATACTTCCGTATTGTGATAGAATCGGTTTTGCGCTTCATCGTCGGTGCGCCAGAAGTCTGGCCCAGAGTCCCATTCAGCGCTGATTGTCACGTACCATACGGTGTTCCATTCTTCCATGTGGTAGTAATGAATGTTCCCAGCTGAGTCAGTTATTTGCCATTCATACGTGTTAACTGGGTTTCGCCAGTCCAAGGTTGGGCGGCTCCACTCCCATGGAACCCATGAGGGGGCAACTTCAACTTTAGGGATGAAGATGCTTGTTGTTTCCCCTATGAGGTTGCACATGTACGTGTTTGATCCGTCTGGGTCGAACCGCAGGATTGTGTCGAACCTGCATAGGGAAGCGTTGTATTTTTGGGTGTTTGTGTATTGTTTTCCGTCGTAGTATATTCCGTAGAATGATACTTTTGCACCTTCGTAAGCGGTTACATAGGTGCTGGCAAGTTGAAACTGGTAGAGCGGAATGGATACGGATAGGATTAAAGCGATTAGCAGTATTGCAGTTAGCAGTTTCTTCATTCCTTATTTCTCCCGAAAGGCTTATGGTTTAAAACTAAAAAAGGGGGAGTTTAAAGCTTGTGGGTTCACTTGCTATTCAATGAGGGCTTTTTTGACGCGGTTAACTATTAAGCCTAGCACTACTGCGCCTACTGCGATTTCAACGTGGGTGATCACCATCGTGGCGGATGGCAGGGCGAAGGATGCTAGTGCTGGTATTAGGGGCGGAAGGATGAACTCTACAGCTATGCCGATTACGATTGTAGCTATTATTGCCAGCAGCCATTTTTCAACGCTGGCTTTTTTCTCGTCCAAAGTGGCGCCGAACAGTACGCCAACTATCAAAGTGATGGGCCACATAGGTTTTCACTCCTTTAGCGGGTTTACGTTACTACGTTTATGCTGGCTGTAGCGTCTGTCCACCATCTTAGGGCTGGGTTGAGGCAGTTGTAGTATTCGAAGAGTTTAAGCGCGTATGTTCCTGCGGCTGGGCTTCCGGTTTTAGCCAAGTATATGGTTAGGTAGTGGGTTCCAGCCGTCCAGTCTGGGAAGACTACGTAGTTGCCTACTTGCCCGTCGTCGCTGCTGTCCGCGTCCGTGTAGACGGGTACCTGTGTTCCGTCAAGGGTTGCGCCCGCTATTGTTAAGCCCGGGTAGGCTGTCAGGTATATGCGTCCGCCTTTAATCGCCTTGTTTACGCCTGCAATTGTGAAGCGGTATTCAACTTGCCATCTGTTGTATTTTGTCACGTTAATGTCTGTTACAGTTATGTCGTATGCGCCTGTTGCGGTATTGTAGGCGTAGATTGCGCTTGATATGCTTGGAGAAGCCCTTTGAACCATGTGGAGCATTGCTGGGCTTAGCATAACCTCCATTTTAGTGTCGTTTGTTCCCGGGACGCTTACTGAAACCATTATTGGATACTTGGTTTTGACTGCGGCTTCGTCTGTAACCAGCACCACGTAGCTTCCCATGCTTAGGATGGTTGTCCACAAGCCTTTAGTGCTGTCGTAAGCGGCTACCGCGATAGGTGAACCTACAAACGTGTAGGAGAACGGGTTTGTGCCAGCTGAGAAGAACGCTGGTTTAACGTCGGATGTTATAATCGAGGACGTGGTGTCGTCCATTATTTTGAAGCCCACGGTTAAGTCTTTGGTGTATATGTAGCCCACTACGCCTGCCGGCGGCTTAGTGACAGCCATCTGTTGCTGCAGCCATGGAATTCCATAGTATAACAGCATCGCCGCGATTATCACTATAAGCAGTGAACCCACAAGCTTCTTGTCATACCACGTTTCCGCCATTTTCCAGTTTTCCTCCTTTCATGTTTATCGGTTTAAAGTTGAATTTCCATATTTAAAACTGTTTCCAGTTGAAAAAATGTTCAAGTCTAGCTAGCTTGCGTCCGCAGGTTTTGTCCGTTTTTTAAGTAGCATCAAGATTTCTTCAAGCCTTTGTTTCTGGTAGCGTTTCAGCTGCAGAAGCGATGACGACGCGCCGATGGTTGACGATACTGCCAGGAAGATTGACGCTGCCGGATAGTTCTGGTTTATGAGAAGCATGACGCCTAGGATTGTGGGTGAAAACGTGAGCGCAGCTTGAAGGTATAGGCGTGCGGGTGTTTTGGTTATTTCAGGGTTAAGCATGTATTTGGAGCCGTACTTCTTCTCCTTCTTAACCACTAAGCCTTGCCTGGTGAGTTTTTCAAGGTGGTAGCTGGCGGTTTTAGGGTCAACCTTGAAGACTTTGGCAACGTGGGGAACTGTTACTGTGCTGTGAGTATACATGTAGCGGACAAGTTCAGCCTCATCAAGCTGGCGTTCAGCCACTAATGTCTTCTCCTTTTAAGGTAGTACGTTATGAAGCCTAGAAGCCCGCATATTAGCAGGATTAGTGGAAGCCCGCTTAGGATTGTGAGCCAGCCAAGCCAGCTTGGCAACGTTCCACCTATCAAAGCCATCGTGTTAGGCATGCCCTTGCCAAGAAGCCACCAGATTAAAGGAGCAATGGGCAAGCCCCAGCCGCCTAACAGATGGACAGAGGTTGTTAAAATTATGTAGCCCCATATTGCAATTAGGCACAGTCCGAAAAGCTGAAGGGAAGGGTTTGGAACCAGATATGTGTCTAAAGGCGCCAATATGAAAATTAGGTTTGAACAGTGGTTGAAAATTATTTTGCTGGCGGGTTCGCCTTTGACTATGGCTTCACCGATGTTGTAGAGGGATGGTGCCCAGCTTGGGCTTGCAAGCAGTAAATATAACCAGATTTTTGTAAATAGCTTGCTGAGTAGGAGCATTAGCCCCAACATGCCGAGAACCACTACAGCGACAAGCGCTTGGGGTTCCAAGACAGTTCCTCCTTTAAAAGGATTGTAGAAGCTGGTTATTTTGGCTTTCGTTTAATGACTATGACGTAGCCGATTCTTCAACACACGACTATTTAAACCTAGCCCATTCATTCCAGAGCTAAAGCTCTGAAAGGTGCAATGGTGAAAACGACGTTTATCAGCACTAAGCCTGATATGGTGAAGCTTATGAAGAGCAAAGCTAATAGGAGGCTTGCAAGCTGTTTTTTCCAGAATTGCATATCTTTCATTTTCTAGCCCTCTTGACGACTGCGTAGCTCATTATTGTTGCGACTGCGATTATAAGTATGATTAAGAGTGGGGGCAGCCATGTTGGTGTTGGCTGTATTTGTATTGTTTGGGTTGCTATGTTGGATTGTAGTGGCGTTGTTATTTGGGCTGTGATTTTGTAGGTTTCTGGTGTGAGCTGGCGCGGTGGTTGTATTGTTATTGTAGCTGTTCTTGATTCTTGAGCCTTTACAAGCAGGATTTGTTGTCCTTCAGCTACTGTTTGCCCTTGGCTGTTTATGAACTGCCATTTCAGGGTTACATCTGCTGTTATTCCTGTCGGGTTGTATATTTCCACTTGTACTGTGAATTGGGGCTGGAAAAGCCAGTATATCGTTGTGGGCGCCAGCACTATTTTGAGGTCGTAGTATTGAGGGGGTGGCGGTGGAGGCGACGTATATTCAGGTGGCGGCGGAGTGTAGGGTTTATAGATTATTTGGATTGTTGAACCTGTTGTTTTAATGTAGGTTAGGTCTTCAGCTGAGCTGTAGTACCAGCATTTTCCACCATAGCTGTTGTAGTCAGTTCTTGTTGGAAGGTTTTGGGCGTATAGGCCGTCTATGTATACGGCTCTAGGCATGTAGCCTAATCCTTTAACTGCTGTTTCGCTTGTTTCGCCTTTTGGCACTTGAACCGTGAAGGTTAATGTTCCAGTTGTGTAGTTTAACGCGGTTACAAGGTGTGTTGACGATTTAACGTATGGGTTGCCTTGACTTTGAAGCTGGCTGTTATAGGTTCTGAGAGTTTTCGTTATAAAGTGCCATGTTACTTTTATTGGCGTCTGAGTAAATGCTGTTAAACCGTAGGTTCTATCCGTTACCGCTGAACAACTGTAGGTGTAAGTGATTAATCCGCCTGAACTCACCTGGTCTGTTGCATTTGCGTTTGGCGCGTTCTGTATCCAAATTGTCCCATTTCTCATAACGGTTATCGTGAAGTCGGTTACAGCGGAGTTGTCAAAGAGCCTTGTTATAGTCCAACTAACAGTAACTGGAGTGCCTAAATCTGGGTTGTCGTCTGAAACGGAGAAGACAACGTTGACCTTGTCAAAGATTATATTCAATGACGTAGTTCCAGTTACAGCAGTTAAGCCGTAAGTGTTGTCGGTAAACGCGAGGGCGTATGAATAGCTCCCCACAACAGTTTTAGATGTTGAAATATACCACCTGCTGTTAGCTGAATCCCATGTTGCTGTCACTCCTCCTATCGTCACTGAGCCTTTGGCGCTGTCAAATATTACATCGTCATAGTCATACCTTAGCTGGAAGTAGACATACTGTGTTGAGCCAACGTCTGCCCTGGACTTTGAAACGCCGTAACCGTAAACCTCCAACCTGTCCCA
>Ga0080004_1116344_pt1 | contig 23911 bp, 33 predicted proteins | sample WasSprMetagenome_FD_69207 | JGI IMG/M metagenome (GOLD analysis project Ga0080004, IMG submission 69207) | Sulfidic aquatic microbial communities from Washburn Spring, Yellowstone National Park, USA - WS (SPADES assembly) (version 2) | ecosystem: Environmental > Aquatic > Thermal springs > Hot...
GTAGCGAATAAAGCTGCAATTGGAAAAGTTGTAATGAGAGAAAAAGAATATTTGGTTGCTTTGCGTCCTTTTAAGCGCGGAATAACAATGCATATTCTTTACTATCTTGGTGAAATAAGGGATATAGAAAAATTGCCAGAACTTGAAAGGCTTGTTGTTGTAAGCAAAGAAGAGCTTGAACTTGCAAAAGCTTTGATAGATAAACTTACAGAAGAAGAATTTGATTTGTCAAAGTTTAAAGATGAATATTCAGAAGCTCTTAAAAAATTAATTAAAGCTAAAGCTGAAGGAAAAGAATTTGTGATGAGAGAGGAAAAACCAATTGAGGCAGCAAAAAGCTTAATGGAGGCTCTAAAGGCTTCTGTAGAGCAGATAAAGAAAAAGAAAAAAGCTGAAGAGAAATAAATTAGTATGAGCCTTTGGGGTCAAATAATTAAACCTATGCTAGCTTTCATTTCTGAGCCATTCGATTCACCTGACTTTTGCTTCGAGATTAAGTTCGATGGAACGCGCTGTATAGCATATATTGACAAAGAGGAAAAATCTGTAAAATTTTTAAATCGAAGATTAAAATTTTTTCAAGACAATTATCCAGAATTGCAAGATATGTGGAAAGATGTCAATGCAAAAAGAGTAATTCTTGACGGGGAGCTAGTTGTTTTCAAAAAGGGAAAGCCAGATTTTTATTTGTTAGCTGAAAGAGAACATACAGGGGAAAAATTGAGAATAAAACTGTTATCAGAAATAAATCCTGCTACTTATGTAGTTTTCGACATTTTGCATAAAGATGGTGAAGACTTAATTAACATTCCTCTTATTGAAAGAAAAAAAATTCTAGAAAAAACTGTGAAAGAATCCGAAAGAGTTTTACTTTCTGCTTATGTCATTGGCAATGGAAAGAGATTCTTTGAAGAAGCGAGAAAAAAAGGGTTGGAAGGAATTATGGCAAAGAGGCTTAATTCAACATATCAGCTAAATAAAAGAAGTAAAGATTGGCTAAAAATTAAGTATCTTAAAACTTTGGATTGTATAATATGCGGCTACACTATTGGAACAGGATGGCGTGAAAAATATTTCGGAGCTTTGATTCTTGGTTGCTATCATCAGGGAAAATTAAGGTATGTTGGAAAAGTAGGTACCGGCTTAGATGAAAAAGGTTATGAAGAATTAACAGAAATGTTGAAAAAAATTGAAACTGATAAATGCCCATTTGAGAAAGAGCCAGAATTTTCATCTAATATAGTAGTAAGATGGGTTGAACCTAAGATTGTTTGCGAAGTGAAATTCATGAATCTCTCCGAAAACTTAATAATGCGAGCCCCCTCCTTTGTAAGATTAAGAGAAGATAAATTACCAGAAGATTGCATACTTGAAGTTTAATTAAATAGAATTGCCAAATTTTGCTTTTTATTTTCTGCATGGTAAATTTAATTAGTGATAATTTGTATTCAATTGAGATTGAAAAATTGCTGAAGAAGGAGAAAATAAAAGTTGGAGATAGAGTAAAAGTTGTAAGAAAAAATTTAGAGTTTGAAGGAATTCTTATGCCAAGAACAGAATTAGGTGACAGAAATTGTTTGGTTATTAAACTTGACAATGGATATAATATTGGGGTAAAATTTGGGAAAGGAGTTAAAATCAAGTTGGTAAAAAAGGGAAAGCCAATAAAGTTTACACCAGCAAAATTGAGTATTGAAAAGGATGAGACAAAACCAACAGTTTCCATACTTGGAGCTGGTGGGACAATAGCAAGTCGTGTTGAATATACTACTGGAGCAGTTTTTCCCACTTTTTCTCCAGCAGATTTGGTTTTTTCTTTTCCTCAACTTAAGGAGATTGCAAATATAGAAGGAAGAAAACTTTTTGATCTTTTCAGCGAGGATATGACACCAAAGCATTGGCAAATTATCGCGAAAGAAGTAGCAAAAGAGGTGAAGAAAAAAGTTGATGGTATTGTTTTAATGCATGGCACAGATACCTTACATTATACAAGTGCAGCTTTAAGTTTTATGCTTCAAAATTTACCTATACCAGTTGTTCTTGTAGGAGCTCAACGCTCGAGCGATAGAGGATCAAGTGATAATGAAATGAATTTAATTTCTTCAGTTTTAACAGCAATTAGTGATTTAGCAGAAGTTGTAGTTTGTATGCATGGTTCAATGAATGATGATTTCTGTTTTGTTAGTCCAGGAACAAGAGTAAGAAAATTACATACTAGTAGGAGGGATGCTTTTCAAACAGTTAATGTTTTACCGTATGCGAAAGTTTTCTACTTAGAGAGAAAGATTGAATATCTTAGAAACGATTTTAAAAGGAGGGATAAAAACAGAAAACTTAAACTCGATACAAAGATTAATCCAAACGTTGGATTGATTTATTTTCATCCTGGAATGAAGCCAGAATTTATTAAATCTCTTTCGAAATTTTATGATGGTATTGTAATTGCAGCTACTGGTTTAGGTCATGTTTCAACAAATCCTTTCAAAGACAAATTTGCAAAAAGTTTAGTTCCTGCTATTAAGCAATTAATTGATTCTGGAATTCCTGTTGTTTTTGCACCTCAAACAATTTGGGGGCGATTAAATCTTAATGTTTATACTTCAGGTCGCTTACTTAATGAAATTGGAGTTATAGGAAATTATTGTGATTGGCTTCCAGAAGTTGCTTTTGTTAAGCTAATGTTTGTTTTAGGTCATACAAAGAATATGAAAAAAATTAGGGAGCTCATGCTGAAGAATCTTGCTGGTGAAATTTCTGAAAGTGAAATAAAATGAGAGAAGAAGAAAAGATTCTAAATTTTCTCTTGGAAGCATTTAAATTGAAAGATTTGAAAAGGACAGGCTGGGTGAATGCAGATGTTAAAAATCCTGAAAGTGTGGCCGACCATTCTTGGGGGGTTGCTTTGTTAGCACTACTTCTTTCAGAAAAAATGACGCTAAATTTAGAAAAATGCCTTAAAATGGCTTTAATTCATGATATAAATGAAATTTACACGAAAGACATTGCCCTCCAACCAGAAGAAAGAGGAACCCCTAAAGAGAAAAGAAAGAGGGAAATTGAAAGAAATGCAATGAAAAAAATTTTATCCCTTTTGCCAAATTCAATTAAGAAAGATTGGGAAAAAGTTTGGAATGAACTTGAAGCTAGAAAAACTAAAGAGGCAAAAGTTATTAGAAATTTAGATAAATTGGATATGGCAATCCAGGCACTTATTTACAAAAAAAGAACGAGAAAAGATTTGAGCCCTTGGATAAAGGATGCTAACAATTTAATTGAATTACCTGAAATTAGAAAAATTTTTAAAATTGCAGAAATGTTGTTTAAAGGTGAGAAAAATAGATTATAATCAATTAAAACTTAAAGTCGGATTGGAAATTCATTTTCAACTTAATACAAAGCACAAGCTTTTTTGTAATTGTTCAACTGAAATGAAAGAAAAAGAACCAATAGCCATTGTAAAAAGAAAGCTTCACCCAGTGGCAAGCGAGCTGGGAGAAATAGATATAGCTGCACAATTTGAATATTTACGAAATAGGACTTTTTATTATCAGGTTTTTAAAAATGAAACTTGTCTGGTTGAGCTTGATGAAGAACCTCCCCATCCTGTAAATAGAGAGGCTCTAGAGATTGCATTGAAAATTGCTTTATTGCTAAATTGTAGCATACCAAACGAAATTCATGTGATGAGGAAAACGGTAATTGATGGGAGCAATACTTCTGGTTTTCAGCGAACAATGATTATTGGAAGAGATGGCTTTTTTGATTATCATAATAAAAAAATTGAAATAGCAAATGTTTGCTTGGAGGAAGATGCCGCTGCAATAGTAAAAGAGGAAAATGGAGAAGTTTGGTATCGTTTGAACAGATTGGGAATACCTTTAGTTGAGGTATCAACAAAAACCTTGGAAAATTTTTCTCCTGAAGAAATTCAAGATATTGCCTATACTATTGGTTTAATAGCAAAATCTACAGGGAAAATTAAGCGCGGTATAGGCGCGATAAGACAAGATTTAAATGTTAGTATAAAAGGAGGAGCAAGAGTTGAAATTAAGGGGGTACAGGACCTAAGCCTAATAGCAAAAGTTATTGAGCTTGAAGTAAAGAGACAACTTAATTTAATTGAAAGTGGAAAAAAAGTGAACGAGGAAACAAGGGCAGCTTTACCAGACGGGAAAACTCGCTTTACTCGTCCTTTACCAGGGGCAGCACGTCTCTATCCAGAAACTGATATTCAACCTATAGTAATTGAAGAAACTTTCCTAAAGAAATTAAGAAGAGAATTACCTGAGCCTTTAACGAAAAAGCTTGAAAAGTTTAAGAAAGAATTTAAATTATCTGATTTACTTGCAAAAGAAATTGTTCGTTCAGAATGGTTAGAAACTTTTGAAAAAATTGTTGCCAAATATAAAGTACAACCATCCTTAGTTGCTTCAACATTTACTTCGCTTTTGAAGGACCTAGAAAGAAAAAAAGAAATTGAAATTCAAAATTTAAAGGAGAAGCATTTTTTTGAAATTTTCAATTTTCTTGAGAAGAAAAAGATAGTTAAAGAGGCTATTCCAGAAATTCTAAAGTTCATTTCAAACAATCCAAATGCAAACGTACAAGAAGTTATTGAAAAGCTTGGATTGAAGAAGTTGGGAAAAGAAGAAGCAAAAAAAATTATTGAAGAAATTGTGAAGGAAAATCCAAACTTACCGCGTGAAAAAATTTTTGGAATTGCGATGAGTAAGTTAAGAGGAAAGATTAGCGCAGAGGAGGTAAAGAAATTGTTTGAAGAAGTTTTCTCGACTGAAGCTTAAAATTAAATTTTTTTATTCCTTTCTTTTCTGTTTAGTTGAATTGCTTTTCTTATCTCAATTGGGTAATGCCTACCTCTCATGAAGAATTTTTTCTCTATTCTTTCTGGTTCAAATGCTTTTATTAAATAACTTATTGCTTTATCTACAGAAAATTCTTTACATGAAAAAATGTCAATAGCAGCGAATTGTTCTTCCACAAAAGTGTGTATGCTTATATGACTTTCACTTATAATAATAAATCCAGAAATACCAGGTGTAGGCTTTTCATAATAGTTAACAATTGGTGAAGAAATTTTTGTTAGATTAAGGAAATCTGGCAATTCTTCTAAAATTTTAAGAATAAAAGCAAGGTCATTTAGTTTTTCTTTCTTGCACCCGTATAAGTCTAATGTTAAATGAGGGCCAAACATCTTTTTGAGCTCTTCTTCAACTTCTATTATTTAATTATAACAAATGAGTATTTAAAATTATTGTATTTTTCCAACTAGCCAGTTTTGTTCAGCATCAAAGATTTTGACATTCACAAATTTTCCAAGCAAATTCTTTTCTTTAATAACAATTGGCTTATAAGCAAAATTTCTTCCAACTAAAGTTCCTTCTTTCACTTTTTCATCCACCAAAATTTCTCCTTCCCAGCCAATCCATCTCTTATTATTTTCAAGACTGATTTCTTTAACAATACTTGTTAAAAAAGAACTTCTTTCATTTACGATTTTTCTGTCGATCTGCTCCATTTTTGCAGCTTCAGTTCCAGGCCTTGCACCAAATTTTGTTATGTTAACGATATCGGGTTTAACTTTCTTTATTAAATTAACAGTTGCATCAAAATCTTTTTCACTTTCATAAGGAAATCCTACTATTATATCCGTACTAATAGTTATGAGTGGAAATTCTCTTCTGAATTTCTTAACTATTTTAACAAAGTCATTCGCTTTATGACCTCTTCTCATAAGTTTAAGAATTTTATTTGAGCCTGACTGTAAAGGGATGTGAATAAACTTAAAAATTTTTTCATTTTGATAAACTTCAATTAGCTCATCCAAAAATTTTTTAATGTGCAGCGGATTCATCATTCCGATGCGAACGAAAAATTTTCCATTTAATTTACAAATTTCTTTGAGTAAATTTGCCAGATTTGTTTCTATATCAAAACCATAACAACCATTATCTAAACTTGTAATCCAAATTTCTTTACATCCATCAGCAAGCGCTATTTTTACTTCTTCAACTATTTCACTTGGTGGATAACTAAAAATTTTTCCTCTATACGGTTCATAGCAATAGCTACAATTCATCACGCAACCTCTAGAAATTTGAACTATTCCTATTAAACTGTTTTTTCTACATCTTGGTAAATTGAAATTTGAACTTTTTAAGTCTTCCAGAAAAACTACTTTCTTATTTTTTAAAGTTAATTTTGCTGTATCGATAATTTTTCCTATTGAAGCAGGAGCTACTATACTTGCTTTTGGATTAATTTCTTCTATTAACTTTTTATCTGTTTTTGCCATGCAACCTGCAACAATTAAAGGTTTTTCAAGCTTACTAAATTCTTTTATTTTGAAAATCATCCTTTGGAAAGTTTGTTCTTTAACGACACATGTGAAAATTATAATTAATTCTGCCTCTTTTATATCATTCGTAATTTCAAAACCAGCACTTTTTAATAATCCTAAGGCTATTTCGTAATCAGCTACATTCGAGGAACAACCAAAAACAGTAGCAAATACTTTACTCATAACCTCATTTAGAATTTAATTTTTCTTTTGAAACTTTTTCTTTAATTTGCTCATAAACTAAATAAGGCTTTCTTATACCTTTCATCACAATGTTCTCTTTAAATCCTGAAATGATTACATCGCCATAATTAAAAATTCTTGCTACTATCCCTTGATTAACTTTTATATCAGCTATGTTTGGATAAGGAATTGCAACTCTTTTTTTCCCTATTACTCCCTCAATTTTTATTACCTCATTATCAGTTATATAATACTGTCTAACAATTCTTTCAAAAAATGGCTCTTCTATCAAGTAAGAAATTAAAGCCAAAAAACTAAAAATTAAAAAAATTGATATTATTTCGTTAAAACTTTTTGGTTGAAAAGTAACATTCAGATTGAACTCTTTGAAGAAAAGAAAGAGAAAAAGAAAGATTAAAAAAATCAAAATGTAGTTTGGGAGATATGAAATAAAAGATGTTAAATACTTGGTTCCAGGCTCGTTTTTTTTCATAATTAAGTTTAGGTTGCGACCTAAAAAATTTTTTACTCCTGCGCTTCTTTACTTTCTTCGCTCATTTTTTCTGCAAGTGCAAATCTATTTCTGACACTCGTTATTTTTATTCTCATCTTTTCTCCTTTCTTTGCTCCATTTACAAAAACAACAAAATTTTTTATTCTTGCTATTCCGTCTCCTTTCGAGCCTACTTCATTTATTTCGACGTCATATTCTTCGCCAACTTTCACTGGTTTAGGAATATTTCTCCCAAAACCAAAACCTTTTTTCTCAAACCTCATTTACTTTCCCTCCTTTAGAACTCGAATAACTCATTATTTTCGTTATCGAGTTTTTTAAGAAGTAGTTTTTCACTACTTCCTTTATAAAATTAGAAAAGGTATATATTTAAACCTTACAGTTAGCAATTAAAAAGAAAAAAGAAAAGATTTTCTGAAAGTATCTACCATTCCTCTTCAGGTTCCTCTTCAGGTATTTCCTCCTCTTCAGGTATTTCTTCTTCCTCTTCTTCTTCCTCTTCTTCCCATTCTTCCATGTCTTCACCTATTTTTAATTTCCTCTATTTTTACTAGCGCATAACTGGTATTTAAAATTAACGTTTTACTGCTAAGTATTAACATAAAGAAAATTGGAAGTAGGAAAAAACGCCGAGGGTGGGATTTGAACCCACACGGGCAAGAGCCCACGCGGTATCCCAAATCTCAAGCCGCGCGCATTTACCTGGTTCTGCCACCTCGGCACTCATCATTAATCAGAGCTTGAGATAAATTAAAATTACTTTAAAAAATTAAAATTCTTTTTTGATTTCTATTTTTCCATTTCTTGGAATGTTTAGCTGAAGACTATCTCGAAAAGTAGTTACAAAAGCACCAGAAATAGAAACTTTATCTCCAACGTTCACTTTCTTTATCTGATCTTGCCATAAGCTAATTTTTATTTCTCCACTTTCATCCTCAAGTATAGCATTTGCCACACTTCTTTTTCCATATCGCGTTTGAACAATTTTTGTTTCAGATTTATCAATAACTTTCGCTTCTAAGCTTACATTACTCATTCCAGCTCTCAACTCACTTATTTTCATTTTTCCCATCTTTAATTTAAGGCTATTCTTAAATTTATTCTTTCGGTACAAAAACTCTATCTGTACGAACTGCTATTCCTTTCTTTGCTCTTAGCATTTCTTGACTATCTAGTTTTGCTATGCCCAAAGCAATTAAAACTTCATTTTCAGAATAAATAGCAATAGTTTCACCTCTTTTTATTCCTTCTTGAATTCTTGTTATACCCGAAACAAAAAGTGGAGCACCATTGCAAATTGATGGAATTGCAGAATCTTTTACAAAAACTCTTTTTACATGCAAAATAGCGTATTCAGTTGGAATTAAAATTTTTCTCAAATATTTTTCATCTCCTTCTTTCCAAAATTCATAAGCATCTTTTACTTCAAGTAAAGGGTGAGCTTCATTTTCGGTGAAGGGTCCTGCTCTTATTCTTCTAAGTTCGGTCATATGAGCTCCAACTCCAAGTTTTTCTCCAATATCGTGACAAAGTTTTCTAATATAAGTTCCTGCTTCACAACCAACTTTAAACAAGACATCTTTTCCTTCTATTTCTAGAATATCAAAAAATTTTACTTCTCTCTCTCTTGGTCGTCTTGCAACAGCCGACTTTACTGGTGGAACTTGAACAATTTTTCCTACAAAACTTTTTACAACTTCTCTTAAAACATCTTCTTCAACTCCTTTATGTAAATGCATTACTCCTACATACTCCTTTTCCAAGCCCATTAAAACTGGCATGGCTTTTACTGCTTGATTTAAAGCAACTGGTAAAACTCCAGTAACTTTTGGATCAAGTGTGCCAGCATGACCAACTTTTTTTGCTTGAAAAATTTCCTTTACCCAAAGTGAGATTTGATGTGAAGTAGGACCTGAATGCTTGTCTATAATTATTACTGAAGATTCTATTAGCTCAGGAATACTTCTCTCCTTTGGATTTTTTCCAAATGTAGATTCAATTTCCTTTTCACTTTTAATTAACCACATCTTACCACAATTTATTTTTAATTCAATTTTGAATAAGAATTTTAGGATTAAATGGAAAAAGAATGTGTGTATCAAGCAATAATGGATATGATTGAAAGAATGAAGCAAGATATAGCAAAATCTCAAACTATTCTTTATCCGGAACAAATAAAAGTTGCAGAAATTTATTATATTGTAGCGAAAAGTTTAGCTAAAGCTTGTGAGAATGCCTTTGGCAAAAGGATGGAGCATTGTAGAGCGCCTAAAAATTTAGGGAATGTTAATGTTACACTTGACTCTTTCATTTTACTTAAGCAGTTGCGTGAAGACAAGCTTATATCAGAAGAGTATGCAGAAAAAATTTTTAATGCTTTGTTGGAGATGAATCCTGAGCTAAGAGAAAAAGTCCTCAAGGATAAGGCTCGTGGGCTGCTCTGATTCAGCTTTTTCAAAAATAGATGGTAAGTGAATTAAGTAGATTTTTCCTTTTTGCAGAACTATTAACGGCTTATCTTTCATTAAACCATCAATATTAATTTCATAAACTCCTTCTTTTGGAATCCTTATAGTTTCTACTTCAAATTTAACTATTTTTCTTTTCCTTTTTTCAATCTGTTTTTCTATTTCTTTTTCAAGTGTTGTTTTTCTTTCTTCAAGTTTCTTTTCTATTTCCTTCACTTCTCTTTCTTGCTCCGAATCTTTAAAATAAAGAAAGAAAATTGAACCACAATTCGGGCAACCCCTTAAAATTGAGCTGTCATCATCTTCATAAGTCATTCCACATCTTATACACTTATGCATTTTTATGCCTCTGCCAAAATTGAAAATGAATTTGGATTTCTTTTTATCTTCTTTATATAACGAGCAGGACCAATTAAAGTTATACCAATTTTTGTTGGAGTTTTTACTTTCTTTCCCCTTAACATAGCAAAGAAATTTTTAATTTTAGTTGTACTATCTGAAAAAGTTTCAAGAAGAGCTTGCAAACCTTTTGGTGTTTTCTTTAAACTTGCAACTTCTATTCCAGGAAAGCCACTATCAACTCTTCTCATAGTTTCTCTTATTAAATCCATTTCATCTTGAGGAGTAAATACGCAATCTGTTACTAAAATTGTTCCATCTTTTACTTTATTTAAAATAAAGTTTATCCTTTTTTCTTTCTCTTTTTCCTCAATTACTGAGGAGGAAACAAAGTCAAATCTTAATCCTTTTTTTAATCTCATCTTCTAACCCTTGCATGATTTACTATAGCTGAATAAAGTTCATCCATATTTATTCCTTTAAGCGCAGAGACCTCAACAACAGGATAGTTTGGAAAAGCCTCTCTTATTGCTTCTGGTTTTGCTCTCTTTTTATCTATCTTATTAGCAACAATAATTACTGGGATCTTTCTTGCTTCAAGATTTCCTAGTAAAGTAATATTAACTTGAGTTAAAGGATCTTGTGTAGCATCCATTACTGCCAAAACAGTATCAACATTTTTCAGCCATCTTATCGCTTCTATTACTCCTTCTGTCGCTTCTCTTGCTCTCTTTTTTGCCTCCTTTTTTGATAGCCCGTATTTTAAAAATTGTCTATAATCTATTTTTGTTGCTATTCCCGGCATATCAAGTAAATTAATTAAAATTTTTTTGTTTTTTACTTTAATTTCGATTTTTTCCTTTTTCTGAACCCATCTTGTTTCGTGTGGAATTTCAGAAACTTTTCCAATTTCTTCTCCAGTCCAATCTAATGCAATTCTATTTGCAAGAGTTGTTTTTCCTACATTCGGAGCCCCATAAATTCCTAAGCTTATTGTTTTTCTAAATCCGAACAATGACAAAAACCAGTTAATGAAATCAAATTTAATCTTCACATAAATAATTTGTTTTTCTAAATTTTTAAATTACGATAGTTTTAAAAAGTTTTGGCTTAAAAAAAGGAAAAGAATAAAAAGCTTTTTAAAAAAAGAATAAAAGCTTTAAAGCTCTTAATTAAATAGTGAAAATGAAAGGAAAAACATTTTTAATTTTAGCATTTACCTTAATTTCCTTGCTAACCTTTGCTAGCTTTAGTTCGGCTCCAAGAAAGTTGTATAGCTTTCAAATTATTCTTCCAGAAATAGTCGAGGGTAGACCAGGAGAAACTGTTGTAGTTAAAGGAGGAATATTAAATACAGGTCTTTATTGGCTTAAGATGTTTAACATTACTCTCTCAGGTCTACCTTATGAATATGAAATTGAGCCAAGCTTTTTTGAATATGTAAGAATTTTGAGAGAATGGAGTCCAGAAAAAGGAGTTTATAGAGTTCCTGTTAATTTTACGATAAAAATTAAATTACCACAAAATGCTTTAGGCGCGCACTTAGTTAATGTTACAGGAATAGAAGGAAGCTGGAGAAAAGTTTCTGCTTCTTCTGTTTTTATTTTAAGAGTTTTAGCAAACATTACAGTAGCACCAAATGTTACAGTTTCCGAACTTATGCTTCCTGAAAGCATTAGAGCGAATGAAACTTTTAATTTGACTTTCAAAATAAATAATTTCGAACCAATAGACTTAAGGATTAATGCAAGCGTTTTTGTTCCAGAAGGATGGGAGGTTGAGAAAACAAAAACAGTTTTAGTTAGGGCAAACTCCTCAGAGAAAGTGAGCTTTAGAGTAACTCCTTCAACCACTAGTGGAAATGTTAATGTTTACTTAGAGTATCCATATGGGGTGCAAACTTTTAATTTAACTAAGTATGGAGCTTTTCTAATTCCTGAAACGGAAATACCAAAAGTTGAAGAAGCTAAGGAGGTGCCTATTGTAGGGAAAGTGGTTGAAGCAATTAAAGGAATTAGCCCAATAATACTTGCGATAATTATTTTGCTTTTAGCAATAATCTTTTGGAACCTAGTGAAAATTTATCACTTTTACAGAAAAAGAAGAAAGCCTGAGAAGTTTGAAAAGGAGAAGAAGAAAACAGAAAGCCAAATTCAAAGCTCGCAGACACTATAACTTCTTAAGCTCAAGCTTTTTGATTAAATTTTCTTTTTCAAAAAGTTTTATAATTTCTTCATCACTCATTTCCTCCTTAATTTCCAAGAAGTATTGAGTTGGCTCCAAATGTAAAATGTTACATTTTCTCCTTCTCACACCAGTTAGTTTTTTTGGCCCTGTAATAAGGACAAAATTTTTGTCAATCTTTTTTAGCACTATGCAATACTTCCCTTTCTCTCTTCCTTTCTTTTTTATACAAATTCTTCCTACTTCTATCATTTTAATCAATAAACTTTTTAATTAACCAACTTATTACTAAAGATACAAAAGCATACCAATAAAACCAAGGAAGCTTTGAGCCAAGAATAGGTAAGCTAAAAGGTAAAATTGCAGCTGCAGTACCTCTATACTTAAAATTCAACCAAGGTAAAAAGATTAAAACTATTAAAAAAGAAATGAGAATTAGCTTTAAAGAATGCTTTAAATATTCTTTATTAATTGATAAAAGCTCTTTGATTAATCTTTCTGTTTCTTCACTATTTTTACTCCTTTGAGCCACAGTTAATTTTTCTCTTATTTCTTCCAGTCTTTTCATTATCTCTGCCCTTACTTTTTTTCTTTCAAAGATTTTTAGTATAAAAGTAACGAGAAGAGTTGAAAAGATAGCAAATATTGCGATTGATAAAAAAGGAGGAAGATTAGTAACAGGTAAAAAGATTGTATCGAGAAGTGCAAAGTAGCTTTCAAACATTTTTATTCACCAAAAATTTTTCTGATTAATGGATGAGCTTCCTCTAGGTTCTGTGCACTAAGTTCCTCATAATAATTATATAAAATCATAACTGTTAAAAGTATTCCTGTTCCAGTACCTAAGGCTCCAATAAAATCGCTTAAAACAGCTAGCAAACCAACTAAAAATCCGCCTAGAAAAGCAAGATTTGGAATGTATCGATCTAAAACAGATTCTATAACTTTTGGATCCTTTCTATAGCCAGGAATTTGTAGACCCATGCTATCTATTTGTTCAGCAATGCTTTTTGCATCCATTCCAGAAGTGCTAACCCAGAAAATTGAAAATATGGTTGTTAAGCTTGTCATAAGAATTAAATAAACTAAAGCTCTTAGAATTTCCTCTTTTGTTATGCTTAAACTAATAACTTTTGCTAAAATGTTTTGTGGGGAAGAAAGAAAATAAATTATTCCTTTAATAGGATTTCCTGCTTCATCAAAACATCCCATTAAACCACAATATTCTGAATTAGTTTTTGTTAATCCAAGTCTTCCTACAAGTTGAAAATTTGCGAGGAGTGCTGCAGCCAAAATTACTGGAATGTTGCTTGTATATAAAAGCTTGAGAGACCATACTCTACCAAAGCCTCGTAGGGCTGAAAAAGTTAGAGGTATTTCTATACCAAGATTTTGAATGTAAATTACAATTAGGAAAACGATAATGGTTGAAAATAATGGTAAAAATGTAAGTAAAGCTTCTCTACTTTTTCCTGCCATAATATTTCCTAAAAAATTCCAAACAAGACCAACAGGAGGATTTCCGGCTGAAGGAATGCAAGTTGAAAATTGTAAGGGAATGCAAGTTGCTGTTAATGGAGAGAAAACGCGAATGAAAATTGTATTACAAACTCCAGCTGCAATGAAAAGACTTACTCCAGAGCCAAATCCGTATTTTGAAACAAGCTCATCAAGAAAAATTACAATTATTCCACCTAAAGCTAATTGAAGAACTACAAAAAGTTTTAAACCAAAACCACCAGCAATAGGCAGAGCACCTGCTAAAACAAATGCTATAGCTTCAAGGAAACAAAATACAACTGCTAAAAATCTATTCCAAGCTTGAAATTTTCTTCTGTTTTTTTCCTCTGTCATATCCCAGTCTAAAATTTTAGAGCCAACAAGTAGCTGAAGAATTATTCCTCCTGTTACTATTGGTCCAATTCCAAGAGTTACTAAACTTCCAAACTTTGAACCCAAAACTATTTCAAAAAATCTAAATTGTTCGTATTGAGCCCTAGAAACTCCGTAAATAGTGATTGAAGAAAGAATTAAGTACATTACAAGGGCAACACCAGTCCATTTTAATCTTTCATTGAATGGTAAGCGGAAGGCAGGTCTTTCTATAGTTGGCAAAAATCTTGCTACTTTTTCAATAAAACTTTTTTCTTCTTCATCTTTCATTTAATCACAACAGCCTTTCCACCGCTTTTTTCCAATTTTTCAACAGCTTTTTTAGAAAAAATTTTTGCCTCGATAACTAATGGTTTTGTAATTTTTCCCTTTCCTAAGACTTTTTCATAACCAAGCTTTAAAACATTAATTTTAATTTTTTCTCCTTCTCTTTCCGCTATTTTTTCAGCAAGCAGTTTTTCAGAAATTTTTTCTAGTTCTTCTAAGTTTATTGCTTTAGGTTTTTTTGAGACAGCTAAAGGTCTTTTAAAACCTCTTTTTCCAAAATGATTTGGCTCATACTTAACAACATAACTCCACTTATGCTTATGCATACCAGCTTTTCCTCTTCCTCCTCTTGATCCTCCACCACGCCATTTCTTGTGAGATCCATGATAAGTTCTTTCTCCTCTTCTCCTCTTCTTTTTTATTCTAACTACCATAAAATCACATCATTCTTTTAAGGAGCTCATTTATTTCCTTTCCTCTATATCCTAAATCACCCTTTGGCCAATGTTCCTTTACTGATTTGAACCCTTTTGAAGGTGGGGTTAACCTAAAGAATGGCTGAAGCTCTTCAAAATCCTTCAATTTAACTCTTCCTTCAAGAATTTCTTCTGCAAAAGTTTCAAAAGAGTCAAAATCAGTGACATTTTTTAAGGTTTTTTCATCAACTCTTTTATTTCCTTTTAATCTTAGTCTTTTTTTCAAAAGTTCAATGAGAGTCTCTTTATCAATTTCTCCCCATGTTACACAATCTTTTACAACTTCAAGCATTCCTTTATAATCTTTTGTTTCTGGAATAATCACACAATTATTTGGCGCATTAAGTCTAAGCATTTTAAGAGTATCTTTTACCTCTTTTCTCAAGCCAACACTACCCCTTATTCTTATTACCGCAAGCATTCAATCACTTTTCATAAACATAAAGATTTTTCAAAGCGTTAAAAATTGCAGTTATTAAATTGATTCTCATTTTTGTATTTCCAAAAGTTTTTACCCACACATCTTTAATTCCTGCTAAGCGCAAAATCTTTTTTGCTTCATCGCTAGCTACTAAACCAACACCATTTGGAGCAGGAAGCAAAATTACTCTTACAGAACCCGATTTTCCCTCTGTTTTGTAAGGTATTGAATGTTCTTGCTTGCACCCACATTCCCAGCTTCCACACCCTCGCTTAACTTTTATCAAATTAAGCTTTGCTTTTTTAATTGCAATTTCTATTGCATCCCTAGGCTCTACCGAGGAGCCTTTTCCTATTCCAACCAAACCATCTTCATTTCCAACAACAGCAAAAGCACTTACTCTAAATCTTCTTCCAGATTTATGCATAGTTGCTGTAATTCTTATTGGTATTCTTTCTATTCCTCCTCCTTTTCCTGACCTTCCACCAATTAAAATCAATTCAGATTTAAGATTCGGAACAAGCTTATCAACTATTTCTGGTTCAAGTATCCTTCTTCCAGATTCAAAGATTTCCTCTATACTTTTTATTTTTCCTTCTAAAACTTCTTTTCCTAAAGAGGTTTTTGGTATCCATTCCTCAGTAGGCTTAACTTCTGGTTGAATTTCTGGAACTTCAGGAATTTCTTCTTTTTCTTCTTCTACCATTTTAACCACTCATAATTTCTTCTTTTATTCTTTTAAATTCTTCTGGTAAATTTTTGAATTTTTCATTTTTTGCTATATGATAGCCAAAAATTCTTTCTTCACTAGGCAACATTTCTTCACCGCAAGGAATTTTTAGTCCAGCATCTAGCGCTCCTTTTACCACTGCATAAATTCTATTTCCTTTTGTTGATGCATGTAAACCTATATCCAAAATGGCCTCATTTACATTTTTTTCTAATGCCTTTTTTCCAATCATTAAGCCAGTTAAATAGGCTGCAGGCAAATTATCGCAGGCAAAATTCCATCCAAGCTTTTTTAAATTCTTACTATGAGCAGAAGCAATTACTCTATCTCCATTCTCGCTAAACTCAACAATTTGTGCAGTTATATATTTCAAGCTTTTCCTAACAACTAAGCGTGGTTTTTTTGATAGTAAAAGCTTTAATCTTTGTCTATAATCAGTTTTTCCTTCTCTCCTTCTTTTTAACGGCATTCTGTAAGTTGGAGATAGCTTCATTTCATCACCATATTTATTACTTATTAATTATCCTGCTATAGATAAGCTTTTTATGCATCTTTAACTTTTAGATTTAAACTAAGAAATTTTAAAAAAGTTAACTGGCAAAAAATTATTCATGTCTTTTAAACTGGATAAGGTAAAAAAAGCAGAAGAGGAAAGTAGGGAAGAAAGAGTAAATTTTATCCTAGAAAACTTACGCGAAGATGTAATAGGTTCAAAAAGGAGGAAAAAACTTAAAGAGGTGGAAGATGCTCTATATAAACCTCCTTTAATTGCGGAAAGTAAGAAAGAGATTAAGGACGAATATGAGCTTATCGAATATAAACCTATGAGAGTAATTCCTCCCTACGCTGTAAAGTTTTGTGGGGAAAAATATGAAATTATAGAAGTAGACTCTCTTGTTCCCAAAATTCAAATTTATGTAAAAGGTGTAGAGGAATTATTAGGAGTAAACTTTCGGGATAAAGAGGTAGGGGAAATAAGTGACCTAATATCACCTCTTCTTATTGAAGAACAAACTCACTTGGCACATCTCACTTTACAAGATGAAGAGTCGCTTAAATATCCTTACAAATTTTTAAGATTTATTAGAGAAAAGAATGTAAACATGAAACATCTGCTAAAGCTTTCTCTTTACCATTGTCTGCTGGAGGTATTTGCAAGGGAGTATAAAGAAAGGTATATACTAAAAAATTCACCTATTGCTGTGAAGGAGAAATTACTAGAAAAAACTAGTACGGAAGAAGCTGTAAGAAAACTACTTAAAAGAGTTCCTTATCCTTTTAAAGGGATTCCTTTGTTATGTGACTCTCTTGATGAAATAAAAAATGGAAAAGGAGAAAATTGGCTATACGAGGCCTGGTGCAAAATGGAACGAGAGAGTATAATAAATGGTAACATTTTGGAGTACTACCTATATGAGAAAGGGTTTCCATTTTCTCTTAAATCATCGTATCATATAAGAAGGATTTTGAATGGAAAAATGAGCAAAAATGTTTCTTATTATTTGAGAGAGATGGAGAAATGTTTAACCGGATTAACTGTTTCGTTAAAATAATACTTAAGATAATTTGTTTAAAATTTTTAGTTTTCATTTTTCACCTTTAATTAAACCATGTTGCTCTAAATAAGTTTTCAAATGTGCCCTACTTCTAAACATCCCTCCCTTAACCAAAAGATAAAGTTTTCTATAAGTTTTTCTATCAATTTGTCCTGAATCTCTTAGCTCTTTAAGCATTTTTCTCAATGGCCTTATTGTTAATATCCATCTCCTCTTTTTTCCTATTATTGAATATTTTCCTCCTTTCTTGCTTCCAGGCCCTCTTTTTTTCTTTTTTCTTTCTCTTGTTTTTTTCAATTTTTCAGGTAAAGCCTTGACTATCTTCTTTTCTATTAATTTCTTTATATCAGCTCTTGTAACTGCTTTCTCAATTTCCTCTCTTTTATTTGGATCAAACCAAATTCTATTTTCCCCTACTTTTAAGATTTTTGCTGCAATTCTCCTTTGAAATTTAAGGTTTGACATTAAATCACTATAACATATTTTCTTTAAAGTAAATGTATAAATGTTTTTTATGAAAATAATTAGCAATTTTAAAGAATTGTGCTGCAAAAGAAGTTTTATTTTGCTTTTTTAGCCAGAAATACATTGTCTTTTATTTTCTTTGCTAGCAATAGGGGATGTCTACTCTCCCGAAAAGGTAATCCGTTATTTTTATTGGATTTAGTAGAAACTAAAGATGGAAAAAACACTTCAATTTATATAAGAGGAGTTGAGAATAAAATAAAAGAAATTTGGGAGGAGATTTCAAAGAAAAACTGGAGAAAATTAAATGTAAGAAAGCTTATTCCACAAAACATTTGGTTTATCAGTCGCAACTTTTTATGCTTATAAAAATGGGAAAAAACCTTTTTCCATTCAAATGCTCTATCAATTACTTTTGATGTGGCAAAAGTTTTGTAAGAAAAGTAGAGAAGAGGTCGAGCAAATGTGGGAAAAAATATTTAAAAGCGAAATTATTTTTGCAGCTTACAAAGGCAATAGAATTATTCTTCCGAAATATTTAACTCCTAAATTATCTTATCTGATAGGTTGGATGTGTGGGGATGGGTGGCTAGGTAGGGATTGTATTCAAATTGTTGAAAGCGATTTAAAGCAATTAAAAATTTTAAGAAGAATTTTCCTAGAATTATTTAAACTTCGTGTCCCAATATATAAAAAATCGAAAAATGGTTACCAGTTGAGAGTTGGTTGTAAGCCGTTGTTTCGATTTTTTAAAAATGTACTTAAAATAACTACTGGAAGAATTCCATCCATTGTTTATAAAATGGACTATGAAAATAAGCGGTACTTTCTTAGGGGTATTTTAGACTCAGAAGGTTACATCAACGATTCTTATTTAAATTCTGTCATTACCATTTCCCAATCTAATATACTGTTCCTAGATAAAATTAAAAAATTATTCAAAGAATATGGAATTAACTTTAGAGGTCCGTATCTTCTTCAATCGCAACTTGGAAAGTGGTATGTTATTCGGCTTAGAAAAAAACAAGAAATTTTGAAGTTTAGTGAAAAAATAGGATGCAGCAATCTTAAAAAAGCTAAAAGATTATTAAATTTGGTGAGAAAAATTGAGAAAAATTGGAGTAGCAGAACTACCACTTCACTGGGGGAAATGCCCAAAGTGGTTATTTGAAAGAATGGTAAAACTTGGAAATGTAATAATTAGAGCAATTATTTTAGAGTTTGGAAAAGAAGAGCTATTAAGAAGGCTTTCTAATCCATTCTTTTTCCAAGCACTAGGTTGCGTTCTATCTTACGATTGGCATAGTTCAGGTTTAACTACTACCGTTTGTGCAGCTATTAAAGAGTCTCTTAAACCTGAAGAATTAGGAATCGCCTGTGCTGGCGGAAAAGGTAAATTTTCCAGAAAAACTCCTGAAGAAATAGAAAAAATTTCGGAAATTTTTAATTTATCAACAAAGAAAACTGAAGAATTAAAATATGCAAGTAAGATGAGCGCAAAAGTTGATAATACTTGCATTCAAGCAGGTTATCCTTTATACCATCATGCTTTCTTTTTTACAGAAAAAGGAGAATGGGTTGTGATTCAGCAAGGAATGAATATTCAAGATCAAACTGCAAGGCGCTATCATTGGATTTCTGAAGGATTAAAAAGTTTTGTTGAGGAGCCACATTCTGCAGTTTGTTGCGATGTTAAAAAGAAAAATGTTTTGAACATGGTTGCAAAAGAGAGTAAAGAAGCGAGAAAAATTTGCGTTGATTTGGTTAAAGAAGGGGTAAGAAGAATAAAGAACGATTTTCTTTCACTAAGGCCACTTTATCAAAAAAGTTTGAGTGAATTTTTACCAACAAAAAGAAAAAGTTTTGTAGTTCATGTTCTAACCATGCCAAGAAATGTAAATTGGGATGCATTGAGAAAAGCTTATGAGTTTCAGCCAAAAAATTATGAAGAGCTTTTGAGCATTGAAGGAATTGGACCTTCAACTGTTAGAGGTTTGGCCTTGGTCTCAGAAATAATTTATGGTTCCCCTCCTTCATGGTTCGATCCCGTGAAGTATTCTTTTGCTTTTGGAGGGAAAGATTCGAAGCCCAAGCCTGTTGACAGGAAAGCTATGGATGAATCAATAAAATTTTTAGATGAAGTTTTAAACCAGGCTAAGCTAGGAAATAAGGAAAAGTTGGAAGCATTTAAAAGATTGAAAAGTATAGTACCACAAACCAGAGCTTAATTAAGGATTCAAAATTTTGATTTTCATTTCTTCAGCTTTTTTGATTATCTCTTTTCTCTTTTTTTCACCAACAGTGTGAGCAATTCTTATTGCTTGAGTTTTTGGATCAACTTTTTCTAAATCCTTTAGATTAGAAATTAAAACTTCCTTTAAGCCAGAAGGATGAAGAAATCTCAACTCTTTTGGAGCACCATAACCTACTGAAGGCATTTTAATTTTTCCTTTTTTCCTTATTCTAACTTTGCTATGTATTCCTCTAGGCCTACGCCAAGATTCCTTTACTCTTTTATAAGCTTGGCTCATCCATCTTCTAAACTTTGGTTTTTTTCTTGGATTCATTTATTCACCCTCGCTAGCACTAATTAAATAAATTCCATCTTGAAAAGTCCTTCTATCGCGTGCTGTTATTCTTGTTGCTAGTTCAAGCCTATTAGCCATTAAACCAACTTTCTCCTTATCAATTCCTGTTAGCGTTATTTCTAAACCATCAACTTTTACTTCAACTCCTTCAACTCTTTTAGCAACTCTTGGAGCACGCTCACCTAAAAAATTTAAAATCAAGACTTTATCAGGTTCTACTTTAATGTTGAAAGGAAAATGGGAGTAAACTCCTCTTAGTTTATAAACAAATCCTTTTGTTACTCCAATTATCATATTACGAATATGGGCAATTATAGTTCCAACTAAAGCTTTAACTTTCCTATTTTCTGATTCAGAAGAAACTCTTACTTTATTTTCAACTTTTTCTATTTTTACGCTACCTTTTTCTGTTTTCGTTTCAAACTTTCTTTCCAATTCTCCCTTTGGTCCCTTAACTTTTACAATATTTCCAGAAACTTCTAAGCTAACTTCTGGCGGTATTAAAATTTCTTGAGAATACATATTTCACCTCCTAGTAAACAAAGCAAAGTAATTTACCTCCTATATGAAGTTCTTTAGCTTTTTTGTGATCAATTATTCCTTTCGAAGTTGTTAATATGAGCAAGCCAAAATCATATGATGGAAGAAAACGTTTTTCAAATTTTTGAAATTCCTCAACTTTTACAGAAAACCTTGGTTTAATTACGTTGCAATCTATAATCTTTCCTTTAAGCTCAACTCTAAATTTTCCACTTTTTCCGTCATCAATAAATTCAACTGCTCCTATATAACCTTGCTCTTGAAAAACTCTTAGCACTTCTTTAATTATTTTACTAGCTGGTACAATACATTCTTTTTTTCCAACTCTTTCTGCATTTTTTATTATACTTAAGGCATCTGCTAATGTATCATGGCGCATTCTCTCACTTTTTATAATCTTGTTTAAGATTAAAACCTTTATATAACTTTTCTTTTATGCATAAGAAAGTTTTGTTTGACTAAAATTTAATGCGGTCGCCGGGATTTGAACCCGGGTTGCGAGCTTGGAAGGCTTACGCCCCTTGTTCGCGTCTTAGACCTTCAGCCTTCTGTAGGCTGGACCACGACCGCTTATTTATTAATTATCTTTTCTTAAATTTTTGAATTGAAAAAGTAAGTGAGGATATTTTAAAAGGCTATCTGCTGCTATTGTCACAATATTTTTGTTAGGTCCCAACTCTTTCGCAATTTTTAGCGCCACAAAAACATTCGCTCCTGTGGAAGGGCCAACAAATAAACCTTCTTTTGAAGTAAGCTTTTTTACAGTATCTATCGCATCTTTTTCTCTAACTTCAACTATTTCATCAATATAATTTTTATACTTCACAAAAATTTCAGGAATAATATCTTTTGCTAAACCTTCTATTCTTTCATCACTTTTCTTTTTTCCATGAATTATAGAAGAGCCTTTTGGAACAACTCCTACTGTAAAAACTTTTTTCCCAATTTTTTCTTTCAAATACTTGCTTACTCCAGCAATTGTGCCTCCAGTTCCTATTCCCATGACAAAAGCATCAATTCTCTTTTTCAATTGCTCAACTATTTCTTTAGCTGTAGTTTCGTAATGTGCTTTAAAATTTGCCTCGTTTGAAAATTGATTAATATATAATCCACCTAATTTTTTCTCAAGTTCTTTTGCTTTCAAAACTCGTAAATCTTTCTTGAGGTTTGATTTAATACGAAGTACTTTGCTATTAAGAAGTTTCAAAAGAGCTATCTTAGCAGGCGAAATTTCGTACTCAATTATGAAAATTGTTTTTAATCCAAGCCTTGCACTCATCCATGCTAATGATAAAGCTGTGTTCCCGCTGCTTACTTCTATGACATAACTTCCCTTTTTTAATCTTCCCTTTTCTATAGCTTCTTTGAGCATATAATAAGCAATCCTATCTTTATGGCTTCCCCCAGGATTCATATATTCTAATTTTAAATAAATTGAGGCCGAATCTGAAGGAACTATTTTTTCCAGCTTAAAAATAGGAGTTCTTCCTATAAGTTTTTCTATAGCTTTAAGTTGAGAGAGCATGTCCATAAATTATAAATACTCAAAACAGTTTTTAAATATGGCTAAAGAAGAAATAATTAAAAAAGGGTTAAAAAAGCTAAAAGAGAAATTTCCAGGAATGGAAACTGGATTGCTAGAGAAAGAGCTAATTCCTTTAGAAAAGGAAAAAATTCAACCAAGAATTTTGAAAAAGAAAAAGTAAATTCAAAACTTTTTCGTTAAATAAAGGAACATGCGTTGAGCATTCTCCAGCATATTATGATTATTGTTGAAAAACACGTAAACTTTTTTTGGCTTAACTTTCAAAATTTTTTCTCTAACTTCTAACAATTCATCATCTGTATAATAATGGGAATACCATTCGTAACGACCATGCATTCTTTCATAAACAATCCCATTTGTACAATAAACATCAAGAGGAAAATCAGGAGAATCGACACTTACCCAAGTAATTCCTAAGCTCTTAGCCCATTCAATCCATTTTTCCTGAAACCAATCAACATTTCTAACTTCTAGAGCAAATTTTTCCTTTAATTTTGTTTGTTTAATGAAATTTTCAAGTTTTTGAGCAAAGCTCGATTTTAAAGAAGGAGGAAGCTGAAAAAGATAAAAATCAATATTTTCGCTCAATGGCTTAAACAGATTTTCAAATTTTTTCCAAGTCGAAAAAGCTTTTTCGCTGAATTTAAAAACGTGTGTTATAAAGCGATTAACTTTAATTGCCCATTTTAGCTCAGGATTAATTAATTTCGTTTTCTTTGCCCAAGAGGTTATCATGGAAGGAAATGGAAAGCGATAAAAACTCGCGTTAAGTTCTATAGCATTTAGCTTAGAATTTTTGATGAACCAGTCAAAACCATCAGGGTTCCAACTATATTGCCATCCTGAAGTTCCACAATAAATTTTCACAATTTTCTTTTATTTTTGCTATTTAAAAAAACAATTTATGAGAGTTAAAGAAATTAAAGCAAAAAGTATTTTATCAAAATCAAAAGTTTTTGATTATGTTCTTAATCCTTACATAGGATGTGCTCATGCTTGCACTTATTGTTATGCAAGGGTTATGAAAAGATTTACTGGTCATAAGGAGCCTTGGGGAAAATTTATTGATGTAAAAATTAATGCTCCAGAACTTTTAAATGAGGAAATTAAGAGAAAAGAGAAGGGAAGAGTTTGGATATCTGGGATGTGCGATCCCTATCAGCCTTTAGAGAAGAAATATGAAATAACTAGGAAGTGTCTTCAAATTTTTTGTGAAAATGAATGGCCAATTACAATTCAAACAAAATCTCCTCTTGTACTTCGAGATTTAGACATATTAAAAAATTTTGGAAATGCTGAAGTTGGATTTACAATAACAACAGCTGATGAAAAAATAAGAAAAATTTTTGAGCCATATGCACCTTCAATTCAAGCTAGAATAAA
>Ga0080004_1115485_pt1 | contig 23902 bp, 24 predicted proteins | sample WasSprMetagenome_FD_69207 | JGI IMG/M metagenome (GOLD analysis project Ga0080004, IMG submission 69207) | Sulfidic aquatic microbial communities from Washburn Spring, Yellowstone National Park, USA - WS (SPADES assembly) (version 2) | ecosystem: Environmental > Aquatic > Thermal springs > Hot...
AGGTACCTCCAGGCAAAGGAGTAGGAGTAGTTCAGCCTCCTCGCGGCCTCCTTCAGAGATCCCGTCTCCTGGACAGCCCTCAAAAGCTCAACCCCCCCCTCCCCCAGCAGCGCGCCGCTCTCGCTCTCAAGCCACACCTTGAACCTGACCCTCAGAGCTTGCACAGAACCTCCTCTCGCAGTAGCCGGCATACTCTGAAAAGAAAGATCTCCGGGGGCCAATTATACCCAGCGCCGCGCCCTCGCTAGCCTCCGGCTATCGGCGGGAATACGGACACCACGGCCCCGTCCTCTAGCCTGTCGGAGCTGAGGAACTGCACGTGCCTGCCGTTCACCAGGATTATCCTGTCCCTTCTGACCTCGCCGTTCTCGTACACTTCGCTCACGAACTCGGGCCCCAGGAGCTCTGCGGCTCTCAGCACAGCGTCGCGCAGCGTCCCGTCGCACTCCACGGTGACCTCTTTGTGCCCGTACTTCTCCCTGAGGGTTGCGAAGAGCATGAACTTCACTCTGACCATGCCCTAGCCCTAATTCGCCTACGCGCTACCATCATAAAGTTTTACCGCGCGGGAAAGTTTGAGTCTGAGCAGAGTATGTCCAGGAACTCCCCTGCACCGCGTGTTGAGAGAATCGTGCTCGAGCCCTCACTAGGTAGCGGGCACGGCGCCCTAGGAGAGACACTGAGGGCTATCGCTGACGCCTCTGAGCGGGCGGACGGAGTCGTAGTTGTGGGACCCCCGGAGGCGGCCAACCTCTGGGGCAGCATCCTGGGCGAGCTCGCCGGCATGGGTGCGCGGTGGCCCAGGGTGGTCTTCGTCGACAAGGAGAGGGACACGGCGCTGTCCTTCCTAGGCTTGGAGGAGCTCCTGAGCATCTGGGAGGAGTACCTCCGCGAGTCCTCCAGGTACACTCTGCACATCGGTGTAAACCTGGACGCTCGCGTCTCACGCCGCGACCTGCTCTCGCGCGGGCTCAGCTCCGCGCTGCGCTACCTAGCGCTCGTCGACGTGGACTCGCTGAGGTGCGCTAGGCTGCCGGGTTGCGCGCTGTGCCTCCAGTCGTGCCCCTTCTCGGCGCTCGAGGGGAAGCCTCCCAGGGTGAAGGGGGAGAAGTGCCTGGAGTGCGGGCTGTGCACGAGCAGCTGCCCCAGCGGCCTGCTCTTCCAGCCTGCTGCCCCGCCGTCGGCCGTGAGGAAGCTGGTTGACGCAGCATCCTCGAAGGGCATCGAGAGGCTGGTGGTCACCTGCCCCTGGGGCAGGGGTAGTGTGTACGACGCCCCCGGTAGCTCGGGTAGGGCGCTGGTCCTGGCGCTTCCGTGCATTGCAGCATTCAGGCTGCACGAGCTCCTCTACGCCAAGCTGAGGGGGCTCTCGGTCTCCTTCTACTGCGCGCTCGGCGAGAAGTGTAGCCGCTGGGCGGCGGCGAAGCTCCACCTGGAGGCAGTGGGAGAGGTTGAGGAGAACCTCGGCCCGCCGCTCGGGGCCTGGGCCACAGCCCCCTCCGAGCTGCCCAAGCTAGCATCGCTCTTCGCGGTGAAGCCCCGGGCCGCGCCCACGAGGCTGCCCCTATTCCGGCTGTCGGCGAGCGAGGCTTGCACGCTCTGCGGGGCGTGCGCCAACCTGTGCCCCACCGGCGCGCTGAAGCTCTCCCAGGACGGCGACAAGGTCTCACTCCTCTTCAACAGCTCCCTCTGCGTCGGCTGCTCAGCCTGCGTGGAGAAGTGCCCTGAGAAGGCTCTCACCCTCAGCAGGCAGCTCCAGGTTGCCGATGCCTTCGAGGTGGTAGCCAGCAGCGGTGTAGCACGCTGCAGACAGTGCGGCGCCCCCCTGGGGCCTCTGGCTAAGCTGAAGAGCCTTGAGAGGAGGGTGCGCGAGAGAGGGTTCGACGAGGAAACAATCCAGTCCCTCTACCTGTGCGAGAAGTGCAAGCACGAGAAGCTCTTCCAGGAGTTCCTGAGCTCGGTAACCCGGGGGAGTTAAAAAAAGCTCGTTGGAAGGGGGAACTTTTCTTCTAGAGCTCTATGCCGAGCTCCTTCAGCTTCTCCTTCGTTGGCACGCCGTTGACCCAGCCTCTGAGTTTGTAGTACTCCTGGAGCATCTTGTCGAGCTCGACGACCTGGCCCTTCGCAGGCCCCTCCGGCATGGGCTCCTTGAGGAGCCTCGGCGGCAGCGTGTCATCCTTGGCGGAGAAGCCGTAGAGCGACATGATGTACCTCTCCAGGTTGTAGATCCTCTCGCCTATCGTCATCACGTCCTGCTCTGTGAACTTGAAGCCCGCGATCGTGTTGAACAGCGCTGCGTAGTCCTTCGCACCTATCTCGAAGGTGGTGAAGAGGCAGTTCACCGCGCTGTTGACGACGCTGGTGAGGTCCTGGAACACCTTCACCCAGTAGGCCTTGCCCTCGGGGGTGAGCGGGTCGATCTTCTGAGGTATGCCGAGGATCTCCGGTGCGATGGTGTAGCCGGTGACGTGGCAGCCTCCCCTGTTCGCGGTGGCGTAGTCCAGCCCGATGCCCTTCGCACCCCTCGGGTCGTAGGCGGGCATCTCGAGGCCCTTGACGCTCATTGAGAGCTCGGGGGCGCCGTACATCTCGGCGAGGCGCTTGCTTCCCAGCGCGAGCTTGGCGCCGAAGCCAGCCTTGTACGCTGTCCTCCAAACGCACTCGACGAGCGCGGCGGCGTTGCCGAACCTCAGGTCGAGGCCCTGGAGGTCCTCGGCGGGGATGTAGCCCTTCTCGTAGAGCTCCATCGCGCAGGCGATCGTGGAGCCCATGCTTATCGGGTCCATGCCGAGCTCGTCGCAGAGGTGGTTAGCCTTGATTATCGCCGCGAGGTCCATGACTCCTGTGGCGTTGCCCAGCGCCCAGATGCTCTCGTACTCAGGCCCCTCGCTGTAAAGTATCTGGTAGGGGCCGCTCGGGACCTTGGTCACGCGGCCGCAGCCTATCTGGCAGCCCCAGCAGGGCCTCCTCCCTATGAGGTAGGTCCTCTCGAGGGTCTCGCCGCTGATCTTGTCCGCCTCGGGGTTGTAGCCGGACTGCCAGTTCTTGAAGGGTAGCGCGCCCGCCTGGTTGATTATGTTGACCAGGATCGCTGTGCCGTACTTCGGCAGGCCCTCGCCGGTGACCGGGTTCTTCCTCATGCGCTCGACAAGGCTCTTGGAGAGCTCCCTGAAGCCCTCGGGGTCCGCAATCTCAGGCTTCTGCTCGCCGGAGACCACGATCGCCTTGAGCTTCTTGCTCCCCATCACTGCGCCGACTCCTGTCCTCCCAGCCGCCCTGTGCTCGTCGTTCATGATGTTGGCGAAGAGGACAAGGTTCTCGCCTGCCGGCCCAATGCAGGCAACGCTGGTGTTCTTGCCCCCAACCCTCGCCTTGAGCACCCTCGTCGTGTCGAACACGTTCTTGCCCCAGAGGTCGGAGGCGTCCTTGATGTCCACGTGCCCGTCCACGATCTCTATGTAGACAGGCTTCTCAGCAGCACCCTCGATGAAGATCATGTCGTACCCGGCGAACTTCATGTAGGCTCCGAACTCGCCGCCCGAGTTGGCGCTGCCCACGGAGCCCGTCAGGGGGGACCTGAGGGTCATCACGTGGTGCCTTCCGGGAGACGGGGCTCCAGCCACGCCGGTGATAGGCCCTGTGCCGAGGAACAGCACGTTCTCAGGGCCTAGGGGGTCTATGTCCCTGGGAGATAGGCCCTTGGCCATGTACTCCTTGAGGTACTTCTTGTAGAAGACGTAGAGCGCGTAGCCCTTGCCGCCGATGTACTTCTCGGCGACAGCTGGGTCGACGGGCTCTGTCCGGATTGTCCCGTCGGTGAGGTTCACGAAGAGAATTTTACCCATGTAGCCGCCTTTCATACAGCAAATAACTATCAGCGTCTCCCTTTATTCTTTTCGAGTATTCCAGATAAAAATATCGAGGGACAGGGGTGCGAGCATACGCATAAAAAGTTTTCGCTCCTTGAGGGAGGCGGTGCGCAGGGGGTGGACGAGCTACTCTCCCAGCTGGTGAACACGCCCGGGCCTTCAGGCTACGAGGACAGGGTCAGAGCGGTCATCGTCGAGAAGCTTGAGGACATGGGCTTCGAGCCCGTGGTGGACTCCCTGGGCAACGTGTACGTGGTCCTGGGCGAGGGGAGGCCTCTCATGGTTGTTGCCGCGCACATGGACGAGGTGGGCTTCGTGGTCCGCCACATCGATGAGAGGGGGTTCCTCAGGGTGGCTGCCCTCGGCGGCATCTCGCCGGACACTGTCCTCTCCAAGGAGGTCGTCGTGCTGACCGAGAAGGGGGACGTCCTGGGGGTTTTCGGCGCGCAGCCTCCCCACGTCAGAGGGCAGGCTCAGCCTCCCTCGATCGAGGACCTCTTCATCGACATAGGGGCTTCCTCGCGTGAGGAGGCCTTGGCGATGGGCGTGGAGGTGGGCTCTCCCGCGACCTTCCTGGGCAACTACCGGGAGAGGGATGGGAGGATAGTGGGCAAGGCTCTGGACGACAGGCTCGGCTGCTACGTGCTTCTAAGGGCGTTGGAGGGGCTCAGCGCGCCTGGGGAGGGCAGCGTGGCTGTCGCCTTCACCGTGCAGGAGGAGGTTGGGCTGAGGGGGGCCGCGGCGCTGGCGCACGAGCTCGAGCCGAACTACGCCGTAGCTGTCGAGGGCACGATAGCGAACGACACACCGGGTGTGCCGGAGCAGCAGTACGTGACCGTCCTCGGCAGGGGGCCGGCGCTCAGAGTCATGGACAGGAGCATAGTGGCCTCCAGGAGGCTGCTCCTCCATGTGCGCAGGCTTGCTGAGGAAGCGTCGATCCCGTACCAGCTCCAGATATCGCCTTACAGCGGGACGGACAGCGGAAGCTTCCTGGTCAGAGGCGCGGAGACAACCGCGATCTCGGTGCCCGTGCGGTACATACACACACCCACCTCCCTAGCCTTGAGGAGCGACGTCGAGGCCGCAATCCGCCTCGTGCGAGCTCTGCTGGAGAGGCCGTGGCCCGAGGAGCAGCGCGAGTAGGGCTAGGGACCCCTTCCGCGCCTACGTGCGCACAGCTCCTCTGCAAGCAGGAGGTCTTTCTCCGTGTTCACGTTGAAGGTCTCGAGGCTGGGGTCCGAGAACACCTCGCTCACAGGCACCCTGACAGCGTCGAGAGTGCTCAGGAGGTCGGAGACCCTCACGTGCCCCTCCTCCAGGAGGTGGGGGATGCTCTCCCTGAGCGGCTCCGCCCTGTAGACAGCCAGCAGGGGCTCGGTGTACCCGTTGGGCCACTGGGGAATGACCGCCGCGCGGTCGCCCAGCCAGCTGAGCATCCTCTCGTAGGCCCGGGCTGTGACGAAGGGAGTGTCCACGGGGGCTACGGCGAAGGGACCTGTGCCAACGGCGCTCGCGGCGGTGTGCAGCCCCACGAGCGGCGAGACCTCCCTGAGGACATCCACCGCGACTTCGTACTCACGCCCAGTTAGGGCGGAGGAGAGGGCGGCTGCCTGCCCCTCGCTGTGCACGACCACCACTAGCCTGGAGGCTAGGGGCGCGAGGTTATCGACAACGTGGGCTGCCAGCGGCTTGCCGCAGAGCTTAGCCAGCGCCTTGTACTGCCCCCCGAAGCGGCTGCTCTGCCCGCCGGCCAGAACCACTACAGGCACTCTCAACCGGCATCACGCGCTAGCAGGTTGAGGAGTAGGCTCCCAGCCTCTCCCTGAACACCTTAGAGAACGCGCTGTACGCCTCGCTCCCGTAGAGGCAGACGATAACCCTCCTGAGGCTTCTCGCGCGCGGCAGGGTGTCCAGCAGCACAGAGGCGAGCACCTCGGCGCACCTGGCGTAGGGGTAGCCGTAGACGCCCGTGGATATTGCGGGGAGCGCAAGGCTCTCGAGGCCGAGCTCCTCGGCCTTCAGCAGCGAGTTCCGGAAGGCTGAGGCCAGCTTCTCGTCGCCCTCGGGCTCCCCGAAGCGGGGCCCGACCGCGTGGATCACGTACTTGGCCTTAAGCCTCCCAGCCCCGGTGACCGCGACCTGCCCCGTGGGCACCGGCCCGTGCTTCCTGACGTACTCGTCGCTCTCGCGCTGGATCTCCTCCCCGCCCTTCCTCACTATTGCCAGCGCCACACCGCCCCCGTGCTTCAGCCAGCTGTTAGCAGCGTTCACGATAGCATCCGCGGACAGCTCGGTGATATCACCCTCCGTCAGCTCGACCGTGACGCTGCCTATCCTGTAGCACTCCGGCATCGACACCTTTATGGAGCGCACCGGATATAAGCGTGAGCCCGCCATGCCCGCCGTCGAGGTGCCCGAGGGCTACACGCTCATCGTCGAGGGCCCCGCGCGCGTCCGCGTCGCCTCGGGCTCCGTCGAGGTTTTCGGCGCTGAGCTCTCGAGCGATAGCGAGGTGAGCGTCGAGCCCTTCAGGGCGCTTCCCTTCTACGCCAGGGAGCTGAGCAGGCTCGAGGTGGAGCAGGGGAAGTTCTGGTTCGTGCGCGGCTCAACAGTGCCCTCGAGCTGGGTTAAGGCGGCTGAGGACATAGCCTCCACGAAGCCTAGGAGAGTGGTAGTCGTGGGGGACATAGACTCCGGTAAGACCGCCTTCACGACGCTGCTGCTGAACACCCTCGTGGGGGACGGGGTGAGGGTAGCGGTTGTCGACGCGGACGTGGGGCAGAAGAGCATCGGGCCTCCGGCGTCCCTCGGCATGGGCCTGGCCCGCTCGCAGGTTGCCTCGCTGTGCGACGTGCCCTTCGAGGACGGCTTCTTCATAGGGTCGTTCACGCCCGCAGGGCTGATACACCGCTCCGTTGTCGGCTCACTGCTGCTGGCGCAGAGGGCTGAGCGCGGCGGCGCGGAGACGGTGCTCGTGGACACTGCCGGCTGGGTGAGGGAGTGGGGAGGCCGTGAGCTGAAGCTCGCGGAAACCCTCGCTCTCCAGCCGGACTACGTAGTGTTCGTCGGCGAGAGAGGAGAGGTGAGCCAGGTGCTCAGGCCCATCTCAGGCTTCTTCAGCACCTTGCTCGTGGAGCCAGCGCAGGTCCTGAGGCAGCGGAGCAGGGAGGAGCGCCGCGAGTACAGGCGCCACCTGTACAGGAGGTGGTTCGCGGGGGCTAGCGAGGTGGTACTGCAGCTGGAGAGAACACCTGTAGCGTACACAGCGCTCTTCAACGGCGTGGCGTTGAGCAGGGAGGAAGTCGAGCGCGCCGAGGAGCTCCTCGGGGTAAGGATCAGCTACGCCGAGCGCACCGACAACACCCTGGTGATATTCTCCGAGGAGCAGCCGCGCGCGACCGACCTGGCTAAGTCCGTGTTCTCGGTGTCCGAGGTCAGGGTGCTGACGGGTGTTGAGCTGCTCTACAACGTGGTAGCCCTGGCCAGCAGGGAGAAGCTCCTGGAGGGGCTCGGAATAGTGACGGGGTTCAACAGCTCGAAGGGAGAGCTGAGAGTGTACACGGCCGCGAGGCAGAAGGAAGGCACGGTGCTCATGCTAGGTAACTACAAGCTGAACCCTGCGACCTTCGATGAGATAATAATAGAGAAAAACCCAGTGCTTATTTGAAGGGAGAAGAGAGTGCCTCCTAAGCCTTCTTGAACCTCGTGCGGAGCTTCTCCAGGACTCCCGGCAGCGTTGTGTACTCCATCTCCTCGGGGCCCAGCCTGTGAGGCATGAAGGGGCCGTGCCTCCTCATGTAGTCGGCGATCTCCTCAGCCATCCTCCTCGTGTAGTCGAAGGCGGGGTCGTCGAAGAGGTCAACAGGCCCTTCGAGGATGCCGTTGTGCAGCTGGAAGCCGAGCCCAACAACCCTCGGCGGGCCGTCGAACCTCGTGCACTTGGCGTCCTTCAGGCCCACCGGCATGAGTGGGCCGTGGTGGCTCCCGCGCATCCAGCCGGCCACCAGGTGCGGGAAGGCGAAGGCCTCCAGCACCTCGCCCACAGCCGGGAAGCCGTGCTGGGCCCTCACGATAAGCACCGGGTCGTCCTTGCCCACGTAGCGGCCGGCGATGAGGGATAGCCTCTGGACGGAGGCTGAGGCCGCAACCTCCCTGTCGGACTTGCGGTACACCTTCCTTATGACGTAGCGCCCGGGGGTGCCTATCAGGGCCAGCAGGTCGTAGGACTCCTCCGGCGTGTTCATCAGGACGTACATGTCCTCGATGAGGTCTAGCACCTCGAAGATGAAGCCGTCGTGCATGCTGGGGTCGATGACGAGGCCTGCTGTGTTGAAGGGGTCGGCGAAGATCTTGTAGAGCTTGAAGTTCCACGCGCCTGGCTCTGTCTTGTCGGCGGAGAACACGAGGATCGGCTCGCTCTTCCTCTCCTCGAACTCCATCTCGGCGACGCCGGGGCCAAGGCCCCTGACGTTGCCGGAGAACGTGTCGCTGAGCAGGTCCTGCCCGGCGCCGTAGAGCTTCAGCGGCTTGCTCACCTTCTCGGTGGCCTCGACGAAGGTGTCCCAGGCGAGCTTGTGGATCTCGGGATTGTTCTCGCCCTTGGTGTGCGTCATGAGTAGCTGCAGGTCGTCGCCCGCGTGGTAGACGTAGTAGTCGATGATCAGCCCTGTCTCCTTCGCCTCCTGGAGCTTCTTCCTAGCCAGCTCCTCCAGCTTCGGGTGTACTACGCTGTGCCCAGCCAGCCCGCCTATGTCTGCTTTAATCAGGCTTACGGTTACTCTCATCGCGCTTAAACCCTGGCACAGAGTATATTAGACTTGGTAAGTAACGGTGCTGGTGAACAGGCACCAGGGGCTTATAGCCATCTTCCTTACCTCTCCGTAGTAAACGCGGAATAGCACTAGAAGCTCGGCGTAGGGGCTAGGAGCAACGCGCGCACTAGACGTACCAGGATGGGAGGCCTGTCTCGGCCCTTTTCTCAGCCTGCTCCAGCATCTTCCTCATCACTTCCTCCCTGCTCTTGATCTCAAGGATCATTCTGTCGAGCTCGTCCAGGCCGATGCTGAAGCCCAGCAGCCTGGACAGCGTGACCACGACTGCGCGCGCGGCGACGGGGTTCGGCTCCGAGGTGTGGGTGCTGCCCATGATGACGTAGCCCCTCAGCCCCCTCAAGGAGGCTAGCGCTGGCAGCAGCCCGCAAGCCCCGGTGATCGTGCCCCCGCTGCTTCTCTTCAGGTTGAGCCCCTCCAGCTTGCTTGTGTCGGCGTCAGGCGCTGCCGCGAAGTACACTTCTACCTCCTCTGACTCCGTCGAGGTGCCGCAAACCCCTACCACCTCGCGGCCGCCAATGCTCGTGAAGAAGTCAAGCACCCTCTCAGCCACCTCGAACTGCGCCCAGCTGACAGGCTGCACCTCGCTCGTCAGGAATAGGACGTCCTTTCCCTCCAGCGGCAGGAGGTAGAACTTGTAGGAGGGGAGGAGCAGCCGCCCGTCCCCATCCACGAAGACTCCGGCGTTGCCCACGGGGAGCATGAGGCCGGGCCCGGTGAGCTCCGCCACCTTCGGCAGGTTCAAGCTAGATATTATGTAGTCGACGGCGATCTTGCCCACCAGGCCTATGCCCGGCAGGCCCTGGACTAGCACGCCGTCCCTGAGCTTCAGCTCCTTGTACACCACCAGCCTGTAGCCGTTCATCTCGACAGTCCTCATCAACACCTTCGCCAGCACCGGGTGCACGCGCCTAATTAAGCATTGCAGTGCGACAGCCCTGCTCGCAGAGACGAGAACACACCGCGCGCTAACCCCCTAGCCTGTAGCCCGGCTCTCCGGCACCTGAGAGAAAGCCGCTCGGACGGGTAAGTTCCTCTCACCGCTCGCTGCCGAGAGTACTCGTCACAGCGGCTCTACGCTGTACCTGGGGAAGACCCTAGTAAAGTTTTTCCAGACTGTGGTGAGCAGCGCGTCGGGGGGCGTGCCGCGTAGGCAGGCGAGCTCCTCCAGGAGCTCGGGTATCATGCGCGGCGTCAGCTTCAACCCCCTGTAGTCGTAGGGCCCGTCGCTCTCCAGGAGGATGAGCTCCTCGGGTAGCTTGGCGGCTATCTCGCGGAGCTTCCTCTGGACCCTCAGCGCGGGGTTCACGGTCACGAGGTACCCTTTCTCCCTCAGCAGGGGTAGTAGCTCCTCGGGCCCCGTGTACCAGTGGAAAATCGCGCTAACCCTCCCCACCTCCAGCAGCAGGTCCAGGGCCTCCCTCCACGCCCCAGCCGCGTGCACGTTGAGCGGCTTACCCAGGCGCGCCGCCTCCTCAGCCAGCCTCCGCAGCACCGGCACCTGGGCGCTGAAGGTCTTGGGGACGAACTTCAGGTCGAGGCCTACCTCGCCGACGCAGTCAGCGTCGCGCACCAGGTCGGCGACGGCCTCCAGAGTGCTCGCGGGGACCCCGTCCTCGGGGACTTGCCAGGGGTGCACCCCGACGCAGGCGACGATGGACTCGGGGTAGCTGTCGCGGAGTTCCAGCGTCCTGAGCGAGGACTCGTAGTCGTCGCTGACCGCTACGAGGACCATGCCCGAGCTCACGAACTCCTCAACGTCCTTCCTCTCAAACTCGTGGAGGTGCACGTGCGCGTCAGGGGGGGCTCTGCGCGCGTGCATTGGGGCCCACCACCTTGAAGATGCTGCCCATTTCGAGGCCCAGCTGCTCAGCGAGGAGCTCGAGGAGCTCCCTCCCGAGGCTCTCCGTTCTCGCAGCCGCTATGGCGAGCCTCTCCTCGAGGGAGAGTAGGGGAGGGTTGCCGAGGAAGCCCTCCGTGACCACCCAGGCTCCGGCCTCCCTGACTACCAGGTAGGCTGCCGCGATGTCAACGATGCGCATAGTGCCCCATGCGTCCACGTAGGCGTCCGCGCCACCAGTTGCCACGGAGGACAGCTCGATGCTCGCGGAGCCCAGCGACCTGGCGATGAAGCCCCTGGCCGAGAGGCCGAGCATGTAGGCGTAGGGGAGGAAGCTCGCCTTGGGGCTAGCCCCGACGAAGACCAGGCCCTCGCTGTCACCACCGCTGGCGACGAGCTTTCTGCCGTTGACGTAGGCTCCCGAGCCCCTCGCAGCGTACACCTCCAGCCCCATCGCCGGGGCGTAGACAACACCCGCGACCACGTCCTCCAGGGTCCTCCCCACCGCCGCTGCTATGGAGACCGCGAAGAGGGGGCTCCCGCGCTTGTAGTTCCTGCTGCCGTCCAGGGGGTCTACCACGAACACGTAGCCTCTCCCCCCGACGACCTTCTCGCCCATCTCCTCCGAGACCACGGCGGCGCAGTCCGCGCGGCTGAGCAGGTACTCCACGGCCACCCGCTCTGCCTCGAGGTCGCCGCGGAGCGTGAGGTCCCCGCCACTGCCCCTGCCCACAACCTCGCCGGCGTGGCCTTGCTCCCGAACTCTCAGCGCGGCCTCGCCGGCCCTGCGGGCTGCCTCCCTGATAACTGCGAGGACGCCGTCGTAGCCCATCGCTACACCTCTGAGACCTCCACCTCCAGTGTTTCGAGGTTCACAATGGCGAATGTCGCGCGGCCCGCGAGGTAGCCCGACAGGGTGCCGGGGTTCACCACCAGGGTTTCTCCAACCTTCCTCACGTCTAGCTGGTGCGTGTGGCCGTACACGACCACGTGGAACATGCCGCTCCTCGCGAGAGCCTCAGCAAGCCTCGCGGTGTCGGCTGGGGTGCTAGCCCCGTGCACCACGGCAATCTCCCTGCCGCCCAGGCTGAGGAACAAAGGAGGCTCCGAAATCACGAAGCCCATCTCCGCGGCAACCCTGCTCAGGAGCAGCTTCTCACCGTCGTTGTTGCCGTAAACCGCGTAGACCCTCAGGCCCCTGAGCTCCCTGAGCGCGAAGGGCGAGATTATGTCCCCCGCGTGGATCACTGCCTCGACGCCCTCCCTCCTGGCAGTCTCGACGAACCGGCGGATGTTCTCCAGCCTGTCGTGGGAGTCCGAGATCACTGCGATACGGTTCATACGCTCGACTGTGTTCACGCGATCATCACTGCCTCAGCAGTGATAAGCCTTTCCTGCGTGCCGCAAGTGCGCGCGCCTGGAGATAGGGCGCCGCAATTAGTAAAAGTCCTTCTTCGTACACACTAGTACCTGGCAGGATTCTCGCGCGCCTGCGCACCCAATAGACTAATAAGCTGCCTTCGTATAAACCTCATGTAATGCCGGGAGCTGATGCGGAGCAGCATGAGGAGGGTGTCCAGCCTGCTGCCATGCAGAAAATGATCAACAAGGCGGCTTGGCTGCTCAGCGAGGGGAGGGTTGTGAAGATAAGCCCGTACATGTACTACGTCATAGGTAGGAATAGCAAGCACCTGGTGAAGTACGAGAACGGGAAGTTCTACTGCACGTGCAAGGGCTTCGAGAGCAAGGGCTTCTGCTCCCACGTCCTCGCAGTCATGACTCTTTCAGGGCTGAAGGAGGAGGCCAGCAGCTTCTTCGACGAGGCTGTGCGCCAGAGGGTTTTGCGAGAGCTCAGGGGCATGGGCAGAGGGCGCTAGCCGCCGATAAAGGGTATCCTCACGCCGTACTCCTGGGAGATCTTCTGAAGTTCTCGCTTCACCTCCTGCATGTTGTCGGTGGAGAAGGTCCTTCTGATGTAGTAGATGCCCAGCGGGTATATCAGAGCCAGGGAGACGAGCACCGTGATGCTCCTCCCGATGAGGGTTGCGAGGAGAGCTCTCTCCTTGGGCACCCCCAGGATCAGGTAGAGCGTCACGAGCGCGGTGTCCACGCTGCCCAGCATGAAGGGCACGCCTATCGACGCCAGGGAGAAGGTGGTCAGTATTGTGTAGCCCGGCGCGATCAATAGGGCGTCCACCTCGACTCCGACGGCTTTCAGCGAGAAGTAGGGCGTCATTATGCCGCTTACCCACTGGAGCACCAGCGCCGCGATGGCCGCCAGGAGCCACGCTGTGTTCTCCCGGAGCTCCGCCGCCACGTTCTCAACCTTCGCCAGGAACTCCTCCAGGTCACGCTCCAGCTTGTCCAGCCTCCTAGAGGGGACCACCCTCCTCAGCAGCTTGAGCAGAGGGTTCTTCAGCACGCTCGGCTTAAACACAACAACCCCCATCGCCAGGGATAGAGCCGCGCCCAGAACTATCACAGCCACATAGACCAGCGCCAGGGAGGAGTAGAGGGCTAGGCTCTTCAGCGTGAGCAGCGAGGTGAAAAGTATGAAGAACACCAGAGTGGAGCTTATCAGCAGCCTGAAGAAGAGCGTGTAGCTCAGGGAAGATGCCCAGTCCGACCTCGTCTTGAGGAAGAGGAACCTAGCAACATCTCCCTCCACGAACGCCGAGGGCAGGAGGATGTCGACGAGCCAGGCCATCATAGAAGAGCCGAGAGCTTCCCGGAAGGACAGGTGGAACCTCTTCCTGCACAAGGCCCAGAAGGCTGCTGCATGGGAGACGTAGTACAGAACCTCGAAAACCAGGATGGCCGCGATGTCACCGGGGTCCACAAGGCTTAGAGCCCGCAGGAAGTCCTCCAGGTCGAAGTCCCTGGCGATGTAGGCCGCCAGCGCTGCTATGATGACAAGCTGTACAAGAGTGACGAGCCTGCTTCGAGTGGAGCGCCGCGAGCCCTCGACCTTCACACGGCTGCAACCCGGGTAGAGTATAAAATGGTTTTAGCCTCTGAGCCTCTTGTGGACAGCGCGCCCCTCGTCAGCGTAGTGGTAGTGAACTACAAGTCCCTTGAGACTCTTCTCAGATGCTTAGACTCGCTGCTGAAGACGACCTACCCAAACTTCGAGGTCATCGTGGTGGACTCGATGACAGACGGGATAGAGGAGGCGCTCAGCAAGCTCAACGACAGGAGGGTGAAGCTCGTCCACTTCGACCGAGACGTCGGCGCAGCCGCCTCCCACAACATCGGAGTCCTGGCCAGCAGCCCTGAGGCGGAGTACATAGCCTTCCTGGACAACGACACCGTGGTGGAGCCTGACTGGCTCTCGAGGCTCGTCGAGACCATATCCTCGGACCCCAGGGTTGGCGCCGTGCAGGCCAAGGTCGTCTCGCAGAGCAACCCCGGGAAGATGGACCACACAGGCCTGGGTATGGACAGCGTGGGCACGTGGCTCACCTCGTACGGGTGGGATCACAGCTTGTTCTCGGAGCCCATGGTGATATTCACAGCTTCCTCCGCGGCCATGCTGACTAGGAAGGATGCCTACCTGGAAGTGTGGGGTTTCGACGACACCTACTTCATCTACGATGACGACACTGACTACAGCTGGAGGCTCAGGCTCAGAGGCTACGAGGTTGTCTTCGACCCGAGGGCGGTTGTTTTCCACGAGGACAAGCTCGAGAAGAGAGTCAGCTTCGAGAAGCTCTACTTCGGCTACAGGAACAGGCTGCTCAACCTTGTTAAGAACGTGGAGGGGCTGGGCATGGCCGCGAGGCTTATGCTAGCCCTCTACCTGGGCTACATGAACGCAGTGCTCCTGGCCCTGGCGGGCAGAGGAAGAGAGGCGATGGCGTACTGCCTGGCATCCCTCAACGTCCTGAAGAGGCTGCGCCGCTACACCCGCGTGAGGAAGCTGGTCGCCGGGCTCCGCAGAGTTGGGGACCGCGAGCTGGAGAAGAGAGGTTTCATGAGCAGGGGGCTCTACGCCACCATCCTGATGACCAGGATGCTGCTCGTGAGGTACTTCAGGGCTCGCAGGCAGGCGCACGGGAAGTAAAAAAGGTTTATATAGTGCGGCGTGCACGCGATGCTTGCGCCTGAAAGGGCACGAGAGAGTGAAATGGAAGGAGCAAGCTTGAGGAGTGTGAAGATCGCTGAGATAACTCCTGAGACCCGAAGGTTCTCGGTAACCTTCAAGGTTCTCGAAGTGATGGACGAGAAGAGCATAGTCTCTAGGAGGGATGGGATGGAGCACAGGGTCGCCGACGTCCTCGTAGGCGACGAGAGCGGGGTTGCGCTCCTGACAGCGTGGGACGACGAGATAGACAAGTTCAGGGAGCTTGTCGGAGAGACAGTCTCCCTGGTCAACGGCTATGTGTCTCTCTACAGGGGGTCCCTCAGGCTGGGGCTTGGGCGGTTCGGCTCCATAACACAGCCTGACAGGAAAATAGAGAAGGTCAACACAGAGAATAACATCTCTGAGAGGAAGTACGAGGAGGAGAGAAGAGAGAGGAGAGACTTCCGCAGAAGACCCAGGAGGTTTTAGCAGAGGAGGTCTTAGGTATAAATTAATCCCAAGCTTTTTCTTTTTCCACGACTATTATGACGAAGTCGTTAACATTGGTTCCAGTGTATCCTGTCGTCACGTGCCCCCCAACCTGCTTGAAGAAGCTGTAGCTGTCATTCCTCTCAAGGAACTCCTCCGGCTTCAGGCCCAGGCTGAGCGCTTTCTCGTACGTGAAGCCGTCAACGACCGCACCTGCGACATCCGTGGGGCCGTCGCGCCCATCGCTGCCGATAGAAAGTATCGCTATCCTGTCCCAGCCGCGAATGGCTATCGCCGCTGAGAGGGCAAGCTCCTGGTTCCTGCCGCCCACCCCGCTACCCCTAACAGTCACGGTGGTCTCGCCGCCCAGCAGCACCACGGCTGGGGGCAGCACCGGGCGCCCGCTGCTCCTTATCTCCTTGGCTATGGAGGCCACAACCCTGCCCACCTCGCGCGCCTCCCCCTCGAGCATTGAGGTGAGCACGAGGACGTTGTACCCCATGCTCCTTGCCTTCTCGGCCATCGCCTCCAGGGATATCCTATTGCTGGCAACTATCCTGTTGAAGACCCTGGAGAAGATGGGGTCGCCCGGCTTCGGAGTCTCGGGGGCCCTCCCCTCCCTGCCCGCCTCCAGGTACTCGATGACGGACCTGGGCACCTTCTCCCTAAGGCCGTACTTCGAGAGCACGCCGAGAGCATCCTCGAACGTTGTCGGATCGGGTACCGTGGGCCCTGACGCGATCGTGTCCATGCGATCGCCTACGACATCGGAGATCATGAGCGTGAGGCAGGCTGCCGGCTGCAGGTGCCTAGCGAGCCACCCGCCCTTGATCTTGGAGAGGTGCTTCCTAACCGTGTTGAGCTCGAATATGTCGGCCCCAGCCCTCATGAGGAGGATGCTGGTTTCCGCTATATCCTCTATGCTCACCCCCTCAACAGGGTACTCGAGGAGCGCGCTGCCACCACCTGAAAACAGCGCGACAACTAGGTCCTCCTCGCTGAGCCCCCTTACCGCCTCCAGGACGCGCCGCCCAGCCTCGAGGCTCTTCTCGGATGTTCTCGGGTGGGTCGAGGGAACCACCTCAATCCTCCTGAGCTCCCTGGAGTAGGCCTCGGCGAGGGGCTCTGGAACCGCGACCACGCCCCTCGCTATCCTGTCCCCGAAGAGCTCCTCCACGGCCTTCGCCATGCCCCCTGTGGCCTTGCCCGCTCCGACGACCACCACTCGCCCGCGCAGAGGGATCCTAGTCCCGTCGCGCAGCAGAACCTCATCCCCGGAGACCCTGACGTAGTCCCTGACCGCCTTCAGGGGGTCAGCAGCCCTGATACCCTCTATCGCGAGCGTGACCGCCGTGACCCTGGCGAACTCAGTATCCTCCCTCTCGCCCACGAGAGTTGTCCAAGGACTTCCTTGATAAAAACGTGGCGCGCTACCAGCGCGATATCACGTAGTCGCCAGCCCTGGCCTCGAAGGACCTCCAGCCCTCGGCGTCGAGGATGAGCCTCTGGGAGCTTCTGGGCTGCAGAGCCACCTCCAGGCTGCGTCCAGAGCCCTGCGAGACCAGGACGAGCCTGAGCTCTAGATCTGTGGGGTTGGTCGCCCGAACCTCCACCAGCTTCTCGTCAAGCCTCGTGACCGAGAAAGAGATGGAGCTCAGAAGCCTCACAGCCAGGTCCTCCGCGTGGGCAGCCCACTCGAGGACGAACTGCCTCTCGCGCTCGTCCTCGCCGTACCAGTAGAAGTCGCTGTCCAGCGAGATGGCAGCCGCCTTGAAGATCTCGTAGACCGGGCTCTGCCTCCTGGAAAGCAGGCTGCGAGCCTGTTCCTCCCCTAGTGCCTCCAGCAGCGCTGCCACAGCTTTCAAGTGCTGGAAAACCCTGCTCCAAGTCTCCGTCTTGACACCGCCTACCCACTGGGAGGGCGAGAGCTGGATCCAGGAGCCCTTGGGCACGTACCTGAGAACCCTCCTGGGCGGGTTTCTCTCCAGGTACTCGCCGAGGGTTGTCAGCCGCACCACTTCAGCGTTCGACAGGAGGGAGGCCAGCTTCTCGACAAAGTAGGGGGCGTAGGGCCTGTAGTGCGGGAGTATCATGAAGTTCTCCCCGTCGAGGGCCACCACGACGATGCCCCCGGGGGCCACGTCCCTCCGCTTGGCGAGCTCAACCGCGAAGCTCCACGCAGCCCTCTCAGCCTCCTCGGGGCTGGCGAAGTCGAGGTTGAAGCTTATCCAGTCGCTGAGCTGGAGGTCTCTGAAGAAGACCACCACCCTGTTCCCCTCATCGTCCTCCACTATGTACGGCTCGTAGATCGTACCCTTATCCCCGCTAGCCGCCCTGAAGTGCTGCTCGCAGAGGACTGTGTACTCAACACCAGCCCTGGCGAGCAGACCGACAAGCCCCATGTGCCAGTACATCTCCGGGGTCCACGCCCCTCTTGGCCTCCTGCCCAGAACCTCCTCCACGATTCGGAAGCCCTCCTCGAGCTCCCAGGAGAGGAGGAAGCGCAGGAGCCTCTCGAGGCCGTGCCTGCGGGCCTCGTCCAGTAGGAAGCCCATCACCGTGTGCGCGTAGACGCTGCCGAGAACCTCCGCGGCTCCTCTGCCCGCGAGCTCCTTGACGGCGCCCAGAAACCTGGCGACCGCCTGCACCCTCTCGTCGGAGGGCGGCACCCTCTCCTTCTCCGTCGAGTAGCCCTCGGAGACCGCCCGGACCCACTGCTCCAGCAGAGACGGGGAGAAGTGGTCCACGTCCCGCCACCCTGGCACCCGCCTGTGGAGCTGCACGTGGACGCTGTAGGGCCCCTCGCTGTAGGAGTAGAAGTTCCCGTGATAGACGTGAATGAAGGGCCAGGGGTCCTTGTAGACCCCGCTGGGCCTGTACTGGGGTGCCTGGTGGAAGTGCCAGACGAAGGCCACGTAAAGGGGCGGGCCCTCCTCGTACACGTAGAAGGGAAGCCTGTCGCTGGCGACAACCTTGCCCTCCACCTCGAAGATCGCTTCCAGCTCCACAACTCCCTTCACGCTGCTCAGGTCCAGCTCCGCTGAGAAGGTGGCCTCAGTGCCTGGAGCTACGGTGCACTCGTCGAAGACCACGAAGGCGCTGGGCTGCTTCTCGCCGAGCTCCCACAGGACGAGGTAGGGCGTACCCCTGGCTGCCGAGGAGCCCTGGTTGGCAACTTTAAAGGAGAAGCTGTTCCTGCCCCTCCGCACGAAAGGAGTAGATGCTAGCAGCTTGGCTTGCAGCATACCAGGCGCCTTAGAGCAGCTGGGACAGGACTAATATACGTTAAGTGAAGGTTCAGCAATGCAGGAGGTAAAACACAATAGAAGGTTTTTGGAAAAAACTGGCTCTTTACTCTGTTTTCACTAGCTCGATCTCGATGGTGGATACCTGGCGCTCCTTGCCGGGCTCGCCGACTCTCTCGCTGCCTATGGTGATGTTGCCGTACTTGACCTTCTCGCCGAGGAACCTCCTCACGAGCTCTGCAGCATCAACAGCGCGGGAGATAGCTCTGCCGCGGGCCTTGAGGATGACCTTCTTGCTTCCGCTGCTGAACTGCGTCACTGCAGCAAGTACGTAGCTGCTCACTGGCTTGTTGCCGACGAAGACCACACCAGCTTCTGCTGCCATACCGTTTTCTCACCTTATGCTGTTTTGAGTGCAAGGTCTTTGCCCCTATCATCTTATAAGTTTTTGGGTGGCTTAGCTCTCCTCCTTCTCCTCCGCTACGACGTAGTAGTACTCCTTCAGGACCTCCTTCTGGTAGCGGTCCAGCCAGGAGCCGGGCTTGTTGATGCGGGGGCGCTTCGTCTGGGGGTCTCTCCTGAAGGTCAGATTCATCTCCTTCAGGAACGTGTTCATGCCCTTCCTCATGTCCATGGGCGGCGACGCTGCACCCCTCTCCCCTGGCACGCCCTCGAACACCATCAGCGTGGTGGACAGGAAGTCTACGGCGACTATGTCGTGCTCGACGACTATGGTGGCTGAGCCCCTCTCGGCTGTGAGCCTCTTCACGACCTTGGCCACAGCGTACCTCTGCTCGACGTCCAGGTAGGCCATGGGCTCGTCCAGCAGGTAGACGTCAGCCTCCCTGCCAAGCGCGGCCGCCACGAGCACCCTCTGGAGCTCGCCCCCGCTCAGCTCAGTGAGCATGTGGTCGAGCAGCGGGGCTATCCTGAGCGGCTTCAGGAGCTCCGCCTGCAGCGTGCTTGAGCCCAGGTCGACGCCGCTCTCCCTCAGGTACTCCCTGACCGTGCCGTCGAACTTCACCTCCCCGAGGAACTGGGGCTTGTAGCTCAGCCGCAGGGCAGCGGGCCTCTCCACCCAGCCGCTGTCCGGGGTTAGCTCGCCTACGAGCAGCCTGACGAACGTTGTCTTGCCGATCCCGTTGGGGCCGAGGACCCCGAGAACCTCCCCCTTGTGCAGCTCACCAGCCTCCACCCTCAGCTCGAAGCCGTCGAGGCGCTTCTCCAGGGAGCTCCACCTGAGCAGCACGGACTCGCGGGGCCACTCGGCGGGCGGGGGGTGCTCGTGGAACTCGATCCTGTAGTCCCTGAAGCGCACGTTCTCCTCGCGTATGTAGCCCTCGATGTAGGCGTTGATCGCGGCCCGCGAGCCCTTCACCAGGCCCACGACCCCGTATACGCCTGGCTCGCCGTAGATTATCGAGACGACGTCCGAGAGGTAGTCGAGAACCGCTAGGTCGTGCTCAACGACCACCACGTAGACCCCGGGCTTCACCAGCCCGCGTATCGCGCCCGCGACGCGCAGCCTCTCCCTGATGTCCAGGTAGCTCGACGGCTCGTCGAAGAGGTAGACCTGCGCGTCCCTGAGCATGGCCGCAGCGATGGCAGCCTTCTGCAGCTCTCCGCCGCTGAGGTGCGCCAGGGGCCTGTCCCAGACCCCGCCCAGGCCGAGCAGCTCCTTCACCTCGTCTGCCCTGCCGCGCTCATCCACCTTCAGGAGAGCCTCCCTGACCGTGAGCTTCAGGCGGGCCAGCGGGTCCACGGCCTGCGGCTTCAAGACTGCGCGCAGATTCCCGTCTGCGAGCTTCTGGAAGTACGTCTGGAGCTCAGACCCCTTGAAGAAGTCTATGACGTCGTCCCACCCCACCTCCCCCTCGACTCTGCCGAGGTTGGGCTTCAGCTGGCCGGATAGGATCCTGAGCGCGGTGGACTTGCCCACGCCGTTGCTCCCGAGAATCCCCAGGCAGCGGCCCTCCTTCGGCACGGGGAGCTTGAACAGCTCGAAGCCGTTGGGCCCGTACCTGTGGACAAGGTGCTTCGCAAGCTTCTCCGGGAGGTTCACTATCGTTATCGCCGAGTAAGGGCACTTCTTGACGCATATCCCGCAGCCGACGCACAGCTCCTCGGAGATCCTGGCGACCCGCTCCACCTCGTCTATCCAAACGCACTTGGAGCCCGCCCTGTTGATCGGGCAGAACCTCACGCACTCCTGGTTGCACTTGCTGGGCCTGCAGAGAGTCCTCTCGACGACCGCCAGCCTCATGCCGGCTCGCCCCTCACACACGCGCAAATTTATAGAAATTCAGCGCCTCCGTCGCACGTGATCGAGCTGCAGGTGAGGGGCGTTAAAGGCCACCTCTTCACCAGGTGCCTCGAGACTCGGTCGGAGCTTCTCCCCAGGGAGGTAGCGCGCGAGCTGAGCGAGGCGCTGGAGCAGGGTGAGTGGGTTTCCGTGGTTTCCCGCTGCGACACGCTACCTCCGGAGAGCGTCCTGGTATCGGCGGCGATGTACGCCCTGAGAGCCTACACCTCCGGGAGGATGATCTCGAGGGGTGTGGAGATAGAGCTGCTCCTCTACCTCCTCGGGGAGAGGAACGTGAGCAGGGTTCTCTCGCTGCTAGCCTCTTCGCCGAGCAAGCTGCTCGGCCTTGTGTGCCTCACCACGCGCGAGCCCTTGGAGCTGGCCAGGAAGCTCGAGAGCTTCGCCGCCTCAAGGGGCTTCAGGCTGAGAGAGTACGAGGAGGGGGGTTGGGTGGACTTCTTCGCGGAGTACCTGGGCGTGCGCGCAGCCAGCAGAGACCAGCTGCGTGAGAAGGTGGCGGGGGCTTTACGCGCCCGCGCCGCTCTCCTCTGCCTCACCGCCCAGTGAGTGTGCGTGGGCCCTGCGAGCCTCCCTGCGTAGCCTTTCCATGGATACCACGAGGTCTGGCGGGATCACCGCGACTCCCGCCACCTCCCCGAAAACCTCCACCACGATCAGCTTCTGGGGGTTCGTCAGGTCAACCTTGTTCTTGAGCTGGCTTGCTATCGCGTCGATGACGCTCTCCCTCGACAGGTCGGAGAGCCTTATCTTCGCCTCGACCTTGTACGTTTCCTCCGGCAACATCCTGGAGGCAGCCAGGGTCAGAGCTGCCCTGGAAATTTCCTCCAGTGTGGACTCCACGACAACGTGTATGGGGACTATCTTCAGGACGTACCTGAAGTACCAGGGGTTCTCGAGGACCTTCTCCCTGGCCTTCGAGGCGAAGTACTCCGGGTCCAGGCTTGTCCTAGCGACGACAAGGGCTGGTAGCCCCGTCCGGCTAGCGTCCAGCTGCTTATCGCCGAGCTCGCGGGCGAAGTACCACAGCTCCGCGATGCAGTCGTTCTCCCTGTTCCTGTAGGTGGACACCACCAGGTTGAAGTCCCTGAGCATGAGAGCCGGGGAAGTAGGGCCCGTGCGAGGCTGAAAAACATTGTGATCGCTGCGCAAGGGGGAGATTTTCTCGGCGAAAGGCTAATATATAGCTGTGTGGAGCCAAGTCTCCCCACGTAGGTGGTGGTGTCACGGGATGGAGTTCTGCCCTAAGTGTGGTGGGCTAATGCTGCCGAAGAGGAGGGGAGGGGAGCTCTACCTCGTCTGCCAGTCCTGCGGCTACGAGATGAAGGCGAAGAAGCTCGAGGGCTACGCGGCGAAGGAGGTGATCGCGGAGGAGAAGAAGACCAAGGTCTCCGTCTTCACAGCCCCCTCGGGGGCTGCCAGCGAGGAGGAGAGGAGACAGCTGAAGGAGGAGTACTACGAGGTGTTCCTCGAGACGATGGTCGAGGAGGAGGGCGAGGAGGGCGAGTAGCGGGAGGCTCAGAGGAGGAAGCTGAGGCCTGTGGTGCCCGGCTATGCCTCTAGTCGCCTTCCTCTCAGACTTTGGCTACACGGACTACTACGTTGCAGCTGTGAAGGCTGTGATCAAGAGGGTTTGCCCCGCAGCAGAGGTTGTGGACGTGAGCCACGGTGTGCAGCCCTGGTCCCTCCTGGACGGCTGCTACACGCTGTCTTGCTGCTTCGACGACTTCCCGGAGGGGACGGTTTTCCTCGCGGTCGTGGACCCGGGCGTCGGCACCTCGAGGAGGGGGCTCGTCGTGAAGAGCGCTAGGTACTGGTTTGTCGGGCCTGACAACGGGCTGTTAACCTGCGTCGCCTCGCGGGATCCCCCCTTCACGGCGTGGTCCATCGAGAGAGTCCCGCACGCGCGCAAGCACTCCTACACCTTCCACGGCCGTGACGTCTTCGGCCCAGTGGCAGCGTACATCGCGTGCGGGGGCAGGCCGGAGGAGGTTGGGCGCGAGGTCGCAGACCCGGTTGTTCTGAGCGGCTGGGAGCCTGAGGTCGCGGGCGGCGCGATCAAAGCTAGGGCTGTTCACGTCGACAACTTCGGGAATGTTGCGCTCAACATCAGGGTGGAGCTCCTGGAGAGGATGTCCATAGGGTACGGTGCCGCGCTCCGTATAAGAGCCGCCAGCAGGGAGTACAACGTGAGACTTGTGAAGACCTTCGGCGAGGTTGAGCCTGGCGGGGTGGCCGCGGTGATCAACAGCTGCGGTTTTCTAGAGCTGGTGGTGAACCAGGGGAGCGCCTCGAAGAGGCTGGGCGTCAGCGCGGGGGACCCTGTAGAGGTCCTGCTCGAGCGCTAGGAGCGGAAGCCCACCCCCTTCACCGTTATCCTCACGCCTCTCTCCGTCTTCTCGACGGAGAAGCTAGCACCCGTGATCTCCCTGCAGAGGGCCAGTGCTGTCTCGGCGTGCGACGTTAGCTCCGTGGTGAGTATGGACGATGTGCCCTCAGCCAGCGCCATGTATATCACCAGGTTGTCTGACGCGTGGGGGTCCACGGGGACGCCTGCCTTCAGTACTTTCGCCAGGGCCTCGGCAGCCTCGCGCCCCACAACCTCGGCTGGCTTACCCTTCTCGCCGAGCGCGTCGCCCCCAACGATGGAGCTGCCCACCCGGGACCAGAGCACTATGCCGCTACCCCTCCCTATCGATGGCACGTTGCACAGAACGTCCACCTTCCCGACCTTGAAGCCGTGCTCCTGGAGCACGCTCTTAGCGCTGGATGCCTGCCTCTCGGCTATGTGGCAAGGAAGGTTACTCACGTAGGAAACCCCCTCCACGGCGGAGGGTCTACCGGGCGAAGAGAGATCCACGGCTCTCAGGGGGTAGGAGGGCTCCGCGCTCACACGGACTATGCCGCCGCCCTCCGGGTAGTAGCCCTCGCGGAGCAGGTGCGTGCTAGCCTTAACCCCGAATGTCGAGAGCAGCGGGAGCAGCACGTTCTCGAAGTACCGGTACGGGGGGCTCCAGTGCACGCTCGTGCCGCCGCGCACTTCGAGCTGCAGCTTCCCCTCGGCGTTGATGAGCACGGGAAGGGTTGCCTGGAGGAACAGTGTTACGCTTCCGGCAGTCCCTATGTCCACCGTGTACGTGCCGGCGGGGATCCTTCCGCGGCGGGGCTTCATCTCTATCTCCGTCGAGCCCACCCGGAGACCCTCGCCCTCCGCCCCCACAAGCTCAACGGCACACTTGACCGCTGC
>Ga0080004_1215812_pt1 | contig 23886 bp, 37 predicted proteins | sample WasSprMetagenome_FD_69207 | JGI IMG/M metagenome (GOLD analysis project Ga0080004, IMG submission 69207) | Sulfidic aquatic microbial communities from Washburn Spring, Yellowstone National Park, USA - WS (SPADES assembly) (version 2) | ecosystem: Environmental > Aquatic > Thermal springs > Hot...
CAACCATTTTCAATAAAAATAGGAAATAAATGGATTCCTATGGCATATTTTGGACCTATAGGAATAGCATTAGCAATGCCAGGAGCAATAGAAACAGCAATAGAAATGGCAGGAACAAAAAGAACAAAACCAGAACAAATTGCAACTGCAATAGAACTTACAGCAATAAATACAATGCAATTTTTAAGCACACACGTTCCATTAGATCAATGGTTTTTATTTAGCGATTTAATGGGAGGAAAATCAATAGACCAATTACCAGCAGATTTGGCATTTATAGGAGGACAATTTATTCCTTATCAAGCATTTTTGAGATATATAGCAAGATTAGCAGATCCTGTTTTAAGAGAAACAGGAGTAGGAATTCAAGCATTTATAAATACATTGAAGAAACAAATTCCTTGGATGAGTAGGAGCGTAGACCCAGTTTTAAATCCAGAAGGAACACCCGTGACATTAACATTGGGACAAAGAGCAGCACCATATAGATATGGAGAAAATATAGCAACTTGGGATGAAGTTTATAATCAGCAATATAAACAATATCTTCAGCGAAAGGCAATTTTAGAACAAATGAAAAAAGCAACAGAAGAATTACCACAAGATGTTAAAAAACTTATAGAAGAAGAAAAAAATACAAAACTTATAGCATTGAAATATCTTACAGAAATTGATAATATGAAAAAGCAAGGAAAAACAAAGGAAGAAATAAAAGAATGGATTAAAACAGAATTGATGAAAGAATTAGAAAAACTTCCCAATGGTGATAAAGTTTTGCAAAAGATGTTAAGCATTAGAGAAGAACAAAAATTAAATCTAAAATTACCAGAAGGATTTACAATGAGTATGAAACATTGGAAGGTAAGAGACAGAGCAGTTTATATTCTTTATTGGATTGAACAAGCAAAGAAAGCAGGAATGAGTAAAGAAGAAAGAAAAGCAGTATTAAAGAAACTTGGAGAAGTAGGAATTTTAACAGATAATGTTTTAGAAGAGGCATTAAAAATGAAAAAGATACAAAAGAAAATGGAACAGTCGGAATTAACAACAGTTGAAAGCAAATGAAGTATGCTGTATTTACATACGATGGTCATGGCCTCCCAATTGCATATAAGCTCCTTTTAGAAGGAAATGATGTTATAGTTGGACAAGCAGAAAAATTAGAACATATGCCAGAAGAAGAGGAAGAAACAAAGAAAAGAAGACTATCACTTTATGATGGAATGATAGAAAAAGTTAGTGCTGATAAATTATTGGAAATATTGAGAAAAGAAAAAAAAGAAGATTGGTTTGTAATTGGAGATTTTAATTATGTTTATCCATATACGGAAAAAGTTAAGAAAATGGGTTTTAGGGGATTATTGCCAACAAGAGAAGATTTTGAATTAGAGGAGGATAGAAATAAAGCAAAAGAATATGTTTTTAAAAGATATAAAATTTTCTCACGACAAGATATTCAAGAATTTGACAAAATTAAAGATGGATTAAAGTTTTTAAAAGAAAGTGATAAGATTTATGGAATAAAAGGGAATAATCCCCAAGCACCAACATACTTTCCAATATCTAACGAAAAAGAAATTGCATATCAAGAATTGGAAGATATAATGGTAAACAATCAAAAGTTATATGAAAGCGAAGGATTTATTTTAGAAGAAAAGATTGAAGATTTAATAGAATTCTGCCCGGAGATTGTAACCTTTGACTACGAAATTGTAGGAATGAGCATAAATATAGAGAACAAACCAATAGGAGCAGGGAACGTCGGTTTGCCAACAGGAGATTCCGCTTCATTTATTTTTTGGATAGATAAAGACGAACCAGGATTTCAAAAACTATATGAGATGTTTTTCTCTCCTGCAAGTGATAAAATTTATAGAGAGAATGAATTGGTAATATGGGATGCTGGAACTATATACTCTCCAAGTAGAAATGCATTTTACTTTACCGAGTTTTGCAGTAATAGGATGGGTTTTTCGGCAATATTTGACGAACTTTGCACTCTTGATAGTGTTAGCGAATATTTTGAAAAAGCATTGGAAAAACAATATATTTTTGATAAGAATGTAAAGATGTTTGGATGCTCTATAAGAGTTTTCAATGAAATAAAGGATAAACAGGTTAAACATATGCCACAAAGAGATGCATTGGTGATAGCAGATAAGGAAAATAAAGATGTTTGGCTATGGGATGTTTATGAAAAGAATGGAAGGCTATATACAGCAGGATTAGACCATAATTTAGCAGTTATAACATCAGCAGATAATAATTGGAAAGTTGGATTTTATTTAGCAGACGAAATGCTTTCGGATGGGAAAACATTCGTATTTCCTGCTATGCTTTATAGAAGAGCATTTGAATTAGTAAGATGTGATTATCCACAGAATTTTGATGAAAGAATAAAATTTGTTTATAATCTTATTGGCAGGGAAATACCAGAAGAATTTGAGAAAACAGCAGAAGAAATAAAAGAATATATCATAAAGAAGAAACAAAAAGAGAAAGAAGAAGAAGAAGAAGAAGAAAAAGAAGGAAGAGAATTAACAGAAGAATTGGAGGGTTTATTAAAACAAATTGAGGAATTATAAAATGGGAAAACTTACAAAGGCACATATAAAAGCATTGGCAAGAATAATAGAGAAAATCAAGCAATTACAGGAGCAAATAAAAGCAGTTCCTAATTTTGAAGAAACTCCTACATTTCACAGAATTATAGCAACATTAGAAAATCTAACTAATAATTTCAATTCTTTGCGAACTATTACAGAAAAAGATAGAAATGAATTAAAAGCACAAGTTTTTAATGTTCAAAGGTCTTTAACAGAATTAGAAAATAAGATTAAAGAAAACATTAACATAGTTGTTGACAGTTTAAAACAAGAAATTGGAGAAGCAAAACTTGCTTGGGTAAAAGAAAAAGGATTTGAAAAAAGAATTCAGAAATCATTATCAGAAATTGTAAAAGATATAAAAGGGGAAATAGAAGAAATTAGAAAAGAATTAGAAAAATATGAAAAAGAATTAAGGTTTACAAAACAAGGATTATTAAGAAGTTCTGGAATTATTGGTCCATCTGCTTCGGGAGTAGAAGTTCAATTGGAGGGAGTAAAACAAGGAGTATTCTCTAAATTAAATTTTGTTCAAGGAAATAATATTTCAATAACACAATCACAAGTTTCTCCAGAGGGTAAAATAAATCTTACACTTGATACAAATAATTCTTCTCTTACAAATACATTTGTTCCATATACAGGAGCAACACAAGATTTAAATTTGGGAAATCGTAAACTTATTGTAGATACGAATACTTTGTATGTGGATAGTGTAAATCATAGAGTAGGTATTGGGACGACGACACCACAGAATAAATTAGAAGTCATCCAACAAAGTGGAGGTGGTAGTGCTGTTCTTTTGATTAAACCGACAGACCAAACAAATGCAAGTGCTATTTTAAGGCTACAGACGAATAATGCTGTTGGTTCTGGTGCTTCTAATTCTCATGCCGACTTACAATTTTATGATGGCACAACTATGGGTTTTCGTTTTTTGGCTACCTTTGGTAACAATCCAACAGCTCGTTATGGTGGATTTATTGCATACACAGATAGGGATGGTAACAAGTTGCCTCTAAGGTTTTTTACCACAGATGCTGGTGGTAATTTACAGACTGCTTTATTTATTCAGGCAGGACAACCAGCAGGAACTTCTGGCAATATCGGCATTGGGACGACGAATCCTTCTCAAAAATTAACAGTTGCAGGAAACATTGGAATTCAAGCAGGAGCAAATGCTTTTATTGGTACATTAGATAATTATGCCTTAAGTTTGAGGACAAATAATACTGATAGGGTTTTTATTACAAACACTGGCAACGTCGGCATCGGGACGACGAATCCTTCTCAAAAGTTTCATCTCTATGGCGGAACAGCATATTTAGAGTATCGAGGAACTGATATTGGAGGGCATGGTTTAGACCAATATCTTACCAGAAGCATTACTACGTCTGGGACATATTACTCACGAGGACTTTCATGTAGAGCTCATAAATATGTAGCATCTGGTGTTACTGACAGCGGATACATTGTTGGATTTTGGGGGCAAGCATTTGCTGGGGTAGAGGGAACACACGCTGGCACATTAGCATCTGTTTATGGAGGTAATATTTCGGCAGGCATTTATGGCACAGGGCATACGGGAACAGTCGGTAACGCCTATGTTCTAAATTTGACACCCTTCGCTCAAAGTGGCACAATTACTAATTTATTTACTCTTTATTTAGGATCACTTTTAACCGGGGGGACAGTAACGAACTATTGGGGAATATATCAAGCAGATACTGCTGCTACGAATTATTTTGCAGGTAAAATGGGTATCAGAATAGCAACACCCCACAGTACACTTCATATCAATGGTTCAATTGCCACAGCATTAGTTAATAAAACTGCGGCTTATACGCTTACTGCTTCTGATAGTATTGTTACTTGTGATGCTAGTGCTGGGGCTTTTACCATTAGCCTACCAACGGCTTCAGGGATTGCTGGTAGACAATATACCATTAAAAAAATAGATAGTTCTGCTAACGCAATAACTATACAGCCATACGGCACAGAAACAATAGATGGTGCAGCAACTTATACTTTGTCTGCTCAATGGAAATATGTCACCATTGTTTCCAACGGAACTAATTGGTTAATTGTATCAGCAAATTAAAGGTCGTAAAATAAGCAATAAGTAATGAAATAAAAATGAGTAAAATCTACTTGACAAAAGAAGAAATTCAAATTATAATTCAAATTATAGAGAATACAACAGCAAATGTTAAGCAAACAGAAGAAATTTTATTGCCATTATTGACAAAATTAAGGCAAATGCTTATAGAAGAAAATGGAGACAAAACTTAAGGAAAAAGCAGAATTATTACTTGATTTTTTTGGATTTGACAAAAGTAAAGTTGAAATAAATACTGAATTTAAACCTGCAAAGGGCTTTAATATAACTTTTTCTACAAAGGATGAGCAATTTATAAAAAAATTGGTCGGGAAAAGGGGAAATATGGCTAATCTATTTAGAAGAAACTTCAAAAAATTAGGAATTATTAATGGATGCAACATAAATTTTTATGTGCTTCCATTAAAACAAAATGGTTAAACCAACATATTCCGAAGAAGAAGACATAGAGGAATATCCTGATGTAGATGAAGAAGAAATGAAGGAACTTGAAGAAGATGAAGAATTAAGTGAATGGGATTTAATGTTTTAAGATAAAATGAGTATTTTAACAAGATTTTTTAGAAAACAAGAATTTGGCACAGGTTGGCTTGGAGATGAGAAAGAAACATTAGATGAAAGGAATTATCATACTGAAGAAATTTTTAAAGCATATCCTACTCCTACTTGGACAGAGAAAAAACCATCTGAATGGAGAAGATTTTTACCTATTAGAAATCAAAATGGGTCAGGAGGTTGTGTATCTTTTGCAACTGCTCTTGCCTTAGGAGTTGAAAACTTTTTAGAAGAGAATAAATTTGAGGTTTTATCAGCAAGATTTATCTATTCAAGAGGATATGTTGCAGAAGCAGGAGGAGGAATGTATTATTTGAATGCTTTAGAAATTGCAAGAAAAGAAGGAAGTTGTTTAGAACAACAAATGCCATCTGATGGTTTAAATGAAGAACAAATGAGAGTAAGAGATGATACACCAAACGAAAGATGGGTTGCTCAAATCTATAAAGCAAATTCTTATATTTTCTTGCCAATGGACATTGATATATGGGCAGGAATTCTACAATCTACTAACAAGGCTTTATTAGCAGGTGTAAGATTTAATTCAGGAGGATTTTCTAATCCAGAAGTTGTTTTAAATAAAGAAGGGCAATATGGACACGCAATTAATATAGTTGATGCTACACTTTATAAAGGTAAGAAAGCATTAGTTTTTCAACATGCTTGGTCAGAAAAATGGGGATATAATGGATTAGGAGTTATTACAGAAGACCAATTTAAAAATGGAGTAATTTTAGGAGCATACTTAATAGATTTTAAATATCAACCACAAACTGCAAATAAACCTAAATTAGCAATAATGGCTCAATCATTAAAAATGGGTAGTAGGGGGATGGATGTTGTTAAATTACAAGTAGGCCTACAATGGCTTGGATATTTCCCAGCAGAACAAGATTGCACAGGATATTATGGAGGAATTACAAGACAAGCAGTAAGAGAATTCCAAAAAGCATATGGATTACCAATTACAGGTATAGCAGATTTAAATACCATTCAAAAGTTTAATGAAATATTTGCAAAATAGGTCGTAATTAAAAAATATTAACAAAAATGGCTGCAACAGCAGCAACAACAACATTGCCAATAGTAGCAAGCACAGATCCTTGGGTTAATTTGGTTGGTATAGTTTTGGTAATTGTAATTGTTAATATCGTAAAGAGATTAGTAAAGGATACTTTATCAGAAAGAGCAAAAGATATAGTTTATCCAATCTTATCTGCAGTTTTAGTAGGTTTGGGAATGGGTTTAGGAGTATTTGATACATCAAATATCAGTAATGTTATAGCATATCTTGTTGCTCCATCAGGTTTATGGATAACAGTCAATAAAGTTTTTGGCTTAAGGAAAAAATAGTCGTAATTAACTAATTCTATCACAAATGGCAAAGAAAAAGGTTAAAAAAGCAAAGAAAAGAGGAAGATAATTCACAAGTTATTAACAATTTAGATTTGCTTTTTGATTTTGTTTTTTGTATAATGTAAGTATCCTTATTGTGCCTTATCCGGGCTCCTTGTGAGTACTGGATAAGGAGAAGGGTCGGGCAATTAAGCGCAATAGGACAGGAGGAGACGCCCCGCGCCGACCAAATTATCCTCCTGTCCCGCGGGGCTTTTTCTTTTAAAAGCAAAATGATACAGATTATTAAAGAGATACTTGCCTTCGGTTCTGCTTTTATAATCATTGATTGGTTTATAAAAACTTCTTGGGAATACTATAAAAAGTTTCAAAATAGAGAATGGTATTATGGATTTAAGGGAATGTTTTGTCAGATGATAATTTTGTTAATTCAATTTTTATTTAGCATAGGCGTTATAATAGTAGCAATGATAGCATCTGGAATAGATGTTAGCATTGACAGCATTATAAAATGAACATCAAAGAAGTTATTAAAATTTTAGAAAAGATTTTAGGGTATTGTGGAAAGTGGGATGAAAATGATATTATTTCTGTTCAAAAGAAAACAGGGCATTGTGTTTCTATGAAAATTAAAACCTTTATAGGGCTATTGAAAATGGAGAGTAAATTATTAAAGGAAGGTCGCATTAAAAAAACATTAAAAAAATGAAACTTCAAATCTTTTTAGAGGATGCGGGAAGGCCAGTTGCTTATTATCCTAAATTAGCAAAGTTTTTAGGGTCGGTAAATTCAGCAATCTTTCTATGCACTTATTGGGGAATAAAAGAATTTTCTAAGACTTCAAAAGAAATTGAGAAAGAAACTGGATTAACTTATAAACAGCAAAAGTTAGCAAGGAAAATATTGAAAGAAAGAGGATATTTAACAGAAAAGCGCGAGGGAATTCCACCCATAATTCATTATTCCATTAAATGGGGATAGGATATTACTTTATAATGGGTCGCCATTAAAAAAATAACAAAATGGAAGAAGATATTCAAAAAAGTTTTTGGGCATTTATACCCTCTATGGCATTATCTGATAAAAATCTATGTTCTACAGAAAAATTGATGTTAGCAGAAATCTATTCTCTTGCTAATCAATATGGAATTTGTTACCCTTCTAATAAACATTTTGCAGATTTATTCGATATTTCTGAAAGACTTGTAAGAAGATATCTTGCCCATTTACAAAAAGAAGGATGGATAGAAATAATATTAGAAGAAGGCTATAAACGAGTTATAAGAATTAACTTCTCCCCCCTGGATGATAAATTGAGAAATGGATACAAAAAGGTAAAGGGGGGGAGGAACTATAGTTCCGGGGGGGAGGAAATAAAGTTCCGGGGGGGAGGAACTATAGTTCCCCATAGAAATACATATAGAAATACATATAGAAATACACATAAAATATGTAATGAAACTAAGAAATCCCAAGCCGGTAGTGATAGCAAAAAAGAGAATATTCCATTAAAAGAAGAAATTGAAAAAAATACTGTTATTTGCAGTATTTGCCATCGAAGAGTGTTAAAAAGTAATGCTTTCGAGTTTTCTAAGGGAAAATACAAGTGTTCTGACTGCTTTAGAAGGGATATTGTAAAGAAAAAAGAAAAATTATTGGCTCGGCAGATTGTTCCTCCCCAAGAGCGGGCTGAAATGGAGGAAAAGATTGCTCGCTTGGAAAGAGATTTAAAAGCAGGTAAAAAGGTTGGAATTAAATAAGATTAGCAAGGTGGCAGTAGGAGCGAGAAGGGGGAAGAAGTTTAAGGGAACGAAAGAGAGGATAGCACACTATAAGACGGGGGATTATCCCCCGTTTTTAATTTGACTTTTAAAAAATTTTAATCTATAATGAGGGTAGAAACTCTATAGGGAGGTGATAAGAATGTTGAATAAACTCCTTGCAGACTATTGCAGGAAGGTGTATCTATCTGGACATTCAGAACCAGTCCAGATAGGTGTGTATCGTCCATCTGTCTTATCCTGGTCCTGTATCAGGAAGCAGTGGAATTACTACAAATTCTTATCTGGGAAAAAAGCAGAGGAAATCCCAGATGATATTATCCTCTTGCTTGCAGGCGGAGTAGTATTCCACCGCTTGATACAAGGACTAAAAGATGAACAAGGAAGACCTTACTGGGATAAGACAGAGATTGAATGCTCCATAGAAGTTAATGTTGCAGGAGGAGAAAAGATTAAAATCATAGGACACGCTGATGCTATAAGAGGAAAAGGAATGGATAAAATAGTCTACGAGTTTAAGCATGTTAGGCAACTTCCTAACAAGCCACAATTCCCGCATCTCCTGCAACTAAACTTCTATTTAGGAGCATTGGGTGTTAATAGGGGAAGCTTGCTTTATGTAGGATATCTTCCTCATGGGGGTTTGGCTGTTAAAGAGTTTGGCTGGCTTTATTCAAACTGGCACATGGAACATTTAATTGCAAGGGCACAGATGTTGCATACCTTGTTAATCCACAATGAGGCTCCTCGCTGTAGTTGTAAAAATAGAGTTCACGAACTCGGACAACTAATTTAAGGAGGTGATGAAAATGTTGTTGACTCGATGCTCTAAACGCGGGATTGTATTGCATAAGGTGGGAAAAATCAAAGATGTGGAGATGAGGGCAGTGAGAGGAATAAGACCCTTTATTTTTGTAAGGGAGCAGAATAAGGTTATGGACTATCCAATCCCAACGCCGCATTTACTTCCACTTCCATTCAGACGCTTCTGCTGTTTTATAGGAGTTGCGACCCCAGAAGGAACTTGGTTAGGTTCAGGAGTTCTAACAGAGTTGGGAATTATCTCGGCCTTTCACTTGTTTCGATATCCGCGCATAGAAGAGGCTTGGGCTACATTCATCCTGGAGAATGGAACACTGACAAGTTTCAATCTTTACGATGTCTTAGCAGAAGAACCATCACAGGATTTCATAATTCTACTCCCACCACACCTATCTGGATACTTCAAACCAGTTAAGCTTGGATGGTATAGTCACGTTCCTTTCAACAAAAAGCACATTGTGGGATTTGGATGTCCAGAAGGTCTGTTAGGAACTATCTGGAGGCCGGAATATGTTGCATCAGATAACTACATGCTTTACACCAAAGGCTTTGCTTGCGGTGGAGTTTCAGGAGGAGGAATGTTCACTCTCTATAACAATGAATGGTATCTATGGGCAATCAACTCGGTTTACTTCCTTCAGTCTCGAACACTGATTTCCAGAATGGTAAGATTCAAGGAAAGGAAAACAGGGCGGAGAAAACCCACGAGATAAACTTCGTGGGACAACTCCGCAAAGGGGGGCCAAGATAAAAGAGTGAACAAAGACAAGAAGAACCTGAGGGCCCCCCTCTTTAAATTGTAGATAAATTGTGGATAAGATATAAAAAACATAGATTTTATAAGCCCTTTTATAGGGCATTTTTAATTTGTGAAAATTTGCATTTAAAAAATTTTTAATTTATAATGATATCAGAAAAATAAAAGGTCGAATTAACAGATAATAGAACAATGCCAGAAGAAATCAGAATACCATATTCAAAAGTGGTAATACAGGGAGTAAAATGTAGATATTGTGGAAAAGGATTTGATGCTCCAGTAATTTTGGATGAAGAAGGAAATGAAGAGGTTATAGATGTTTGTGATGAATGTGCAAAAGATATGGCCTATGCTCAAGCTTATGATGAATTAAAAGAGAAGGTTGTTTTTGAAAACAAAACTTGGTCGGAATTAGCAAAAGAAAATAAGATGAATGAAACGCTGGGGAAACGGCAATATATCAAATTAGAACCTGCTCAGAAAATTTTTAATACGCTTTTGATGACATTGGGAGGAGAATGGTTAAAAGAGAATGTAGAGAACAAAGAAAAACTTATAAATTTAGTGAAATTAGCAGTTGATTTAGCAGACGAATTAGTTGAAAAACTTTATAGAGAAAGCCAATAAGTCAGAATTAAACAAAAATAAAAAATGGATAAAAAATTAGAAAATAAAATTAAAGAGATTGCTAATGAAATTATGGCTGATATAGATGGATATATGAATAAGTATAAACAGCAAATAGAAGAGTTTAATCAAAAATTAGAAAAACTTTGTGATGATTTAACACGAGTAAATGTTGCCTTGAAATATACATTAGAACAAATAAAGTCGGTATTAAATGAAAGCGAGAAATGAAAAAGTATTGGGTAGGATACAAAATAAAAACTGATTTTCCAGATGTTGATATTGAAAATGGATTTTATGTAATTGCAAAAAATGATGAGGAAGCAAAACAAAAAGCATACAAAATGGCAGAAGAAGTATTTGGAGGATTTGATAACTTTGATGAGATTTTTGAAAATGAATTCTTTATAGAAGAGGAAAGAGAAAGAAGAGAGTCGAAATTAATTAAAGAAATAAAAAATGGAGAACAATTTTTTAACATTAAAAGAAATACAAGGAAAAACTAAATTGCCTTATAGAACAGTTTATTATCTGTTGAAAAAATTTGGTATCAAGACAATACAATATGGAGTTAGAAATAAAAAATATGATTTCAATCAATTCTTGTCGGAATTAAAAAAGAATTATCCAAAATGGGAAATAAAAGATATATAGCAGGCAGAAATTTTGAGTATAAGATTAAAAAATGGTTTGAGAAAGATGGGTCAATTGTAATCAGAAGTGCGGGTTCACATTCTATGTTTGACTTGGTTGTTCTTTCTCCTTCAACAGATTTATGGAGAATTGAGTTTTGGCAATTAAAAAAGAATACAACAGAAGAGGAAGTGATTAAGATTATAAGAGAAATAGGGGAAAAATTAAATTTAAAAGAAGATGTTATTATGAATTTTGAGGAATACGAATTGATACCCTCCTCAAAAACAAAAGTTGCATATCTTCAAAAATTGGGAGGTTTTTATACTAGCGGAATAAAAATTACATTAAGATTTGGTGTAATTTATACGCTTAAAAAGAAAAATGAAAGACGCAATAAAAAAGTTTCTAAATAATAATAAAGATTGGAAATTGGTGAAAATTGTTAAACCATCTGAAAAAACTAAAAAACGATTGAATTTACCAGATGATATGAGATATTATGTAGAAATAAATGTAAAAACTGGAGAAGTCAGATGCGATTGTATGGGCTATTTAACTCACGGACATTGTAAACATGCAAAAGAAATAGAAGATTTTATAAAGTCGGCATTAAATAAACAAAAAGAAAAATGAACTGGAAAAAAGAATTAAAGGAAATACTCTTTAAAAAGAAGTGGTGGAAAAGAATAGTAAATTATGGTGATTATTTAAAGGTTAGAAATCTTATAGAAAGATTGTTGCAAGAAATGAAGAAAAAGGTAGAAGAAAAATTTGAAAATTTTATAAAAGAAGCAGAAATAAAATGTAGTGAAATGTATAACGAGGGAAGAAGAATGGGTTGGGGCGAAGGCTTCGCCGAAGGTTTTAAGGAGGGATTAAAAATGGGAATTAGGGTAAATTTAGAACAAGCATTTAAAAAGGGGTCAAAATTAACAAAACCTAAAAGAAATGGAAAAAGCAATTAAAAAATTCTTACGAAAATATCCAGCATCTTATCCATTTAGTTTTATCTCATTCAAGCCCAAAGAACCAATAGAAGTTTTATGGTGGGGAGTTCAAAAAGAAACAACAATAATTGATAAATCAGGAAAAGAAAAAGAAGTTATTCAGTTATTAGTTTTTGATGGAAAAGATAAAAAATTTAAGATTATAACAACATCGGCAAGGTCATTATTAGAAAAACTTTCAGAAATTGAAGATGAGAATGAAAACGAATGGAATAAAGGAATGGCAAGTCTTATAAAAATCACACAGATTAAAGAACAAAGATTAGATAAAAGATTTACAACAAGATATGAGGTTGAAAAATTAGAAAATGTATTTCGGGAGATTATGGGAAGAAAAGAGGAGATAGGGATGGCAGAAGATATATTTTTGCAAGGAGAAGAAGAAGCAGAAGAAGAGCCTTGGGTAGAAGTAGAATAGTCGAATTAAGAATTGAAAACTAAAATGAAAAAAAGAATAAAACTAAAACTCAAAGGAAAAATTAGTAAAAAAATTCAAAAACAAGTAGAAGAATTAGGCAATCAATTGGCAGATACAATATCAAAAGAACACTTAAAAACAAAGGATATCACAACTCCAGACTATTTAACAGAGGTTATCAACGAATTTTGGTTTTCTTCCTCTCCTTTTGTGGGAATGGATGGCGGAAATTTTTTGAAAATGATTAGGGAATTGGTATATAGCGTTAAAAAGTATGAAATCGAAAAAATCTTTGATTTTCTCGAAAAAGCACCCTCCGATAATCTAAAAAACATTATTGTAGGGCTTAGAAAACAATATGAAGCAATTTTTAATTTTGAGAAATGGAATTATGATATTAAGAATGATTATTTTGATTATTTAATTAAAAAATATACCCAAGAATAATAATGGGAGGCCGAAATTAAAAATTAAAAACTAAAAATGAGCGAACAAGAACTTGAAAAAACGATTCAAGAAACAGAAAAAAAGATTTTTTTAGATTTTCTTGAGGAGCAAGGAAGAATTAAGGAGGCAGTAGAAAAGAGAGAAGAAGCAATTAGAAATTTGGCTTCTCGAATATCGGCAAATCCTAAACTTACTTCTCGTTATCTTCTTTTATGGTATAACTTGATAGAAGAAAATAAAGAATTGATAGAAAAAAGAAGAAAATTAAAAGAGAATTTTAGAAAAATAATTTTAAAAATTAAGAATAAAATAAATGATGCAACAAAAGAAAAGTATGCTAAAAAAATGAAAAAAGCCTTAGATAATTTAAAGAAAAAGATAGAAAAAATTGAGAAAAAAATGAAAGAGAATGAGATAGAAATTGAGTTTTATCATAGGATATTTGATACGGTAGAAAAATTATTAAAATAGTACTTGCCCCAATGGTCAATCTCGGTTATAATTGGGGTGGTCGGAATTAACATTTTTAAGGAAATGGAAAGCCCGAAAAAATGGCTAAAATTGGGAATTTTTATCCTAATTTTAGCCTTGATAATAGGAATAATATGGACAAAGAAAAAACGAATAATAACAATTATACCAGAACAAGCCAATCAAGTAGAACAGCAAGACACGGATTATTATGAGCAGTTAGCAGAAAAGTTAATAATGTGTGAAAGCTCGGGAAAAGATAAAGCAATAAATTTAAAGGATAGAGATGGTACAGCTTCATTCAGTTATCTTCAGTGGAAACCAGAAACCTTTAAAGAATATGCGATAAAATACGGAATAATAGGAGAAAAAGCAAGTTGGAATTATATAATGACAATCATCTGGAATAGAGATATCAATAAGTATTTAGTCATACAGATATTAAAAAATGAGCCAGAAAAAGTCAAATTCTTATGGCCAGTTTGCAGTAGAAAAATAAAATAGAAGTCGGCATTAAAAAACTAGAAAAATGTATAATTTAATTTTTCAGATAGGAGCACAATTTGCCTGTAAATATGGGATGTTTTTTATATCAGCATTTAATAAATTGATGGGATTTATAGTAAAATAACTCTAAAATGGCACCAGTGAAAAGATTTTTAAGTGGCAATATATAAATATGGGTAGTAAGTAAAAAACTTTAAATGGAAGCAAAATAAAAGGGGGCTCCATACCAGGGCCTCCTTTTTCCTTGCCTTGCTTCTTCAGGGGAGGAATAAAAACCAATTCTTATTTAATCTTTTTTATCTTTTTCAATTTAACATAAAAAAATTTGTGGCAAAAGAAGATTGCATTAAAGAAGAAACAAAAGAATTCTTAAACCCCATAAGAAGAAACAATCTAACATTTTCACATTTTAACATATTTATATATGAAAGAGAAAAAAATTAAAACTTATTTGACAGAAAATAACAAAGGATTTAAAATTTAACAAGGTCGAATTAAAAAAATCAAAGAAAAATCAAAGAAAAATCAAAGAATTTAAAAATGAGAACTGAAAAACAATTAGCAAATTTAAAAAAATTTAAGAAAGGACAATCAGGAAATCCAGCAGGAAAACCAAAAGGAACTTTAAGTTATAAAACAATATTCAATTTAGCAGCAAAAGAAGTTGCAAAAAAATTAAAACTAGGAGAAGAACCAGAAGACTTTTTAAAAACTCTCTTAATAGTAGGAGCAAAAAAAGGATTATCAGGCAATTATGCATTTTATAAGGATATTCTTGATAGATTATTTGGACAAGCAAAGCAAATAATAGAAACCGAAGAAAAAAGAATTTTAATTTTAGACAAAGAAGATGAAAAAGAATAAAAAAGAAAACAAGAAAGAAAAACGATTTAAAAAGATAAATTTTTATATGTGTGCAGAATGTGGATTTATAGGACTTGAACCTCCTACAGATTATTGCACAGATTGGCAAGTTTTTGTTACTTCCCAAGAATATAAATACCTTAAAAAAGAATGGAAAAAATTTTTGAAGTTTCAGAAATATATAAAAAAATTATCTAGGCTAAGAAAGGTTAAGAAAGAGAAAAAACAAGAATATAAAGATCCAGAAATACAAGAGAAATTTGAACTTTTTAAAAAAATTGTAAAAGCGGGAGGAGGAATTATAACAGCTAATCCCGAAATATGGGAAAAGGAATAAATTAGCCATGAAAAAGAATAAAAAAGAAATAAAATTTTATTTGGAGAGCAAGCTAGGTAAGATACCAAAAGAAAAGTTAGCAATAAAAAATATTAAAGATTTGGACAAAGATTATAGGGGCAATCCTTATTATCCTTTTTATATTCGAATAGATTTAAACCTTTTTCCCAAAGAAAAAACACTTTCAGAATACTATTTAGAAGTAGTTGATATTGATGAACTTTTGTTTGAATTGGGCTATAAAATCATAAATGATAAGGATTTATTTCGAAAAAGGAAAATTTGGGAAAGAAAGGGTGTGATTGTTGGAATTCCATTGATAATAGCTGTTTTGGAGGCTTTTAAAGATAAGGAAAAGAAAATTTTTAATGAGAAGCTGTTTGTTGAAAAGCAAGGGTACGGGATGGGAATACGCTTATGGACGTTTGGACCTTTTATAAAAATTCTCTTAGAACCACTTTTTTATGATAAAAAAAGTTTTTGGGGAGAAGTTTTAAAAAGATTTAAAAAAAAGATTGCTGTAAAATCGCGTGAGTGAAAAGATTTTAAACAGGGATATATAAAAGTATTGGCAGGCAAAAATCTTTTATCTGGTGCGATTCTAGAGGCATTTTCTTGACAAAACATTGAAAATATTGTAAAATAGGCCTATTAAAATCGTGTGTTTTTATATGTTTTAAATCAATGGAAAAAGTAAGTTTTCAAAAGTTAGCAAACTTTACACCAAAACAAAAACTTTTTTTAGAATTAGTGAAAAACTATAGATATACGCTGTTAAGTGGAGTTGTTGGAACTGGGAAATCAAGATGTTTAAGATGGACTTTGTTATATCTCCTCTTAAAATACGCTTCTAAAGGCTATACAGGCTTACAAGCAGGCTTATTTTGTAATACATATCCAGAATTAAATGATAGGCATTTGAAATATATTAAACAAGAATTTCCTAATTGGTTAGGAACTTATAATGAACAAAAACACGAATTTAGATTATTTGAAGAATACGGAGGTGGAATATTAGCATTTAGAAACCTTGACGAACCTATGAACTACCGCTCCGTGGAATTTGCTTTTATAGGAGTAGACGAATTAACACAAATTCCTAAAGAAACTTTTGATATTTTGATAGAAAGAAATAGATGGGCAGGATTAAAAGATGTTAAATTTATAGCAGCATCTAATCCGGTTGGACCATATAAAGAATGGGTAAGAAGACTATTTATTGAAAAACAATTAGAAAATTCCGCAGTTTTATATCTTTATAAGGGTGATAATCCATATTTACCAGAAAACTATTATGAGGAATTGGCTAAAAATATGGATGAACCATTAAAAAAGGCTTTACTTGAAGGTGATTGGTATGCTTTAGATGATATACAAGACAAAGAAGGCTATTTACCCCTATTGACATCAAAACAATTAAATGATGCAATTATAGACTATCAATATACCTTTGATACTGCAGTTTTAGGAATAGATCCAGGAGCAGGAGGAGATAACACAACAATTGTTATAAGAGATAATTCAATAGCAAAAATTCTATTCAATAAACAACTTTCTGATACTATGCAAATCTTACCTTTAATAGCAGATTATTATCAAAAATATAGGCTTTATGGGATTGTTATAGATATCACAGGAATTGGAAAAGGAATTTATGATAGACTAAATGAAATAGGCTTATTTTTAAAAACTTTAGGAATATCTTTTGGACAAAAAGCAGAGGAACCAAATAGATTTTTCAATAAAAAAGCAGAACTATTTTGGAAATTAAGAGAATGGATTTTAAAAGGAGGAAAACTTTTAAAAGATAATGGATGGAATGAGTTATTGGAAATCAAATATAAGCATCAATCTGATAAAGTTATTAGAATTCAACCCAAAGAAGAACTATTGAAAAAAGGTATAAAATCTCCTAATGTTGCTGATGCATTAGCCTTGACATTTGCAATAGATTTAGAACAATTACAGCAATTAAAACAATTTGAAATATATGAAATCTATTGAGGATATGTTAAAATTGCAGAAGAAAGAATTAAAAAAATTATTGGATGGCAAAATATAGAAATCAGTTTCTTATGGGATTTCCTCCTACTTTTTACTCTAAATTTTGAAATTTGCTTGACAAAATTTAAATTTACTTCTAAAATTTAAGCGGAAAATGGGAAAAGATTTGACAGGTTTATTAGTAGTTCAGGTTGATAAGGAAGAAGTAAGGAAAAAACATCCTGATTGGCTTGTAAAATTCCATAAATTTTGGATTTTAAAGAATGAAATTAAGGAAGAATTAAAGGAATTTATGAAGGAATTTATATGGAAATATGCAAAAGAAAAGAATTATGAACTCTATGACGAGGTTGTTGTAAGAGAACTTCCTGATAAATTCGTAGTTTATGCTCTTGCTTATCCAAGAACTCCATTAGGTTTTTGGAAAAAATTAAGGCTAAAAAAGGAATTAACTCCAGAAAAATTTATTCAAAAAGTTAATGAGATTTTAGCACAATACGAATTCGAAATGATAACACCAGAGATTATACAAAGAGACGAAGAACAGGAAATCTTGTCGGCAATTAATAAACAAAAATCATAATGCTACCATACGAAAAGCAATTTAAGGATTTGACAGAATGGACAGAAAAAGAAATTTTAGAAGAAATTTCAACACAATTTAGAGAAAGCGAGCAAAATACTTTACAAAAGAAAACATATTGGACAGAATACATTAAACTTTATCTAAATCAAGAAAGAAAAAAAATAGGAGATTTAGCAGTTGGCTCTAATCTTCTATTTTCACAATTTAACGATATTTATGCTTCTATTGACAATGATGATTTATTGGTAAGTTTTAAAGAAAGAAATCCAAGAGATGCAGAAGTTGTTCAATTTACAAATTGGGTTGCAAGATTTGATTTTGAAGAAATGAATTTATCAGCATTACAAAGAGAACTCTTTTGGGATGTTTTATTCTTTGGAACGGGATTATATGATGTTTCAGAATACGATAAAAAAAGAAAGGTTATAAAAGTAAGACTTCAATCTCCATTTACATTTTTTATAGATCCATTGGCAAATTCAATAGAAGAAGCAAGATATGCAGGAAGATATGTTTATATGACACCATATGATTTAATGCAAGATGAAAGATTAGATCCTGAAAAAGTTAAAAAAATCTTATCAACAAGTTCTCCAAAATCAATAGAAAAAATTACATTAGAAGAAAGAGCAAAAAATATATTGCTATTAGAAGGCTATAACTATTTCCAATATCAACATTCCAATGCTTATTTAGAGATTTTGGAATGGTATATGTATGCTAATGGAAAATTATGGGTTGTATGGACAGATAATGGAATAACAACAATTTTAGGATTTAAAGAATTGAAATATGAAGATGGAGGTTCAGGAAAAAGCAAAATTCCATTTGTTGCATATTACTATATAAAAACTCCAAGAGGATTTTGGGGGATAGGAATTCCTGATATTTTAGAAAGTGCGCATAGAACTGCGGTTTATCTACAAAATCTTATGCTTCAAGGAATAAGAATTGATGTAACTCCTTCCTTCCTAATAAATCTCCAAGCAGTTCACAATCCAAGAGATTTATTGACAAGAGAAATAAATAAAATTGTATGGACAAAAGTTCCACCAGCAGGACAAATTCAGCCATTTCCTAAAACTCAAGCAGTATCAAGCGATGTTTTAGCATTCTACAATATGATAATTAATGAAGCAATGGGAGCAATAGGAAGCCAAAGAATTTTAAGAGGTTCATTAGGACAGATAAAGAAAACTGCAACAGAAGTTGCTATAGCAAAAGCAAAACAAGACTTACAAATAGCATCTCATATGAGAAACATTTTAAGAGGAGAAAGAGACTTTTGGTATAGATGGTTAAAAAGACATAAGAAATTCTTAAGTAAAGATGATACAAAACTTGTTGAAATTATAGGAACTTATGGAGCAAAACAATTTGTAGAGGTTAGAAAAGAGGATTTTATTCCAGCAGTAGATCCAATTATAGAAATTACATCTTCTTTGGTAGCAGAACCAACAAAGATTGTAAGAAGAAGAGATTTAGCAGAAGTTTTGCCATTAATAGGAGAAATGGGAGGAAATCCAAAAGCAGGATTGAAAATGATTTTAAGAGATATGGATTTATCGCCAGAACAAATTGATATTCTATTACCTCCATCTCCTCATCAAATAAAGGCAAGGAAAGAAAATGAATTATTAGAAGAGGGAATATGGGTAGATATAGATGAGCAAGATAATGATAATGAGCATTTAGAAGAGCATTACAAACTTCAAGAAAATGATGTTGTAAGATTGCACATTGAAGCACATATAAAAAATATTCTTTTGAAGCAAAGAATGAAACAACCACAACCAGCAATACCAGCAGAAGGAGAAATACCAGAAGAAGAAATAGAAATGGGAACTCCTCAAGAAGTGCAGAAAGAATTAACAAAAGAAATTCCAATAGAGGGAATTGAAGCATTGAGAGGTGCGATAAGGCCATCAATGCCACAGAAGTAAAATAGGTCGTAATTAACAAAAATATAGCAATGCCATTAACAAAAAAAGGAAGAGAAATCTTAAAAAAGTTTCAAGAGCAATACGGAAAAGAAGAAGGAAAAAGGTTTTTCTATGCTGCAATAGTTAAGGGAAATATTCCTCATAGCAAGGTTGCAAAAGGAAAAGGAAGTGGAAAATTATTAAAAGCAATAAGAACATATAAGAAGAAAAAAAGATGATGGAAGAAAATAAACCACTTTTAGAAGAATATTTTGGAAAGCAAATTCAAGAATATATTGCAGGAAATCCAGAAAAAGCAAAAGAATTAATATTGAGATTAAGAACTTTTTTAGCAACTGAAGAATGGAAAGTTTTAAAGAAGGTTATTGAGGATACAAGAGAAAGAGTTATACAGAATATGAGCATATGTCCTGTAGAAATGGGAACATTATTGGCATATAGAGAAAGTATAACAGCATTAGATTTTTTGAGGAATTTACCAGAAAATTTAATCAAGGTTTTAGAACTTCAGATAACAGAAGAAAAATAAAAATTACTTGACAAAATTTAAAGTCGGAATTAAAATAAGGGTAGAAAAATGGTAAAGAAAAAAGAAGAAAAAATAGAAGAAAAAATGCCTAAAATTATTGGGGGGATTTGCGAATTTTGCGGTATTCCAGCAAGGGAATGTCCACATTTTAAGGAATTATTTGCCAGTGGTCAATTTAGGTGTTTATGTGGAAGTTCCGCTAATCCAAGCACTTTTAATCAATCAATCTATATGTTTGTTCCCAAGTGGAATGCTTGGATATGCAATTCAGAGCAATGTAGGAAACAAGTAGAATTGAGAGGTGGATATACAGATCCCGAGATAATGAAATTCTACATGCCATAAGTCACAATTAACCTTCCTTGCCATAATGCTCCCGTTATGGCAAGAGTAAAAAAATGGGCGAAGAACTACAAAATCAAACAGAGGAACAGGTTCAGGAAGAACCAGTTCAAGAAACTCCTGAACCTAAAGCAGAAGAAAAAATTGAAGAAATATCTCCAGTCAAGATATTGAGAAAGAAGTATGAAGATATATTGAGAGAAAATAAGCAATTGAAAGAAGAAATAAAGAAACTAAAAGAAGTTGTCTCTATATCAGATGTCAATACTCTTATATCAAAACTCAACAAGTTAGAACTGGAGAATGTAATACATAAGCAATATCCAGAACTTGCTGGGGAAATTGATAAGATTTTAGAAATGAGAAAACCAGATGAACCAATTGAAGATACAATTGCAAGATATATAGGAAAGAAAGCATTAGAAAGTCAGAAAACAGAGGGAATTAGGTCGTCTAATTTAGGTGCAATTCCCTCTGAACCCGATATCATAAATCTTCCTAAAGAAGAAAGAGATAAAATAGCAGAAGAATTATTTAAAAAGGTGTATGGAATAGAATAAGAAATCAGAGTAATCGTGGTTTGGAGGGAATGCTGTAATTAACAATGGCGGTTACTAATACTACAAACCTTGAGAGTGCCCAAAAGGCATTTGGAATTTACTGTGACACTGTAGTCATAGAATCCTTGCAACCAAATCTATACTTTGAGCAATTTGGGACAATTGTAAAGGTTCCTGAGGGTAATTATACTTCAAGGTTCTTTACATTCACCCCAATTGCCACAGCTTCTGTTACTCAATTAATAGAAGGCACAGCACCTACTGCAATTTCAGTTTCTGTAAATGGAATTGATACAACTCCAACACAATATGGTGTAAATGTTCAATTAACAGATTTAGTAGCATTAACTGCAGTATTTGACTTGATAAAAACAACTCTTAATGAAGTTGGTAAAGCAATGGCAAGAAAGATTGACCAAGTTATTCAAACTGTAGTTAATGCGGGAACAAATGTTGTATATGCTGGAACTGCAACCTCAAGGGCTTCTCTAACTTCGAGTGATTTGATTAGCGCAACATTGATTATAAAAGCAGTTCAGAAATTGAGAGCAAATTCTGCTCCTGAATATGCAGGAGGTGGCTATGCTTGCGTTTTACACCCATTTGTAGGTTATGATTTAATGAGCAATACTTCTGCGGGACAATGGATTGATGTTCACAAATATGCAATGCCTGAAAATATCTTCAGGGGTGAAATTGGTTCATTGGGTGGAGCAAGGATAGTTCAATCTCCTCATGTTCAGCCATTCTCTTCAACTGTTACTGTTTATCCAACAACTTTAATAGGTGCTGATGCCTATAGAATTGCTTACTGGTTGCCAAATAAAGTATCTACATATGTATTACCTCCTGAAACAACTCTCTCTGTTGACAACCCATTGGGACAACTTGGTTCAGTGGGTGCCAAGGTTAACATGGGAGTTGCAAGAACTCAGGAGGAAAGATTAATAAGAATAGAATCTGCTGCATCTTCTCTATAGTGATGTAAATTAAACCCCCGGGAGGAGGCAATCTTCCTCCCGGGGGAGATAGAAAACTTTATGGCTATAACAATTCAGAAAATTTTTGATAAAACAAGAAAATTAGCAAAAACTTCTTCTGCAATTTTAACTGATGCTAAATTGTTTGATTTAACAAATGAAACTTATTTGGATATTCAAAGAGCATTAGCAAATGAGGGAATAGAGATTTTAGGAACAATACAAAAAACTGATTTAGTAGCAGGACAAGAAAACTATCAGTTGCCAACCGATATGTTGGCAATTTTAAGATTGGAGATAAATTATGAGGATGCAACAGATGATACAAAATGGAAAAAGATGTCTCAAAGTGATTTGGGAAATTTACCTTATGAATGGTATGAACTTTTAAAAAAGCAACCAATTTCTAAACCATTATATGACCTTTTTAATGCTCAATTATTTGTTTTTCCCAAACCAACAACTAATCAAACAGCAGGATTAAGAATTTGGTATATTCAAAGACAACCAGATTTTACAAATACAAGTGATAGCATACCACAGATTTTAGATAACTATTGGGATGTTTTTTGCTATGGAAATGCTTGGAGATATTTAGAGGAAGTGGGAGAACCACAAGCAGATAGATATATGCAATTATATCAAGCCTATTTACAAAAAATGATTGCAGATTTAAAGACAGAAGTTATTGAACCAATTAAAATTACAATACCACCATACTTTTGCAATGGATGGCTTTGATAAAAAATGAGCGACCCAGTAAGAAATTTTTGTAAGGGAACATTGAAAAATGGAATAGATGCATCAGCAACTTCTTTAGATTTAATAGCAGGGGATGGAGCAAAATTTCCTGATCCAGCAACAGAAGGAGCCTATAATTGCGTTATTTGGAATGCTTCTGACTATTTAGACCCATCAGATGACCCATACAGAGAAATTGTAAGAGTTACAGGAAAATCAGGAGATACCTTAACAATTATAAGGGGACAAGAAGGAACATCAGCACAACCTCATAATATAGCAGGAAAAATCTATAAAATTATGAGACCTATAACTGCAAAAGATTATGAGGATTTACAGAAAATTACAGTTGCTCAAAATGGAACTATAGTAGGAAGTGAGAAAATTTTAAACTTTCTAAATTTTACAGATATAACTGATGATAGCGCGAATAATAGGATAAATTTGAATTTGGGAAGTTTTATGCAATATAACTTTGGGGATGGAAGCGATGGAGATTTAATAATTTCAGCAGGAACAACAACAATTGATTTAGGGGGAAATAAGGTTTTTGTAAAAAAATATAGGAATTTAAAAATTACAGGAAATGCTAATTTAACCTTTATTAATCCCCATGATGATGGAACATTAATAGTTTTTTTAGTTGCTGGAGATTGTGAATTAACTTCTACTGCTCCTAATACGATTGATTTGAGAAATTTAGGAGGGAAATCAGACAGGGGATGGTTTATGATGGCAGGGGGTATGACGGGGGTATACAGGGGAAGGGCTAGTGCTGCTAATTTCAGCTTTGGCGAGGGTGATATCGGCGCACTAAACGGTTCGGGAGGTAGCTCTGCTGTTAATAATAGTCCCAACAAAGAAAGTTTTTATTTCGGTTGGGCTCATACT
>Ga0080004_1117788_pt1 | contig 23879 bp, 27 predicted proteins | sample WasSprMetagenome_FD_69207 | JGI IMG/M metagenome (GOLD analysis project Ga0080004, IMG submission 69207) | Sulfidic aquatic microbial communities from Washburn Spring, Yellowstone National Park, USA - WS (SPADES assembly) (version 2) | ecosystem: Environmental > Aquatic > Thermal springs > Hot...
AGTAGGCTATAAGCGATTTTATTTTTGAGTAAAAATTTAGCGGGTTACATCTGAACCGTGTGGGTTAGAAAGCGTTTAGGTTGTTGATTATTGCATAATCAACAGTGCGTTACATCTGAACCGTGTGGGTTAGAAAGTAGTCGATGTCATCGATTATCTTTTTTACTGTTTCTGTTACATCTGAACCGTGTGGGTTAGAAAGGAACGTTATTCACTATGCAGTAATGAATAACGTTAAGGGTTACATCTGAACCGTGTGGGTTAGAAAGATGCTTACAAGACAGCACCACCGATTACTTCACCTGGTTACATCTGAACCGTGTGGGTTAGAAAGTCTTAAAATTATCAATTTTTATTAATTCCTCAAAATGTTACATCTGAACCGTGTGGGTTAGAAAGCAGGAGTGGTTTATAGAAAAGTGGATAGAAGAGAATAGTTACATCTGAACCGTGTGGGTTAGAAAGTGAAGCATAATCTTGCAAAGATCATGCTTGATATTAGTTACATCTGAACCGTGTGGGTTAGAAAGAGAGATTATAAAACAATGCTTAACTATATACCGTAGTTACATCTGAACCGTGTGGGTTAGAAAGCCGTTTCAGCTACTTCATTAGATAATCTAAGCTCTTTTGGTTACATCTGAACCGTGTGGGTTAGAAAGTAGGGAGATCACCTTGTCTGTATTTCTCTACTTTTAAGTTACATCTGAACCGTGTGGGTTAGAAAGTGATGTTGTTGACTACGCAATAGTCAACAGTGCTAGTTACATCTGAACCGTGTGGGTTAGAAAGTATATTGTTTTCTCTAATGTAACTCCTCAAGTACAGAGTTACATCTGAACCGTGTGGGTTAGAAAGATGATATAAATGCTTTGCTTTGCTGAAATAGTATAGGTTACATCTGAACCGTGTGGGTTAGAAAGTGAATAGAGTTATATACTTTGTATGCTTTTATGCCAGTTACATCTGAACCGTGTGGGTTATATAAGATAAGGCTTGAGATGTAAGATGTTTCATAAAAGATGATCGTTAAAAAGCAGTTTTACGTGTATTTTTTCACGTTCAACGAATCTAATTTCTGATTTCTAACAGATAACAACTTAAATTATTTACGTACGCTAAAACTTGCACCATTTTTAATAAGCTCTCTTCCTAATCTTCTTGCCATTTCTTCATCTTTACCCGGCTCTCTTCCTGCCCTTGTTAAATAACCACCTACCATAAGACAGTTGGCAACCTCAAAAGCAACATCATGATAATCTTTTAAATTCAGCTCTCTACCACCGCACAACCTAATCTCAGATTTTGGATTAAACAACCTAAACAAAGCAATAATTTTTAAGCATTTTAAAGGTGTTAGATCATGCTTATCTCCAAGAGGTGTACCGGGAATCGGTATTAAAAAGTTTAATGGTATTGAATCTACTTTTAAATCTCTATAAGTCATTGCCAAATCTACAATGTCTTCGTCAGACTCTCCCATGCCAAAAATTCCACCGGTACATGTAGATAAACCAACCTTTTGAATCTTTTTAATCGTTTCATACCTTTCTTTCCACGTATGAGTAGAAACAATCTTCGGAAAATATCTTTCAGATGTTTCTAAATTATGATTTATCCTATCTACTCCGGCGTCTTTTAACTTGGCTAAATCTTCTTCATCAATCGTTCCAAGAGAACAGCAAACCTTTATTGGATAAGATTCTTTAATCTCCTTTACAGCATCTGCTATTTTATCCACTTCTTCCTTGGAAGCCCTCCTTCCACTTACAACTATACAATATCTGTTGGCATTTATAGCAACAGCTTTTTCTGCACCTGCAAGCATTTCATCTTTACTAACTAGTCCATAAGCATTGATAGGCGTTTTGTAATGTGAGGATTGGGCACAAAATGAGCAATCTTCTGTACAAGCTCCATTTTTAGCATTAATAAGGCTGCAAAACTCCATCTGATTTTTAAAAAAATACTCTCTAACTTTTGAAGCTTCTTCAACAAGCTCCATAACTAACTCGTCAGGAATAGATAGAATCTGAAGTCCCTCTTCTTTTGTAAGCTTTTCTCCGGATACAACTCTTTCTGCAAGATTATTCAAAATTTCCATTATTTCCTCTCGTTAACCTAATTTTACAGAAAAGTTTACATTAAAAAACATGACTTTTCAAGTTAATGCATAAATCATGTGAGACTGCTTGCAAAAATCCATATCATCGTTTCACAGCCGGAGGGAAGCCTCGTCCTAAAATAAAGCAATTTAATTTTGCTTGAATATAGTATAATCGCAATAGATGATCCAATCAGGAACTTAAAATCAACCTATACCTTGGGTTGAGAAATAAGTGATTTTTATAAAATTTAAAAAGAGATCCTTCGGACTACGTCCTCAAGGATGACGAGGAAATTCCGAACGATACCATTCTGCAGCCGGCTAAGAATCCCCTACTTTAAGAGAAGACCCTTTAGACTTACGTTTTCAAAATGACAAAAAAGTAAACTTACAGAAATCTTTGCAGCATTTTCAATCGAAATTTTCTCCAAACCGGCATAAAATTAAATTAGCCAATTAGCATCTGAATAAGCTTAGTTTGAAGCATTCCTAAAATTCCACTTAATATTACATAAAAGATAATAAGCACCACTATAAACTGAAAGCTTTTAGAATTTTCTGAAGGTACTTTGAGAATCTTTTCACTTCCTATAAAAATAAGGTAAAACATATAGAAGCTGCTTAAATACAATACGATGGCAGTTAATGGAGAATTCATCATATATGTAATTTCAGATAGATAAACGGGTATAACAGCATATACTACAAGGTTAAATACTTTTATTGGATTATCCTCGCCGCCAAAAGATTTGCCAAAAAAGTAAGTTAAACCTGTCAAAAATATAGGTTTAAAAATTTCAAATATCCATACAATCAATAAGAAAATTAAGATTTTATTAAAATCATTGTTTTGAAGCATGTTTAAAATCAAATTCATATAGTCATTAGTAGATTTATAAGCCTTTGGGTCGTTTTTAAGCATGTCTAAGAACTGGTTTATAGAAGAAACATAGTTTGACTTTAAAACTGTAAAACCAATCAGATATCCAAGTACCGGAAAGAAAGAGAAAGGAAGAACGTATTTTAAAAACATTTCAAAGTAGCCTTTAATTTCTAATTTTTCCATAGATTTTTTTGGATTTAGATAGATGTCTAACATTTAACTACCCCAAACAATGCTTTATTAGTTTTTAAATTATACCATTTTAATGGTAATTAGAATTATTTTGTGATAAAATTAAGAAAACCATAAACTTAGTTAAGGAGTATGAATGAAGGAGTTTATTCTTGATGCCAGAGATGTTCCTAAGGCTGTAATAACAACCGCGATAGAATCTGGAGTTGATTTTATATTAATAAAAGAAGAACAAGCAAATGATATAAAAAAGCTGGGAAGAGTTAAATTGATAATCCAAGACAAAGAAGGAAATCTTTCTGACGACTTTGTGATAGTAAAAATAGAGAATAAAGCCGATGAAGAAAAGGCGGCAAATCTTGCAAAAAGTGGTAAAAAAGTAATCGTAGAAACAACAGATTGGACTATCATTCCACTTGAAAACTTAATTGCCCAATCCCCAAACATATACTCAATTGTTAAAAATTCAGAAGAAGCAAAGACCTCCGTTGGCATTCTTGAAAAGGGAGTTAAAGGCGTTGTTTTAAGAACAACAGATATAAACGAGGTAAAAAAAGTAGCTAAGGTTATTAAAGAAGATACTGAAAAATTAAACTTTATTAAAGCAAAAGTGACCGCAATAAAGCCTATTGGAATGGGTGATAGGGTTGCGGTAGATACAATCTCTCTTTTAAAACGTGGTGAAGGAATGCTTGTCGGAAACTCTTCAGCCGGAATGATTTTAGTTCATGGAGAAACGGAAGAATCTGAATACGTAGCTTCAAGACCGTTTAGAGTTAATGCCGGTGCGGTTCATATGTATACAAGAGTACCAAATGGAAAAACTACCTATTTAAGCGAGCTTTCAGCAGGAAAAGAAGTAATGATTTATGACTTTAACGGAAACGGAAGGGTTGTCTATGTAGGAAGGGCTAAGGTAGAAAGAAGACCCATGCTTTTAATAGAAGCTGAATATGAAGGAAAAAAGCTATCAGCAGTACTGCAAAATGCAGAAACAATAAGAGTTGTAAAACCCGACGGAACGCCAATATCTGTGGTAGATTTAAAAGTCGGGGATGAAATTGTCGGCTATGTCGAAGAGGCTGGAAGACATTTTGGAATGAAAGTAGAAGAAACTATTTTGGAGAAGTAAAAATGAAAACTTCACAAAAAGTAGGAATATTTGTTTTATTGGTATCAATTCTAACAGGATATTTGATTATAAAATTTAGCGGCAAAGAGTTAGGTCAATCTTTTAAGACTTACTATGTCTACTTTGACGATGCTCAAGGTTTATCTAAGGGTGCGGATGTTCAGGTTTTAGGTGTAAAAGCAGGTAGAGTTGAAAATATAACCTTTGAAAATGGAAAAGTTAAAGCACTTTTAAAGATAAGAGAAGATATACCTTTATACAAAAATGCAACTGTTTCAATCAGAACCTATGGTTTAATGGGGGATAAGTATATTTACATAAACCCGGGTAGCCCTAACACCGGTAATTTAGCAGAAAATCAGGTTATTCAAAATCAAGCAAAAATTGCTTCAACGGAAGAGATGATAAATCAAATCAACGTTGCAGCGCAAAAATTCGCTCAGCTAATGGATAACTTAAACAAAGCCACCGGTGATGACAGATTAAAAAAACTCATAGAGGACTTTGATAAATTTGCTTCAAACACAAATGATGTGGTAGTTGAAAACAAAGAAGATATAAGGCAGTCAATAGCCAATATCAGACAGATTACAGCAGATATTAGACAACAGCTTCCAAGCATTATTCAAAACTTAGACAAAACTCTTGAAAACACAAAAAATATAACAGCAGAAAACAGAGAAGATATAAGAAAGTTGATCGCTAACTTAAAAGACCTATCTGTTGCATTAAAAGAAAAAGCTCCAAAGACTCTTGATTCTGTAGATAGAGCAGCTACACAAATAGAGCAAGCCGTTAGTGAAAATAGACAAGATTTAAAACTCTCAATTGAAAATATCAGAAAAGCATCCCAGAACTTAAACGAACTTTTAGCAAAAGTTAACGAAGGAAAGGGAACTCTTGGAAAATTAGTAAATCAAGATGATTTATACAATAATGTAAATGAGGGTGTAAAATCTTTTGCAGAGCCGTTTAAAGTTGTAAAAGAGTCAAATCTTGAAGTTATCATGCAAGGCGAGAAACACACAGGAAACAGTGATTCAAAAGCTGGTGCAGCATTTAGATTTATACCATCAGATGACAGGTACTACTATGTTGGAATACTTTCTAACTCCCAAGGTTATGTAGATAAAAAAGAAGAGATTACTTCAAACGGAACAACTACAACATACGTGACAAAAAAATATGGAATACTTTTTGACCTTCAATATGCAAGAAAAATATTAACCCTTGGCTCTACACAGCTTTGGGCTCGTTTTGGTATTAAAGACTCTTCAGCAGACCTTGGTGCAGATATAGTGTTAAACGATAATTTGAAATTAGTGTCAGACCTTTATAAATTTAACAGGAAAGATCTGATAAATCAGCCAAACAATCCTGAGTTAGACATAGGATTTGAGTACAGATTTAGTGGTTATCCAATATTTGTAAAATTTGGTGGCTCTGATTTATTAAACAGTTCCGTTAGAGGCTTTTATATAGGTGGTGGATTTGTATTTACAGACAACTATTTAAAATATCTGCTTGGCAGTTTGCCAAAAGTTAGATAAAATCCGGGGGTAAATGATGAAGAGAGAAAGGGAAAGGATAAATATAGATAAAATAGAGGCTTTAAAAGAGTTAGAACTATTTAAAGAGCTTAAAGAAGAAGAGTTGAAAAATATAGAAAAGTTCTTCGTTGTAAAGAAATTTAAGAAAGGTGAATACATATTCTATGAAGGAGATAAAGAGCCGGGTATATACTTTGTAATAGATGGAATAGTAAAGCTAATCAAAGAAACGAACGAAGGCAAGACTGTAATACTAAGACTTGCAACAAAAGGCGAAAGCTTTGGCTGGCTTGTTATGAAAGATAACAGACCACCTGTTAATACTTATACAGCTCAAGCTTTAATTGATACAACTGTTTTATACATATCAAATCAGGATTTCTTAAAACTTCTTTTAATGTATCCTGCTTTAGCAGTAAAAATAACCTGCGAGCTTACTAAAAATATTCTTGAAGCATATGACAGGCTTAAAAGCTTAGCTGTTGAAAAGGTAGAAGGAAGAATAGCAACGCTTATTCTCGAACTTGTTGATAAGATTGGAAAGAAAGAAGGGGATAACGTGGTAATAAATGCTCCAATAACAAGACAAGATATAGCAGAAATGGCTGGAACAACGGTGGAAACAGCAATTAGAGTAATAAGCAGATGGAAAAAAGAAGGAATATTAGACACAGAAAGGGGCAAAATAGAGATTTTTGATATAGATTATCTTCAAGATTTGATTAGTTAGTTTTGCATGATTCTATTACCAAATTAGGCAGATTTCCAAAATTTTGTAGAAATTCTTTCAGTATTGTGCCTTGGAATTACAAAGGAGGAACAATACGGATCTATGTCATCTATGAGACCAACGATAAAAAGTTGTAATATTTATTTAGATAAATCGGGTGAGAAATTCATTAAAAGCATGAGATTCTTCGCCGGCTGCAGAATGAGAGTATTAGACGGTTTTGTCATCCTAAAAAAATCAGGAGATTCTTCTCCAGCTACATAATGACGATATTGATTTTTACAAACAGCCTCCCTTTTTACTCAATTTTTTAAAAAAATGGATAACCTGTCCTAATAGTATTAAATTCCTTTTAAAGAATTAATTTTTAACTTCTCCACCTCTTCTTTCAGTTTAGCCTCAAAAGATTCTTTAAACTTCTGAGAGTAGAAAGCTATATAAACATTAGAAACACCGTTACTATCCTCAATCTTGACCCAAATTCTTCTATGAACTATATAGAATGCAAGCATTGTTCCAAGAACTACTATAATAGTTCCAAGCCAAATAAGATTTGTTCCTGGGAAATAGCTAATCTGTAATCCTGAGAAATATCTTGGCTGCATATTTTCAATGATAAGTAAGTAAGGAAATCCGTAAGGTTTTACAAATTTTTCGTAGGCAAAAATAGAAACGGTAACATCTGCACCAATTGGCATGCTAAACTCTTTGTCTTTGTACTTTACTTTTGTTACGATTAATGGGTCAAACACATCTTGCTGAGCCAGCATTGGGTCTTTGTAGTTTAAAGTCGTATTAACAACTTGAATTATAGCATCGTCAAATTTATAAATATTGTTATTGTAGTTGTAGTTTATTCTGTTTGCTTTATTAAAAAATTCAGAAACCCTTCTATCTAAATCTCTCAGCTGTTTTTCAATATCTCTTTTTTTGTTTTCATCTGATTCTGATGCAAGCTTTTGGTTTAAAATTTGAGATTCTTCTATATACTTTATAAGTTCATCGTATTTAACCGCTACAATAGAAGCTTCTTTAATCTCTCCTGTTTTTCCGTAAGATGTTTGAAAAATTCTATATCCTTTATATTCCGCCGGCTCGTTAACTTTTACAACTTTTTTCATAACAAGTTTTCCGTCTTCCAAAATCTCCACTTCGCTATTGTAGGATTTTACAGCACCTGCAAACTCTTTACTATCATAAAAATCAAGCCAAAATCTATCCACCTTTATTTCAAAGGGTAATTTATAAATTTCATCGCCGGGTTTTAGAGAACCTTCTCTATACTTTCTTATATAATCAGCTTTTTCACCTTCTGGAATTTCTATCTGACCCCTAACACCAAAATAGGATCCTAAGAAAGCACCTATGAGAAAAATAATGATACCTGCGTGAGTAACAAGCATCGCAAGTCTTGAGACCTTGCCTTTTTCTGCAAAGAGATATACTGCATTATCTTCTTTAATTACTTCAACCTTTCTAAAACCTAAGTTATGAATAAATGAAACAATCTTTTGAAGAGTTTCATCGATTGATTCTTTGAAAGAAAGCTTTATCGTAGAAGGCTTTTTTAAAACACCTTCCGGCATCTTCTTTTCTACTTTACCGTAGGCAGTTCTGTAGATTGATGGAAATCTTTCGATTGTGGCAAAGATAACAGCTATGGCTACCAAAACTATCAATAACTGATAATACCATGCGTGGAATACATTGTTTAACCAAGTAATCCATATAATTTTTGCCGGAATTTCTCCATACTCTTTATAGTATGTAATATAGGTTTCGCCTTGTTTTATGTATGTTGACCCTAAAACAGACAAAATTGCTAAAAGAATTAAATAAATGATTCCAAGTTTTACATTTCCAAGAAATGATATGATTTTTTTAATCAATGTTTTCCTCCGGCTTTACGTCCATCATTTCTTTGTACTTATCAACCACTGCTCTTCTGATTTGTTCTAATTGCTGATTTTCAAGAATTTCAACAATATCAACGAATTTGTTGCCAGACCTTTTCTTTGGAAAGCTCAGAAAAAGTCCACCGTGTTTTGATTCTATGAGTTTTATATCTCTTATTAAGATCAAGTCATCTAAAACTACTTCTGCAACGGCTCTAACCCTTCCGCCTATTCTTCCGGTGTTAAAAGGAAATAAATTTACTTGAGTGATCTTCATGTTTATTACATAGATAGAATGTTATTTATATGATACTCTTCAAGGTTTGGAATTCTAACTTTATTAAAGCTGATTTCCAGTGGCTTTGTAAGAAGTTTACCATTTTCATAGGCAACCATAAAATTCTTCTCGCCTTGAACAAATTTTTCAACAGCAAAAACTCCAAACTTTGAAGCCATTACTCTATCGTATGCTGAAGGACTACCACCTCTTTGTATGTATCCAAGAACCTGATATCTAATTTCTCCAACATCTTTGTCTTTTAATCTTTCGTTTAGTAATTCAGAAAGCTCTTTTGCTGATGCAACACCTTCAGCAAGAACAATTATCGCAAAGTTTTTTCCCTTTTCTTTTGCTTTTAGGATAGTTTCTTCAATTACATGAAGTGGTAAAGGATATTCTGGAATTAATGTTAATTCTGCTCCTACAGCAATACCTACCTCTAACGCAATAAATCCGCTATCTCTTCCCATTACTTCTACAATAAAGATTCTTTCATGAGACATGGTTGTGTCTTTTATTTTATCTATTGCTTCCATGGCATTATTTACAGCTGTATCAAAACCTATTGCATAATCTGTTCCATAAATATCATTGTCAATAGTTTTTGGGATTCCTATGATGTTTAGCCCAAAATCTTTTTGTAGTAAATAGGCACCTTGAAAGCTTCCATTACCGCCAATCACAAACAATGCATCTATATTATGTTTTTGTATATTCTCATAAGCTATTTTTCTAAAGCTATAATCTTTAAATCTTGGCTCTCTTGCAGTTAAGAGAATAGTTCCACCTTTTTGTAAAATACCTGCAACAGATTTGTAATCTAAGATTGTATAATCGTTTTCTATAAGACCTTTAAAGCCTCTTTTAAAGGCTACAACTTCAATATTATAGTAATTAGCAGTTCTAACAACTGCCCTGATGCAGGCGTTAAGACCAGGGCAGTCTCCACCGCTTGTAAGTAATCCGATTTTTTTCATTATTTATTTAACATATAGCAAAAATCAGAAGCTTGAGCCATCTCTGGGATAATATCGCCTGTTTGTTTGTTAACATAAACTTTTCTGACAGTTGATAGATTTTCATAACCTTTTAGATTGATTTCACCTATAAAATATTTATCATTTTCGCACACTTTGATTGTATAGTCTTTACCAAGTCCTACATAGTTTGCTATCTCTTTCTCAGCTTCCTGTTTTGTGATTGCAAATGAAGTGCTTACAACAGATGTAATAGCTAATGCAAATAATACTTTTTTCATGCTACAACCTCCAAAAAAATTTAGGATAATTTTATCACTTTTTGAGATTATTTTGTATATGTTTTATTGTTTTTTAAGTAAGACCGGCTTGGGAAAATTCCGATTTGTTTAAACTGAGTATAATTACAGCAAGATAAAAACTTAGGATAGGAAACTAATGATTTTAAACAGAATTTAAAAAAGAGATCCTTAGGGCTTACGTCCTTAAGGATAACAGTGAAAAGCTAATTAATAAGCATAAAGTGAAGAATAATCTTGTCACGTCATTCTGCAGCCCGTGAAGAATCTTAACCTTAAAGATGTCATTCTGAAGCCGGCGAAGAATCTCATATTTTTCTTTTTGAATCAAAAAGTCAAAAGAAAAAGTAAGCTTACGATAATTTTTACAGCACTCTTCTCTTTCACTTGATTTAAAAGCTTTTTCTTTTAACTTATACAGTGTGATAAAATTAATTATTTGATATTTTATTTGAGGTTAAAAAATGTATCACCTTACACCAGAGCAAATAGAGGAGCTCAGAAACATCTTACTTGAATGGAAAAATCAGCTGATAGAAGATACAAAAAGAAACACAGGAGAAGCTCTCTCATTTGAAGGTGCCGATGAGATGGAAAGAGCAGAGGCTGAGACCTCAAGAATCTTAACACTTCGCAATCTTGACAGAGAAAGAAAGCTTTTAAAAAGAATAGAACAAACCTTACAAAAAATAGAGTACGGCGTTTATGGAATATGTGAATCATGCGGTGCCGAGATTCCATACGAAAGATTAAAAGTAAGACCTATTGCTTCTTTATGTATAAAATGTAAAGAAAAGCAAGAAGAGGAAGAAGAAAAATGAGAATAAAGCTTACAGATAGAGACGCTTTAGTTGTAGTTGATATGCAAAATGATTTTATGCCGTATGGAGTTTTGCCTGTAAAAGATGCCGACAAAATCGTTCCAACGATAAACAAATACATAGAAAAATTTGAAAATAAAGGACTTCCTGTTTTCTTTACAAGAGATTGGCATCCGGAAAATCATATATCTTTTAAAGGATTTGGCGGAATATGGCCTCCTCATTGCGTTCAAAATACAGAAGGTGCAAAGTTTCATCCAGACTTAAAAATTCCATGGGACAACAAATTCATCATTTCAAAAGGTTTTTTACAAGATTTTGATGCTTACTCAGGCTTTCAAAATACAGTTTTAGATAGCTTATTAAAAGAAAGAGGAATAAAAAGAATATTTGTTTGTGGTGTGGCAACAGATTTTTGTGTAAAAAACACAGCTGTTGGCGGTGTAAATCTTGGATATCAAGTATTTTTACTAACTGATGCGATTAAGCCGGTTTTTGATGATAAAGAGAAAGAAGTGATAGACAGTCTTTTAGAAAAAACAGTTATAGCAATAGAGCTTCAAGATTTAGAATGATGAATATAAACTACATCACACAAGAAAATCAGCTTGAAAGTCTAAAATTATTACAAGATAAGCATTATCTGTATTTGGATACAGAAGTAATGATAAAAGATTTTGAAAACATAGATTTTTTCAATGATAAAATCAGGCTTATTCAAATTGGTGATGAAGAGAATACTTTTGTCATTGACTTACTAAAGATAAATCCGGAAGTGGTTAAAAATCATATTCAAAACCTTGTAGAAAATAAAGGAATTATTGGACATAATTTAAAGTTTGACTTAAAATTTTTAAAAACAAATCTAAACATACTCCCAAAAATCGTTTTTGATACTATGATAGCATCTCAGATATTGGCAAAAGGAGACAGCAATCAAAGGCATTCTCTATCAGCATCTGCAAAAAGACTTGTCAGCTTAGATGTAGATAAAACATACCAAAATTCACCTTGGTGGGCGACAGACCTTTCATCTGAGCAGATAGAATATGCAGCAAAAGATATAGATGCATTAAGACATCTTTTTAAAGAAGAGAAAAATCAATTAAATCAAGACAATTTGCATAAAAAGGCATCAGGAGAAACTTTTAAAGTTTTTGGCGTGATTAATCCGGTAGCAGCACTTGAAATGGCTTTCCTTCCAGCACTTGTAGAGATTGAACTCTCAGGCATTCCGATAGATGAAGAAGAGGCAAAAAAACTGCTAAAACAAAAAGAATCAGAATTTCAAGCTGACTACATGAAATTTAAAATAAAAACAGGAGCAGACCCATTTTCTCCACAGCAGGTGGTAAACTATCTGACAAACAAACTCAAAATCAAATTACCAAAAACAGAAAAAGGTTCGTTTTCATCCCAAGATGTATTCTTAAAAGACTATGAAGACATGGAAGAAGTCAGACTGCTATTAAAACTAAGAGCAGACAAAAAAATAATCGATAAAATCAAAGAGATATTGCAGTTTACAAGAAACGAAAGGGTTTACGGAGAGTTTAAGCAGATTGGAGCAGCAACAGGAAGAATGTCATCCCTTCGTCCAAACCTTCAAAACATACCAAAAAATCTTAAATATCTGTTTAAACCTAAGGAAGGATATAAGTTTATTGTGGCTGACTACTCTCAGATTGAGCTAAGAATTGCTGCCCAGTATACAAAAGATGAAAACATGATTACCGCTTTTAATGAAGGTAAAGACCTACACAGGCTAACAGCTTCAATCATTACCGGAAAAAGTTATGATGAAATCACAAAGGAAGAGAGACAACTTGCAAAGGCTATAAACTTTGGTTTAATCTATGGAATGTCTCCAAAGTCCCTTGTAGAGTATGCAAAGGCTAATTATGGCATCAGTATATCTCTTCAGGAAGCTAAAAAATTTCATGAAAATTATTTTAAATTTTACAAATCTTTTAAAGATTGGCATGACAAAGTTAAAGAACATCTTGATAAACGCAGGTCTATTGAGCTTGAAACGTTGCTTGGTAGAAAGTTAATAGCATACAAATTTACAGACGCAGTTAACTATCCAATCCAAGGCTCAGGTAGTGATTTATTAAAAATGGCTGTTGTGTTTTTCTTCAAAGAAAGAAACGATTTAGATGCGAAGGTTGTTAACCTTGTACATGATGAAATTTTGGTAGAAGTTGCTGCAAAAGACATAGAAAAGGCAAAAGAGGTTTTATCTTCATCTATGGAAAAAGCAGGAAAATTAATTTTAAAAGATGTTCCTGTTGCTTTTGAAATGGTTGTTTCTGACAGTTGGAATAAGGAGTAATGGAAACTGTCTATAAAGATGAAGCTATTGTCTTAAATAGAAAATTCGTAGGCGAAAAAGATTTAACCATTACAGTATACACAAAAAAATCCGGAAAAGAAAGCATATACATTCAAAACGGTCAGTATCTAAAAAATATGCCTTATTCAATACTCTCTCCATTTTGTTGGTTTAAAGCAGTGTTGGTCAAAATAAAAGACAAGCTCATCATATCTGAGATAGACTCTTACAAGCAAATCGGCTACTACATAAGCCAAGATATAGAAAAATTTGAAGCAGGGTTTAACATAATTAACTTTACATACAAGCTTGCACCACATCAAGATGAGAGAATCTTTATTCTTTTAAAAAAGAGTTTGTATTTTTTAACCATTTCTAAACTTCCAAAACTTCTTGAGATTTTGTTTCTCTTAAAGATAACTTACCTAAACGGCGAGCTTGATTTAAAGAGATTAGATTTAAACAGTAAAGAGTTTGATTTTTTAAAAGGTTTGATGGAAAAAAGCATAAAGGAAGCATCGCAGATAGAGATAGAGAATGTAGAGTTTTTAGAGAGTTTACGAAGCAAGCTGATAAGGGAGTTGGTGGGAGAGTAGGTGGGTTGTGATAAAATAATTGTAAAAATTTTTACGAGGGTACTTTATTGTGATTAATAAAGCATTTTCATTCTCCGGCGTCTTATTTATTTTACTCTTGTTCTTCTCATTGAATGCCGTTGCTCAACAACGAAAAGCATCTAATGCTAAAATTCTTGGGCATAACTGTTATAAGGCGAGTATTATTGAAAATCACAATGGTAAAATTATTGAAGTAGACGACGGGCACATTATAAAGTTGATAGCTTTTATACTGTTGATACAGAATTTTGGAATAGATATGATCGTTTACTTGTATGTTATACAATAGGATCTGTTAATGGGTATGTTGTAAAAGTTTATACACTTACAAATCTTGATAGCTATGATGATGAAGTTGATGTTGAGAGAATAAAGTAATAAGTTGCCAAATAGAAAATTTATTCTTAAATTTAGTAAATATAAACATTAGTGAATATAAAGAATAGAGACAAATATATAAAGGAGAGAAGTTGTGAAAAAACATTCTAATGTTTTAAAATTGTTTTCATTGTCTTTAGTATTGCCGTTTTTGTTAAATAGTTGTGCTATGAAAAAAACAGATTGGGTTAACCCTTCTTTAAAAGATTTACCAGCTTATCAAGCAGAACAAATTAAACAGACGTATGCAACACAATGTAAACGTGAGGCTGAAATAAAAGCAAAACAAATATATGAGATGTGATACTGTAGCAAGGGAATAATTTATCAGGGTCAAGTCATTCCAGCAACAATTTGTGAACATCCAAATAAGGATTTAACTAATATTTAATACGCTACAGATTATCGAATTTTCTTTAAAGAATGTATGGTTATAAATGGTTTTTTTGAAGTAGAAGTTGAAAATAAATAAAATTTTAGCTTAAGGAGGAAAATATGAAAAGTTTATTATTTGGAGGCTTTATAGCGATAAGTTTCTTAAGATTATCTTATGCAGAACCATTGTGTAAAGATGATTTAGATTGTTTCATAAAATACGCTACAAGCAAAGATATCGACTATTTAGAGTACGGATGCGAAAATTATAAATACCGATCATATGGACACTCATGCATGGCACTTTATAACACTCTTTTAAACGAAATAAAAAAAGATATAGTTTATTTTTGTGAAAAAGGAAGTTCACTAGCATGTTACACCAAAATTGCATACAATCTCGATGGAAAGTTTAGAGATAAACAATCTATTGCAAAAGAATTAACCACGATTTTAAAACAATCCGAACGAAGATGTGAAAATGAAGAAGACGGTATAGAATGTGCAGCAGCGTATCAAATGCATAAACACTTAGGAAATTCTCGAAAGGCTAATTATTATTATGATAAAGCGATCATATTTTTTATGAAAAAAATAACTACTGATTGAGGAATAACATGAAAAGCTTTTACTCTCATGCTTAGGTATTTGTTTATTTAGTTCAGTTAGTTTTGCAGGGGACAAAAGACCAAGTACAGACTATTGGGGAAATCACTATAAAAACTATGATAATTTATGGGAAGACAAAGATGGAGATGGTGTGATTGGATACTATGATTACAATAATAGAAATCCAAGAGTAAAAACACCTGCCGATAAGTATAACAATTCACATGATATTTTTAAGTATAATAATAGGTCAAAAGGATTAGGAGGCTGGTAATGAAAAAATTAGTATTAATATAGGTCGAGCGAGAAATTTAATAAAAACATTGAGATTCTTCTCCGGCTGCAGAATGACAACGTTGATTTTTAAAGCAGCCTAACACTATCGTAATTAAAACAGTTTATAATTTTATATGCCAAAACTTCTTACGCTACTTATAATCATCGCAGCTTGGATAATAAGCTTTTTATATCCATTTTTTAGAAATTTTCTTGATGAGCAAGAGTTAGACCTAACCTTTATTGGCTTGCTTGGACTGTTGGTATTCATTCCATTTTTAATAAAAAATCAAAGCCTGCCCAAAAATTGCCCGATAAAGATTTACACTATTGGAATTCTTGTCTTTACACCTTTTGTAGTCATGAAATTTGATATAATTAATTTAGCCGTTATTTTTATCTATTTAAACTTTATCAGCTACATAATCTGTATAAAAGGAAGGAGAAGGAGTGAAGCAGGAGATTAGAGATAAAATTTTAAACATTCTTAAACAAAACAATCTTTTATTTGAAGGCGTTGAAGATAAAATAAAAATAGAGTCTCCAAAAGAAGAAAAATTCGGTGACTTATCAACAAATGCAGCATTCATACTTAGCAAAAACCTAAACAAAAAACCTTTTGAAGTTGCAAACCAGTTAAAAGAACTCTTTGAAAAAGACCCTTACTTTGAAAAGGTGGAAGTAGCAGGGGGCGGGTTTATAAATCTTTTTATTTCTGATGCTTTTTACCATCAAATCTTAAACAAAGCAATTGAAGAAAAGGATGAGTTTGGAAAGGCAAAAGAAAAAAACAAAGGAAAGATAAACATTGAATATGTTAGTGCAAATCCGACCGGACCACTTCATTTAGGACATGGTAGGGGTGCAGTAGTAGGTAACATACTTTCAAATCTTTACGATTACATCGGATATAAAGTTGAAAGGGAGTTTTACATAAACGATGCAGGAAATCAGATCAAAAAGCTTGGAATGTCTGTCTATGCAAGATTTAGACAAATAGAAGAGCCAAGTTATCCATTTCCGGAAGATGGCTATCATGGTGAGTATATAAAAGATATAGCAAAAGAGCTTTATCATTATGAAAGAGAAAAAATACTATCTTTCTTGGATGAAGAAGAGGCGGTAGAATTCTGTGCTGAGTATGCCAAGAACTTTTTACTTGATGAAATAAAAAAAGATTTAAAGCTTATCGGCGTTGAGTTTGATATTTGGTATAGTGAAAGACATCTATACCAGCACGGAAAGGTAGAGCAGGCTTTAAAATTTTTAGAAAGTAAAGGTTTAATCTATGAAAAAGATGGAGCTTTATGGCTAAAAACATCTCTATACGGAGATGAAAAAGACAGAGTAATAAGAAAATCCGACGGAAGCTATACATACTTTGCCGCAGATATAGCATATCACTATGATAAGTATTTGAGAAACTACGATTTTATAATAAACGTGTGGGGAGCAGACCATCACGGATACTTCCCAAGATTAAAAGCTGCAATCATGGCTTTTGGTGTAAGAGAAGATTGGATAAATGTACTGTTTATTCAGCTTGTTAAGCTTTTTAAAAACGGCGAAGAAGTGAAAATGTCAAAAAGGTCCGGAGACTTTATAACACTTAGAGAGCTTGTAGAAGAAGTAGGAAAGGACGCGGTTATCTATTTTTTTGCATCAAAAGACCCAAACACACACTTAAACTTTGACATAGACATTGCACTTAAAAAAAGCAATGAAAACCCGGTTTTTTATGTCCAGTACGCCCATGCAAGAATAAGCAGCGTTTTTAGAGAAGCTCAGCAACGATTTAACTTTAACCCTGAAGAAGATTTTGAGGCTGATTTGTCTTTATTAAAAGAAGATTTAGAGAGAAGTTTGATGAAGTATATTTCAACCATTCCGGACGAAATTTATGATGCAACCATAAAAAACCAGCCACACAAAATAACCAACATCACTTATGAGCTTGCGTCGAGATTACACAAATATTATTATTATCACAAGTTTTTGATAGAAAATGACGAAAAGTTAATGAAAGCAAGACTATATTTATTAAAAGCTGTTAGAAATGTTCTAAGAACTTTATTTAAAATAATGGGTATAACACCTGTTGAGAGGATGTGATGGAAGACAGAGACTTAAAAGCAGCTGTTCAACAGATAAAGAAAAAAAGAAAAAAAGAAATGATGGAAAGATTGATCATATTCCTCTCAGGATTGTTGATAACTCTTGTTTTTATAGCTCTTGGATTAAATTATTACTCTAAGTCAGAAAAAACAATTTCTGAACCGGATATAAAAGTAGCAACAAACTTAGAAAAACCGGCAACGCCACCACAACAAATTCAAGCACAACCACAACCTACCCAGCCACCACAACAACCAAACGCTGAATCTCAACCGCAACAACCTAAGCAAGAAAAGCAGCCGGTAGGACAGTCAAACGTAAAACCTGAAGAAGCTAAAAAACCAGCTCAAGAGAAAGAACCATCTAAAGAACAGTTAGCCAAAGAACAGCCAAAAGAAGAAAAATCTAAACCTTCTGAAAAACAACCTGAAAAAACAAAATCAGAAGAAAAACAACAAACAGCACAAAAACAAACCGAAAAACCTAAACAGCAAGAAAAAGCTGCTTCTAAAGAACGACCAAAAGAAGAAAAACCTAAGCAACCTGCAACAGCTGCAAAATTAGAAAAAAATAAAGAAGAGTCTAAAGAAAATAAGAAAGTTGATAGCAAGGAAATAACTTCCTTAATATCCTCCGGTGGATTTTCTATTCAAGTAGGAGCATTTTCAACAAGAGAAAGAGCCGAAATAGAAAAATCAAAATATCCTAATGCTTACATCATAGAAGAAAAAGGACTCCATAAAGTGTTGGTTGGAAAGTTTAAGACTGAAAAAGAAGCAAGAGACTATCAAAGAGAACATGATATAAAAGGCTTTATTAAGAGAGTTGGAAGTTAAGGTTGGACCAGCTTTTAGAAAAAAGAAAGCTTTACTTTGCATTTTTATTTAGCAGTTTTATCTTTTTTGCTTTGTTAATACTTCTAAAGATACCTTTAAATCCATTTGATATTGGCTATCCGGTTTATATTTTATCCATTTTTTCTGTTTTACCGGCTTATCTGTTTTTTAGCAGAAAAAAGATATCCTTCAAAAATCAGCTGATTCTTGGATATGTCCCTTTAATCGCAGGATTTTTTATCTCCATAATTTTTAACAACAGCATATATTTTTTAATATCTTTTCCTATTTTTTTGCTGAACTACATTATAATAGTGCCAAGGAGATGATATGGACTATTTAGATATTATCCAAAAAGAAAGAGAGAAAGGAAAGAAAATCGTATTTACAAACGGATGTTTTGACATTATCCATGCCGGACATGTAGATTATTTAGAGAAAGCAAAATCTCTTGGAGATTTTCTTGTCGTTGGATTAAACAGCGATGATTCTGTAAAAAGATTAAAAGGACCGACCAGACCGGTAAATCCGGTAGAGCAAAGAAAAAAAGTCTTACAAGCTTTAAAACCGGTAGACTTGGTAATTGTTTTTGAAGAAGATACACCGGAAAGGCTAATAAAAGAAATTAAGCCGGATGTACTTGTGAAAGGTGGAGATTGGAAGATAGAAAATATTGTTGGTGCAGATTTTGTCATGTCTTATGGTGGCAAGGTTTGTACAATAGACTTTGTTTATGACACCTCTACAACAAAGATCATAGAAAAAGTAAAAAATGAATCTGCCTAACCTTCTTACACTCGTAAGAATAATCCTTGTTCCTGTTTTTATAGCATTCCTTTGGTATAACATGCCTTTTTTTGCTTTGATAACGTTTACTATTGCCGGTTTAACTGATGCGATAGATGGCTATCTTGCAAGAAAGTATAATCAAGAAACACAGCTTGGCAAAATTCTTGACCCAATAGCAGACAAAACTCTACTCGTTTCAGCTTTTGTATTCATTTTTAACTCGGATTTATCTATAAAGTTTCCTTTTTGGTTTATCTTGTTTGCAATATCAAGAGATATTTATATCCTTGCAGGAAGCTTTTTGATTTATCTAATCAAAGGAAGCTTAAGAGTCAGACCCTCTTTTTTTGGAAAAATGACAACTTTCTTACAGATATTCACAGTAATTTATACTCTAATTTCAAACGTTTTTACAAATCTTTACAACCATTTACTTCATGAATCAGCTTTAATCATAACTTTTGTTGTTATGGTTTTATCTCTGCTGACTTATACTTACGACGGCATCAAACAGCTTAACGACTTAGAAAATCTTTAAAAATTTCATAACTATCAAACAAGTTTTTTATAGGAATGTATTCATTCTTTTGATGTGCTTGAGCCGGGTCTCCGGGTCCAAAGTTTACAGCATCAATTCCGTATAAAGATAATCTTGCAACATCTGTCCAAGCCTGCTTTGCTTCTATTGGCAGATTGTACTTAGATATAAAATCTTTTAAAATTGGATTATCAAGACAAACATTGCCGGATGGTGCAACGTCTGTAAACTCGACCTTTGCTTCGTTGTTTACAAGCTTTAAAAGCTCTTCTTTCGCCTGCTCTATTGACTTACCCGGTGCAAATCTGTAATTTACGTTTATCTCAAATTTATCCGGAATTATATTCCTTCCGCCGGAAAAGCTAACCATTGTAGCGTTCATAACTTCGTAGTATTTAATTCCGTGAAAATCATATTCTTTTATTCCAAACTCAGAAAGTCTTTTTAGAAAGTTTACAGATTTATGGATTGCATTCTCTCCCTGCCATGGTCTTGCTGAATGGGCTCTTTTTCCTTCAAAAATTACCGATGCATGCATCGTTCCAAGACATCCAACCTGAACGACGTTATTAGTTGGCTCTAAGGCAAAAGCTAAATCTGATTTTTGAATGATGTCATATTGTGATAATAACGGCTCTAATCCATTATCTACATAAGGACCTTCTTCTTTTTCATAGAATACATAGATGGCGTTGTATGATTTTTCTTTATCAGAAAAGTGGTCTATCAAAGCCATCATAACAGCAAGACCACCTTTCATATCACTTGCACCAAGTCCGTATATCCTATCTTCTATTATTTGACCGGTAAAATCATTTGTTCCGGGTACTGTATCAAGATGGCCGATAAATCCAATTGTCTTTTTTGTTGGTTCTAAATTATCGTAAGCTATTATGGAATTGTTGTGTCTGATGATGTTTAAATTGTAATTTTTCAAAAAATCTTCTACAAAGTCTGCTATTTCTTTTTCATTGCCTATAACAGACGGAATGTTAACAAGCTTTACTGTATAGTCAATAAGTTTTTGTTTTTCTGAGTCTGTAATCAATTTTAATCACCTGAAATTGAGTATTTAAGAGTATTTATTATAGCATTTTTGATTGACGTGAAAAGATGCAACGTTATTTAAACCATCATTATTTATGAAATATCTTTATGCCAATATCAAAACTTTTTCAAAAAAACCTCATTCCTCATAGGTAGGCTACAAACCAACGTTCTGAATTATTACAAATTCAGGGCACCAAATTGTTTCAATTCCTCATAGGTAGGCTACAAACACAGAGACCGAGTGTATAACAGTAAAACTCGAAAAGCTTCAATTCCTCATAGGTAGGCTACAAACAGTACTATCAAATGCATTTAGCTTAAACATGTTAGACATTCAATTCCTCATAGGTAGGCTACAAACTCAGGAGAAAGTTTTGTCATTAGGGACAACGATCATGTTTCAATTCCTCATAGGTAGGCTACAAACAATACCCACCAACAGAATTCATGTGAAGTTGTCCAGGCTTCAATTCCTCATAGGTAGGCTACAAACAATTATCAAAGGTGAAAGATATATCGAAATCAGACGAATTCAATTCCTCATAGGTAGGCTACAAACAAGGGACAAAAAAATGGATTTCAAAGGGAAAGCTATGCTTCAATTCCTCATAGGTAGGCTACAAACTTATTAATGATTGTAAAATTAGGGTGCGTGGTGACAATTTCAATTCCTCATAGGTAGGCTACAAACAAATAAGCTTGTCAAAAGGCAATGATATACCGATGGAGTTCAATTCCTCATAGGTAGGCTACAAACGAGAATATTGTTTAACGTTTAAGGACTCCAAATATCCGTTCAATTCCTCATAGGTAGGCTACAAACTTTGAAGCCGAAGAGGTAGAAGTGAGGTTATCAATCAGGTTCAATTCCTCATAGGTAGGCTACAAACGACAAATTAAGAGATAACTCTTTTATAATCGAAAGAGTTTCAATTCCTCATAGGTAGGCTACAAACAATGGTGACAACATTATAGTCGAAGTTTTCAATAGAGTTTCAATTCCTCATAGGTAGGCTACAAACTTTTGAGGAGTTAATAAAAATTGATGAATTTAAGATGTTTCAATTCCTCATAGGTAGGCTACAAACCAAAAACAACATCCTATTCGAACCTGTTTGACTTGAGTTTCAATTCCTCATAGGTAGGCTACAAACTTGTCAAGTTAGTGTTTACTAACCACCCTTGAAAATAGGTTTCAATTCCTCATAGGTAGGCTACAAACATGCTTGTTGCCTGCATCTGCTGCAAAGTCTGCGTTAAGGTTCCTGACGGTTGATTTGACTGCTGAGACGGCATTTGCTGTGTAGGTTGATTATTTTCCATAATATTTTTCAAGTCTTCTGTCAACCCTGCATAAGATTCAGTAATAGCTGCTGCAATCATTCCAAACACAAATAAACTTTTCTTCATTATCTCACCTCTTTTTACGTGATACGTGATAGGTGATACGAGAGTGTTTTAAAATCTTCGTACCACATACCACCTATCATATACCACCTATAAGTTATAATCTGAAAATAACGGCTTAAAGTAATACACGTAATGGTCGGGCATTCTCTTGCCGTTTTCCATTGACAGTATAATCTTATTGTTTCCGTGTTCTATTTTAACGTAGTTATCCATTGGTTCTTTTAGTTTTAAGTAAGGTGTAATATCCCACTCTGCGTTGAATATTTCTATCTCCCTGTCGGTTGTCTCAAGCAGCCTGTCCTTAAACAGTGGCAGATACTTTTTTCTAATATACTCTTCTATTTTCTTTTCTCTAACAATCCATGAGGGAATAGAAAAGGGTATATATTCAAACAGCATTTCCTGTCCGTCTATCTTTAATATCTGCTTATAGCTATCAGGCAGTTTAAACTCTTTTACTTTACCACCAATAAATGAGTTATTGATAAGTAAATTCTCATCTTTAATAGCCCTGTATAGTTTATACATAAACGACATTAGCTTCCTCTCTATTATACAATATTATTTTTGTATTTGCACGTTATTTTCTACTAACTGAAATTTACCTTTAATCTTTCTGATATTGTAAACCTTATCGCCCATTTCTTTAAGGTCGCATTTTTCTGCGACTGTATCACACCATAATTGCATCTCCCTACCTCTTACTATAAACTCATTTTCCGCATTTGATTTTTGAACGCTGGTTATATAAAAATGATTAACTACTCTATGACTTTTTATAAAATCTATTTCATCTCTGATAAAAACTTCGTAATTAGGAAACTGATATTGCAAACTATTTTTAAATGCTAAATCTACCGTATCGTAAGAATAATTCAACCTCTTTGTCGCATACTCATACACGTAATCCTTGTCTGTCTTGATATTGGTAGGTGCAGTAAACAAGACCCATAAGAAAGCTAAGATGGATACGGTTAACAGTATATTGCTTATTCTCTTAAATATTCTGCATCTTGCCAGCTCGCTTGCAAATATCATCAATCACTCCTAAAAATCAGTTTTTGGATCTCCGTCGTCTACCTTTAACAGGATCATTCCGCCCTCTATCACATTACCATTGCTATCTTTATAACTTCCTCTATAGACCTTTATATACTTTGGCATGTTTAAAACAGGCTTGTCTGCAATTATTACCTTTTCCACAGGCTTTAAGGCTGTTTTTTCTGCATCGTTATACAGCTTTTCATACAACGAATAGTTAATTCTTTGAACTTCTTGGTCTGTTTTTACTCCGCAAGATGCTATCCAAATGCTTGATAAAACCAATCCTATTACAACCTTTCTCATCTTATCCCTCCGTCTTTAAAATCTTAGCTCCTTGTCTGAAACTTCCAAATCTACGCCGTTGACAAACGTGATAAACACGGGTCTTGGTGCTATTACTTCAATCGCAGGAACTTTTTTGTCGTACTTTTTCATCCAAAAGTCATAGAATTTATTAAATGCAGAATTAACTCCGCTAAGAATTGCATACTCTCCTCTGTTTTTTATAGAACTCATTACAGAACCATAAGCTGTTAAGGATTGTTGTATTAGAGATTGTTGCAGCCCTGCAGATATTCCTTGTGCTGTTGCCAGCATGCCAATCTTAGCAAAATCTTCTCCTGTTAACCATTTTTCTATTC
>Ga0080004_1190779_pt1 | contig 23844 bp, 25 predicted proteins | sample WasSprMetagenome_FD_69207 | JGI IMG/M metagenome (GOLD analysis project Ga0080004, IMG submission 69207) | Sulfidic aquatic microbial communities from Washburn Spring, Yellowstone National Park, USA - WS (SPADES assembly) (version 2) | ecosystem: Environmental > Aquatic > Thermal springs > Hot...
CAGTTGTAGTTATTAAATTTCCAGCAAGGTCATAAGTGTAAGATATAGTTCTCCCTGTCCCTGAATAATTAATCTCCACTAACCTATCCATACTATCATAATTATACACCTCTTTTATCCCCTTTGCCAACTGTTTTTAATTTTTGTTTTTTTGTTTTAAAATTTTTTATAACCTCTTCAATATATGTCCCTATAATAAAAGAAAAATAACCTACAAATGGCCCCCAAATCCATAAATAGAATAGATATCCACCCTCTTTGTACATAACAGAAAAAATTCCATAGAAAATTATTGATATAAAAGTAAAATAACGCTGGAAATTTGAAATTTCTAAACCTCTCATTAAAAAATAAAAAAATATTACTGGAAAGAAAATCACAAATCCTATATATAAGTAGTAGACAGTAATTTCGTCCATCTTCATTAACTAAGAATATTTTGTTTCTCTCCGTTTTATACTTTCAACTTTCCAAAAATTGTTTTATCTGAATTAAATTTCTGCCCAGTATGATAAAAACAAAATGAACATGGAAATTTCTATTATTATTGCTAACCAAACCCATTTTATAAATCTTCTGGTTAAAATATCCAACGAGTTTTTGTTCATAAACCAACTTTTTATTCACCGCCTATTATTCTCATTTATTATAAAAATATGTCCAGCAGTATTTTGTGTTTCCTTGGGGTTTAACAAGGATTTACAATTCATTTTTAAATCAATCTCATTTTAAAAATAATTCAATAACAGGAACCATTACTTTTGGCTTAAATGGTGGTAAAACAAGACATATTCCATCTATATCTCCCATCTGCTTTTTATACCATTCATCAAGTCCTATTTTTATTTCACTCCTATCATTTAAAAGTTGTGCATAGGAAACTTTCTCTTTATATGCCTTCCCTTCAAGGAATAAAAATTTATATGGCCAGGAGAATATATGAACATAAAGGCGATTTTTTTCTGGATTATATGTTAATCTGCAATCCTTTGGTACTTTAAATTCTTCAGGTGCCTGTGTGCATCCATAGATACTATCTGAATGGTAATACATCCACTCACCTATTTTTTCAAGTCTTTCCCTTGCCCTGTAATCAAATTCTCCTCTTGAAGTTGGCCCTACATTTAACAATAAATTTCCTCCTTTACTAACACAATCAATCAATGTTTTTATCAATTCCTCTGGCTCTCTCCATGTTGCTTCATCCCTGTGATATCCCCAGGAACCTGAAAATGTCTGACATGATTCCCATATTACTTTTTTACCATTTATTTCTGGCCATTTAAATGGAGTGAACTGTTCAGGAGTTATAAAATCCCATTCTTCTTCAAGGTCAAGGCGATTATTTATTAAAATATGTGGCTGTAATTCCCTTATCATTTTAACAAGTTTTTCACTATCCCAGTCCTCTTTCCCTTTTCCATCCGGTCCCGGATAACTGAAATCAAGCCAGATAATATCAATCTTTCCAAATTCAGTTAAAAGTTCCTTAACCTGTCCATGTAAATATTCCCTGTATTTTGACATATTTCTTTCCTTATTTAATTTTTCTTTTTCAGGATGATTTTTCAATGGATGGTGTTTATCAATTGTAAAATGTGGATGATGCCAGTCAATTAAAGAGTAATAAAATCCAATTCTTAATCCTTCATTTCTAAATGCCTCTACAAATTCCCTTAATAAATCCCTTTTTGCAGGTGTATTTGTTGCTTTATAATCAGTAAGTTTTGAATCCCATAAACAGAATCCTTCATGATGTTTTGTTGTTATTACTGCATATTTCATTCCTGCTTTCTTTGCTATTTTTGCCCATTCAGATGGATTATAAAGGTCTGGATTAAATCTTTTAAAATATTTCTCATCATAAATTTCATTCGGTATCTCTTCATAATTCCTCACCCATTCATGTCTTGCAGGAAGTGAATATAAACCCCAGTGAATAAAAAGACCAAATCTTGCCTTAAAAAACCATTCCCAATCTCCCTTTCCCTTTCTTATATCTTCCATTTTTTTCCTCCTTTTTAAAGTATTATAACATAAAAAAATTGAAAGTTTTAAGTTTAATGTTAAAATTTTAAAAATGGGAAAAGTAATTGATGAAATTTTGAATGTTTTTAATAAGATAAAAAAAGAAGATTTTTTACTTCTTGAGAGATTGATTCATGAAAGTAAGAAAATTTTTGTTTATGGAATTGGTAGAAGTGGATTTATTGGAAGGTGTTTCTGTATGCGACTTTTTCATATTGGTTTTAATGCCTATTTTGCAGGAGAAACAATTACTCCAAAATTTGAAAAAGATGACCTTATGATTTTAATATCTAAAACTGGAGAAAAAACAACTCTTCTGGAAATCGCAAAAATATGCAAAAAGGAAAAAGGGAAAATACTCTCAATTACTTCAAATAAAAAAAATCCACTTGCCCAAATATCAGATTTTTCTATAATAATACCAGTAAAAAAATCTTTACAGATTGGCAATTCCTTATTTGAACAGGTATGCTTTTTATTTCTTGAAGAATTTATCCAGTATTACATTGAAAAAAATAAAATTAAAAGAAAATTTATTGAAAATAGACATACAAATTTAGAATGAAATGGAAACAAAAGTTATTGTTGATTCTTTAAAAAGAGTTCATTATTCAAGATGTGAGAAGGGAATTTTTACTGCGATTGAACACTTTGGTTTTTATTATAAAATTGTTGACCTTGCATTTGAAAGATTTTTTGAAAGGGAAATTGAAAATACAAATCTTCTTGTTATTGGACAGGAAGGGCTTGGTTTTTCATTTGGTAAGGAAGAGATAGATATAATGATTAAAAATTTATATTCAGGCACAGGAATTGTTATATTTGATGGTTATATTGGTTCTTATCCTGAAGATTTTTTAAAAAATTTAAAGATTGAAAAATTTATTCCTAAAAAAACAAAAAAATTAAAAATTGAAAGGTCTTCATGGATATGCAATGGAACATATCTTGATGAGATTGAATTGAAAAATGATTTAATATTTTATTCAGTTGAAATAGACAAAAAAATATGGAAGCCATTTATTTATGCTGAAAATAATGAAATATGTGGTATATATGGTAGATTTGGTAAAGGTAAAATTGTTATTTTTCTTACCTCTGCTTCTTTATGGCAGGATGAAATTTTGGGACATACAGAAGGACTTGATGACATCTTTTTCAGAAGTTTGATATGGGCAAGTAAAAAACCATTTATAACAAAAACAATGCCTCCATTTATTACTGTAAGAATTGATGATGTTTCAGGTAGTGGTAGTAAAGTTGCAAAATATAAAGAAACAGTGGAAGGATTAAAATATATTGATATTCTGAATAAATATAATTTTATTCCAAATATAGGCCTTTTTATTGATGATATAAGAGAAATGGATATACCAAAAATAAGGGAAAAATATTATGAAAAACAGGCAGAATTTTCTCCACATGCTTTTTCTGACCCAAAAAATATAAATGAGTTTCCAATATATATGAAACATAATGGTGAGGAATTTTCAGATGATATTTTAAAGGAAAATTTTAAAAGAGTTGATGAGAAATTTGAATTTTTCGGAATAAAACCATCAAAAACTGTTAATGTCCATTTTGGTGAACTTGGGATTAAAGCACTGCCATATTTAAAAGAAAGAAACCAAACATTTTTGATGAATATAATAAGGCCTGGAAAACCATTTTCTGACCCAAAAGCACATATATGGGATTTAAAGCCATATGGTAAAATAAACTTCTCTTTGAGTGAAATTCCTGAGGATAAAAATTTTTTTAATGTTCTTTCTCTGCCATATAATATAGAAGAAAAGATTTCTGATGAGAAAAATCCTGATTTTGATTTTTTACATAAATGCACAAATTTCTGGAATGAGAGTGAAAAAACAGATGTTAAAAAAGCAATTAAAAGAGGGATGTTTCAAATTCAAAGAGGACTTGAAAATAAATTTTTTGGTTGTTTGATGGCACATGAACAGAGGATTTCCTTTTTAAAAATAGAAGAGTTTGAAGAAATAATTGAAGGGATAATAAATGGGATTGAAACAAAAGATAAAATTTTTACAAGTTATGATTATATAAGTTTGTATTCAAAAAATTTAAAATCATTATCAATTGAGAAAATTGAATTTGATAAAAATTTAAGAATAACATTGAGAGGGAAGGTAGAAATCCCTTTATTTCTTTATATATTTTTTGACAAAGGAGATGAAGTAACATATAGTTTCCTTAAGGTCCCTCCATTTGAAAATTTAAATATTTTGAGTTTTAAAATTTAGAAAAGGAGGAGAGAATGATTAAGATTGGATTTATTGGTTGTGGGGGTATTTCATATAGGCATTTAAATGATTTAAAAAACATAAATGAGGTTAAAATTGTTTCTGTAATTGAACCAAATGAAGAGAATTTTAAAAAATTTGAAGACACATATGGAGAAAAATTAAATATTTATCAGGATGAGGAAGAAATGATTGAAAAAGAAAAACTTGATGGTGTTGTTATATGTTCTCCACATACATTACATTTTAAGCAGATAAAGATTGCACTTGAAAAAGGAATAGATGTTCTTGTTGAAAAGCCGGCAGTTTGTTCATATGAAGAAGCAGTTGAAATAAGAAAATTGATGGAAAAAACTGGTAAAAAAGTTGTCGTTGCTTATCAAAGACATTATATGCCAGTTTTCAATTCAGCAAGAAAAATTATAAAAGAAAGATTTGGTAAAATTGTTTTTCTTTCAGGTTTCTTATCCCAGCACTGGTTAAATTTATTTAAATCTGGAAAAGATAAAAGGTCATGGAGGTTGAATCCGGAATTTAGTGGCAAAGGACAATTGACTGATTCAGGGAGCCATTTTATAGCAGAAATATTTTTCTTAACAGAACTTACTCCTGAGAAAGTTGCATCCTTTATTGATTTTATGGGAGAAAAGGTTGATATAAACTCATCATTTATAGTTAAATTTAAAGAAGGAGCAATAGGAAATTTTGGTATTCTCGGGATTGACCCTTACTGGAGAGAATCATTATATATCTGGGATGAAAATGATAATTTAATATTTGTTTCTCTTTCAGATAATTCATATATCCATTTTAATGGAGAGAATGAAAGAAAAAATATTGGTGATGTTGAATTGGAAGTTAAAAGTCCAGCAGAAGACCTGATTAGATGTATAAAAGAGAACAAACAACCAAAAACAAAATGGGATATTATTGAAAAGGTTGCATTATTAAGTGATATGGTTTATAATTCTTATTTTAAAAGTGAAGTTCTGGAGGTAAAATGAAAATAATTGTATGCATTAAACAGGTTCCTGAAGGGCTTGATGTAAAAGTTGACCCGGAAACAAAAAGGATTGTAAGGGAAGGAGTTAAAAGTATTATAAATCCATATGACCTTTATGCAATTGAGGAGGGAATAAGATTAAAAGAAAGATTTGGAGGGGAACTCTGGATTATTTCAATGGGACCGCCTCAAGCAGAAAGTGCAATAAGAGAAGCAATAGCAATGGGTGCTGATTATGGGATATTGTTGAGTGATAAAAAATTTGCAGGTAGTGATACTCTTGCAACATCATATACACTTTCTCTTGGGATAAAAAAAATAGGGGATTTTGATATTATTATATGCGGAAGGGAAACTCTTGATGGAAGCACAGGACAGGTTGGCCCAGGAATTGCAGTTTGGCTTGGTATCCCCTATGTCTGTTATGTGAGCAAAATTATTGATATTAAGGACAATAAGATTATATGTAAACGACTTATGGAAGACCATTATGAAACTATAAAAACTGATTTGCCTTTATTGATAACTGTTGTAAAGGAAATAAACCAACCAAGAATTCCATCATTAAAAAATATGTTAAAGGCAAAAAAAATTGAAATACCTGTCTGGAAAGCAGATGACTTAAATGGTAATGAAGAATTTTTTGGTCAGGATGGTTCTCCAACAAGAGTTATTGATGTCTGGACACAGATAATAAAGAAAGAAGGAAGAAAGATTGAAGGAGAGCCAGAAAAACTTGTAGATGAAATAATAAATGAACTTAAAAAAATAGGGGTTATATAATGGGTATTAAGGTAATTTATGAAAAATGCACATTATGCGGTTTATGTGTGAATGAATGTCCATTTGGAGCAATTGAGATTAAAGAAGGGAAAATTGAAATAAATGAAAAATGCACATTATGTGGTTTATGTGTAAAGGTATGTCCATCTGAAGCATTATTTAAAGAGGAGAAAGAGAAAGAAGGAATTTCTTTAGAAGAATATAAAGGTATATGGTTTTTTGCTGAAGTAAAAGATGATAAAATTGCCTCTGTATCTTATGAAATGCTTAATGCTTCAAAAAAATTAAAGAAAAAATTAAATCAGGAAATATGTGGTGTTGTTTTTGGTAAAAATATAAAGGATAAAGTGTATTCATTGATAAAAAAAGGGGCAGATAAGGTTTATTTAATTGAGGATGAGGTTTTTTGCAATTTTAATGAAGAAGTTTATTCAGAAGCACTGGCATATTTAATAAAAAAATATAAACCAAATATTGTAATTGCAGGAGCAACAATGATAGGTAGAAGTTTTATCCCTTCTGTTGCTGTTAAAGTCAAAACAGGTCTTACTGCTGATTGCACTGATGTTGATATAGATGAAAATACTGGACTTTTAATTCAGACAAGACCTACATTTGGTGGAAATCTTATGGCAAAAATTATATGTGAAAAACATAGACCCCAGATGGCAACAATAAGACCAAAAATATTTGATGTAGCATCTGATGAAGAGAATTTAAATGGTGAAATAATAGAGGAAAAAATTGAATTTGAAATAAAAAATAGATGTGAAATATGTGAAAGGGAAAGGGTTGAAAATGTTGTTGACCTTCAGGAAGCAGAAATAATTGTTTCAGGTGGTAGAGGACTTAAAGAAGGTAAAAATTTTGAAATTATTAAGGAACTGGCTGATTTACTTTCTGGTGCTGTTGGTGCTTCAAGGGCTGCTGTTGATTCTGGATGGATTGGATATCCTCATCAGGTTGGTCAAACAGGAAAAACAGTTAAACCAAAATTATATATTGCATGTGGAATATCAGGAGCAATACAGCATCTTGCAGGAATGCAGACATCGGATTATATTATTGCAATAAATAAAGACCCTGATGCACCTATTTTTAAAGTTGCAAATCTTGGAGTTGTTGGAGATATATTTGAAATTTTACCGATTTTAATAAGAAAATTGAAAGACATAAAAGGAGGTTGATATGGAAATTGGACTTTTATATTCTTTAATTGGTGCTGCACTAAGTATATTTTTACCTGGTATTGGTTCTTCAATTGGAGTTGCTCTTGCAGGAAGGGAGGCAAATGGTGTTTTATCAGAAGAACCGGAGAAATTCGGTAATATGCTTTTACTTGTTGCTTTGCCAGGAACTCAGGGAATTTATGGATTTTTAACTGGCTTTATAGTTATGATGAAAATTGGAATTCTTGGTGGAAAGATTCCTTCAATCCCTCCTTCTGTTGGATTGCAGATTTTAATTTCATGTTTACCGGTAGCAATAAGTGGTTTTTCCTCTGCAATATATCAGGGGAAAGTATGTGCAGCAGGAATAAGTGTTAGTTCAAAGCATCCAGAAGCAAGTATGAAGGCACTTGTTTATGGAGCACTTGTTGAAACATATGCAGTTTTAGGGCTTGTCTCTTCAATATTTTTATTAATGGGGGTTAAAATTGGTTGAAAAACTTGTAAATAAAATAATTGAAGAAGCAAAGGAGAAAAGTAAAAGGATTATTGAAGATGGAAAAAAAGAATTTGAAAAGAAACTTGAAATTGAAAAGGAAAAAGTTGATAAGGAATTTGAAGATAGATTAAAAGTTGAAAAAAAGAAAATAGATGAGGAGATTGAAAGGGAAATAATAAATTATAAACTTGAAATTGAAAAGGAAATATTGAAATATAAAAATCAAATTGTTGAAAAAGTTTTTGAAAAACTTGAGGAGAAATTTAATAAATTTCTTGATGAAAATTTTGAAGAAATTTTGAAGAATTTTGTTGAAAATATTGGAGAAAAAGATATTCAGATAATTGTTCCGGAAGGTAAAAATATAAATTTGAATTACAGATTTTTAAATAATAAAAATGTTAAAAATTCTTTCAAAATCAAAAGTAAAAACTGGGAAATAGATTTTTCATGGGGAAATATTAAAAAAATATTTGAGGATGATATTAAGGAAAAGATTAATGAACTTATGAAATTCTAAAAACCCTTCAAATTTAATGGAAAATATTTACAATTTAACAGGTATAAAGATTTTTTTACTTGAGATATTCTCTTTTCTTATAGGTGTTTCAAAGACAGGGATTCCAGGAGTTGGTATTCTTGCAATTCCATTAACTGCAATGATATTACCTGCAAAGGCCTCAACAGGAATAATTTTACCAAACCTTATAGCAGGAGATATATTTGCTGTTAGTTATTATAAAAGAAAGGCAATATGGAAATATATCCTACGACTTTTACCTTTTGCTTCTATTGGAATTATCATTGGATATTTTTTAATGGGAAAAATAAATGATAAACAATTAAGTAGATTTATAGGGATAATTATTCTTGTGATATTTTTTTTAAACTGGTGGTGGAATAAAAAAGAAATCAATTTCCCTCAAAAAATTTATTTTGCTGTAATAATGGGACTTTTTGCTGGAATTACAACAATGATGGCAAATGCAGCAGGACCAATTTTGATAATTTATTTACTTTCCATGAAATTACCAAAAACTGAATTTGTTGGAACAGGTGCATGGTATTTCTTTATTTTAAACTGGTTTAAAGTCCCTTTCAGTGTTAATCTTGGTCTTATAAATATTAATTCTTTAAAAATCAACCTTTTATTACTTCCAGGTATCTGTATTGGAGCAATTTCAGGTATATTCTTTCTTAAAAAAATCCCCCAGAAAATTTTTAATCAGATTGTTCAAATACTTACTATAATTTCTGCTTTAAAACTTATTTTTCTTTAATTAAAACTATTGAAAGGCAGGCACAGAAATCACCTTTCGTAAATCCCTCTGTCGTTTTTCCTTTCATATTTATTCTTTCTTTTTCTATGCCAGTTATTTCAGCAAGTTTCTCTTTTATTTTTTCAGAATATGGAAGTATTTTTGGTTTTTCACATATAATAACACTATCAATATTTACTATCTCATATCCATCTTCTTTCAAAAATTCCATTACCCTTTTCAATATCTCCTTACTATCAATCCCTTTAATTTTTTCATCTGTATCAGGAAAATAATAACCAATATCAGGTCTTCCAAGTGCTCCAAGTATAGCATCAGAAATTGAATGAATTAAAACATCTCCATCACTGTGTCCAAAAAGTCCTTTCTCAAATGGTATCTCTATCCCCCCAATAATAAATTTTCTTCCATCTACAAATCTATGAATATCAAAACCTATACCTGTTTTAAACATTTCAATATTTTTCAGCAATTTTATAGTATAAAAACTGCTGCTGCCACAACTGTTGTCCATAAACCATTTTTATCACCAATTGCTGATTGAGTTATATTTGTTGTTTTAATAATTCTACCTGACATTTTCCATATTTCCTTTTTTTCATCATATGATGATTCAGGGTCAAATTGAAGTCCAAGAATTGTTGCAAGCATTGTTGCTGCAAGGTCTTCAGCATAATCACCCGCCTTCTCCTCTGTCTCTCCAAAACCTTCATGTTCAGAAAGATAACCATACTGATTTGGGTCTTTAGGAATAGCAATTCCAACAGAGGCAGTTATAAGACGATGTGGCTCATTTGTTGAATTTCTGCTTATAACTGTATAAACAATCTGACCTGGCTTTAATAATTTAAGTCCTTCACTTTTTGGAATTAATTTACATCCAGGAGGGAATATACTTGAAATGGAAACAAGATTAAATTGAGCAATACCTGCATTTCTCAACGCCTTCTCAAAACTTGTCAGTTTCTCTTTATCCTTTCCAACTCCTTTTGTCAGAAAAACTTTTTTGGGCACCATTTTCCTCTCCTTTTTAAAAATTAAAATCAGGATGAAAATATGGTTTTAATATTCTCTTTTCACCAGCAAGAGCCCATAAATAATATATTTGATGTTTTGGAATAACACCAACAGGATGATAACCTTTTGGTATTGTAACAATTTCATTGTTTTTGACTAAAAATAAATTATCCTCATTTTTATCAAAAATTCTTATAATACCAAAACCTGTTGGTGGATGAATTTTAAAGAAATAAATTTCTTCAAGTTTATATTCATCCGGAGGATTATCTTTATCATGTTTATGAGGAGGATAACTTGACCAGTTTCCAGGGTCATTTATTGTTTCTCCAAGAATTATTTTTTCTGCCGGGAAATTATCAGGTATAATATCTGTAATATTTCTGAAATATGTTTCTTCTCCTACTCTTCTAAATTTAATCTCTTTTGAATTTATGAATTTTGGTTTTCCAATCCCTTTCCCTTTACATCCAACAACACATATTTCTGAAAATTTCTCAAATTCTATAGAATAATCATAAAAAGGCGGTAGATAAACTGCAATAGGTGGTTCTTCAAAAACATTTTTTCTTTTCATCTCACCAAGCAAATTTTTTTCAACATAAAAATTACACTTTCCTTCTGTTATAACAAAAACTTTTTCTTCTTTCCCTGTATTTCCTTTAAAAACACCTTTTTCATCCCTTATAATTCCAAATGATAAAAGTTTTAAATCAGAATTTTCTGGTTTTATAATTTCCTGATATCCATTTTTTTCTTCCACTTTTAAATGCATTGCCATTTTCAATCCTCCTTTTAAACTTCTCCTATGATTTTAAACTCATCCTCTTTTAAATTGCTATCAATTTTAAATTTTATTCTATCAAAAAATACAAAATTTTTAAAAAGTTGATTCTTAAAAATAAATTCATATAAAGAAGAAGAAAGTAAAATTTCAAATTTATTATAGGGTCTATTTGAAAAAATTTCAAAAAATTTTTTCTTCATTTCAATAAAAATTAATTCCTTATCTTTTTTAAAACCCGCTCCATTACATTTTTCACATCTTTTGAATAAAAAATTATAAATTGAATATTCATTTTTTTCTCTGCACAATTCAATAAGACCGAGTTTAGAAAATGTGATATCTATTTTTGCTTTATCCTCTTTTAGATTCTCAAGAAATTTTTTGAAGATGATTTTTCTATTTTCCTCTTCCCTCATGTTTATAAAATCAATAATTATTATTCCTGATATATTTCTGCATCTAATCTGTCTTGGTATTTCTTCTACTGCTTCTAAATTTGTTATTAAACTTGTTTCTTCAAAATTTTTACCCTCTGTTCTGCTTGAATTTATATCTATTGCTGTTAATGTTTTTCCTTTTTCTATAATTAAATATCCGCCAGAAGGAAGTAAAATTTTATCTGAAAAGAAACTCTCAATTTTTTCTTCAAAACCATATTTTATAAACATGGGTATATTCCCTTTATAAAGATAAATTTTACCCTTTAATTCAGGAATAAATAAACCTGTATATCTTAGAATTTCATTGTAAATATATTGGTCATCAACTTCTACACTTGTATATTCCTCATTCACATAATCTCTTAAAACTCTTAAATATAAAGGCAATTCTTTCCACAATAAAGATGGACTATTTTTTCTTTTGTAATCCCTTTTTATTTTTCTCCAGATGTTCAAAAGATACTTAATTTCTCTATAAATATAAATCTCCTTTTTTGTATTTGCTGCAGTCCTTATTATAAATCCCGTATTTTCACCCAATGCCTTTTTAAAAATATTCATCAATTTTTTTCTTTCTTTTTTATCTTTTATTTTTTTTGAAATCTTTTGAATTTTTACATTTGGCAATAAAACAAAATATCTTCCCGGTAAAACAATCTTTTCTGATAGTTTTGGCGATTTTTCATCTTCTCCTGGTTTGCATACTTGAATTAAAATATCTTTTTCAGGGAAATGATTTCTTTTATAATGAATTTCTTCTTCAAAATTCTCATTAAAATAGAAATCCTTTTCATCAAATTGTAAAAAACCACTCTTCATCTCACCAATATTTACAAAGGCAGAATTTAGTGATGGCAAAAATTTTTCTATTTTACCTTTATATATATTTCCTATCCCGGTTTCAAAATCCTGTTTATAAAAAAATAGGTTTTCAATTTTACCATCTTTCTCAATTATAATTCTTAAAAGAACCTTTTCATTATTAATAAAAATTCTATATTTACCCATCTTCCTTTATAAATAATTCCCTTTTTATTCCATCAAATAAACCATTCTTAAAAACTTTTCTGTGATTAAAATTTTCCATTTTAAAAATAACCTTTATAAAATTTTCCCCTTCTTCCAAAATTTTACCATTTTTTTCAATATCTTCTCTTAAAACTTTCTCATTTTTTGGGATGTAATATATTCCATAAACCTGAGATAAAGAAAATTTATCCTTTACCCAGAAACAATTTTTAAATTCCACTCCTTCAGGTAGAATTCTATTTGCCATTTCAATAAATAAGTTTATATTAAATTTTTTTTTAACTTCAACTTCAAAAAATTCATTAATTCCAATTAAAGGTATAGGTAATGGAGGACAGAAAGAAATTTTAGGATGTGGAGTAAAACCTTCTGAAAAGATTAATGGTATATCCAGTCTTCTTAAAGTTCTCTCAATTATTTTACAGAAACTTAAATGGGATATAAACCTTGAAATTCCTTCTTTTCTATAAAAAACCCTTAATCTATATTTCTCCATTTTCTTTAATTTTTAACTCCTCTATATTATGAAAAACTCCACCATAAACACTTACTCTTAAGTTTTCAAACTTATTTCTTACTGCATATATAACATTTGAATTCGCAGTATAAATTAAAGGCAAATATTCACTCACAAGATACTGCCATCTATCATAAATCTTTTTCCTTTTTTCTTTTTCAAGATACTTTGTTCCTTCTTCAAATAATAAATCTATTTCTTTTTCCCATTCATAATTTCTTTTATTGTTAAAATTCCAGAAATGTAATTGACCATTTGATTTCCAGACATTTTTCCCTCCATGTGGTTCAATCCCTCCTGTTAAACCAACAATCACTGCTTCCCAGTCCTTTGTAATTGATAATTTATTAACAAGGGTATTAAATTCAGCAGGAAGTAAATTTACTTTCATCCCGATTTTTTCAAGGTCATTCTGAATTATATTGCCAATCTGTACCCTCTCAAAATTATTACTATTTGTTATTATTGTAAATTCAACTCTATTGCCATATCTGTCATACAATTTTTCATCTTTCCAGTAAAAACCACTTTTACTCAAAAATTCCCTTGCCTTACTTAAATCGTAGGAGTATTTTATAATTTTATCATTATAAAAAAAACCACATGAAGAATTCATTGGACCAAACTGATATGTTCCAAAACCATTATAAACATTTTTTATTATTGAATCCCTGTCAATTGAATGGGCTATTGCTTTCCTAAAATTTATATCACAAAACCAGTTTTTTTTATATTCTGGAATCTTTGCATCAACATTTTGATTGAATGATAAAAATTCTGAACCAAGTGAAGGACCAACATCATAAAGAGTAAAATTTTTAATTTTCTCAAGTGGTTTTAAAATGTAATAATCCTGCCCTCTTACAGATAAAACATCAATTTCTCCTGTTCTAAATTTTAAAATAGCCATATTTGGGTCAGGTATAATTAAAAAAACAATTCTGTCAATATATGGAAGTTTTTTACCCTCTTTATCTTTTTTCCAGTAATATGGATTTTTTTCAAGTATTATCCATTCTCCGGGTCTATATTCCTTTATCTTATAAGGACCTGTTCCAACTATATTTTCAACATTTTCATTAACTCCCCATGTGCTTGTAAATCTGTTTTCAATAACTGCCTTTTTAAGTTTATGTTCAGGTAAAATTTCCTGTGTCATAAGTTGTAAAAATGGAGCAAATTTCTCTGGTAAAATAAATTCAACTTTATAATCATCAATTTTTCTGACCTTTATTTTTTCCCCTTCTATTGTAAATACATCTCTGCTACTTGTTGGAATTTTCTCATTATAAATTAGTTCATTAAAGGTAAAAACAACATCATTTGCAGTAAATTTTTCTCCATCAGACCATAAAACATCCTTTCTTAAAAAAAAGAGCCATCTTTTACCAGTTTTATCAACTTCCCATTTTTCAGCAAGCAATGGTTTAACTTCAAGGGTTATTCCATCAATCTTTGTAAGACCCTCAAATATAAATCCAGTTATTAATGTTGTGCTTGTTTCCTTTGCTATAATAGGATTAAATGATTTTGGGTCAGAAGAAGTTGAAAGAGATATTGCATTTTTGAATTTATTTATTTTTTTTTCAGAGCAACCTGTGAATAAAAATACTGAAATAATAAGAAGAAATAATTTTTTCATTCGGTCATGATTTTTTTCAAATCATTTAATAGTTGAGTCATACTCTGATATCTTAAATTTATATTCTCTTCTGTTGCTTTTTTAATAATCTCCTTTAACTCATGAGGAATAGGCAAATCCTCTGATAAAATTTTCTGTTTGCCTGTATTTTTTCTGAAAGCCCTTATATCTATCCTTTTAAAATAATCCTCATCTTCTTTGCCCTCAATAAAAAGTTTTGCTGTTATTATCTCATCCATTGTTACTCCAAAACTATATATATCTGATTGAAATGTTGCATTCCCTTCTGCCTGTTCAGGTGCAATATAGGAAATTATTCCAAATTTTGTTACAGTTCCTGATTTTGGAAATATATCCTTTCTCCATATTCTCTTTGGTAGTTTTGCAATTCCAAAATCAGTAATTTTAACAATTTTAAAATCACTGGAAACAAGAATATTGTCTGGCTTTACATCTTTATGAACAATATTATTTTGATGTATATATTCGAGTCCTTTTCCTGCCTCATAGCAAATTTTTAATATTTTATTTAAATCCCATTTTTCCCTTTCATATAAATATTCTTTTAAATTTTTACCATCAATATATTCCATAATCATAGCATAGTGATGGTCAAATTTCCCAAAATTATAAACCTTTACAATATTTGGATGTTCAAGATTCATTGCTATCTCTGCCTCTCTTTCAAATTGTTTTATTAATTTATTCCTTTCAAAAAGACCGCCTTTTAAATAAAGAATCTTTATTGCAACAGGATTACCATATGTTGGTTTTGCAAGAAAAGAATATGCTTTATAAACTTTTGTGTATAATCCCCCACCAAGATATTCACCAAGTGTATAACCACCAAAATTTTTAATTCTCATTTTAAACATCTGGTTTATCAAGAGAAATAATTTCTATATCATCTATACTTTTAATTTTTTTCCTTAAATTTACTAATGCAATTTTTCTTTCCGTTCCATATGCAATTGAAGTAAAAATTGTCAAACATCTATTATTAAACATTCTTTCAGGAGCATATGGGTCATGACTTCTTATAAGGACATTTAAACCTATTTTATCCATAACCTTAAAGAAATAATCCTTTCCAAATTTAGGTCTTCCAAGAAAATCTCCAAGATATTCGCCTTCTTTATCTTTAAAATCTCCCCACATAATTTTAAACCATTCCTTATCTCCAATCTCTATTTTTTCTATATCCTCTATTTTTTCTATATCAGGTAATGCTCCATGTAAAGCAATAAAACCATTTCCATATGCACATATGGGTAAATTCAAAAATTTTTCTTTATAAAAATTAAACTCTCTTTCATCCAAATTTTCCCAGAAATCCGAAGGACTGCATTCCACAACTGGATACATTTCATGATTTCCTGCAAGTAATATTAAATTTTCATGTTTTTCTTTAAGAGAAATCAAAAAATCAATATTTTCTTTAGATTTTGGACCTCTATCAACATAATCACCAAGAAAGCAAAGATAATAATTTTTCTTATCCAAAAAATTTTTAACAATTATTCTTGTTGTATCAAAATCACCATGAGTATCACCAACAATAACAAGTTTCCCTTTTTTTGGCAATTCAACTAAATTTTTCATTTTATAAAATTATCTGGAGGTGGATGGAGGCATAGGGAGGACTTTTTTTGGTTTATTCAGTTCTTCTTTTAAAATACTTCTTGTTGTTAATTTTCCAGGAATAATTGCAAGTAAAACAGATGTTATAATAAACATAGTTGCTAAAAATGCAGTTATTTTATTCATAATAGCAGGTGTTTCTGCTCCAAAAACTGTCTCCATCCCTCCTCCTCCAAAAATATTTGACATTGAAGAGCCCTTCCCGCTCTGAATCAAAACAACAAAAATCAAAAGCAATGAAATTATAATATGCAAAACTAACAAAATCATATACATTTTTTTCTCCTTAATTTTATTATATTTTAAAATTCAAAATCAGTCAATAAAATTTTGACATAAAAATTTGAAGTTGTAAAATAAAATAAAAAAGGAGGGCAAAATGAAAATAAAAACTATTAAGGGAAAAGATTATAAAGGAAAGAAGGTTTTTTTAAGGGTAGACTATAATGTTCCAATTGAGAAAGGTGTTATAATGGATGAAACAAGGATTACTGCAACTTTACCTACAATAAATTATTTAATTTCTCAAGGTGCCTCATTAATTATTGCATCCCATCTTGGAAGACCAAAAGGTAAATTTACTCCTGAATTAAGTTTAAAGGTTGTTGCTGAAAGATTGTCCCAGTTATTAAACAGAGATGTTAAATTTGCCCCTGATTGTGTAGGAGATGAAGTTAAAAAAATGGTAAATAGTTTAAAGGAAGGAGAAATTTTATTACTTGAAAATTTAAGATTTCATCCAGAGGAAGAGGAGGGGGATGAAAATTTTGCCAAGGAACTTGCTTCTCTATGTGATGCTTATGTAAATGATGCCTTTGGAACATGTCATAGAGAGCATGCCTCTGTTTATACAATTACAAAATTTGTAAAGGATGTTGCTGCTGGTTTTTTGATTGAGAAAGAGGTTGGTGCTTTATCTAAATTACTAACAAATCCAGAAAAACCATTCTTATTGATTCTTGGAGGAGCAAAGGTTGCTGATAAAATAAATATGGTTAAAAATCTTCTTGATAAAGTTGATACAATTATTACAGGTGGAGTTATGGCATATACATTTATTAAGGCAAAAAACTGGGAAGTAGGTGATTCAAAAGTGGAGGAAGAGGCAGTTGGTCTTGCAAAGGAAATAATTAAGGAAATAAATAAAAGACATCTTGAATTCCATACACCTCTTGACCATGTAATAGTTCAGAAAGTTTCAGAAGATGCAATTCCAATTATAACAGAAAGGGGAACAGTTCCACATGGATGGATAGGAGTTGATATAGGTCCACAGGCAATAGAGGAATATACAGATTGTATAAACAGGGCAAAAACAATTTTCTGGAATGGACCAATGGGAATTTATGAGATAGAAAAATTTGCAAAAGGAACAATTGAAATAGCAAAGGCAATAGCAAATTCAAAAGCATATTCAGTTATTGGAGGAGGGGATTCAATAGCAGCAGTCAATAAAGCAGGAGTTAGTGATAAAATTTCACATATATGCACAGGAGGAGGAGCATCACTTGAATTTCTTGAAAAAGGAACACTTCCAGGAATTGAAGTTTTAAAGGAAGAGTAATTTAAAGAAGGGAGAAAAATGAGAAAAACACTTATTGCAGGTAACTGGAAGATGTATAAAACACCTTCTGAATCAATTGAATTTGTTGAGAAACTTATTAAAAACTTAAAAAATTATGAAGATAGGGATATTCTTATATGTCCTCCTTTCACATCTCTTTACCCTGTTTCTCAAATTATTAAAAATTCTTCAGTTAAACTTGGTGCTCAAAATGTTTATTTTGAAAATGAAGGTGCATTTACCGGAGAAATTTCACCAATTATGCTTAAAGATATAGGGGTTGAGTATGTAATATGCGGTCATTCAGAAAGAAGAAATATTTTTGGCGAGACAGATGAAATTATAAATAAAAAAGTAAAAAAGGTAACTGAAAATGGGATGCGACCAATTTTATGTGTTGGAGAAAAACTTGAAGAAAGGGAAAAAGGCCAGACATTTGAAGTTGTTGAAAATCAGATAAGGAATTGTTTAAGTAATTTTAAAGATATAGAAAAACTTGTTATTGCTTATGAACCTGTATGGGCTATTGGAACAGGAAAAACTGCATTACCACAGCAGGCAGAGGAAGTCCATATTTTTATAAGAGAATTGATAGGCAAAATCTATAATAATGAAATTGCTGAAAATTTAATAATTCTTTATGGAGGGAGTGTAAAACCAGAAAATATAGACCAACTTATGAAAGAAAAGGATATAGATGGAGTTCTTGTTGGAGGTGCATGTCTAAAAATTGATTCCTTTTTAAGGATTATTGATTATAGAAAAATTTAATGGTTTCAAAAATAAATTCATTTACAATATGGGGAATTGATGCATTTCCAATAGATATTGAAGTTGACATTTCAAAAGGAATTCCTTCTATTTCAATTGTTGGACTTCCAGACCAGTCAGTTAAAGAAAGTAAGGACAGATTAAAACCAGCAATTAAAAATTCTGGTTTTGAATTTCCATCAGGTAAGATTGTTGTTAATCTTGCACCCGCTGATTTAAAAAAAGAAGGAAGTTATTTTGACCTGCCAATTGCAATTGGAATACTATCTTCTTTAAATATAATTAAACAATCAGTAATTGATGAATTTTATTTTGTTGGAGAACTTGCACTTGATGGAAATGTTAGAAAAGTAAATGGTATTCTGCCTATGGTATTGAAATTAAAAGAGATTAAAAAGAAAAAGTTTATTATACCATATGAAAATTCTTTTGAAGGTGGAATTGTTGAAGATGTAGATGTTTATCCTGTAAAGAGTTTAATTGAATGTGTTGAATTTTTAACTGGAAAAAAAGAAATAAAACCAGTCAAATTGAATATTGAGGAAATATTTAAAAACAGGGAAAAATATGATGTTGATTTTAAAGAAGTTAAAGGGCAAAAGTATGTTAAAAGGGCTATTGAAGTGGCAGTAAGTGGTTCTCATAATATATTAATGATTGGCTCTCCCGGTAGTGGAAAAACAATGATTGCAAGAAGAATACCAACAATTTTACCATCTTTAACACTTGAGGAGGCACTTGAAATAACAAAAATTCATTCAGTAAGCGGACTTTTAAATGGACCAATTGTTTTTGAAAGACCTTTCAGAAGTCCTCATCATACAATTTCAGATATTGCTTTAATTGGAGGAGGAGTAATTCCAAAACCAGGAGAGGTAAGTTTAGCACATAATGGAGTTTTATTTCTTGATGAATTCAGTGAATTTCACAGGGATGTTATTGAAAGTTTAAGACAGCCACTTGAGGATGGAAAGGTAAGCATCTCAAGAGCAAAAGGCAGAATAGAATTTCCCTCAAGATTTTTACTTGTTGCAGCAACAAATCCATGCCCATGTGGATGGTATGGAGATAGTCAGAGAGAGTGTCATTGCACACTTTCACAAATTCTAAAATACAGAAAGAAATTATCAGGTCCAATCCTTGATAGAATAGATATACATATTGAAATTACAAGTTTACCCGGAAAATTTTTAATCCAGGAAGATGAAGAGGAGAGTTCAGAGGAAATAAGAAAAAGAGTTGAAAGGGCAAGGGAAATACAAAAGGAAAGATTTAAAAATGAAGGAATTTACTTTAATGCACATATGAATACATCCCAGATAAAAAAATACTGTATTATGACAGAGGAAAGTAAAAAATTATTACAGGATGCTCTTGAAAACTTAAAAATTTCTGCCCGTGCATATGATAAGATAAGGAAGGTAGCAAGAACAATAGCAGATTTAGATAATTCAGAAAAAATTTTACCACATCACATTTCAGAAGCAATTCAGTATAGATGCCTTGACAGAGAATTTATTTAACTTTTGAAAATCCAATAAACAATTTTTGAAATATATACTATCTACCGCTAACATTTAAAATACGAGTTTTTCTTTTTAATATAACTAAAATGGAATATATCGTAATACCCAAAAGAAAACAAATCAACCATAGATTGCGTTCAGACAAATCTTTTTCAATAAAAGAATCTTCTGTTATCTCTAAAAAGTAATATGTCCCTGTCATCGCAAAAAAAGTTGTAAATTCCCTGCGTAAAACAGTTTTAAATGAAAATGGCAGAACTGGTCTACGCCAATTCTTGAAATTTGGAATAATCATGGGAGTGCGTTCAGACCATGAAATAAACTCATCGCCAAATCTTTTTCTCAAAAACTCCTCTTCTGCAAAAATAATTCGTTCATAATAAAACCAATACCCTGCCAAAACAATAATTCCAAACCACAGGACCTGAATAAACAATACAATACCAAACACTATTAAAAAATTACCCAAATATAACGGATGCCGAACAATAGAATACATCCCAGTGGTGTTTAATCTTTCAGCAATCAGGAAATTAGTGCGGCCTGATGTATTCTTAGGCACATATCCCACCGTAAAACAGCGCACAAAGAAACCTAAAAAAGAAATAATAAAAGCAATGCCTTCCCATAAATCACCAATTCTGTCACCAAATGTCCGCTCTATAAATTCACCATTTTTTAATGCAATAGGAAGTAAAAGCAGAAATAATAATGGAATATAACTTCTCCATTTATACAACCTTTCTCCTTCTTTTTCCATTTCTTCTTTTAAAGGCATCCATACCTCCTCTTCTTCTACAAATCTATATAAAAAACTTTTTTCTCCTCTTTCCCTTCATTTCCAACTTTTTTATTTTACATCAAATATTCATTATACTCCAACAATTTATCAAGTCAAAAGCATCCTTATCTTAAATTTGTGAAAACCAAAAACTTATGTTCTCTTTATTTAATGTCGGAATTACAATCTCTCAATCAATTCCTCTTTCCGCAAAACCTCCCTACTTTTCCTCATAAAAACACATTTGGCTTTTACCTAATTTTACCATTTAAAATTCTCCAGACAATTCTTTCCAAATTTTATTCACTGCTTCTCTTACTTTTTCAATATCATTTATATTATTCACTATCTCTTCAATGTATTTCTCTCCAAAAACAATAAATCCATTTTTAAGTTGAATAAAATACCTATTAAATGCTTCCAGTATTTTCTGATACCGAATCTTATTTTCCTCTTTAACCCGATTACTGATAATTTTCCTTTTAATTTCTTCAATATTAAATACAGGATAAGGAATAGTGATAATTGTTTTCTTTGTGCCTCCACTTCTTGCTTCTTTTCTCTGACTTATTTTTGCCACTTGAAATCCTATATCATTAACCCTTGCATCAATTCCTTTTTCATCTAACTCTGCACTACACTCTAATTGTAAATTTATTCCTTTTATAGCACAAACATATTCAAATACATAACAGAAATCTAATTGCGTAAGAACTGATATCCAGGTTCTATACATTCTTGCTTTAAATCCCTTTTTAAACCAATCGTTTTCCTCAATTGTTCTATTAAAGTAATATTTTTTAAATTCTTCAAGGGACTTTTTGCTTTCAGAAAAGGTATTTATTTCTATCCAGAATTCTTCAAACCATTTTTCAAAATCTAAAAATTTCCTTTCTTCCCAGTAATGTTTAAATATTGAATTAAGTGGTAAAATTTCTCTTGGTAGGTCCTATTCTAACCACTTAACATCTTTTAATTCTTTCCTGTATTTTTCCATAGGAATACTTTCAAGAAATCCACGATATTTCCTCAAATCTTCAATTGGATTTTTCATAAAAGCCCTCTTTTTTGTATTTCTTTCCACTCCTTTCTATTTGGTAAAGGAATACTTTTAATCTGTGAAATGTTTAAATGGTAGGTAATTTCACGATAGGTCTCTTTTATATATTTTTTAACATAATCTGAATTGAGATATTTTACTACTTCCTTATCACTCATATCAAATTTTTGATTAAATAGACCATCTCTCCTTAAAAGATGATAAACATCTCCCATCCAGGGAAAACATTTTTTATCAAATGCAGAACCTACTTTACCATTTTCTCTGAAACCAAGTCCAACCACAATATGCGGAATATTGAAATAACCGCGCAGTTTTTGAATGTCTGTCTTTTTAATCCAGTATCCCGTAAAATTTTTATAGATTATTTTATTGCATCTTAAATTCTGCCCGTTTAAAAGAGGTAAATACTCATTTTTTTTAGAAGGAATTTCTTTTATTATGTAAGGATTGTTTTTGATTTCAGGAGTGCGAGGAGAAATTCTTATTTCATAAATATCTCCTAATCTGTAAGAACAAATATTTTCTAATATACGAGTAAAATCAGTTTCAAATGTTATAGTTTCACCTTTCCAGTTAGTTTTAATTTTAATTTGCCTAATCTTACTATCAAGGTTTTCCAGAAGTTCAAGTCTATGGATAAATTTACTGGATTTGATAAAATTTATAACTACTGTAGAAATATCTGCTTCTGGCTTAAAAACATCTGAGCCCAAATAAATTATGGCAATCCCACCATTTTGAGAAAGAAATTTCCGGAGTTTTTTGAATTCATCAAGTATCATAAAAGTGGCAGGAACAATAAAAATTAATTGACCTTCTGGTTTAAGCAATTTGATGGATTTTTCTATAAATGCACCATAAACATTATATTTCCCATACCATGTCTCAAATTGATTTTTATATTTTTCCTTTGTAATAGGTTCAATCTTAATGGGATAATGATATGACATACTGGGAATACCATACGGTGGATTACCAATAATTAAATCAAAAAATTCTTCAGGTTGCCATAAAAGATAATCCTCTTTTATTATTTTTATGTTTTCACCAAGGTTTAAAGTTTTCAAATAATTAATTGCATCCTCATTAATTTCTACACCATAAACTTTTGCTTTATTAAAAATTTCAGGTATATTCCTTTTTATTCCTATTAAAAACTGGGCTAAACCACAGGCAGGTTCAAGAATATTTATATCTTTTTTATTAGTAAATTTTGAAAAATCAATTAAATTAACCATAAAATCAACAACCCAATCAGGTGTAAAAAATATTCCAAAGTTTTTCTTGATATTCTTAAGGTTGTTAACTATTGTCTCTCTATAGATTTGATAGTCAGTTATTGTTTCTTCTCTTATAAGTAAAGGCCTATTTTCTATGGATTGATATTTTGTTTTTTCCATAATTTTCACATTTTTACAATTTAATTATACTTGAATCATCTCAAATAACACAAATAGTTTTTGACCTAAAATTATTATTTCACATTTTTTACAAATTTATCAAGAGGTATCTAAAGAATTGTATTTAAGGAGGCATAATTTCCCCTTCAGGTCTACAGCACTATTTCCGTCGCAATCCCCTAAAAGCTGGCCAAGTTATTCCGACAAATAGAAAAAGAAACAGAAAAGGCATATCTGATACGATTGTCGCAATCCCCTAAAAGCGGGTCAAGTCATTCCGACAATTTGAAGTAGAAAGTCCTGATTTTTTGGCTTTTTTAGTCGCAATCCCCTAAAAGCGGGTCAAGTTATTCCGACTCCGTATTGTCAAAGAGCAAGTATATCAATGCTTATAATCCTTTTTACCTCTCCCCTCTGTCGCCGTAGCGACCTGCCACAGGCATGGAGGGAGAGGGCCAGGGTGAGGGGGCAATTTTTCTTTTCACCCTCACCTTTATCCTCTCCCATTAAGGGAGAGGAGATAATAAAGAAAAATTTTTCAACTTAATTTTTTTATATCACAAAACCTCAACTCTGTCAAATCCCTTGTCTTTCAATCAATTCCTCTTTCCGCAAAACCCCCCTATTTTTCTCATAAAAACAC
>Ga0080004_1071977_pt1 | contig 23842 bp, 22 predicted proteins | sample WasSprMetagenome_FD_69207 | JGI IMG/M metagenome (GOLD analysis project Ga0080004, IMG submission 69207) | Sulfidic aquatic microbial communities from Washburn Spring, Yellowstone National Park, USA - WS (SPADES assembly) (version 2) | ecosystem: Environmental > Aquatic > Thermal springs > Hot...
AGGTGGCGTCCCCTCAAGTTCGCCGCGGTGGGCGCCTCGGGAATCGGCGTTGCCTTCGCCGTGCTTTATCTGGCCTCGCCTCTGCCGGCGCCTCTTTCCCTAGCGCTGGCCATAGAGATAAGCCTCACCTCTAACTACCTGCTGAACCGTCGGTGGACTTTTGCAGAGAGGCGCACCCCGCTTCTCGCCGGCTGGGCCAGGTACCACGTAGCCACCGCGGTGGGGAACGCGGTGAACTACGCGGCGGCGCTGATCCTCCACCTACTCGGCGTCTGGATGTACGCCGCCTACGCTGTAGGCGTCGCCGCGGGGTACGCCGCCAACTACGTCTTGTCGGAGGTTTTGGTTTTCAAATCAACATAACACGCCCCTCCGCATCTTCCATGCAACTCCTAGCGTTGAAGAAAAAGAAGGAGGGCGAAGCCCCGGTGTATGTCCCCGCCCTACTGCAGGCTTCCCACGACCTAGGCACTGCGAGCTTCTCCCAGTCGGTGAAGGTGGGCTACTACCACCTAGAGAGCGTGGTGGGGTTCGACGAAAACCTCAAGATGTTTGTGGTGGCCGACGTCATGCCCAAGTTTCCAGGCAAGCTGTGGCTTAAGCTAGACACAATACTGGCGGACGTCCGCGAGGAGGCCATCAAGCGCGGCGTCAGGCCCTACTCCCAGGAGTACGTAGACCTCATGGCGAGGCACATGGTCAAGGCCCTCCCCCAGGCGGAGCGGGAGTACGTCGGCAAATACGCCTCCGCGGTCCACCGCCTCCTCTACGCCTACGGCGCGCTGACGCCGCTTATAAGCGACCAGGCACATATAGAACTCGGCGTGACGGACGTCTTGGTGCACATCACGAACCCCGCCGCGGAGGAGGACGTGGTGGAGGCGGAGAGCTGGGTCTTGAAGGGGCGGTACCCCACCAACATCAAGCTGGCTGAGCGCGACAGGGACTACCTCCGCAACTCCCTCTCCCGCCGCGGCATATCTGCATCCCGCTTCACCGGCTGGGTCTCGCAGGTGGATCAGCGCTTCCGCGTCAGAGTAACCGTGACGGTGCCCCCCGTCAGCCAGCCCCGCACCACCATGGCCTTCAGAATTGTCTCAAGGGCGGCGTGGACTCCACCGCGGTACGTCGCCCTGCGCTCCGCCAGGCCTGAGCAACTGGCCTTCCTCTGGCACGCGTGGGTAAACGGCTTCGGAGGCAAGCCGGCCTTCATAATTGTGATCGGCCAGCCCGGCACCGGCAAGACCACGCTGGTAGACGTCGTCACCGCCACCACGCCGCCTGACCAGCCCCTGGCCGTGGTGGAGTCGGTCTCGGAGATCAACGCGCCGCAGGCCAGGGTGAGGTTGGCGGAGAGGTTCGCCCTAAGCACGGACATCCCCGAGATAAGGATGGCCCAGCTGATCAAAGTCGCGTTGCGGATGTCGGTGCCCTACATCACCACCAACGAGGTGCTGGGGCCGGAGGACGCCCAGGCGCTGTTCCTCGCCGCCACCATAGGCACCCGCGTCATGACCACCATACACGCCGCCTCGCCGGACGACCTAGTGGGCAGGTTCAAAAGCATGGGCGTCCCCACCGACACCATAGAGTTCCTCCGGGACAGGATGATCATAGCGCTGATGGACAAGGCGCCGGGCCACCGCTTCGTGCGGGAGGTATACCTCCCCCAAGACGGCACGTGGACGCCGCTTGCCGAGACGGACTATGCAGTCCAGCCGGAAATCGCCATGAAGGCCAAGATCCTCCACGTCTTGGCCAGAAGCCCCGCGTACCACCACGCAGACGAGTGGCTCGCCTTCCTCAAGCAGTACTACGAGAACCCGCAGACGGCGCTGAGCTACGCGGTGGCGTCTGAATAGATCTTTTTTACGCCAACCCCCTCCTCCCCCATGCGTGCGGTAGTAGCTGTAGCAGTCCTCCTCGTGGCGCTGGCGGCAGTTGCGTTGCAGTACATCAACGCGGTGAACCAGTACGCAGAATGCGCCGCCGACTTGGTGCGCACAAAAAACATGCTGAAGGCCGCCGCAGAAGGCGCAGACCTCTGCAGGCAGAAGCTCGCCGCGGTGGAGGCGCGGCTCGGCGAAGTAGCGGCGGAGCGGGACGCCCTCGACGTGAAGGTGGCGCTCCTCCAGAGGCAGGCGGCGGAGATGAACGCCACCATCAGCCAGCTACGCGCCCTCCTTAACGCTGAGAAGATGCAGGCGGCCAACTTAAGCAAGGCGCTGTCTGCCGCATCTTCCGCCCTGCTCCGCTACGAAATTCCGGCGAAGGTGGTGGAGGAGGTAAACAAGGCGCGGACGTCCGTGGGCCTGCCGCCGGTTAAGCCGCTGAACCTCACCACGCCGTGGTTCCGCGCGGCGTATATGCTACAGCACAACGTCTTCAGCCACTACGACCTGGAGGGGAGGCACCCCGGCTACTGGTTCACAAAGCTAGACGGCGGCCTCTACGGCTTCGACGAGGACATAGCCGTCTCCATGTGCCCCGCCGGGTGCAACCCGCTTAAGGAGGCGGTGGAGAACACGAGGCTCATGATCTACAACAACTCCGCCGCGGGCTTCGCACACAGGGACTCCCTCCTGGATCCCTGCAACAACTACGCGGCGGTGGCGGCGGCGTGGGACGGCGGCAGGTTCTACCTCGCCGTCTACATGCTCTCAATACACGGCGTCTGGATGGAGCCGATGAAGAAGGACGGCCAAAGGGTCGTGGGCGTGTACCTGGCCTCGCCTGACCTGAAGCCGCCGTTTTACGCCGCAGTTTTCAGAGATGTGCCGTCTAGGTCGTTCCTAGTACGGGGCTTCTACAGCTACGGCAACCAAACCGGCTTCTACCGCCTAACCCACGAGCCCATCGGCGGCGGCTGGCACAAGGTCTACATCAACGTAACTCTGCCCAGCGACAGCGCCCTCTACACCGTCGTCGTCCTGGGCACCAACGGCCTAAGCTACACGTGGAAGCCCCTCTCGCCGAGCGGCCAGTGGAGAGCCGCCTTCTGCCGCATAGCCGACTACACCGCCGGCTGAATCAACAAACCGTTTTTGCTTCTCTTCACAACGCCGAGACTGCTGACGGCGGTTGCGGCGGCGGCGCTGGCGCCGCACAGCTACACGCGCACGTTGCCCGTGGTAGAGCTCAGGGGCTACATTGAGGCGCGTGTGGTTGATCCGGTCGACCCGATGCGCCATCCCGGCCGGACTGAGTACTTCTTCCGCACCGTAGACGGCAGGCGCTACAGGCTTGACCTCGGCGGCGCAAAGTTCTACCTATGCGGCCACTTCACAAGCTACGTGGGGACTGGGAAGCTGGTGGTGGTTAAGGGCTTTCTACGGCCTGACCTCGTGCTTCCCTACAGATACCACGGCGACTACGTGCTGTTCGCCACCGAGGTGAGAGACCCGCACTGCAGATAGCTACCCCAGGCCAAAACCAATTCTTTTTTCCTCCTCTTCTTTCTCCTCCTGTGTGGAAGGAGCTGATTGCAATAACTAAGTTCGTGGTGAGGTGGAGGGTTGAGCCCGCGGAGCAGGCGCTTCAGTCTTTGGCGGAAGATACGAGGGACAAGAGGATACAGAAGCACCTGGTGGCGTTTGACCTCGGCATGCTCCACCTCCAGCGCTCAGTCCTCGCCATGGTGGTCTCCCTGGCGCATGCACTTGAGCAACTGGGCGTCCAGAGGAAGGCCGCCGCAGTGTCCATCCAGCTCTACCTCACGTCGATATATACCTCGCTCATCGCCGCCGCCCGTAGCCGCATAGACATGTTCCTCATGGCCATAGCCACCACGGTAATAAGCGCGGCGGCCCTCGGCAGCCTCATGGCCATCTTCGCGCCCCAGGGCCTCCTGCTCTTCAGCGTTGCGGCGGTTGCCGCCGTCTTGCTGACGCCGGTAATTGCTTCCTACGTGCCGGAGCCCGGGCCGTACCCCCTGTGGCCGTCGGCGTTTATGATGGCAGGCGCGTTGGTGGGGGCGCTCCTAGGCGGCGCCAAGGGCTACCTCCTGGGCACAGCCGCCGGCGCCGTCCCCCAGACCGTGTATTGGGCTAGGCACTGGAAGCGGTACGAGAAGGAGATCGCCCGCATCGACCAGGTAATTGAGGGGGCAAAGGAAGACATCGCCGCGGGGAGGACGCACATGGCGCAGATCGCCAAGGAGGTGTACGAACACGTGAAGGCCGTCGGGTCGTACGACCTGGAGATACAGACCCGCGAGTTGCTCCTATACAACGCAAGGTATCTGTCGGAAATCAGGGGAATAGCCAAGGAGCGGGCCTTGGCAATTGCAGTTTTATTCATAGCGTCGGTTCTAGTCGCCAAGTTCGCGGTTGCGACGATCTTCAGCATCGAAGCCCTGAAGCAACTGGAGAAGGTCCAGGCGCCGCCCGGCGTCGAGTTCCCGAGGTTCCAAGCGCCCGACCTATCCCTCCTGGGCTGGTTCGTGCCGCCCGTCGCCGTCTTGGTGGGGAGGATGTTCGACAGCTACGCCGCCGTCGCCCCATTCGCCATCGCCATGTCCCTGGCGGCCTTCCTCATAATTTAATTCATTATTTTTCGAAACACCTCATTGCCCATGCCAAGTACAGTAAAGACGCAGAAACAAAAAACGCGCGCACAAGACGCCGCGCCCCGGAAGAAGACGGTCAGAGGCCTAGAGACGATAATAGTGGTCATAATACTGGCGGTAATAGGCATAGTCGCCGCCGCGATGCTCTACACGCTGTTTATATCCAAGTGGTTCACGCCGGCGGCGGCCCTCGACCTGTCCCTAGACCCGTCCACCCTCCTCACCGGCAAAGTCGGCTCAGTCGTAGTTGTGGTTTCTTCCGGCTCATCCGGCGCCAAGGAACCGAAAATCGCCATCCTAGACACCGACACGGGAGACGAGGTTGCCAACTGTGAGGTCAAATCCTCGCCGCCAGAAGGTGGCGTGTACAGTAGCGGCGACAAGATCACTGCCAGTTGCACCGCCAATACGCAGTTCTACCGCGGCAAAGCATACGTGATAAAAGTCGAAGTTACAGACGCAGCCACTGGAAGCAAGTTCGTCAAGTCCTTCAAGGTGGTGGCTCAGTAGCGGCTAACAAATCAACATATTTTTCCGCCCCTCCTCTTCTATGTACTACATACTGGTGGGGATAATTGTGCTGGGGGCATTCGCCGCCATGTACGCCGCGGCGTGGTGGTACCAGCAACAAGTGGTATCCACAGTCCAGCAGCTGAAGCTTGCCGAAGCGAAGCAGGCCATGGACGACATCTACAACTGCCTCAACGCCTACTACGACCCGCAGAAGAGGCAGGTGGTGTTCCCCGGCAAGGTCGTTTGGTGGAAGAACCCCCACGACCCAGACTGCCAAAAGCAGGGCGGGATGAAGGAGCATGAAGACGGCGGCATGAAGCATCACGAGAAGAGCCTCGGGGTGACGAAGTACTGGGGCGGCGGCAGGTGCGGATACGGCGAGGGCGATAGGGTAAACGCCGAGCTTAACGACGTCGTGGCGCTGTCGGCTTGCTACGTCAAGGTTGTCCAGACTACGGTACATAACCAAACGGTGACGATACCGCAGGCCACCATATACGGGTAGCCAATTACATATTTTTCCCAGGCTCCGCCTTTTTCCATGTTCGTGGTTATGTTCTACGCGGGGAAGGGAGGCGTCGGCAAGTCAACGCTGGCCGCCAACACGTCGTATGTGCTGGGGACGCGGTACAACGTCTTGGCCATGGACTTCTCCGGGGCCGACCGCACGGTTACGGTCATGCTTGCGCCTGGGTGCGGCGGCACGGAGGGGATCTACGACGTGATTTACAGCTTCCCGGAGGCCCACGGCGGCAAGATGGCCCTCTCCCTGTGCCCCTCCGAGCTACCGTCGCTATACGTCGCGCCGCCCGGCGGCCGCGAAAGCACAGTCTTGAAGCTGGACTACTACGTCCTCGCCCAGCGCATCGACAAGCTGATGGGCGCAGTGGTGAAGCGGTTCCCCTTCATCGTGATGGACTACCCGGGCAGGCAGATACAGCACGACCCGCTCCTCCAGGCGCTGGTGCGCCACGTCGACTTGTTAGTGTTAGTAACCCAGCCGACGCAGTCCTCCCTAAACGAGCTGCAGGCCGCCTACAACTTCGTGCTTCAACACTACAAGCCCCCGCCCATAATCTCCATCGTCACCAACATGTGGATGGGGGAGAAGACGTATGAAGAGTCCCTCCGCACGCCGGGCGGCTTCTACCTCCGCATCAAAGCCTTCCCCGAGGTCTACGCCCTGGGGAGGGTTCCCAAGCTCCAGTACAAACACTGCGACAAGTGCAAGGAGTTCAGAGACGCCGTAAACGAAATAGCCAAGAAGATAGTGGAGGCCAAGGCCGTGAGGAGGCACCAAGTAGCGACGTTTTTCCCTTGACCACCTCCCCCGCCTTTTGCAACCTAAATCAATAAAGGCCTTCTCCACTGCAGTGCCTATGTCAAACCCAATAACAATAAGCCTAGACGAGGAAGAGGAGCCTGGCTTCAAACAGGAGGAAGAGGTCGCGCCAGCTCGGCCCAAGATTCATGCCGCTCCTCGGTTGCAGGCGGAGGCGAGGGATTGGAAAGAATGCCTGCTTGAGCTTCTGAAGACGGCGCCTCCCGAGGAGGTGTCCCGCATGTTTAACAGGGAGTACCTTAAGGAGGTGCTGAAGGAGGTTGCGCAGAACGACCCTCTGCTGAAGCTGTTCTTCCTGCTGTATGGGTGATGTGGGGGAAGAAAAAGGAGAAGGTTAAAGACCCCAAGGCCGAGGCCTTCTTCAGAAGAGTCGTGCACACAGACCCCATGAAGTTGAAGCAGGTCAAGAAGATAAACGCCGATGAGATGACTAAGCCGCTCAAGGAGATGGCTAAGAAGAAGGCCAAGGAGCTCGGCGTGTCGCCCGGCATTCTCTACAACGCCTTGTACTACTGCTACAACGACCCAAACTGCGACGTGGAAGACCTCCTCAAAAAGGCGAAGGAAGGCGGGGACAACTACCTCCTCAAGTTCCTCCACGAACAGGGGGTGGAGGTCTAAATCATCAAACTTTTTTGTTCTCCTCTTCTCATGCCGAACCCCAAGTTCAGAGGAATAGCTGAGTTGAGCACATCCGTAGTGCTAACGATACTGCTTGCCGCCGCAAGCGCGGTCATGCTCGGCCTCGGCGGCATGTGGGCATACAACGAGGTGCAGAAGGCCGACCACCTGAGGATGCAGGCTCTGATGCAGGGCCAAGCGGTGCTAGACGGCGACGTCTTCGCCGCGCAGTTCAACCAGCCGGTGGTGGTGGAACAGATCGGCTACGGCTGGTACGACGGCCGCACAGGCCAAGAAGTCGGCGTCAAGTTCAGAGACGTCGGCGCCAGCGGCCAATACTTCAGCTGGAGGCTGGATCGCGCTGACTACAACCTGACCTACGTAATCGTTAAGGATCTCAACAGCGGCGTCCGGAAGATCTTCCGCTGGAGGTTCATCAAGCTCAGCCCCGAGACCCAAGCCGCCATGGCGGCGCAGTTCAGCGACGTCTTCGCTAAACAATATGCCGGCCAATACGCCCAGCAGTACGCCCAGCAGTATGCGGCTCAGTACGCCCAGCAGATACAACAGCAACTCCAAAACTACATCAACCAAGTCATACAGCAACAGCTGGGTCCAGGCGTTAACATAAACAATCCTGGAAGCGAGCCAAGCGGCGCTACTAATACGGAGTACGTTGCCAGCTTGTACATATCAGACCCGTATGGGGTTGTATGGATGGTGTCTTCAGGCGTCCAAACACTCGTAGGTCAAGGCTCTGGGCGGGTGGACATAAAGCTGAAAGGAACGACGGATTTGGTCAGCATCTCTTCATACAAAGATCCAAACGGTGTGACATGTGTTGCAGATCCGCCAGAAATAGGTGCACAAGCCGGAGGTAGCTACACTGTAAGGTTCATATGCAGGCCGGCACCCACCTGGGGCTACCCGCCTCCCGAGTACCCCACTTCAACAACGACTACTCAGCCGCCTCCACCTCCAACCACTCCGATCACGCTACCGCCTACACCTACTACTGTTCAGCCTCCAACTACACCTCCGCCTACTCAGCCGCCTCCGACCACTACTACTGGGAGATGTACTGTTACAGTATATTGTGTCGTTAGGCCAGACGGCTCAGAAATATGTACACAAAATATAGGCCCCCCGGATTGTGAAGTAACAACAGTATACCGTACTGCAACTGCGGCGCAACCTACAACGACAACTACACCTATCCAGTTCACCACCTCGGGCATAAAGCAACCAGTACCCACCACTCCAGACACCGGCAGTGGCAGCGGTGGTGGCAGTGGCGGGGGCTCGCCTCCGGTGGACTTCTGTGTTGATTGTACCGGTGCCGCGAATAAAGGAAGCGGCCACACCATTCAGAGAGGCGACGAAGCATATGGCAACCCCAGCAACTTCAACAATGTGCCCAGCAGTGTATCAGCGGCGTCTGACAGCTCCACGACAACCGTGACCAAGACGTATGACAACGGCGATGTGCAGACCACCACATACGGTAGCTCTGGTAGCTCTGACACATCTAGTAGCGCCTCTGGCTCCGGCTCAGGCGGTACGAACCAGATAACTGGCGTTGCTGGCAACTGCGTTGACAATATGTGCCCCACATAAACCCAACTTTTTCCTCTCTTTCTTAATTTTTCTTTCGTAAGGTTTACTCAATGGTTCGTGTCGGCACGTCTTCTGCCGAACCGCTCCCTTATGCCGCAACAGCGGTATTGCACATCTTCAATTGTCCGTAATGCTAGCCAGAGGAGCCTGTGTTTATCGCTGTTTTTACAGGGAATCCTTTGCAGGGAAAAACCTGCAGGGAACTCTTCCCTGTGGGGAATTCCCTGTGTTTTGATATAATGCTGATGTTGTTTCTCAACTGCATAGCCCTACTGCGTTAACAACTTGTTTAGTTCTTTTTCTTACCGTGGAATCGTGCTGACATGTTTGAGTACTGGAGCTGGAAGGAAAGGGCTGTGGTGATTGGTCTGGCGGCGCTGGCGGCTGTATTTGCCGTGTTGGTGTACATGGGCATGCAGAAGGAGGCGGAGCTTCAGCGGCAAGTTTCGGCGCTCCAGGCGCAGGTGCAGAGGCTGTCGCAGTATGAAGGCGCCTTCCCCATGTATGCGGAGTGGAAGCAGCAGGGCCAGCACTGCGTCCTCCGGCTGAACATACTGGCCAACCCCGGGGTGTGGGATAGAATCAGGCAGGGGAACGGAACCGGCGGCGGCTACTACGCCATACTGCGCCTCGTAGACGCCGGGGGAAATGTGGTGGTGCCCGGCGTACTGCGGTTCTCCGTCCACAACCCGGAGGTGTGGTTTAAATGCGACCCGCAGGGCAGGGCTGTGGCTGTTGAGCAGGCCCAGTTCGAAAGGGGGAGCGGCTTCTTCGAATACGCAGTTTTGATAAACGGAGTCCTCAAGCTGTCTAAGTTCCCATGCGACGGCCTCTGCGGACTGGAGGCGCCGCTTGCCAGGCCCATAAAGCCGCAGTATGTAGACGTGTTAGTGGTCTTCTACCCTCCCGGCGTAGACGGATACGTCAGGATCCCCTGGGACTACGGATACGCCGCCAGAATTCCAATACGTTGAAAAAGGGGAAAGAAAAAAACACTGTTTTTTCAAATCGATGCAACTCCCTCAGTATCAAATATATGTTCCAAATCACCACCGCAGCCCTAACTATTAAAACGCCATACACAGCATACGTCATATACGGCGCAAGCGGCAGAAGCTGTATGGCCACGTAGAAGCCGGCTATCTGTACAGCGCCGTAGACAAACAGCGGAAGCGCCCTCCTGCCGAACCACACATCCTCCAGCCCCAGCCTTATCCCAACCAGCGTCGTCGCAACGTCCGCAACTACTACTGCCGCAAAAATCCAGAGGAGCTCCATGTACTCCCGCTTTCAGCATTAAGAAAATGAATTAACTTCGACGCCGTCTGCTAAGGCTGCTCAATTCCATATCTCCCCCCTCTCCGGCACCGCCATGGCTCTCAAGCCTTATGAGGAGGAGGAGTTTCGGCGGAGGTGGAGGGACGACCTCCCGCCCGACGTCGTTGAGCGGTGCCTCGAAGAGGCGAGGAGCGCGGGCAACATCTTCCGGGCCTACGCATGCGCCGTCGAGCACTACCTGGCGCAGCAGCAGAGGCCTCAGAGGAGGAAGCCCCTCCTGGAGCCCCCCAGGGGGCGCCGGCCCGCCCTCCCCCGCCTGCCCAAGGCTGAGAAGAAGCTTAAGGCTGAAGAGGCTAGGCCTAGGAGGAAGCCCTCCTTCATTAGGCGCCTCCCGTGGCAGGCATATGCGGGGGCGGCCTCCCTCCTCCTCCTGGCGGCGAATCCAGTCTTTGTCTTTGCGGCTCTGCCGGCTGTAGCGCTCCTGTCGCTGTGGAGGCGGAACACGGCGCCTCTCTGGACTGAGGGCGATGCGCTGGTGTGGGACGGGAGGCGGTTTAAGTTCTACAAGGTGGAGAGGGTGTTTAAAGACGTGGCCGGGATGGGGCCGTCTGAGTTCAGCAACTACCTCATCTCAGCCCTCCACGAGTTCAACGGGATATACTACGATAGAGGCCGGGCGTGGATCCTGCTGGAAGACGGCGCAGACGTGGAGGCGGCCAGGACAGTCCTCAGGCGGTTCGGGGTGGTGGTGGAGCCCCGCCCCTCGCCCCCGCCCGCCGCCCTCCCCCGCGAGCCGGCGTCTAAGTACCTCCCCTGGGCCTTCCTCCCGTTTCTAGCCGCCGCAGCTGGGGGCCTGGCCGGGGCCGCCGCCGCAGTCCTCCCGGCCATGTTCATCGCAGCGCTGACGTTTAGAGACCTCGGCCACAGGCCGGCGCCGCCCCTCGCCCCCCTCACCTCAAACGCCTCCTACTACTCAGTCCCCGACAACGAGGCGGTTCTGTCTATAGCTCTGGCGTCTCAGCCGCTTGTGGAGGCCGCCCTCGTCGTCTGGAGGCACGACCCCTACTACACCGTCCAGCTGGAGAAGAAGGGCCGCCTGGCCGAGCGCACCGCCTGGTGGACGCAGTCGGTGTGGCGCCTCCAGAGGCTGGACATAGTGCACGTGGCCAGGACGCGCATCTACTCCCTCCACGAGAAGGGCTTCGTGGTGAACGGCCTCCTCCACGGGAAGGTGGCCACTTTCGCCGCCGGGAGGCCGGTGGCCCGCATAGAGGCCTTCACCCGCGACCTGGCGCCCTTCTCCCCATGGGCCCTCCTCATGTCCCCCTCCGTCTGCAGGCAGGACTCCATATTGATCGGCCAAGACGACGCCGGAAGGGACGTCTGCCTCAATCCCGAAGAGCTGAAAACCCCCCACATGCTGGCCGTGGGGAAAACCGGCGCGGGCAAGACCACCCTCGGCCTCTCCATCGCGATACAGCTGAGGCGGAAGCGGGGCGTGGTGCCCGTCGTCGTAGACCCCCACGGCCACTGGGTAGCGCTCGCCAAGTGGCTACCCGACGTCCAAGTGGTAGATGCCAGGCGGTACGCGCCTCCGCTGGTGCTCAGCGACGAAGACGACGTGGACATACTGCTGGACGCCCTCCGTGCGGCAGGCGTCCAGATATTCGACGCCCACTTCACCGTGCTCCTGGAAGCCCTCCGCCGGGCTGCCAATGAGGGCGACGCCTCCCTGGGCAACGTGCTGAAGCACCTCCGCCAGCTCAGGGCAGACCCCGCCTTCGCCTTCGCCGTGGACTCCATATACGGCCGCCTCGCTGTCATGGCCCAGATGCAGCCCGCCAAGATCGACCTCTCCAGGCCCGCGGTGGTGCATTCAGAAGGCGACACCTCGCCCAGCTCCGTCATGAAGCTCGCCCTGTGGATCACCTACTTCGCCGTGGCTTCAAAAGCCGCATGCCCCAAGCCGCCGTGTAAGATGAGGATGCTCCTCGCCGTCGACGAGGGGCACGTCCTCCTCAAAAACATGGACGCCCTGGCCAAGACCTGGCGCGAGGTCCGGAAGTTCGGCGTGGAGGCGGCCGTCTTCAGCCAATCCGTAGCCGACATACCCCGCGACATAGTTGAGAACTCCGGCGCCAAGTTCATCCTCGCCATAGAGCCCGAGGCTGTGCCGGAAACCGCCGCGAGGCTCCACATAGACCCCTCCAGGCTTCAGCGCGTGGCATACGAAGGCCTCCCCGAGGAGCGGGTGGGCCTCGTCAGAATAGAGGCGAGGTCGCCCGTATTCGTCAAGATCTACCCCCCGCCGGAGAGCTAACCCCCGGCGCCGCCGCGCAACCCAGCCTGGGGGACGTCTGCGCTTTCAGCTGTTCGCAATTTATAAATAGGAGTCGTTTTTTAGATGTGGAGAAGGTGGCGGCTGAGGGGTACAGGTACCTGGTCGTTCTGGCGAAGGAGCCCGTCCCACCCCGCCTAGACCTCCACGTCTTGTGCAGAATTCTGAACTGGGCCCGCTTCACGCCCCGCTTCATACAGGCAGAGGTGTGGGCGGGCGGCCGCCCCGTAGCCTACTTCTACTACAAGCTGCAGGGCGGATGCTACGTGGGCCCCTCGCGGCGTCTGGAAAACGGCAGGTGGGTGGTCTACGGCCGGCGCTACTGCGTCAGGCAGATCGGCGGGAGGTACGCGGTGTCAGACGGCGAATCCGCCTGCCGCTGACAGGGAAAACCCAACAGGGAAGAGTTCCCTGTGGGGATTTCCCTGTTAGGAGGCAGATCTTTTTCTTCAGTATTGAGGTCTGCCTCGATGGAGGTTGTCAACGTGGTCATGACCTGCGAAAAGGTGTTGAGCCTCCCAGACGGCGTGCCGACGGAGCAGCTGAGCTACGGAACGAGGTACTACTTCCTAAAGGAGGACGTGGAGGTCACGGTGTTCAACACCGGCAGGGCGAAGATCTACGCGAAGACCTACCCGCCTCCCCGCCTCCCGTATCTAGACGGGTGCAGAATCGACAACATAGTCATAAGAGCCCGCATCAAGGCGCTGCCGGTGGAGGAGATGGCGGAGGCGCTGGACGCCCTGGGGTTCAAGTTCAGCGACCGGGAGAAGGTCAACGCCCTGCTCCTCTACTACAAGAAGGGGGGCTACACCGTCACCGTGAGGATATTTCCGACAGACGCCGAGGAGTACAAGGTCATCATGTTCACCAAGTCCATCGAGGCGGCTGAGGAGGTCATCCGCCTCCTCAACTCCCTCGCAGGGAAAAACCCGCAGGGAAGACTTCCCTGAGGGGAATTCCCTGCGCTAAATCAATTTACCCCTGCCGCGGGCCTGCCCAGACCTCCTAAATCAATTTACCCAGCCCCGGCGGGGCGCACATGCTTCTGGAGTCGGTCTTCGGCCTCCAGATCAGCTGGCAGTCGGCCTTAACCTACTCAATACTGGCCTTGGCGGTGGGGTATGAAATCTTCAAGATCTTCACGAGGCAGGAGCCCATCGAGGCGGTGCTGGGGGAGAGCATAAAGGAGGTTCTAATCACCGCGGTGGTGGTCTCCGCAGTCCTCTACTACTCGCCGGAGCTCATAAACATAAAGGTAGTCGACCCGTACCGCGTCGTTGACCAGCTGCAGTCCGTGGCCCAGGAGGCCTACCTCCGCACCGTCAAAATCGCCCAGTGCATAGCCAACATCAGGCTCTCCGGGCCCCTGTCGGCATACGCCGGATACGCCGAGGCTAAGTTCGGCATATACACCCCGCTCTACGAGCAGGCGGTGTGGATGTACAACCAGCTCGCCGGCCTCGCCCGCTTCCTGGCCCAATACGGCGGAGTTGCGGTCAGCCTAGGCCTCGCCATCTACGCCGCCGCCGCCAGGCGCATAGGCGGCATCGTCATAGGAGCCGTCCTCGGCCTCTGGATAGCCCTTGCCATCCTCGCCGCCGCTGCCTCAGACCAGATAATGTACTGCGCCACCCAAAAAATCAAAAAATGGGGCGACGACTTCCACCCCTTCATAGACAGGGGATGCGACGACGACTTGGTGAGCTCCCTAGACCCGGCTAAATCCGGCTACTGCGCAGACTACGCGGGGTGGCAGATGGCCATAGCCTACGCCTGGCTCTTCCTCTTCATAGCCCCCGCGGTCAGCCTCGCCGTGGGCTACCTCCTAGGCAGCTGATTCGTTATATTCCCCCGCTTCGGCACCCCCATGCCCAAACCCGCCCTCGCGCTCGCGCTGGCGCTCATGTTGCTGGCCACAGCCGCGTATGCCCAAACCGCCACAGACAAGGGCATATTCAACACAGAGAAGGCCCAAGAAGCGGTGACAGGCGGATTGGAGATAGTCCGCATCGGCCTTCGGCTGGCGTTCCTCGTGTCTATCGGCGGTATGGTTTTCATCATAATAAAAAACATGGTCTTTGAGCAGAGCGGCATCCCGGGCGTCTTCCGCGACAGGGTGTTCTGGATACCCTTCGGCCTCTTCGCGGTGTTGCTCGGCTTCTGGCTTGTAGCGCAGTTCAGCGCGCCGGTTCAGGTAATGTACGAGCAACTCGTGGGGAAGAACTGCCCGCTGTATTGGTGCCCGTAGTTCGTTTTTCCTAAACCGGCAGTTTTTTCCATGTCTTTTTCCACGCCGCTGAGCATTGGGCTGACAGCCTTCGCCGTAGCTCTGCTCTTCGCATTCGCCATGTCCCACCTCCCGGCACAGCCTATCCCAACCTCTCTGCTCTACGCCGCGGCGGCTACGGCGGTCGCCGGCGAGATGCTCTACGCCGTCTTCGTCAGGCGGCGCCCCAAGCTGGACTTAATCCCCATCGCCGTTGCGCTGGCGGCTCTTTCTACATACGCCGCATATTCCCACCTAGCCGGCTCAGCCTCCCAGCGGCTTGAATACACCCTGCAGTCCATCGAAGAGGCTAGGCAGGTCTGGCTTGAGCAGTTCAGCCGCGTGGCGGGGTCGGTGGGGGTGGTGGTGGGCGTTGTGGAATACGCCGTCTACGCCCTAGCCCCAGTCACAGGCGGCGCCGCCCTCGCCGTCGCCCCCGTGGTTTGGGCGGTGGGGGAGGCCGTGGATGTGGTCAGCGAGGCCATGGCCACGGCGGCGGACTACATAGGCTACGCATACGCCGTGGTCTCCCTCCTCCTCCCAACCATCAAGTTCGCAGAGCACTTCTCCGCGCTGTTTGTCCCCCTCTCCCTCCTCTTCGTGAAGAGCAGGAAGGGGATGGTCATCTCGGCGTATCTAGCGCTGGTGCCGCTCATAGCGGCATACGCCGTGAGCAACACCCCGGCGCTTCCGCCGCCTTCCCCGCCCGAGGTGCCCAAGCTCCCCTTCAATGTCACCGCCATGGGCGCGGTGCCGCTCAGAAGCAACGCCTGGGTGGTGGCGGAGTTCGAAGGCCCCAACGGCACCAAGTTCTGGTACTCCGTGCCTCCGGGGAGGGAGGTGGAGGCGCCGCTCCCCCCGGGCAACTGGACGCTGACTAGGGCCATCTACGCCTTCACCCCCATCCACCTCGGGGCGAAGATCACCGTGAAAAACGGCACCATCTACGGCAACTACACCTTCAACAACGCCACAGGCCCCGGCATCTCCATCATCCCCTCGGCGGATAGGCTTCACATCGACATAGGCTACAGCTGGGCCGAGGACTGGCAGCTGGCGGCCACCAGAAGCCCCGACATGCAGACCGCATGGGTTCCGGTGCAGGGCGAGGGTTATGAAGACTACATTGTTGGAGACGTCGGCAGCATATACAACGCCGCGACTTGGGCCAGCAACGCCACATGGGTCTTCGAGTACTCGTGCTACGGCACGGCGTCGCAGTGCGGGACGCAACGCTACGAGGTGTCCGGCGTCGCTGCCGACTTCGTGAAGCTCTACGTAAGAGTTCTCTACGAGGAAAACGTCAACATCCGCCCCTCCACGTCGCATTGGCAAACCGCGGTGCCGTCCATGGACTGGGATCTGGTCTGCAGAGCCGCCAGCTCCCCCATACAGGAGTTCTTCGGCGCAGCTCAATGCCCAGCGTGGCACCCCGCCCAGAGTTGGACGGCGTCTGTGGATGTGGAGCCCATCCCGGAGTACGTAAACGGCACTGAGGTGCCCACGCTGTACAGGGCCAAAATCGCCGTCGTCCTCCTCTACAGGCCGGTGGCTACGCCGGTAGTCGCCGGCTTCGCGGCGTGGGGCCCCAACGGCACCCTTATCACAACCGCCTCGGCGGTAGGCTCATACTTCGCCTACGGCTTCCTAGACGCAATGAGGAGAACCTCGCTGCCGCTGCCCCACTTGAGCCTTATAGAGGACTTCGCCTTGCCTGTGGCGGCTCAGCTCGCGTGGGCCATAGCGCTTGTGGGCTGGGGCATAGGCCTCGTCTATACGCTGATAGCTACGGCCGCCGCGGCGGCGGGCCTCCTCCTGCTCCTCAACGTCGAGGGGCCGCTGATTAGGCTCCTCGGCCTTGAGCACTTCCTCACCCCCAGGCTGTCGCTCCGGATGGGCAACGTAGACGTCTTGCCCTTCCAGTTCGTCTCCTCCCGCCTCACCAAGTTCGGGGCGGGCGGCGGCGCGGCGGCGTCGGCCGCGGGGCGCGTCACCGGCCAAGTCACGAAGGCGGCGGTGGCGCCTTGGATAGCCTACGCCAAGATGTGGGCCCTCTACAGCTCCTCAATGCTGAGGTGGTTCATAACCACATACAGAAGCCCCTGGATAGCCTTGGCAAACGCCTTAGCCGCCGTCTACGTGGCGAAGAAGGTGGAGAAGCTCCACATCGCCCTGCCCCTCGTAAAGATCGCGGCACCGAGGCAGTGGATGCGCCCAGCCGCCAAGGCGCTGGAGGCGCTCGTCAACGCCAGCCTCAGGTCTGCGGCGGCGGCGCTGTCTCTGGGGCACAGATACGGCAAGGCCCTCCACTACGTCATGCACCCCTCCGGCTTCGGGCCGGCTGAGCGCGCCAGAGAAGGCCTGCGGCACTTCACAGCCGCCATGCACCTCCGCATAGACTACTTCATCGCCAAGTACTACGCGTGGGTTCTGAAGAAGGCCATGGCGGTAACCGGCGACTTCCGCCTCGCCGCTCTGTGGACAATTACGGTAGGCAGGCCGCCGAGGCACCAGGGAGACGTAGCGGCATGGATGCTCATAGAGGGGATAAAGGGGAGGCCGCTCTTGGTCACCTCCGCCTCGCTGGCCGAGGGCTTCCGCCGCTTCCGCATCAAGACGCCGCCGGAGCAAGCCGCGGCGCTGTGGCTGCAGCGCTACGGCTACAGCTACGCCGCCGTCAAGGCCTACCTAACGGCCCACAAGATAGAGGTCGACCCCGCGTTTATACCGGCGTCGCGGGAGCTGAGGCTCTACCTGGCGCGGCACGGCGTGGAGATGTGGAGCCGGGGCGACCCCCACGCCCACCTCCTCGCATCTATCAAGGAGTTCCGCATCCTCCTGCGGAAGGAGCTCGGCATAGAGATCTCTAAAGACGGCGCAGCTAAGCCGGTCTGGGACGCGTGGCTGAGGGGCGCTGCCAAGGCCGCCGCCGCGCAGGCCGGCCTGGAGGCCAAGGTGAGAGACGTGTTGAGGCTCCCGCCGGGCAAGATGGGGGAGAGGATTTCGCTCTTCGCGGCTGAAGCCCACGACCCCGCCCCGCTCAAGGCGCTGAGGAGGGAGCTGGAGAAGGCCAGGGGAGACGCTGTGGAGAAGCTGGTGAAGCTGGGCGTAGGCAGAAGCGCGGCGGAGAAGGGCGTGTGGGGCGTCCTCGCCGACAAAAACCAGAGCGCCCTCATGAAGCTAGACGCAGAGCGCAACGCGGTGCTGAACGCCTTGAAGAAGGCGGCAGACGGCATAATCCCGCCGGAGGTGGCCAAGAAGGGGGCCGACGCCCTAACCGGCGAACAGCTAGCCGCATTGTACGAGCTGGTTAAGGCAAAGGAAGACGTGCCGTGGATCGCCAAGCTCCCGGAGCACGTCCAGGAGAAGGTCATAGACGCCCTCCCCTACGGCGACCCGTCCTACGCCTACAGCCTGAAATACGCCGCCCAAATTGCGGACATATCTTGGGGCGAGATAAGGCCCGACGGGCAGGTGGTGGAGCACAAGGTGCTGGACTACCTGCCCGACCCCGTCAAGACGGCGGTGGCGGCGCAGAGGCTGGCTTCGCTGGAGGCGCTCCAGACCCCCCCGCCCCCGCCCTCCCCGCCCCCGCCGCCTCCAGACTGGAGGCCTGTGGAGGAGCTGGCCAGGAAGCTGGGCGTCGCCAGCTACGAGACGCCGCAGGGGGAGGTGAAGATCAAGGCGGATTCAATCGCGCCGACGCCCGAAGAAGCCCGGAGGATGATCATAGAAGCCGCCAGGCTCGCCGCGGCCTCCGACCGCTACTACGACGAAGGCGCCGGCATGCCCAAGAGCTACAACGAGCTTGTGGACGAGCTGAAGAAGCTGGCCGGAGACGACTACGGCACAGCGCTGAAGAAGACCATCGACTTCTTCATGACCCACGCAGAAGACCTCGCCGACTTAGCCGCCCAGGAGGGAGACCTTGAAGCCGTCGACGCCGTCTTCAGCATACTCCGCGAGGCCGGCCGCGAGGTGCGCGCGGTGGAGAGGCCGGTGGAGCCGGTGGGGGAGGAGGCAGAAGCGGTGGAAAGCACAGAGGAGCCGGTGGAAAGCACAGAGGAGCCGGCGGCAGACGTGGAGGTAGACGCCGGAGCTGAGGCGGTGGGCGCCGAGGAGGCGGTTGAAGCAGACGCTGTGGGGGGAGAGGGGGAGGAAGGCGCCGCAGAGGTGAACTTGGAGGAGGAGGAGAGGAGGGCGAGGGAGGCCCTCCGCAGGCTGGGGATAGACCTAGATGAGCTGGATAAGGACGGCTTCTACGCCGAAGACCTCTCCAAGAGATACGGCATCCCGCGGGAGGTGGCTTCTGAGCTCGTGCGGGAGCTGGGCCCCAGGGGCGCTGAGGCGGTGGCTGAGGACTTCAGAAGAGTAGACAGGTGGATGAGGGAGGCCGGGCTCTCGGACGAGGAGAGGGCCAAGATGCTTGTGGAGAAGGCGCAGGACATCGCCGAAGACCCGAAGCGCGTCGTAGAGGAGCTGGCTGAGAAGCTTGCTGAAAAAGCGCCCAAGGAGCTCCGCGACCTCGTGGCTGAAGACCTCAAGAGGGGCGAATTCGGCGCCGTGAACTGGAAGCTGTCTCAGATAGAGAAGTACTGCTCCAAGAGGGGCTGCACCTCGGAGGAGAAGCGCGACCTGTACCGCCGCCTCTGAACTAATTCAATTTTTCCCCCCTCAGCTGCGCATACGTGATGGCGAAGAAGGCAGACCGGGTGGGGCATATCGTCAGTCCCTTCGGGTGGGCTGAGTTTGAATATAAGGCACACGTCACGGACTCCATCTTCGGCAAGGGCGCCGACTTCGGCGGGGGAGGCGAGTACGGCCACAGCATAATGCCGGCCTCGGCGGCGGGCGGCTTCAGGCCAGCTCCGCAGTTTGACGAAATCCCGGAGCTCACATGCATGACCGTGCTTCCGGCCATACGGCTGCCTCCATATAGGGCGATGGACGTGGGCCCGCACGCCAAGACGCTCTCCATCGCAATAACGTCCATCTGCATCGCCTACTACGCGGGGAAGGCGTACAGGCAGAAGAAGTGCATGGAGCTTCAGCTGGGCCAGCGGAAGTACGTGGTCTGCCTGTGGCCGGACTCCCTGGCGGCGGCGCCCCTGGCGCAGATGTCCCACCGCCTCTACATATTGTGCCGCCAGCCCAGATGCGATTTGTCGCCGCTTCTGGCGCTGGCCGACCCGCTGGAGTATCCGCAGTACGCCGCCATGGTGTTCCGCGCCTTGTACACGCTGGCGCCTAACGCCAACGTCCAAGCCGCGCGGTGGCTCCCCATAACTGACTACATAGACATCCGCGACACCATCTTCGCCGCCTCCGGCTACGAGCAGAGCTTCGGCAAAGCCGCCCTGGATATACTGAGCAACCCAAGCAAGCTGCAGCTGCTGTTTCAGCTGTTCTTCGACCGCTCCAAGGAGATCAGGAAGGCCGGCTTCGCCGCCGGCCTCTGGACGCTGAGCCCAGACGCCGAACCCGGAGACATGTGGCCGCAGATTGAAGACGCCGTGAAGAGGAGAGATGCAAACCAGCTGAAGGATCTCCTCAAGCTCCTGGAGTCCGCGCCGGAGAAGGGCCAGTTCACCGCAGCCGCCTCCGCCGCCTTTGCATACGTAGCCCACATGACCCAAGCACCCATACTCCTCGGCCAAGGCATCTTCCGCTTCACGCTTTAAAAAACAGGAAAAAAGAAAAACTATATCGACTTAGCTAGGGCGTACACTTCAGATGCGCTTATTTCCCACTCGCGTCCTCTGTACATAATTATGTACTTGTCCTGCTTTGCTAGTTTATAATACGACCTTCCCCCCGGGGCTATCACCACGGGGTCGTAGTGCAGAGTCTCGTCGGCCTCTGGGAAGTAGTTGTACGATGCGATATAGGGCCTAGTTACGGCAGGCCAGATGTCTCCGTACATATGGTTCAGCACCAGCGCCAATGCGTCGTCTACAACCAAAATGTGTGGGATCTGCGGCCTCAGCGCGTACGCCAAGCCGATGGACATCCTTTTTATCAATTCATCGTACTCTCCTAGACACGTGTATATCATCAGCTCGTCGCCGCTGATGAAATATTCTTTCAAGATGACAAGCCTCGCCGTTATCCACGGCGCAACGTCGTTCCTAAACTTCTTCTCGGCAAAATCAATAAGGCAGTCGATCGTTTCACATTTACTCGTTATCAGCAGATCAAACGAGGGCTTCAGCGTATTAGAGGCGGTGAAGTGCAACACGCTGCTGATTTTCCTGGCAATTTTCTTCTCAAGGTCAGGTATTTTGATCCTAATAGGCTCCTTATCGATACAATCCTTTATTCCAATCGGCAACACCTTGACCCCGCGTCTCTTTGCAAACTTCATAAACAGCTCGAGAAATGTTGACTTACCGCTCCCCGGAGTGCCGTAGACTGGGCCCCCGGGGGTCTGCCCCGGCCATCCGGGGAGCGTCGTTTATGAGAACCTGTAAGACCTGTTCCGTACCCATGTCTCCGTGTTGTCTATTGGGCCATGTTGAACTGATTCTATTTTTTGCCTCTTGGCGTCTGGGGCATGTACCTCTACTCGGTGCCGGCCTCGTCTGAGGAGGAGTTCGTCCACGTAATCATCTCAGCCAGGAGGAGGATCGGTCTGGATATGGTGCGGGGCTACGTCCTCTCGGAGTCGCCGCTTCCGGAGCCGTACCTCATAGAGGGGGTGGAGGAGGAGGCTGCGGTGCACTGCAGGGGGAGGCCCCCGCTCCCCGTCGCCGCCTACTACCCGCCGCGGCACGGCGGCCCGCGGGTCGGCGCCGCCATGGCCCCCCGCGGCGTGGTTTGGCTGGAGCCCATAGGCCTCCTCCGCAGAGGCAGGGAGTGGAGGGTGGCCGCCAGTTGCAAGGCCAAGCCGCCCATCACCGGCTGGGAGAGGGTCACTGTAGATGCCGTATCTCAGATGCTCTACCTCCTCTCCTACTACTTCTGGCGGTTCTGGCCCCGCGGCCTCCGGGTGGATCCCCGCGGCGCCAAGGCCTGGACTGAGGCCTCCGCCCTCTTCCACGAAAAGAGGAGGAGGGGCGATGCAGAGGCCTTGATAGACGGCGCCCGCGGCGCCGTCTCGCCGGAGGAGCTGATGCACGTCTTGGTGGCGGGGGCCTCTGCCTCCGGCAAAACAACGCTGGTCAAAAGCCTCATAAGGGGGAGGCGGCACGTGGTGATAGACATAACGCCCAAGGGGGAGTACTCCGCCGAGGTCAGAGACGCGGTGGAGGGCGGCATAGACTTCTCCACATACACCGTGGAGGAGAGGATCCAGCTGCTGACCCTGGCCTTCGCGGCGACTTTGGGCAAGGGCGACGCCTCCTTCTCGCCGGTGCAGTTCGGCGCCCTGCGGCGCTTCGGCGCTCTGCCGCTGAGCCGCCTAATCGCTGAGATAGTCTCCTCAGACATGCCGCCTCTGACTAAGCAGGTGCTTGTGGAGAAGCTGTCCTCGCTCTGCGCCTCGCTCGACGAGGAGTACACATGCACGCCGCACCCAGCCCTGAGGAGGAGCGTGCACATACTGCCGCCGGCCGTGGTGAGGGTGTCCGTGCGCGACCCCTTCCTGCAGTCGGTCATAGTCCACGGCATATTGATGAGGCTCCTCAAGGAGCCCCAGCCGGAGCACACCTTCCTAGTCATCGACGAGTACCACAAAATCGCCGCAAAGGTCGAAGGCATCGAAGACCCAGTGGAGCAGCTGATCAGGATGGGCAGACACGCCAACTGGCACGTGGTGGTCTCCACCCAATCCCCCCTGGAGCTGAAGCCCTCCCTGGTGTCCATAATCCCCAGCCACGTCTACTTCCAGCTACACGGCGACGCGGCCAAGCTGGCCTCAGGCGTCCTCAACGTCGACACGGCGGTTGTCTCCTCCCTGGGGCCGGGGCAGTGGCTGGCGGTGGTGAGAAGCGGCGTCGGCACCCCCGCCTGGCACAGGAGGTCGCCCTAATGCTCCTCCTCACCTACACCAACTCAGCCGCCCTCCACCACCCACACCCAGCCATGGCCTCGCCGCCCTACGCCAAATACCTCCCGCCCCACGCAGAGCCCAGGTGGCTGGACTCCGGAGGCTACCTAGCCCTGCGCCGCGGCGCACAGCCCCCCACGCCCCGGGAGCTGTGCAGGCTCTGCGAAGAGGTAGGGGCAGAGGTCTGCTTCGCCCCCGACGTCCCCCCGCCGCCAGACGCCGACCCCTTCGCCTACCTCCGCATCGAGTCTAAAAACCTCTCAACTGCCGAGACAGCCCCCTGCCCCCTGGCCCCCGTAGTGCACGTCCACCCATCTCCCGGGGCCTACGCCGCCGCGCTGAGGCTTGCGGCCGGCGTAATGCAGAGGCTGGGCGCCCCGCTGGTGGGCGTCGGCGGCGCCGTGCCGCACCTAACCGCCCACAGATACGCCATGGTCAGGGCACGCGCCCTTGAGGCCCTCCAGGCCGCCGGCCGCGTCCACCTATTCGGCGCCGGCTCCCCCACCACGCTGATGCGCCTCTCTCTACCTCCCGGCGCCTCTGCGGACTGGGCCGGGTGGACGCTGAAGGCCTCCTACGGCAAAATCATACTGCCGCCGGAGATAGGCGGAGGCGGGGAGAGGCACGTCACCGGCGTGAAGCTACACAAGAAGTACCCCGTCCTCACCGGCAGAGAAGCGGAGGCCCTCAGCAGGTGGCTTGAGGCGAGGGGGTTCAAGACGCCGGCTGAGTTTATTGAGGCGCTGAGGAGGAGCTACCTCTACAGGGCGCAGGTCAACGCCTTCGTGGCGCTGAGGTGGTACCAAGAATACACCACACTTCCACGAAAAACCTAGTGTTGCTCTCCGCATCAAAATGTCATATAAAAATGGGCATGGTGGACTGGCCGGGATTCGAACCCGGGACCTCCCGCGTACAAGGCGGGCTTGAGGGAATTGGCTTCTATCCTTCCGCTAGACTACCGGTTCTCTTTTTTTCACGTCTTTAAAAACTTGCAACTGGAAACCCCGCTCCTTAGGGCAAGGAGAGACCGGAAAGCTAATGCTACATCGGCTCATCACTGAGCTTGAAACTGCTGTTCCAGCACCCACACAGGCGTGGAGAGCAGTGCGACGTAGCCGCCGAAGGCCTGCATGAGGGTTTTCGACTCCTCGACGCTACGCGGCACAACCTCAACCTTGACGCCCTTCTCCTCCGCCTTCATTATCACCTCCAGCACCGCCTCTTCCCCCAGCTCTTCAGCTATAACTACTGTCTCAGCTACGCCCATTTCCAAGGCCTTCAGCGCCTTCTCCCGTCCATATGCGAAG
>Ga0080004_1204411_pt1 | contig 23841 bp, 17 predicted proteins | sample WasSprMetagenome_FD_69207 | JGI IMG/M metagenome (GOLD analysis project Ga0080004, IMG submission 69207) | Sulfidic aquatic microbial communities from Washburn Spring, Yellowstone National Park, USA - WS (SPADES assembly) (version 2) | ecosystem: Environmental > Aquatic > Thermal springs > Hot...
GAGCTTTTGTTTCACGGTAAAGCTTCCATAGATAACGAAAAGTCGGACTAAAATCCTCTGGGTTTTTCTCCATCCATTCTTCAAGCTCAGGGATGGAAATAAACTTTCCTTCTAAAATCTCCCTTGGGTTAGGTTTGGGCATCTTTTTGGTCTTTCCTTCAAAGAGCACTACGCATTCAAAATTAGTTTCTGGGCAGGGTTTAACGTTTAAAACTTGAGTTAGTTTTACATTAAGTCCTAATTCTTCTTTTAGCTCCCTTTTGGCAGAAACTAAAGGGGTTTCCCCGACAAGGACATGTCCTGAGGCTGATGAATTCCAAAGCCCAGGATTTTCCTCCCTATCAAGAGATCGGCGATGAATGTAAATCTGACCCTCCTCGTTAAAAAGAAAAATATGGACTGAACGGTGAGGTAATCCTTTCTGATGAATTTCAGCTCGAGTTAAAACTCCGATAGGATTACAAGATTCATCTACAGCCTCAAGCTGTTCTTTTTTTATGGCTTGAACGCTTTCCTTAGGTAGTCTTCCTCTTTTGCCCATCGTCTTGTCCCCCGCCCTCTATTATCACAAGAGTTCTTACTTCATCAAGATGGTTAACCTTTATAAAGTTGATCTGTTCTCTTAAATCTTGAGGGATCTCTATCAAATCTTTTTCGTTTTTGGCTGGAATTATTACATTTTTAATCCCTTTGTTGAGGGCAGCAAGGGCTTTTTCTTTAATACCACCTACAGGCAAGACCCTTCCAGTAAGAGTGATCTCTCCGGTCATGGCGTAGTCTTTTGAGACAGGCTTCTTGGTGAGGGCGGAGATAAGGGCAATAGCCATGGTAACACCCGCGCTTGGGCCATCCTTAGGTATAGCACCTGAGGGAACATGGATATGGAAGTCGTATTTACTCGAAAATTTTGGGTCAAGCCCAAGCTCCTTATACCTTGACCTGATGTAAGAAAGGGCAGCTTGGGCGCTTTCTTTCATGACCTCACCAAGAGAACCGGTAAGGATCAGTTGCCCTTTCCCAGGTAGGACCAAGGCTTCGATGTAAAGAACTTCGCCACCGTAAGGAGTCCAGGCAAGCCCTGTAGCTATACCTACTTCGTCTTTTTCAAGCCTCATCTCTTCAAGATGCTCAGGCGGTCCAAGATAATCTGAGAGGTTTTCTAAGGTGACCTTGAAGGGTCCTTTTTCTCCTTCGGCAATCTTTCTTGCAACTTTTCTACAGATTTGGGCAAGCTTCCTTTCAAGCTCTCTTACACCGGACTCTGAGGTGTATTCCTCTATTATCTTTAAGATCACTTCATCGGGGATGCTTATAGACTTTTTCTTCAAACCATGTTCCTTTATAAGCTTTGGCAGGAGATGTCTTTTCGCGATCTCAAGCTTTTCTTTGAAAGTGTAGCCTGAAAGGTAAATAACTTCCATCCGGTCTAATAAGACAGGCGGAATTGTCTCGGTCATGTTGGCGGTGCAGATGAAGAGCACCTTTGAGAGGTCAAAGGGAACATCAAGGTAGTGGTCGACGAACTCCTTATTCTGTTCAGGGTCTAATACTTCAAGAAGGGCGCTTGCCGGGTCTCCTTGGAAATCCCTGCATAGTTTGTCAATCTCATCAAGCATGATGATCGGATTGTTAACGCCTGCTTGTTTAATAGCTTGGATGATCCTACCGGGCATTGAGCCCACATAGGTCCTTCTATGCCCACGAATCTCAGCCTCATCCCTTAAACCACCAAGAGCTATTCTCACAAATTTTCTGCCTAAGGCTCGAGCTATCGACTTTCCAAGGCTTGTTTTCCCAACCCCGGGAGGTCCAACAAAAAGGAGAATGGCTCCCTTGGCTTCAGGGTTAAGCTTCTTTACCGCTAAAAATTCGATCAATCTATCTTTAACCTTCTCAAGGTTGTAGTGGTCTTCGTCAAGCACCTGTTTTACATGCTTTAGGTCAAGATTATCCTTTGTGCTTTTGCTCCAGGGTAGTTCGATCAACCATTCAAGATAGTTTCGAATGACAGCTGCTTCTGAAGAATCAGGATGCATGAGCTCAAGACGCCGTAGCTGGCGAAAGGCCTCTTTTTCTACGGGTTTTGGCATTTTAGCCTGTTTTATTTTACGCCTAAGCTCCTCGATCTCTGTCTCTGTGTCTTCAAACTCTCCAAGCTCCCTCTTTATAGCCCTAAGCTGTTCTCGAAGAAAGTATTCACGCTGAGACCTTCCAATCTCTTCTTGAGCTTCCGTTTGAATTTTATTCTGTAGCTTCGTGATCTCTATCTCTTGAAGAAGTAGGTCAGAAACCTTCTTTAGCCTCTCAACCCCGTTTAAGGCCTCAAGGAGCTCTTGAGCAGTCTTGACTTTAAGCTTAATGTACATAGTGATGAGGTCAGCAAGACGCCCAGGCTCCTCAACGGATTGAATGACATTTTGAATTTCTGGGTTGAGAACCCCCTTTAAGGAAAGAAGTTTTTCTACATTTTCTTTAACACTCCTCATCAATGCTTCGATCTCCGGGGTTATTACCTCTGGTTCTTCTTCCTTACATGGAATGTATCTTACTTTAAAGAAAGGTTCTGTCTGCAAGAATTCTTGAATTTCAACTCTAGATAAAACCTGCACTACAACCTTTAACCGGTTTTCAGATAGGGGTAAGGTTTTAAGAATCATAGCAAGAGTGCCTATACGATAAAGGTCTGAGGGCTTAGGATTTTCGATGCGGGATATTTTTTGGGTTGTTAAGATAAGAAGCTTTTCATTTGCTAAAGCTTCCTCTATAGCTTTAATGGATTGAGGTCTCCCCACAAAAAGGGGAACAACCATGGACGGAAAGAGAACAATGTCCCTTATGGCCATTAAAGGAAGTATTTCTGGAACATCAACGACTTCGCCTTCTTGTAATTCTGGCAGAGTAAACTCAAGGTCCTCGCTCATACTCCATCCTTTTCTAATAAATTTTTAAGCCAATTTTTAAGCTCTTCTTTAACCACGAAGTAATTTTGAGTCTTAGGATTTTTTTCACAATTCCGAAGGTTAAAGGCATATTAAGATAATTTTTTCTCTCTGGCAAGGGTATGTTAAGCCTTCTAGCCAAAAACCCGGGATAGTGCCCTTCGAAGTAAAGAAGTTCCTTCAAGATCCGCTCAACTAATATCCAAGCTCCTTTAGCCTTTCGAAGATTGACCTTAGCTCAGGGGTAAGCCGGTCTGGCATTTTGGGATGCAAAAGGATGTAAAGGTCTCCTCTTTTACCATCTGGACCGAGGAAACCTTGCCCTCTAAGTCTTAGCTTTGCTCCAGGCTTTGTAAGCTCAGGCACCTTAACCCTTACCTTTTTCCCTTCAGGCGTCATAACCTCTATTTCTCCACCCAAAAAAAGCGTAGAAAGAGGAACCTCCTGATCAAGATAGATGTTGTTTCCCTCTATTTTTACGCCGGTTTTAGAAAGAATTCGCACCCTAAAGTTATACTCCTTGGTTGACCGCCCTCGCCTCCTTACCACCCTTAGTATCTGCCCATCTTGGACCCCTGCAGGGACCTTAATCCTTATTGTTTCAAAGGTGTCTGGGAGGATAACCTCCTTTTCACCACCCTTTAAAGCTTCCTCTACTGAAAGTGGGAGGTCAACCTGGATATGTTCGTGAAATTCTCCGAACTCTTCTGCTTCCTCCCCAAATAGGGTTCCAAAGAGATTCCCAAAAAGGTCGCTAATGTCAAAGGTGTAAACCCTTCCTCCCCTCTTTCCTCGTTTAAAGAACCCAGAAAGGTCAATACCTAAGTCTTTAAAGATGTTTTCAAAATCAAAGCCTCTGAAGATATCTTCCTGAGTGTAGCGTTTTTCAAACTCAGCTGAACCATACATATCATAGAGGCGTCTTTTTTCAGGGTCTGATAAAACGGCGTAGGCTTCGTTGATCTCTTTAAACTTTTCCTCTGCTTCTTTATTCCCACGATTTCTGTCAGGATGGTATTTCATTGCTAATCTTCTGTAAGCTTTTTTAATTTCTTCCTGAGTAGCGTTCCGAGGGACCCCTAAGATTTCGTAGTAATCCTTTGGCATCTTTTTCCCCTTGCCTTACTTCTTCACTTCTAAAAAATAAGCCTAAAATCGTGGATTTCAATTTTGTGTTGAAGGCTTAAAAGTCCCCTTCCTATCTTGTCCTACCGAGCGATAGCGAGGCATCCCTCTACCTCAATCGGGAGGGCGTCCCCAGGGGGGAGACCCCTCGGCTGACGCCTCGGGGCGACACAAAAAGAGGGCTCGGGGTGACATTTCCCACCCTGTCTTCTCGAGGCGCGCAAGCGCCGAGGGACCCCTTGCTTCGCTCGGGGTGACAAGAGAGAGGCTCGGGGTGACAAAAAAAGGGGTGGCTCGGGGCGACCAAAAAAGTAGGCTCGGGGCAACAGCAGGAGGGCTTGCACGAAAACATTTTTAGTACAGCCTCGTTAAGATTACTGACAAACATCAAGAATGTGCTAAAATAAGAAAACCATTTAAGGGGTCAATTCTATAACGAGTTGGCGTCAGTATACATAAAAAGGGTCGAGATTTACGGGTTTAAGTCCTTTCCTTATAAGACCGTTGTAGAATTGCATCCTGGGATTACAGCGATAGTAGGACCAAACGGGGCGGGGAAAAGCAACCTTCTTGATGCCATAAAATGGGTCCTTGGGGAAGGGAGCCCAAAGCGCCTCCGAGTTAAAGAGATGGCTGACCTTATCTTTTCTGGCGAGCATGGACGAAAAGTGGACTTTGCGGAGGTTAAGCTTGTCTTAGCTCATGAACCTCCTGTGTTAGAAAAGTTTAAAGACTTTCCGGAGATAAGCATTGTTAGACGTTTTTATCGGGACGGAGAGGGTGAGTTTTTTATCAATCAAAAACCCTGTAGGCTAAGGGATATTCAACTTCTTTTCCTTGAGCTTGGTATTAGCAATCAAGGTTATTCCATCATCGACCAAGGAGATATCACAAAATTCATCGAGCTTTCAGCTAAGGAAAGAAGGGTTTTTCTTGAAGATTTAGCGGGGGTTTCAAAGATTAAATTTGCCGAGGCTGAGATAACTAAAAACATAGAAAAGACAGAATTTAACCTCATTAGGATTAAAGACCTGCTTTTAGAAGTAGAACGGCAGTATTTAGCCCTAAGAGAGCAGGCAGAAAGGGCACGGAAGTACTTAGAGCTAAGAGAAAGGTATCTTATCCTATCCCTAGCCTTAAACGAGGAAAGGGCTAAAAGGGTAGGCATTGAATTAAGCGAGGTTCGGCAGAAGATAAAAAGTTTAGAGGAGGAAAAGGTTTCTTTAGAGAGAGAAATTGAAAGACTTGAGGAGCTGGAAAAGGAAGAGCAGATAACGATGTCTGAGCTTGCATTAAAGCTAAAATCTTTGCAAGGAGAAAAGGCTAACTTGGAAGCTGAGCTAAACAGGCTCAATCAGAGCCTAAATAATTTCCTTCGAGAAGAAGCTGACCTTAAGGCTCGCATGGAGAGGGAAAGGATTCGCTTAAGTCATGAAGAAGAGAGAATAAAAAAGGTAGAAGCTGAAGAAGGAACAATTCAGAATGAGCTTTCGAAGCTTAACCAGCAAAAAGATGAACTACAAAGGCAAAAAGATGAAAAGAACAGGGCTTTAGCCGAGGGAAGAAAGGAGCTTGAAGCTAAAAAAGCTGAATTGGCAAAGCTTGATGCTTCATGGCAAGAGCTTTTGAGAAAAAGGGATAGACTTTACGAGAAAAAAGCTTTACTTGAGAGCCAAATAAAAAGCTTTGAGAAGGAATTAGCAAGGCTAAAAGAGGATGTTCTCACTTTAGAGGAGAAGGATAGCTTCTCTAAAGAAAAGTTGGCAAGGCTTAGGGAAGAAAGAAGAGGTCTGGAAGAAGCTTTGCAAAGAATAAGGCAAGAAATCAATCTTCTCAAAAACAAACAGGATGAGGTATCGTCAAACCTTTCAAGCTTAAAAGAGGAGATGATTTTAGTTTCCTCTCATGCTCAAAGATTGGTAAAAAACATAGAATTTCTTGATTCATTGCTTAAAAAAGAGGGAAAGCCTGGGAAAATTGACCTCCCTCCGGAAAGGATCCTTGGATATAGGTTTAAAGACCTCTCTACAGAGGATATAAAGATTCTTGAGTTTGTGCTTGGTGATAGGCTTAAAGCCATCATCGTTAAAGATATAGACGAAATAAAAAATTTGGCCAAAAGTAGCGAGGAAAACCTCATCTTTATACTTGAAGAAGAGCTTAAAAGATACGACTTTTTCTTGTTCAAACATCACAAAGACACAGGGCTAATCACAAGCCCAGACGGTTTCATCTATTTGATGAAGAAAGAAAAGAGGGGGCTATTTTCCTTGATTAAAGAAAGGGAAGAGCTTTCAGCAGAGTTAAAGGTTTGGCAAGAAAAAGAAAAGGAGCTTAAAGAGAGGCAAAAGAGCCTGATTTCAGAAAAGGAGGCAGTTTCTAACGAGATTAAAAAGCTCGAAGATAAGGCAAGGGAGCTTGAAAAAAGGTTAAACGTTCTTTTATCCATGGAAAGAGAGTTAGAAAAAGAAGCCTTCAAGATGGAAGAGAGAAGGCTTCGCCTAAGTGAAGAAAGACAAAAATTGGAAGAAATGCACCGGAGAGCTCTTTCTGAAATAGGCCTAATAAATCAAGAGTTAGAGGAGATACAAGCTAAACTAATAACTCTTGAGAGACAAATAAAGGATAAGAAAAGAGAAGTCGAAAATTGGGAGAAAGAATTTTTTAGCTTAAAAAAGGGCTTAGAAAGCCTTGAAAGAGACCTATTACAGTTAAACACGAGAATAGCTTACTTAAATGATAGGCTTAAAGCGCTAAAGGAAGAGAAACAAAGGGCATTATCTGCTATGAAGTCTTCAAAGTTTAACCTCGAAAGGTATGAAAGGGAGGCTTTGATTTTTTCAGAAAACTTAAAAACCCTTAAGGAGAAAAGGTTTAAGCTCGAAAAAGACCTTGAGGTTATAAAACTAAGGTTGCAGGAGCTTGAAGGGAAAAGAGAGGAGCATGCTTCAAGAATAAAAGAATTGCAAGACCAAAGAAAAACTCATGAAAAGATGGTCCACAAGCTCACAGTAGAGATACACAATGCCACCCTTCGAGAAAAAGAGCTTGAGCTTCTTTTAGCAAAGTTAAACGATGAGATAAGGGGTCTTAAAGAAAGTTTGGCTTTTGATGGGTCAAACAGTTGTTCTTGCCTGCCCCTAACTTTTGAACCATCCTTTGACCTTGCTGAAGAGGTTTCAAGGCTTCGAGAGGAGCTAAAGAAGTATGGAGATGTAAACCTTCACAGCATAAAAGAATTTGAGGCTATCGAGAAGCGCTATAAAGAGCTCTTTTCTCATAAGGAGGATTTAGAGGCAAGCATTGCCAAGCTAAAAGAGGTTTTAAGGGAACTAAATGAGTCCGCTCGGTCAAAGCTTGTGGAAACTTTAGAAAAGGTAAACGAAAAGGCAAGGGAGATTTTTTCTGAGCTTTTTCCTTCAGCACAGGTTGAATTAGCTCTCGTAGGGGAAGACCCTCTAACCGCAGGGCTTGAGATTAGGATAAAGATCCCAAACAAAAATGTAAAAAGTATTAACATGCTGTCTGGTGGAGAGAAGGCTTTATGTGTTATCGGATTTTTACTTTCTTTTTACCTTGTGAATCCAAGCCCATTCTTGGTCTTAGATGAGGTTGATGCCCCCCTTGATGAAAAGAACGCTATAAAATTTGTAAAACTGCTGAGGAGAATAACTAAAAATTCTCAGGTTCTTTTAATAACTCACAACCCTCAAGTAATGAAGGAAGTTGACCTTTTAATCGGAGTAACGATGGAAGAGAAAGGAATATCCAAGGTTCTTAAGCTTAACCTTCGCGAGTTTAAGAAGGATCATCAGCTCGACGCAACTTTCCGGGCAAAAAAGGCTATCCTACCTTAAGAAACTATCTTCAAGGCTTGCCATGGCAATTTCTGTAAGAATTTCCGAAAGGAGCTGTCTATCTGCTATGGTCATCTCTACAAATTTTAGACCTATTTCCATAAATCTATCAGCTCTGACCCAGCGAATCTCCGCTTTTGCTCTAAAATTATAGGTTTTAAACTTTATGAGTAGATAAACGATATCTCCCTGATTGAGCTCCGGAATGTCATATAGTCTTACTCTTGCTCCTTCGGCGCTAAGGTCAACGAGCTCACCCTTATAAACTTTTCCATCTAAGGTGCCTATTCGTGTATCAGCATTTATTCTGTATCTTGTGTAAAGACGTTTATTTTGCATAAATTCTTCTATTTATAGGTCTTCTAAAAATCTTTCAATCTTAGCCAATCTGTCCTTAAGGTCTACATAGCTTGCCTTCTCTTTGGCTACAACTTCTTCTGGAGCTTTCGTTAAAAAATCAGGGTTTGAAAGCTTTTTTTCAATTTGAGCTAATTTTACTAAAATTTTTTGTTTTTCTTTTTGCAAGCGTTCTTTTTCTTTTAATACATCAATATGACCGGTTAGATCAATATAGACTTCACCGTTTGTTAAAATCACCGAAACTTCCCCTTTTTTCTTTTGTTTATCAGTTAAAAATTTGATTTCATCAATCCTTGTCAAAAATTTGATGATTTCTTGATGAATAGGCTCCCGAATGAGCCCCTCTAAAAGCTTCTCATCAGAAGACCTAAAATAACAAGGTAAGGCTCTTTGAGCTGAAAGGTTGTATTCCGATTTTATGTATCTTATAGCTTGAACAAGCTCGATCATAGTTTTTACTAATTTTTCATCATCATGAGACAAAGAAAGATTTCTGAGGGTAGGATAGCTCTGAGATAAGAGGAACTTCCCCTCATTTCCAGGAAGTTTGCTCCACAGCTCTTCCGTTATAAAAGGTATAAAGGGATGAAGAAGCTTTAAAACTTCGCTTAACACATAGTAAAGAACACCCTGAGTCTCTTTCCTAAAGCGCGGGTCTTTTAGATAAAGCTTTGAAATTTCTAAATACCAATCGCAGAAGGCATCCCAAAGGAAATGGTAGACAGACATAGCTGCCTGATCAAACTCAAACTCTTCAAGCTTTTGACGAACTTCCGCTACAGTTTTGTCAAGCTCAACAAGGATCCATTTTGAGAAGGGAGGGAGGGTATCGAAATTAAAAAGTGAATGGGCTTCCTCAAAGTCTTCAAGGTTCATCAGGACAAAGCGGGAAGCGTTCCAGAGCTTATTTAAGAAGTGTCTAAAGCCTTCAATGCGGGAGGTGGAAAGCTTGATGTCCCTTCCCTGCGCAGCAAGGGCAATAAGTGTAAAGCGTAGGGCATCAGCCCCATACTTTGCGATCATGTCCAAAGGGTCTATTACATTACCCTTGCTTTTACTCATCTTTTGTCCTTTCTCATCCCTTACCAGGGCATGGATGTAGACCTTTTCAAAGGGAACAGCTCCCATAAAATGAATACCCATCATGATCATCCTTGCTACCCAGAAGAAGATGATGTCAAAGCTTGTGACAAGCACTGAGGTAGGATAGAAGCGCTGAAGAAGTTCTGTCTTTTCAGGCCAGCCCATAGTTGAGAAAGGCCAAAGCGCTGAGGAAAACCAAGTATCAAGCACATCTTCATCCCTTTTTAAGCTGGTTCCCCCACACTTTGGACAGGTGAAGACCTCATCTTCTCTTGAAGCGATAGTTTCTCCGCAATCTTCGCAATACCAAATGGGGATCCTATGCCCCCACCAGATCTGCCTTGAAATGCACCAGTCTCTTATATTTCTCATCCAATCAAAGTAGAGGTTTTTCCAGTTCTCTGGATAAAACTTGATGAATCCATATTCAACCGCAGAAATGGCAGGCTGGGAAAGGGGCTTTGTCCGGACAAACCATTGTTTGGAAAGGAGAGGCTCAATAACCGTGCCACAGCGATAGCAGTGCCCAAGCACCACTTCATAATCCTCTTCCTTAAGAAGAAGTCCCTCTTTTTTTAAATCTTCAACCACTCTTTCCCTTGCGGAAAACCTATCAAGTCCTCGATAAGGACCTGCTTCAGCGGTCATGTAGCCCTTTTCATTTATAACCTTGACAAAGGGGAGATTGTGTCTTTTGGCAATCTCAAAGTCTGCAAAATCGTGAGCAGGGGTCACTTTTACAGCGCCTGTTCCAAATTCTGGGTCAACCGCTTTATCGGCAATGATGGGGATAAGCCTTCCGATGAGAGGAAGTCTCACCTTTTTCCCTATCAAGTGCTTGTACCTTTCATCCTCTGGGTTGACTGCTACCGCAGTATCACCGAGCATGGTTTCTGGTCTTGTGGTAGCAACGACAATCTCTCCAGTCCCGTTAGCTAGGGGATACACCAGATACCAGAGCTTTCCTGGCTTTGGCTCAAACTCCACCTCAAGGTCAGCAAGGGCGGTTTCACACCTTGGGCACCAGTTGATGATATAGTCTCCGCGATAGATTAGCCCCTCTTCATAGAGCCGACAAAAGACCTCCCGCACTGCTTTTGACAAACCCTCATCCATGGTGAAGCGAAGATACTTCCAGCTACAGCTCGCCCCAAGCCTCTGGAGCTGTTTGATGATGGTGTTTCCATACTTTTCCTTCCACTGCCAAACCCTTTCTAAAAACTTCTCCCTTCCAAGGTCATGTCTTGTAAGCCCCTCCTTAGCTAATTCCCTCTCTACTACATTTTGAGTGGCAATACCCGCATGGTCAGTTCCTGGCAGCCAGAGGACATCAAAGCCGTCCATCCTCTTGTATCTTGCCAGCACATCTTGGATGGTGTTGTTTAAGGCATGTCCAATGTGAAGAGAACCTGTGACATTAGGAGGCGGTATGACTATCGAAAATGGCTTCTTTGAGGGGTCAAAGGTAGGGTTGAACAGGTCAGAGTTAAGCCATCTTTCAAGCCATTTTTCTTCAATAGAATGCGGTTCATAGGCTTTATCAAGACTTTCCTTCATCAGACTTCACCCCTTTCTCCTAAGATTTGTGTGCCAAGCCCTTCATCTGTGAATAGTTCAATAATCAAGGAATGGGGAACCCTTCCGTCGATTATATGCACCTTTTTTACACCTTGAGAAATGGCTTTTCTTGCGCTTTTAAGCTTCGGGATCATTCCTCCTCGGGCAACGCCGCTTGAAATTAGCTCTTCCACCTCTGAAACTTTTAGAGTAGAGATAAGCTTCCCCTCGGCATCTTTTACCCCCTCTACATCTGTCAAATAGATCAACTTTTCCGCCTGAAGGGCACCTGCTAAAGCCCCAGCCACAAGGTCAGCGTTCACATTGTAAGCCTGTCCATCCTCGCCAACCCCGACAGGTGCAATCACAGGAATAAAATCTCGCTCAAGGAGCGTAAACAAAACTTCAGGGTTAACCTTTTTAACCTTTCCCACCCGTCCGATGTCTATGATCTCAGGCGGTCTATCCTCTCCTGTATACTTGTAAATAGTCATCTTTTCTACCTGGATTAAATCTCCATCCCTTCCAGAAAGCCCAACCGCCCTTCCACCCACTTGGTTAATCAGGCTCACGATCTGTTTGTTTACCGTCCCAACAAGGACCATCTCTACAACGTTCATCGTTTCTTCATCCGTAACTCTTTGCCCCTCTATGAAAACAGGCTTTAAGCCAAGGCGCTCCATCATTTGACTGATCTGGGGTCCACCTCCATGAACTATGACAGGCTTAATCCCCACATACTTCATAAGGACGATATCCTTGGCAAAGGCAAGCTTTAATTCTTCATCAACCATGGCATGCCCGCCATACTTTATGACCATGACTTTGCCATAAAAGTCCCGAAAATAAGGAAGGGCTGAGATTAAAATCTTAGCCTTCTCTAAGATATCCATGGTTTACTCCTCGGCGATTAACAACCTCTACCAGAAGGCTGGTCCATGGGCGATGTAGCAGCGAATACCCTCTTCCTTAGCCCGCAGGGCATGCTCCTCACCCGGCAGGATCACAACCACATCTCCAGCCTTCACTTCCTTCCATTCTCCGTTTAGATAAACCTCACCTCTTCCTTCAAGCACAAAGATGCTATCTACCTGAACATCATGCGTATGGATGGGAACCTCTATATTTGGTGAAAGCTCTAAAACAATCAAGCTGAGGGTTGGGCTTTCTTCCTTTGAGAGGATGTATCCTATTCTCACACCAGGGATTTTAGGATGGGGCTTAAACTCAAGTTTAGATAAGTTTTTTATAAAAGCCATCGCTCAAACCTCCTATTTAGGTTTTACACTGTAGATGACTGAAGTGGGGAAGTTGTCGTAAACAAGCTCAAAGTAGCGTGGGTCGTATTGTCTGAGGATGAACATCCTGTTAAATAGGGTGTCTGCCTGCTGAGGAGGGAGAAGAAAAAGTCCAAATTTTCCATCCTTTGTCCGGACAAGCTCAACCACATAGCCATTTTCAAAAAAGTGTTTTGCTTTAAGCTCTTTTCCGTCATGAATATAAAAATCTTTAATAGGAATTGTCCCGTTCTTTATGTTGATTATACCGTTTGTTAAATCTAAGATAGCATTATCAAGGTCAGCACATTGAATAACATTTGAAGCTATCATTCTACAGTCCTGAGGTGAAACTATCTGTCCAAAGATTCCTTTTTTCCTATTAAAATCATAGGAGCCAAAATAGTGGATCCAGCCAAACTTGGAGATTAAGTCATCGGTAAAGACGACATAGATCGGTGTGTTGATGGGTTTATCAAACTTGCCAGTAAGTATATCTTCTACAATCGCGCTTGCTTTCTTACCTTCTTTGAGGAGCTTTGCTAAGCCCGTTAGCCCGTAGTTTGCGGTAAAGGATATAACTCTCCATCCTTGCTCAGGGTTAGATACCGCAAAGCTTTTTGCAACAAGATATGTTTTGGGACTTCCCTGACTTCCTCCATCGTGGATGGTTGCCCTTCTTGCGTAAAGCTGAAAGGCATACCCGTAATCCCACCAGGTCCAAATTACGGAATTCTTCGGGGTGTTATGCTTTATCCAATCCATATCCTTGACAAGAATGGAATGGACCTTCGGAGTGCTAACCGCAGAAACTGCCCCTCTTGAGGCAAAAATCAAGGCCAAAAAGAGGATTGTCCCTGTGAAAAGAAGGGCAAAACTTCTTTTTCTTTCTTCTACGAAGAGGTCCATCATGGGGAGTAGTTTTTCAAAAAGGAGGTGCACGAGATAGCCAAGCCCAAGCCCCACAAAGGGAGAAAGATACATGGCAAACCTTGCGCCAGAGACGAAGGTAAGAAGCCCTATTCCAAAAAAGGGTAAAAGGAAAAATAGGCTTCTAAAATGAAAGATAAAAAGAAGAAAGGCGCCGATTAAGCCCGCAACTCCAAAGGCTTTAGAGTAGGTTGCTGTGGCAAAAACTTCTTCAAAAGAGAGCCGTTGAAGCTCCGAGATCGATTGAAAGATGTTTGGAAAATCAGAAAAGAGCTTTTCAACGCTTGTCTGTTCTTTTAAACCAAAAACTAAAGTTTTTACTTGAAGATAAAGATGATAGGGTCCGGCGTAGAGATACCAAACTTGAGGAAGAATGAGTATGGCTGAGTATAAGTAGTCTTCCTTTTTAAAAGAAGAAAGCTTAACCCTTTTTTCCCACAAATAGTAAAGAATAAAAGTTAGCACTAAGACAAAGCAAAGGTTGGGATGACCATACCAGAGCTGATAGAAGATTAAAGTAAGCGAAGCAAGGCTAACAAAGATTAGCTTTTTTCTTTGAGTTTGTGAGGCAAAGAATAGATAGAAAAGGAAGGCAATGAGGATAGGGAAGGTGAGGTTTAGGACATCGTGGTCAAGTCGCATAAGGTTTGTTCGGCCAAGATACATGGGTGCAGCAAGCATTACTATTCCACCAGCTAAACCCGCAAAAGGAAGGTTAAGCCTTTTTAGGTAGAAAAACAGCGGAATAGCAGGAGAGATTGCCAAAAAGGGGATTAGATACCAAGTAAGCCAAGCAACGGATAATCCCGTTAGTTGAGATAGAAAATAAAATATATTACTAATAAATGTGCCAGAAATTCCATACTTTGGCGCAAACTCTTCTTTATCAATTTTAGCTTGAGAAGAATTATCGGGGAAAAACCTAAAGGGGTCGATTTTCCCAGGCCGATATAAACCTTCTTCCATATCCTTTACAAGCCTGGCAAAGAAGAAAGAGTCATACTCGCTGTATAAGGGTTCACCTTTGTAGAAGAAGAGGTGTTCGTTTGCTTTCCAAAATTGGACATCGTCAAAACGGATGTAAAGACCAAAAACTAGGACCACTAAAAAGAGAAGGTAGTAGACTAAGTTAGCCGAATTTATACGCAAGACCCATCCCCCCTCGAGGATAGTCCCAACTGATGTTTAGAAAGGGGCAAGCAACCCGGCAGGACCCGCATTCAAGGCAAGCTTGATAAGCTACGATTATCCTTCCTTCCTCGCTTAGGCGATAGACATTGGCAGGACAAAAAAAGAGACAGGGCTTTGTTTCGCAGCGAAAGCAAGTTCCTTCATCCTTTATTTTAAGATGAGCGTACTCTTCATCGACATAAAATTTAACGCTTGAAATCTTATCATCTATGTTCATGCTTAAGATTATAATCAAAAAGATTTGCCTTGCCAATTGATTGTTTGGGGGAACTTGGTGGGTTCGGTATTGTTGTCAGAAAAGCTTTTAGAATTTATAATAAGCAATAAACGATTCTATTGATAAGGGGGATGGTATGGCTGGACATTCCCATTGGGCGCAAATAAAAAGAAAAAAGGCAGCTCAAGATGCTAAGCGGGGCCAGCTTTTTACCAAGCTTGTTCGAGAGATCATTGTAGCAGTGAAAACCGGGGGAAGCGGGGACCCTGATATGAACCCTCGTCTTAGAGCAGCCATTCAAGCAGCAAAGGCTGCCAACATGCCAAAGGAAAACATTGAACGAGCTATCAAAAAAGCCCTTGGTCAGGAGGAGGGTACTCATTACGAAGAGGCTGTGTTTGAGGGTTATGGTCCAGGGGGTGTAGCCATCCTCCTTACAGCGATAACAGACAACCGTAGAAGGACTGTCTCTGAGATTAGGCATCTTTTCAGCAAGTATGGCGGAAGCTTAGCCGAGCCGGGTGCTGTATCCTGGCTCTTTGAGCATAAAGGTCTTATCGTTGTGAAAAGGGATAAAAACAGGGATGAGGAGTTGCTTGAGATAGCTATCGATAAAGGGGCTGAAGACACAAGAGAGTATGAGAGCGAGGTTGAGATTGTAACCTCTCCCTCAGACTTTGAAACTGTTAAAAAAGCCCTTGAGGATGCGGGCTTCGAAATTCTTACAGCAAAGCTTACCATGGTCCCCAAAACAACCATACCTATTCAGGATAAATCAACAGTTGAGAGCTTGCTAAAACTTCTTGACGCCCTTGAAGACCACGACGATGTCCAGCAGGTCTACGCAAACTTTGACATACCTGAAAGCCTTATGGATAGTCTAAGTAAATGAAAATCCTTGGATTAGACCCGGGGGTTTTAAATTTTGGCTATGCCAAGGTTTTTGTCTCAACAAATAAGTTAGACCTTCTGGATTTTGGCACCCTTTCGCCCCCTCGTTCATATTCCTATTCAGAAAAACTCTTTTGGCTCTATCAAAATCTGACCAAACTTGTTGCGGATTTTAAGCCTAATTTTTTAGCCTGTGAGGAGTATTTGCCTCGAGTAAACCCTGAAAGCTCAGCCAAGGTTGCTCAAGCTCAAGCCTTAGTTCACCTTGTCTCAGCAAGCTTTAAAATATCTCTAAAGACCTTTCATCCAAGCACCTGGAGAAGCTTACTCATAGGCTCAACAAACAAAAACTTAGAGGCTTTAAAAGAAAGGCTCAAGCTCTTTGTGTCTGAGGAAACATTAGAAAAACTCGATGAGCATGCCCTTTCCGCACTTGGGATAAGCCTTTCTTTAGCTTTGGATATGGGGCTTATCTAAGATGTTCTATTTTCTCAAAGGGTATCCCTTAGAGTTTGTTCAGCCAAACAAGCTTATTCTTTCATCTGGGGCTGTTGCCTGGGAGGTATTTCTGCCCTTGCGGACCTTTGAGCGCTTAAAGAGTCAAAACCCATCTCAAGAGATAACCCTTTTTGTTGCTGTCATGCTTGTTAGGGAGGAGTTTATTCAAGTCTTTGGTTTTGAAAGCAAAGAGGAAAGAGAATTTTTCTTAAAGCTAAACAAGCTTTCCCGAGTTGGTCCGGTTTTAGCGCTAAACATCCTGTCTTATTACACACCAGAGGATATAAAGCGGATCGTGCTTGAAAGAAGAACTCATGACCTGGCAAAGGTCCCAGGAATAGGACAGAAAAAGGCAGAAAAACTCATCCTTGAGATAAAGGGGCTTTTTGAGAAGCTCACAAAGAAAGGAAAGACCTTACCCGAGCCTGTGGTTGACTTGCTATCCGAGGCTAAAGAATGCCTTATAAGCCTTGGGTTTTCAGCAAGGGTTGCGGAAGAGGTGCTTCTTAAGGTGTATACTGAAGGGGATTCTTTAGAAGAAATCTTGAAAAAAGCTTTGAAAGAGCTTGCACCAGTTACGAGTGGATGAACCGAAGAAGCTTTTTAAAGATTTTAACCTTAGGAAGTTTTGCCGTCTTAGGGCTTGCAAGCTTAAGGAGCCTCTTTCATTTAACTTCCCGTCCTCCAAGGCTTGTTTTCATCCCTTCAAACGAGCTTGAAAAGCTAAAGAACGGTCCTCTTTTTGGGGAAGACTACATCTTAGTTAAGGTGAGCGGAGAGGTCCTTGCCTTTAGCCGAAAATGTCCCCACCTAGGCTGTAAGCTAAACTTTGACCCAGTCCAAAATCTTATCTCTTGCCCCTGCCATGGAAGTAAGTTTACCCTTCAGGGGAAATACATCTCCGGTCCCGCTAAAAAGGATCTCTCTCGGTTAAACACTAAACCCTCAGACAAGGGTATTTCCCTTGCCTTACCTACCTAACCTACCTAAAAGACTCTACCCAGAGGTCGCCTATTTTTCGGCCTCATCTTTTTTGGTTTGCATCCTTTCCGGGATGATTCTCTCTTTTCATTACTTTCCAGAGAAGGCCTTGCAAAGCCTTGTAACTCTTGAAGCAACCGTCCCTTTCGGAAGGTTCTTCCGCAGTCTTCATTACTTTTCAGCCCAAATAGCCCTCATAAGTCTTTTTCTTCATCTTTTAGATAGCCTAAGGCTAAAGGTCTATCTTCTTAAAAGCGGAGTAAGCTGGTTTTTTCTTGGTCTATCCCTTTTCGTTGTGCTCTATCTTTGTTTTACCGGGTATCTTTTGCGAGGAGATGAAGTAGGGGAGCTTGCCGGCGCGATAGCCGACTCTTTGACTAAATCTTTTCCTATCCTTGGTTTGGCTCTAAATAAGCTATTTTTCGCTATACCTGAGACGGGGCTCCATCGGGTTTATCTTTGGCATATTTTTCTTTCTTTTTTAACGGCCTGCGGAATATTCATCTTTCATGTGCCGTTTAAAAGGCTTGTTCGGTTTCCCCAAGCAAGCTACGCTCTTTTTTCGGTTGGGCTTGCCCTTATTTTTTACCCACCTTTAAAGCCCTTTGGCGAGGTCGAGGCAAGGGGACCTTGGTTTTTTGTTGGAGCTCAAAGCATGCTTAAAGTTTTTCCCCAAGAATTGGTCTTTTTATACCTCTTATTCTTTCCCTTTCTTTATCAAGCTTTCTCATCATTCAGAAGATACGAAAAGCTAATTCTTGCAATCTTTATTTCCTATCTTTTAATCTATTTTGTATTTTCCTTTTTGTGGTTTGCTCTTCCATAACCCCCTCCCCCTGGAGTATAGATGCTTATCTTTTCACCTTTTTTAACGCGAAGTGCTACTTTGCTTGGAAGAAGTCTACGAGCTCCCTCTTTGATTAAATAGTTTATTCCTCGTTTTCCGGGTAAACCCCCGAAGAGCCCATAGGGTCTTGTTTTTCTTCTATCGGTAAGGAGGCTTACTTCAAGGTCTTCAAGAAAGATGTAGGTTCGGATTAAGCCCGCTCCCCCAGGATATTTTCCCAGCCCTCTTGACCCTCGTCTTAGGGCATACTTTTCTATCCGCACAGGATAAATGTTTTCAAGGACTTCAATCGGGGTGTTCATGGTGTTAGTCATGTGGGTGTGAACACCAGAAAGACCGGGGAGCCCAAGCCTTCCCCCCATTCCGCCTCCGATTGTTTCATAGTAAGCCCAAAGCTCGTTTCCAAAGGCGATGTTGTTCATGCTTCCGCAGGAGGCAGCTGGCACAAATTCGGGCATAAGCTCTGCTAAGGCACCAAGCAAAGCATCAACTATCCGCTGAGAAGTCTCGACATTTCCCGCTGACACCGGAGCAGGATACTTGGCGTTAACAAGGCTACCTTCAGGAGTTATAACTTCAATCCTCCATAGTATTCCTTCATTTATGGGATATTCTCCAAGGCGCGAAAGAAGAGAAAAGAACACATAATACACAGAAGATAGGGCTACTGCTCTTGGAGCATTAACCGGACCTTTAACCACTTTTGAGGTGCCAGTAAAATCAACCAAAACCCCTTCTTGAGAGACAGAAACTTCAACCCTTATCGGAATTTTTTTAGCAGAAAAGCCGTCATCATCAAGGTAGTCGGTAAAGCTTGCCTTTCCTTTTTGGCTAAAGCTTAAGAGCTTAAGAAATGCCCTCTCGGAATAGTTTTTTAGCTCCTCGATTAGGGCTAAAACCTTTTCTTCTCCATGAGTTTGAAGAAGCTCAACAAGGCGTCTTTCTCCTCTTTCTAAGCTTGCAAGCTGAGCCTTAAGGTCTCCTTCTCTCTCAACCGGGTTCCTAACCCTTTTTAAGAAGCTTTCCCAAAGCTCGGAGTTTAGCCTTCCTTCCTCTATGATTAGGCTTGGAGGTATTATTACTCCCTCTTCCTCGATGTGGGTGGTTGGAGCCATCGAGCCTGGGTATTTTCCGCCAACATCGGCATGATGAGCCCGAACAACTAAGAAAAACCTGAGGTTTCCTTGATAAAACACAGGCTTTACCACGGTGATATCAGGAAGGTGGGTTCCCCCTTTATAAGGGTCGTTTGTGATGGCGACGTCTCCTTCCTTCCAGGGAAACAGGTCTTTAAGATGTTTCATCGTCTCGGGCATAGCTCCAAGATGAACCGGAATGTGGGATGCTTGGGCGCAAAGCTCTCCTTTTTCATCAAAGATGGCGCAAGAAAAATCGCACCGTTCGCGGATGTTTGGAGAAAAGGCTGAGCGCTTCAATACTACCCCCATCTCTTCAGCAATCCCGGAGAGAAGCTGGTTCAGTATTTCAAGCTCAACAACTTTCATGCTTTTCTTAGCTCCTCTTGGGATAGCAAAAGATGGTTAGCCCGTCCTTTATTTCAGCTAAAAAGCCTTCTTCTACAAACAGGGTGGTATACCGGTCGATTATCAAGAGAGGTCCAAAGAGCTTATCTCCCTTCTTTAGCTCGTCCCAAGGGATAACTTTAAACTTTTTAGGACCTTCCTTCGTGTAGACCTCCTTTTCAAAAGGAGAAAAGACAAACTTTTGGCTTTCTACTTTTAGGTTTAAAGGTTCATCCTCTCCAGTCAGGCGAACCCTTACATTTATCACTTCTACTGGAAAATGCTCAAGGCAAAAGCCAAACTCATTTCTATGGGCCTCATGAAAGGCTGAAGCAAGGTCCTCTTGATAGGGCAAGCAAAGCTCGTAGCCCTGCCCTTTGTAGCGTAGGTCAAGAAAAACCTGAGCCTTCAAGGAATTAACAAGCTCTTCTGGCACTCCGAAGGATAAAACCCTTTTAAAGGCAATTTTCTTTAAGCTTTCTACCTCGGTTTTTATTTTTTCTAAATCTTCTACAGGAAGGAGGACGGTTTTTGAAAAGTCGAACACTGGGCTTGCGGTGTAGAGCCCTAAGGCAGAAAAGGAGCTTGCAAGCTTTGGTGCAATAAAGCCTTGAAGATTTAGCTTTTTTGTTAGGTCGCAGGCATGAAGACCGCTTGCTCCGCCAAAGGCTAATAGAAAATAGCTTGAGGGGTCAATACCCCTTTCAGTTGACACCTTTCTTAAAGCTCGAACCATGTTCGTGTTAACAATTTCTACCACACCTAGAGCCGTCTCAAGAGGAGATAATCCTACCTTTTCCGCAAGCTTGGTTAAGGCGTTAAAAGACCTTTCAGGAAAAACCCGCATCTCTCCGCCAAGGAAAAACTCTGGAATTATCCTTCCAAGCACAAGGTTTGCATCAGTGACTGTAAAGTCGTTTCCTTTGCCGTAGCAAGCTGGTCCTGGGTCAGCTCCAGCGCTAATCGGACCAACTTTAAGAAGCCCCCCTTCATCAACCCAAGCAATCGACCCTCCCCCAGCACCCACCGTATGAATGTCTATGACTGGTATGCTCACCGGATACCCATCAAACTGATACTCTTTAGTGAAGGGAAGGGATGATTTTATAAGGCAAACATCCGTTGATGTGCCACCCATGTCAAGGGTTATAACTCCGGCTATCCCAAAATACTTTGCTAAGCTTAAACCTGCCTTTGCTCCTCCTGCAGGTCCAGAAAGTATGGTCTGAACCGCTCGGTGCTTGGCAAGGGAGATAGGCATGTAACCTCCGTTTGATTGCTCAACAAAAACCCTCGTCTGAGGAAGCTTTTCTTCCAAGGTCTCAAGGTATCTTTTTAAGATAGGGCTTAAATAAGCGTTTATCGCAGTTGTTGCCGTCCTTTCATACTCTCTTATCTCGCAGAGGACCTCATGACTTAAGCTTAAAAGAAGCTCCGAAGAAGCAGAAAGAGCCTTAGCCAGGCTTACTTCATGAATAGGATTTTTATAGCTATGAAGAAGGGATACGGCAACGCTTCTTGCTCCTTTTCTTTTCACAAACTTTAAAACTCTTTTGACCTCCCTTTCTGTTAGAGGTTTTATCACCTCACCCTTTGCCGAGAGCCTCTCATCCACTCCGATTATGTTTTCCTCTTTGACAAAGGGTTTAGGCTTTTCCACGAAAAAGTCGTAGATCTTTGGTCTTGTCTGTCTTCCGATAAGAATGACATCTTCAAAACCTTTTGTAGTAATAAGGACAAAATCTTCTCCCTTTCTCTCAAGAAAGGCGTTTGTTGCAACCGTTGTTCCATGAATAAGAACTTCAGGCTTAATTCCAATTCTTTCTAAGCCTTGAAGGATGGCTTCTGCAGGATTACCAGGCGTTGACGGAACCTTTAGGGTTTTAAGCTCACCATCCTCTTCCCAGACAAAATCTGTAAAGGTGCCTCCAATGTCGACTCCAACCCTCATTTTCCGATGCAAAACCTGCTAAAAATGGTGTTAAGAAGGTCTTCTGTTGTGACCTCTCCTGTGATCTCTGAAAGAGAAGAGAGGGCACTTCTTAGACCAATGGCTATCAGCTCAGGCAAGGGTTCATTCTTTTCAAGCTCAGAGAGGGCAAGCTCAAGCCCCTCCTTTGCCTTAACCAAAGCCATCTTTTGTCTTAAATTCGGAGCTACCTCAGGCACTTCTCTAGAGCTTGTGGATAAAACCTTATCTGCAATAGCTTTTGACAACTCCTCAAGCCCTATTTCTTTGCCTGCCGAAATCTTAATAGGAGAAGTCCCCCTGGATTCAGCGAAGGCTTCCCACTCGGAAACATAGTTAGGTGTGAGGTCAATTTTATTTATCACAAAAAGATGCGGTAGGCTTTCTATTTCTTTGTAGATGTTTTCTGTTTCTTCATCAGGTGGTGCTTCCGCTGAAACAAGAAAGACCACAAGGTCTGCTGACCTAACCTTTTGCCAAGCTCTTTCCACACCGACCTTCTCGATAGGGTCCTCCGTTTCCCTAAGTCCTGCTGTGTCAACTAGCTTTACCGGGAGTCCACCTATGGTTGCCAATTCTTCAAGGAAATCTCTCGTTGTGCCAGGGATTGAGCTAACGATAGCCCGGTCTTCTTTGAGAAGCGCGTTTAAAAGAGAGGATTTTCCTACGTTTGGCTTTCCGGCTATTACTAAGGTTAGTCCCTCCCTGAAGACCTTCCCTTCTTCTTGAGCAGAGATGAGGCGCTCAATCTCAGCCAGGAGCTCTTCTTTTAACCTTTTTTTAAGCTCATGAGGGGCTAAGATTTCGAGGTCCTCTTCCGGGAAGTCAATCGCAGACTCTACATGGGCAAGCATCTCAAGGATAGCCTCTTTCAGTTGGTTTATGCGTTGAGAAAGTTTCCCTTCTAAAGCCTTCAAGGCAAGTTTTAGGGAGACCTCACTTCTTGCCGAGATAATCTCTTCTATGGCTTCAGCCTGAGCAAGGTCTATCCTTCCGTTAAGGAAGGCTCTTAGCGTAAATTCACCAGGCTCAGCAAGCCTTGCCCCCATTCTTAAAACCAGCTCTAAGATCTTCCTTAGGTTTATGTATCCGCTATGGGCATAGATTTCAACCACATCTTCCCGAGTGTAAGAATAGGGAGCCTTCATGTAAGCCACAAGGACCTCATCAAGCCTCTCCCCAGTTTCTGGGTCAACGATAAATCCGTAGTAGAGCCTGCGGGGTTCAAAGTCTCGGTGTGGTTTTGCGGGCTTAAAGATTGCTTGAAGAATAGATTTAGCTTCGTCTCCGCTGATTTTGATTACACCGATAGCCCCCCTCCCAGGAGGGGTAGCTATCGCGGCTATGGTGTCTTCAGTGGAGTATCTTGGGATCAACTTTAGGCTTGGGGCTTGACTTCGAGCTTTACCTTTCTTTCTTTACCCTCTCCTTCAAAGGTGTAGGAGATTTCAGGATGTTCTCTTAAGACACGCTCAACGATCCGTTCTTCCCTTCTTGTTTTTACCCTTAAGGTGCGAGGTTTTTTATCCTCTTTTATTAGAGAAACAGCCCTCTGCAAAGCCCGTAAAAACCGCCTTTCTCCCTCAAGGTCAATGCCCTCAGGTTTAAGATTGACCTTTGGTCCAACGCCAAGAGCCTTAGCAACAATTTTATTCGTTAAGAACTCTAAAGCGGAGATAGGCTCCCCGCCGTTTACTAAGAGATATCTCAAATCCTCTCCCGAAAGGATAAGGTCTACCTCCATCCTTGCTTGATTGAGGTTTGTTTTGAGGTCAATGTTGAGGTCTGCATTATGGAAGAGTTCTTTGAGAAAGAGGATAGCTCGGTTTGCCCTTTCAGATAAAACCCTTGTTGGCTTAATCCGAAAGTATGCCTTTATCTTTTTGCTAGAGAGGATTCCGCCCTGGCTAACCTCCTCAATTGAAATTTCAAGGTCTTCGGGTAGGCAGGAAAGCTCCTCACAAGCCCTTTCTAAAAGCTGGTCAAGACTTTTTCCTTCAAGAGAGAGACCTCTCTCCATAGCACCCCCTCACCTTTAGTTTTTTTTATTTTTTGTACATCCTAAGGGTCAAAACCTGTTGCCCTATGGATAAAAGATTATTCACAAACCAGTAAAGGACAAGCCCTGAGGGAAAGTTTATAAACAAAAAGGTAAAGAATATGGGAAGTATGAGCATAACCTTTTCTTGCACGGGGTCCATCGAAGATGGCGTAAGCTTTTGTTGAACGAACATCGTAGCTCCCATGAGGATAGTAAGAAGAGGAATTCCACCAAGCCATGGAATTTTAAAGCTTCCAAGATAGAGCCTCTCAGGGGCTGATAAGTCGTCAATCCAGAGGATAAAGGGAGCATGCCGAAGCTCGATAGCCATAAGAAGCACTTTGTAGAAGGCAAAGAAAACAGGAATTTGGATAAAAATGGGTAGACAGCCAGAGAAGGGGTTTATCTTATGGGTCCTATAGATGTTCATGATTTCCTTTTGTAAGGTTTGTGGGTCATCTTTATACTTTTCCCTTAAACGCTGGATTACCGGTTGAAGCTCCTGCATCTTCTTCATGCTTTTAAAGCTCATATGGTTCAAAGGATAGAAAAGGA
>Ga0080004_1115429_pt1 | contig 23832 bp, 26 predicted proteins | sample WasSprMetagenome_FD_69207 | JGI IMG/M metagenome (GOLD analysis project Ga0080004, IMG submission 69207) | Sulfidic aquatic microbial communities from Washburn Spring, Yellowstone National Park, USA - WS (SPADES assembly) (version 2) | ecosystem: Environmental > Aquatic > Thermal springs > Hot...
GAGAAGGAGAGGCTCAAGCAGCTCCTCGAAAAGGACGACCTCACCCTGGAGGAGGCGCAGGAACTCTACAAGATAGCCGACAAGCTGGTCGAGGAGCACGGCGACAGGATCGAGGCGTGGAAGCTCCTCTGGTACTCCAGAGCCTGGATCGGCATAAACTGGAGGAGGATGGCAGAGCAGCGCAGGAAAGCCGCGCAGCAAGGCCAGCCGCAGACCACGTGACCCGCGCGGGGCCACAAGCTTCTCCGACAGCGGGCTCCCGCGGTCCGGCGGGAGAGCTAGGCGTTGAGGCGGACGTGCTCGGCGCGGACAAGGAGGGGGTTGAACTCTCCTCACTTGGGGGCAGGGAGCGATGCTCTAGTGCTCCTGCCGCTGGCAACGTTGAGGTTAGCTCTCCTCGACTTCTTCTAGCGCGCTTCGGCAAGCATCGCCGCTCCAAGCTTGCTACTTCTTAGGCTGCTGCAGCGTCACAGCCTGGGCTACGACGAGTATTCCTCGCTCGTCGGAGGCCACCACGATATAGGGTGTTCCGCTTGGCAGCTTGGATTCCAGCGTGAGCCTGTAGTAGCCGAAGCCCTCGTACGTCATGTCCTTCACCTTCGCCTTCACCCACCGCCCGCCCTGCTGGTAGTAGACCTCTACCCAGCCTCTCGCCAGCAGGTTGCCGTAGTACGTCCCATTGTCCACTAGCACTCTGATCCTGACCGTGTCCCCGGAGGAGGAGTAGGTGTCTATCGAGACCGTGAGGCCCACGAGCGACATTACCTTCCAGCCGTAGAGACCTGCGCTCGACAGGTTCAGCTTGAGAGCTGCGCTCGCGTAGGAGCCTGCCGTCGTCGAGTTCCAGGATATCAGCATCAGGTCGTAGACGTAGGCCGGCCTCCCGAGGAGGTGCGAGACATCGGCTACGCACTCGGCCCACTCCACCTGGGCGCCCTTCTCAGCGTAGACGACCCTCACCAGGTTCCCCCATCCCTCCAGGTAGGCTCTTGCCACCCTCTTGGCAGACTCGAGGTCGCCGGGCTCCAGGCCGAGCTCCTCGAACCTCGAAGTAAAGTCCGAGAAACGGGTGCTGTTGAAGTAGTTGCGCGTGGCCAGCGCTAGCATCGCGGCCAGCGCCCTGCTGAAGTCCGCCGTGATCGCTGCGACCGTCTCCCTGGCGACCACGCTCCTGGCTCTCAGGAACAGCGTGTGCGCCTGGAAGGCCGTCACGAGGAAGCCCATGATAAGAAGCCCGACGATCAGCACGGCTGACACGAGGATCTGGGCGCGCCTAGCCGGCATACCCGACCACCAGGACGATGTAGAAGACCCTGCCCCTCATCGAGTCAGGGTCGCGTACGCACACGTACGTGTAGTAAACGGACTCGGCCTCCCTGAGGGAGACGCCAGAGTCCATGTTCGTCACGCCGCCCCTGTCGAGCCTGACCAGCTCAACTCTCCCGCTCGCGTCCACCTCAGCGCTGTACACCTCCATGCGGAAGAGTACCCCTGGCGGCACGCTGGAGGATACCAGCAGGCGCAGCCTCCCCTCCCACCCTGTGTCGCCCGCGAGAGCAGAGCTCAGGACCCTCTCGAAGGCTCCCGCCTCGGCGAGGTTGTCCAGGACGTTGTAGGCAAGCCTGCGCAGGTCGCTGGTCTCCCTCAGGTACACGCTCCTGATGGGGCGTGTGAAGAACATGACGAACAGTATCGTGGCGACGACCATCGATGTCGCTAGGACGAGCTCGGCGATCCTGGCGACTCCTCTGCGGCGCCTCAAGGCCAACCCTCAGCCCACCTCCACACCGTGAGCTGGACCACGTAGGGGTAGTTGTAGATCTGAGTGACACGCGTCATGGTGGCGGAGTTCGCGGGCGCCGCGCCCCGGGCCCCGTAGGAGATCTCTATAACAGGTATCCTGCTTATGACTATCGCCGTCCAATCGCCTCGCCACTTAGCGAACACTATCACGTGGCTGGACAGCCTCTCCAGGTAGACCACCTTCCCGATGAGGTAGGCGCCGCGGCGCGACGGCAAGACCCTCCCTGCCACCTCATGGCACCACTCGGGGTCGTTTGGCTGCTCCCTGCACCATATGACCTCGGTGGGCTCGAGGAGGAGCGAGTACTGGGGTACGACCTGGACGACCTCGTCCTTCACGATCACGGCGCCGCTCACCTTGCCCTGGATTAGTGGCTGCTCTGTGGCGTTCACGTCCTTCTCCAGGAAGACGTAGCTGCCGATGATGTAACCAGTCACGGGCGCGCCGCCGGGCACAGGGGAGTAACCAGTCACGGCCACGAAGCCCTCCCAGTTCACGTGGAGCACGAGGAAGGTGGCGGGCTGCTGGCCGCTCCCGTACTTCACCGAGCTCAAGTCGCTGGTGTAGTCGAGGATGCAGTAGCCGAGGACGTCCGTGACGCAGCTCCTGGTGAAGTTCCAGAGGCTATCCACCTCGGGCTGGCCCGCGCCCCCCTTAACCAGCGCGACTACGTACACCCCGCTCACTCTGGCGTTGGGCAAGCCCTCTCCCTGCCAGTTGACAACACGAACCCTGAACTTCGAGGCTATCCCCGCGCTCCACTCGAGCGCCGCCACTTGAGCTGTTATCATGGGCTTCATGACCAGCTTGAAGCCGTACTGATCCTTGATGCCCAGTAGCTCGGCGAGCCTACTAGCGTTGAGGAGGAGGGGGTTCGGCAACGTGGAGAGGTTCGCCAGCCGCATAACCTTGTCGGGGTCCACGATGTACGGCGCACCCCCCTGCAGCGCAAGCCCGAAGTCCGTCAGGTCCGCGTCGGTCACGTACACGTTCGAGCCCCAGTCGGGCGGGTAGCCGGGCGTCAGGAGGATCTTGTCGATGAGCCGCTCGGCGACTGTGAGCAGCTGCTCCTCCCTCACGGTCTCGAGGGTTCTCGAGGGGGCCTCGAGCATGTGGCCAGCCGCTAGGATCACTGCGATTAGGAGCACGCCCACCGCCAGGTACTCCAGCACAGTGTTCATACACTACCACTCGCGCGCAGCCGCGATAAATCCATCACCTCGAGGTGAACTCGTAGACATCCCCGCCCACCACGTCGAAGCTCCTGGATAGAACCTGCCTCCCGCTTGCGTCCCTCAGCACCAGGGACGCGCCCCTCAGTATCGGGTAGTGCGCGACGGGCAGCACTGCGGTGCCGGAGGGGTCTGCGCTCGCAGCCGCGACGAGTGTGCTGCCCAGGTAGAGCTCGGCGCGCCAGCCCTGGGGCAGGCCTCTAACGACCACGTAGCGCGGGTCGCCGGTTGCAACAACGAGGTCGTCGAACAACCCGGTCCTCTCGTCGACCATTAGTGCGAGGTAAGCAGGCTGGAAGCTCGCAGGGCCGCTCCACGCGATGCCCGCTAGCCGTTTTCCGCTCGAATCGTAGAGCTCACTGACAAGGGTGGCTGTCGAGGCTTGGGAGAAGCCTAGGTAGAGTGTGTACCAGCCGTCGCTGCACCCGGTCTCGTTGCTCATAGCTAGGTTGCTCCACCCGCCCTCCAGCCTCCTGAGGGGGATCCGGGCCCTCTGGCCCAGCCTGAAGACGGAGACCTCGTAGAGCCTGGAGAGTGTCGAGTCGAGGAGCGCGAAGCCCCTGTAAACATTGTTGTCGCCACTGCCGAAGTACAGCTTCACAACCGCGCTGATGCCTCCTGCGGGGTCGGCGTATCTCCAGAGGCTCTGCCCCCAGTAGTAGACAGAGATGTACCGTTCGCCGCCTTTCTCTTCAGCACCGCCAGGCCCCTTGTCATCGTCCACTCCTTGTAGAGCGTTGCCACTCCACCCCCCGCTGACGACCGACCAGCTCCCGCCGTACGAGGACCAGCCGCTCGGCTGCGACTCGAAGCTCTCGTAGAGGAAGGCGGCGCGCCGGGCCAGCGCGAGATCCCTTGCCTCCACGCTCATGGACTTCTCGTCGTCCGGCGTGCTCTGCCCCTGCCTGTAGGCCCTCACGTACCACGTGTACACGCCCCTCTGGCTCGGCAGCGCCGCGGTCAGGCTGACGGTCGCGGATGAGCCCGCGCCCACGCTGCCGCTCCACGAGGTGATGGTCCCGCTGGAGCTCTCGATCCTCACCTCGACGTTCTCGCTGCTGCTCCCAGTGTTACTGACCTGCACCACGAGCCCGACCTGCTGGCCGACCGCGCCCACCACGCTCCTATTGTACGAGAGTATCCGCAGCACCGCGCCCGGGTTCTGCACGTAAACGCTCACGTTGTACCTCTTCTCCCCGCCCGTCTCCAGCACTGCCACGCGGAGCGTCCAGTTGTACCTGCCGGGCGAGCTGGGCAGAGCCGCCGAGAGAGAGCACAACGCGCTGCCGCCGACCGGCACGGGTGTTGTGCAGCTCGCACTAGCCTCGAGGAGCTGGATGAGCGCCGTCCCGTTAGCATCGCCCACGTTCACCACCGTGACTCTCACAGGCTGCGTGGAGCCTGGGGGACCGGAGATGCTGTTGTCGTAGCTGCTCACTTCGATCTCCGGCGCCAGCGCGTAGACCGTGAGGGGCTGCGCGTCGTCGAGCGTGCTGCTGGCTGGGTTCCAGCACTCAACCCTCCAAGCGTAAACCCCCCTGCTGCCCGGCAGCTTCAGCGCGATCACGCCCCTCGCGACCTCCCCGCTACCCACCGTGAGCTCCGCCAGGCCCTGCACCGCGCCAGTCTCGTTGAGGACCCGGACCACCACCCTCCCCGCGCCGCCCCGGTTCCAGACGGCAAAGGTGAAGGCCTGCGTGGAGCCCACGAGCCCGGAGACCTGCTGCGCCCAGTCAACGAGCTTGAAGCTGGGTGGGCTGGGCCTCTTCAGCGGGCCTAGCCGTGTCGCGAAGCCCACGAGGACCGCGCCGCCCTGGTTCACCGCGACGAGCATTGCCCTCCAGCCCTGCGGGGTCGGCAGCAGCACGTGGTCGGAGAGGACAAGGCCGTCCAGCTCCACTGTCCCGCTGACCGCGTAAACGGGGCCCCGCCCGAAGTTAGGGGTGACGACGACGCGCACCTGCTTGTAGAGCTGGAGCTGCGCTCTCACCTCGATGACGTTGTCCCCCCTGTTCACTATCGAGAGGTTGTAGGGCTGGCCCGCGAGCGAGCTGGGTACTGTGAGGACCATGTAGGTCACGCCGCTCCCTCCCAGAGTGTGCACGGAGACCAGCTCCACGAGCTCCCTGGCGCAGCTCTCAGCGGCCTCTGCCAGCATCAGGTTGAGCGTCTGCAAGTAGTTCATCTGCTGCGCTATAGCGATGGCTGCGATCACAAGCAGGGCGGCGCCGAGCAGCGCGATCGTGCCAACCACGTGGGCGACCAGGGGCTCGGGCACGCTCTCACCCCGTGCTTACCTCGACTTGAGAGATCTTGACCACCACCACGGCGCCCTGCGCGCTCGGCAGGCCTGTGAGAGTGAGCAAGCTCTGGTAGCCGCCCAGCCTCGCGGTGATCGTCACGCTGGGGCTGCTGAAGCTGTACTGGTAAACGGTGACGTTGAGGTTGCGGAAGACGAGCGGCACAGTGCCTGAGCCACTCAGCCTGCCGAAGGTCGCGTTAATGATGTGCACCGCGTAGTAGTTGTAGGGCACTTTCTCCTCGACGCCGACGTACATAACCCCGCTGTAGACTGTGCGAACCCTGTACATCTCGAGGTAGGCGCAGGCTCTCCCAGAGTGGCTCTCGTGCACCAGCACCAGCGGCTCGTCCGCCCTCACGATCAGCTTGCCGAGCTCGTCCAGCGAGCCCCCCTCGGGGTAGAGCAGCCTGGGCACGGTCGAGACGAGGGGGCCCCCGCAGACAGCGACCCTCGCGGGCCTCAGCGTGAGCGTGACAGGCTGGGAGCCGCCCCCGGCGATGCTGAGCTCCAGGGCGTCTGGGTGCCTCTCGAAGTTGAGCCCTGTGCTCGTCAGGCTGAAGCGTATGTACCTTGCCCCCCCGACCCCGAAGGCCACCTGCTCCAGCGCGGTCGCCGCGTATGTGAGCTGCTCCTTCGCGTACTCGTACTCCATCATCTGCCTGTTCATGTCGATGAGGGAGGTGGAGTAGTACACTGCTATGGAGATCGTCACCATCAGGATTCCCGTCAGCACAACCGTCGCGATAACCGGGGATATACCCCTCCCTCGGCGCGAGCCAGCGCGCAGACGCCTCCCAGAGCGCACGGGGAGCAGCATTGACCATGAGCTATACCCGCGTGGGAAGGCTTCCCGGTGCGCATAGCGCCTAGCGGGGCTAACCTTCACGCAGCACACCACGAGTAAGACCACGTTAAAGCGTGTATAATGCTTTTTCCTCCGGCTTCCCTGCGGGGACTTGCCCGCTCACTCCTTGAGGCTCGAGACGAGGTGTCTTAGTGCCCTCTCAACCACGGCTGGGGGTGGCTCCTCCATTCCCCTGCGCCTCAGGAGCTCCAGGGCTTCCCGGAGGAGCTCCTTGGCCGCTGGGGTTAGCTCGACGAAGTCTGCTCTGAGCGTCTCCTGGCTCGCCGCCTCCTCGAGGATGCCCGCGACCTCGCCCAGCTTCTCGTGGGAGAAGCTGACCCCGTCGTAGACCTCGATGCCCTCCTCCTCGAGCAGCCTCCGGACCTCGGGCGGTGTGGGCGCCCTGGTCACGAGGACCATCCTCCTGGGCTCGTAGAAGCGCTTGTAGAGGATCACGATCTGGGGGTCTTTGAGCCTCAGCCCCCGCCTCTCCTGCAGCCTCGCCCTGACCTCGCTCGGCTGGGCGTTCAGCACCTCCGCGAGGCCCGCGTACAGCCCGGTGATCCACCTCTCCCTCCACTCCTCCGCTGTGAGGGGGCTGGCTATGGGCCCCTTCAGCTCCCTGCCCCTCCTGTGCCAGTCGTCGAGCTCCTTGCACTCCACCACGACGTCAGGCCTCAGCACCGGGGGGTCGCCGCCGGGTACGACGATGTTCGCCACCCTCCCGCCGTAGGCGAGCATGTCGGGCCTCAGGGCCACGTAGAGCTTCCACGCCCTCGCGAGGTCCCCGGTGTCCTCCCATCCGACGGGCCTGGGGGCCTCGACGAAGAGGCTGAGCGCGCGGTAGCCGTCGGAGAGCACCGCGTTGGGCGGGATCTCCCCCGTCCTCTGCCTGCCGGAGCGCTCGAGGTGGAGGTGCATGTCGTCGGGGTAGATGAGCCTGAAGCCTCTCTCGGCGAGGTGGGCGACCAGGGTGATGAAGACCCAGGACTGGTAGAGCGACCTGCTGTTCGTCAGCAGCGAGGTCCTCACGGCGGCGCCAGCCCTCTCGAGGAACTCCTCGGGCGTCAGCCTGCCGCGGGCTAGGTCGTGCGCGTAGATGAAGAGCTTCTTGCGCAGGTGGGCCTCGTAGCCCTCGAGGAAGGACTTGAGCTCCTTAGGGTAGACGACGCCCCTCACCCCGAGAACCCTCCTCAGCCTCTCCTCCGCCGAGAGCAGGTGCGAGACCCACTCCGCCACGCGGGGGAGCTCGCTGCCCACAACCTCCCTCACGAACCTTGCCTTGAGCTCCTCGAGCAGCTGCTCAGCCTTCCTACCCCTCCTGCCCGCCACCTCGCGGTAGATCTCCAGCCAGCTGCCGGCGAGGGTCACGCGCGCCCACCCCCGCTGAAGCTCCTCAGCACGTAGCCCACGACCTCCCCCGCGACGCCCATCCTCTCAGCCCACCTGCGGTACGCCTCGAGGTCCCCAACCCTCCAGAGGTAGTCGAGGGACACGTGCAGGTCGACGAGCAGCCTGCCCGGCCTGCCCGCCACCAGCTCCGCCACCCTCCTCGCCGCCTGCAGCGACGCCCAGCTGCCCCTCCACGCCCCCCAGTCGTGCCGCGCGACAGGGTCCTCGGGCCTCAGCTTGCCCTCGAAGAGCAGGAGGTGGAGCAGCCTGTCACCTGCCCGTAGCTTGCTCTCCACGAGCCTCAGAGCCTCCTCCGGCGCGTCGACGAGGAGGTCCACGAAGACCTCGATGGGCATGCCCTGGCCGCGCTCCACTCCCAGCTCGCGGAGCAGCCTGCGGGCGTGGAGCCTGTGAACCCTCCACGAGGGCATCAGGGGTATTCGCAAACAACATGTATTTATCCACCTAGCTGGGGCGCGCCCGGGGAAGGGGCTGCAGGCGGGCGTCACGCTCACCACCCTGAGGCTGCGCGCTACGAAAGGGTTATTTCGAGCGCTGCGGCATTACACCGTGTCTGCCGATCTGGAGAAGCTTGTGAAGGAGTGGGAGGAGGAGGACAGGGAGCTCAGGGAGCTGAGGAGGAGGAGTGCCGACTGGAGGTACATCGAGAGCTTGCCGCCGCGCGTGAGGGAGGCGATCGAGCTGTACATAGAGACGGGGGACCTCTGGTTGGCAGCTAAGCTGGCTGGGATGAGTGAAGACGAGTTCAACGAGGTCCGGATTAAGGCGGGGATACTCTGGTGAGCCTACCCTCCGTCTGCGTGCTGGATGCCTGCTTCATCATCGACTGGACCAGGTGGAGCAGGCGCGACCTGTTGTGGAAGGTTTTCTCCCTTGGCATTGTTCCCGAGCCTGTGATGCGCGAGATATCAACGCCTCAGCCCCTCAGGGTACTGAGAGAGTGGATGTCCGCAGGCTTCCTAACAGTGCACCCCTCGTCAAGGGATCTTGAGGACGAGGCTTTAAGGCTTATAGTCGAGGCGAGGAGGAACCCGAGGATCCCGAGGATCGACCCGCCTGAAGCCGTGTGCGTCGCCCTGGCTAGGCGCATTGGCGCAGTAGTCCTGTCGGAGAACCGCGGCGTGATCAGGGCTTACGAGGCTGCTGGGGAGAGTTTAGCACCCGCTATCGTCTGGAACTCGCTGCGCCTCTTAGCCCACCTTTACGTGACAGGCGCTGTAACCTCCGGGAGCTTCGAAGAAGTTGTTGCCGAGTATGAGCAGGAGACCAAGCACGCGTTCTCGCGGCGGGAGGTGGTTAGAGTTGCCAGGGAGTTCGGAATCCTCCAGGCTTGAGAGACTCATGGAGGTGTGGGGGGAGGAGGACAGGGAGCTGAGGGAGCTGAGGAGGAGGCGAGTTGACCAGGAGTACTTGGCGAGCCTGCCCCTCAAGCTCCAGGAGGCGGTCAAGCTGTACATGGAGACCGGTGACGTGAGGCTCGCCCAGGAGCTCTCTGGCTTGCCTCTGGATGAGTTCGTCGAGGTTCTCAGAAGAGCACGCGTCTGGGCGGGTTAGCACCGCGCTGCGCACCGTTGCTGGCGCGCCCAGCGCGTGCTCGACGGGCTCCGCGATCTCGTGCCAGGTTTCGCCGCGCCTGGGAGGGTGACCGCCGCATGAGGAAAATGGAGAAATACCGGGCTCCGCGTGGGAGGGCGGGGCTTTGCGGTGTCGGAGGCTGTCGTTGCGCGCGGCCTGGTTAAGAGGTTTGTCACGAGGGAGGGGGGGCTCCTGTGGAGGGGTAGGAGGAGGGTTGTAGAGGCGCTGCGAGGGGTTTCCTTCGAGGTGAGGAGGGGGGAGATCTTCGGGCTTCTGGGGCCTAACGGGGCGGGTAAGACCACCACGATAAAGATCCTGAGCACGCTCCTGCTGCCTGACGCTGGGGAGGCCTGGGTTAACGGGTACGATGTGGTGAGGGAGCCCGGCAAGGTCAGGGAGAGCATAGGTGTCAGCTTGTACAGCGACCGCGGCTTCTACTGGAAGCTCACCGGGCGCGAGAACCTGGTGTACTTCGCCAGGCTCTACCACCTGGACCCGGCCTACGCCAGGGAGAGGATACGCTACCTCCTCGAGCTGCTGGACCTCGAGGCGGACGCCGACAGGCTCGTCGAGGAGTACAGCACGGGGATGAAGGCGAAGCTCAACATTGCCAGGGCGCTCCTCCACGACCCGCCGGTGCTGTTCCTCGACGAGCCGACGATAGGGCTCGACCCCGGGGCCGCCAGGAAGGTCAGGGAGGTTGTGCTCCACCTGAAGAGGGAGGGAAGGGCGATCCTCCTGACCACCCACAACATGTTCGAGGCGGACATGCTCTGCGACCGGGTTGCGATCATCAGCAGGGGGAGGATAGTCGCCGTGGGGGCTCCCAGCGAGCTCAAGGCCAGGGTCTCCGGGCACAGGGTGGTCGAGCTGGAGGTTCTCGCGTGGGACCAGGGGCTCGACGAGAAGGTGAGGGGGGTTGACGGCGTTGTCGGCGCGGCGCTGAGCGTCAAGGACGCGGCCTCCGGGCTCTCGGGGCTGCGCGTGATCTACGACGGCGAGGAGACCCTCGCCAGGATCCTGTCGCTGGTGGTGTCCTCTGGCGCCAGGGTGCTCAGCGTGAGGAGCCTGGAGCCCACGCTTGAAGACGTCTTCATCGCGCTGACGGGTGAGAGGCTTGAGCAGGCGGGCTAGGCTGGGTCTGCTCTGCACCCTTAGGGGCGTCATGACCAAGGAGCTGAAGCTCGCCTTCAGGTACGTCGGCAGCCTGGTGACCATAGCCGCGATGCCCTTCATGGTGAGCGGGCTGTTCCTGGGGATAGGCTACGCGGTGGCGGGCCCCGCGGCCTTCAGGAACTTCGAGGCGAACACGGGGGCTGGCAGCCCCCTGCTCTACATGACCCTCGGGGGTGTCCTGATGATCGCGAGCATGGTGATTGTGGAGAACACCAGCACGGTGATAAGGGAGGAGCAGCTGATGGGGACCTTCGAGCTGCACTACCTCACCCCCAACAGCGCGGTGCTGCTGTGGCTCCTGCACGCGCTGGCGCACTCCACACTCATGATCCTTCTCTTCACGCTCGATGTAGTAGCGGTGGTCGCCTGGCAGGGAGGCCTCCTCACGCCGTACGAGTGGGGGGTTGCGGCCGCAGTGATCCTCCTGGCGATGCTGCCCCTGGCCGGCATAGGCCTGGTGATCGCCGCCCTGACAGTCCGGTTCAAGGAGGTGTGGGCGGCTGCCAACCTTGTGAACTCCTTCATCGCCGCCCTGTCGGGGTTCTACTACCCTCTCGAGATCTTCCCCCGCGTGGTCCAGCTCGCCGCCGGGGCTCTGCCCACCACGCATGCGGCCGAGGTCTTGAAGTCCGTGGTGGCGAGGGTTCCCGTGGAGCTTCCGCTCTGGCAGAGGGTGGCTATCATGGCTTGCCTGGCGCTCGCCTACCTGGCGGTGGGCAAGCTGTTCTACTCGAGGTGGGAGGATGAGGCGAGGAGGCGGGGGGAGCTCTCGAAGTACTAAGTTCGCCCGCGGCGCCAGGGCTCTACTCCTCGAGGTGGAGGCTGCGGCTGAGGTAGGGGTGAGGACCTACTTCAGGTACGTGGCGTGGCTCGTGACGGACATCATCACGACCCCGGCCTGGCTCGTGCTGTTCATAACGCCCATTCTCCTCTTCCTGCCGAGGGACCAGTGGGGCGACCCGCGGACTCTCAACTTCCTCTTCTGGGGCTTCATCCTGTGGGACGTCGTCTCCGCGGGCCTCTGGTCCTTCGGGATGGCTATCAGGCGGGAGCAGCAGATGGGAACCCTCGAGTTCCTCATGCTGACCAACGCCAGCAGGGCTTTGCTCTTCTCCAGGAGCGTGTACCCAAGGCTGATCAGCCTGGCGCTAGGCCTGGCCTACGTCTACGCGTTCTTCAGGGCGATATTCGGCGTGGAGGTGCTGCTCCTCAACCCTCTAGGTGCGGCAGCAGTCCTCCTGGCTGGGATGGCCACCTCGCTGGGCTTCGGCCTAGTCTACGGAGCGCTGGTCTTCAACTTCAAGAACGTGGGGCCTCTGAACAACATCCTCCAGTTCGTGCTGCTCGGGGTCAGCGGGGTGTTCTTCCCGCCCGCCCTCTACCCCGAGCCCCTGCGCACAGTGGCTCTCGCAACACCCTTCACGTACGTCGCAGACCTCCTCAGGTTCTACGCGATGGGCACGCAGACTGTGCTCGACCCGGCTACCGAGTGGCTGGTCCTCACCCTGTACACAGCCGCCCTGCTCCTGGCGGGTGTAGCCTCCCTAACGCTCGTGGAGCGCAGGCTGAAGAAGACGGGGGGCCTTGGAGCCTACTAGCGCGCTCAGCGCGGCTAGCACGGCGCTGCCAGAGCCCCCAGCTAAGCGCTGCCTCCTCGGGGCGCGCTGGCCCGGAGGGCCCTCCGGGCCGGTGATAGCTTTGCGCGTGAGGCAAGCTTTTAGCGTGGACGCAGGGAGCTGTGCATGTGGGTTTGCGCGAGCTGGCGATCGAGCGCGTTGAGAGAGCTGTGCGGGAGAGCAGCTTCATCGCAGGGGTTGTGCTCTTCGGCTCGGTGGCGAGGGGTGAGGAAAGCGAGCGGAGCGACGTGGACCTGCTGGTCCTGTGGGAGGGGCTTGACGAGCGGGAGGCTGCGCGCGTGGTTTACGAGGCTGTCTCGAAGCACTTCCCTCCAGGTGTGGGGCTGACGGTGCTCGAGGCAGAATACTGGAAGTTTGTCAGCGCGAGGAAAGCGACGCCTCTCCTCGTCAACATAGCCTGCGACAGCGTGGTCCTCTACGACAAGCACGGGAGGCTGGGCGAGCTCCTCTCCAGGGTCAAGCGGAGGCTAGAGGAGGAGGGATTCGTCAGGAGGAGGCACGGGAAGCACTACTACTGGGTGCTGCCAAGGCCCGGCGCCAAGGTGGTGCTGTAGCCGTGAGCCTCGAGCTCGACCCGGAGGAGGAGGTTGCCTATAGGATCGCTCTCGCACGCGAGCACCTGGACAGGGCGCGGAGAAGGCTCGGCGTCGAGGATTGGGCGGGCGTTGTAGAGGCTGCGCAGCTAGCCGCTGAAAACGCCGCAAAGGCTGTCGTGGCGCACTTCCACCTGCCGAGCTGGAGCCACGACCCCTCGAGGGAGCTGGAGGAGGTTGTAGCGCAGCTGCCCCTGGCTGCGAGGGAGGCTGCGCTCAGGCTTGCGGCAATAGCCAGAGCTTTGGCGCCTGAGCACGGGCTGGCAACCTACGGGAGACCCCAGGAGAGGTTGACACCTGCCCAGATTTACAGCAGGGAGAAGGCGCTCGAAGCCTTGAACCTGGCCGAGGAGGCCCTTAGGCTCGCGGAGCTCGTCCTGGGAGCGCTGGGCTACTCGCCCTAGCGAGTTCCTGGAGCATTAAGGTATTATAGGCGCAACTATAATAGGCATGGCTATGCATGAGGGCGCTCGTCGACAGGAGAGAGGAGCTTAAGGCGCTGGAGGAGTGGTTTAGGAGGGGTAGGGTTGCGCTGCTTTTCGGGAGGCGGCGCGTCGGGAAGACTAGGCTCGTCCTCGAGTTCATAAGGGGCAAGAGGGCTGTGTACCTGCTGGCTGCTGACAGCACGCTGGAGTACAACCTGAGGAAGTTCTCGGAGGAGCTCTCGGCGAGGTTCGGCGTGCCGGGGTTGAGGTTCGCGGACTTCGAGGAGCTCTTCCGGTTCCTCTGCAGCCGGGAGGACGTGGACCTGGTGGTCATAGACGAGTTCGGCTACCTGGTCAGAGCCGGCGCTCTCCCCCAGTTCCAGCGGGTGGTGGACCTGGTCCTCGGGTCGAAGAAGCTCCTGCTGACGGGCTCCACGGTCTCGGCGATCGAGAGCGAGCTGCTCGGCTACAGGAGCCCTCTCTACGGGCGCGTGGACCTGGTGAAGAGGCTGCAGCCGCTGAGGTTCCACCACCTCTTCGAGTGGTTCCCCGGGGCATCCTTCGAGGGCGCTCTAGCGGTGTACGCGGCGACGGGTGGTGTGCCGCGGTACCTCGAGTTCTTCCAGCGGTGCACGCTGGAGGAGGTCAGGAGGGTCATGCTGAACCCCGACACGCTCCCGTTCAGGGACGCGAAGCTGATCCTCGAGGAGGAGCTGCCCGAGCCCCGCCGCTACTTCCTGGTGCTGGAGGCGATAGCCAGCGGGAGGACTAGGCTGGGCGAGATCGCGCAGTACTCCGGGCTGGAGCCCTACAAGCTGACCTACTACCTGGGGGTGCTCCGCGACCTGGGCTACGTGACCTACGAGAGGCCACTGCTCGAGGGCAAGCGGGGCGTGTACAGGATCGCGGACCCCTACCTCGCCTTCTGGTTCAGGTTCATCCATCCCTTCTACGAGGAGCTGGAGTCCGGCATCACAGCCCAGGCGCTGGCCTACTTCGAAAGGAACTTCAACACGCACCTGGGGCAGGTCTTCGAGCAGGTGGCCGGCGAGCTCCTGCTCCCGGAGCTCAGGTTCACCAGGGCTGGGAGGTGGTGGAGGAGGGGTGAGGAGATAGACCTGGTGGCGCTGGACGAGGACTCCGGGACGGCCTACTTCGTCGAGTTCAAGTACAGCAGGGAGGTGGACGCGGAGCTCGAGGCGCGCAGGCTGAGAAGGAAGGCCGAGCTCTTCGGGTGGAGGAGGGGGGCGAGGAGGGAGGTCTACGTGATTGTGGCGAGGTCGTTCTCCCGTAGCAGTGGCGAGGCGGTGGTGATCGATGAGAGGAAGCTGGTAGAGCTAGCGCTGAGGGCGCTGGAGAGGGAGGCAAGCACGACAAGCCTCAGCGCGCGATAGCTTTTTGCGGGGAGCGTGAGGGGGTGCGTGAGCGCTGGTGGAGAGGTTCCCCTACAAGCCGCGGAGGCACCAGCTGGAGGTTTCGAGGGAGATTACGCGGGAGCTCAAGCGCAGGCACGTGGTCCTGGAGGCCCCGACCGGCTTCGGCAAGACGCCGGTGGTGATACACGCCCTGACCCCCTTCATCGAGCGGGGGCGGAGGGTCGTTTGGGCCGTGAGGACGGGGAGCGAGACCGACAGGCCCATCGAGGAGATCAGGGTCTTCAGGGAGAGGGCCGGCCTGAGGGTCTTCGCGATGAGCTTCCGGGGTAAGCGGGACATGTGCCTGCTCGCCAGGAGGTTCGGTGAGCAGCTCGACTACTCCGAGGTCTCCTACATCTGCAGCAGGGAGAGGTCCAGGTGCCCGTACTACAGGAGGCTGGAGGAGGGGGTGGACCTGCAGCGCCTCACGAGCCGGGGCGCGCTGACCTACCTGGACGTCCTGGGGGAGGCTGAGCGCCTGGGCGTCTGCCCCTACTTCCTGCAGAGGAGGCTGCTGAGGCTGGCGGACGTGGTCTCGCTCAGCTACAACTACGTGGTGAGCGAGGAGCTGAGCTGGAGCATAAAGGCCCTCTTCCCCTTCCGCGAGGCTGTGCTGGTGGTGGACGAGGCGCACAACCTCCAGCACCTGAACCTCGGCGGCGACGAGGTCACCGAGGGCACTCTGGAGAGAGCGGCGTCGGAGGCGAGGCTGGTCGGGGACAAGGAGGTCGCGGAGCTCGTGGAGCACGTGCGCGAGAGGGTCGCGGAGCTGTTCGGGGGGCTGGGCGAGGAGGAGTCGAAGGCCTTCGACCCGGAGGAGCTGCTGCCGCCCGGCTACCAGGAGCTTGTCGAGAGGGCGCTGAAAGCTGGCGAGGCCGTGAGGGAGATGATGTACAAGCAGGGGAAGAGGCCGAGGTCCAGCCTCCACCACCTCGCCTCCTTCCTGGAGGCCGCGCTCGCCGCCAGGGGGGTTAGGGGGGTTGCGCTGGTCGCGGAGAAGCTCGACGGCAGGATCCACCTGGAGATACTGGACATGAGGTCGGCGGAGGTCCTGAGGGGGGTTTGGAGGTCCTTCTGGAGGGTTGTCTTCATGTCGGGCACGCTCACACCCATCGAGGCGTTCGCGGAGACCGTTGGGCTCGACGACTACCACGCGATCAGCGTGCCGAGCCCCTACGACGAGGCTAACGCGTCCGTGTACCTCGTCAGCGACCTCACGACGAGGGGGGAGGAGCTCAGCGACGAGATGGCGAGGAGGTACGTGGAGGCCGTAGCCCTGCTGCTGGGCAGGGTGAGGAGGAACACGGCGGTGTTCACGGCCAGCTACCGGGTCCAGGCGAGGCTCCTGGAGGCGGGCCTGAGGGAGGAGGCGGAGAGGCTGGGCTACGAGGTCCTGGTGGAGCGCCGCGAGATGGGCGGGGCCGAGGCGGAGGCCGTCCTGAGGAGGTTTAAGTCGCTGAGCAGGGAGGGTAGGGGCCTCCTCGTGGCGCCGATGGGCGGGCGCTTTGCGGAGGGGGCTGACTACCCCGGTGAGGAGCTCATGTGCGTGTTCCTCGCGGGAATACCCTTCGAGAAGCCCACCGTGAAGACGCAGCTCTACATCGAGTACTACCAGGAGCTGTACGGCGAGGAGAAGGGGAGGATGTACGCCTACGTGATCCCCGCGCTGAGGAGAGCAGCCCAGGCGCTGGGCAGGGCGCTGCGCAGCCCCTACGACCAGGCGGTCATAGTGCTGGGTGACAGCAGGTACAAGCACTACATGGCCCTCCTCCCCGACTACGTCCGCGAGCTCGCGGTGGAGGTGGGCAGGCGCGAGCTGTCCAAGGTGAGGTTGCCGTGGGAGGAGGTGAAGCTCCCACGGGAGCAGGCGCCAGCCGGCAAGCCGTGAGAACGCTTATCTCACCCCGAGACCTCCACCCTGCCGGCTGTGATGACTAGCATCTAGGCCGAGTGGTGAGGCCCGGCGGGCCTCCTGAGCCGGGAGAAGTATTTCTATGGGCGCTTCAGGGGTAAGCGTGATGTGGACCACGCTCGTGGGGAGCTTCCCCCTTAGCCCGGGGCGGGAGAGCATAGAGCGCGCCCTCGAGGACCAAGCAGAGCTGGGGATCACGCACCCAGTGCTGCCGCAGCTGAGGGACTTCGTGCTGATGTACATAGAGCCTCTCCTGAGGAGGGGCGTCGCCGCGGCGGAGGGGCCCGGCTACGTGCTCCGCGGGGACCCTGCCTCGGTGGAGCCGGAGCCCCCCGAGGACCTCGTCGAGGCCGCTGACATAGCGGCCGACATGGGGCTCAGGTACCGCGTGGCCTTCACAGGGCCCTTCACCATAGCCTCCAAGCTGGCGCTGCCAAGGGGCAGGCCCGGCGACCTGATGAGCTCGGCCCTCTCGTCTCCCGAGCACCTGGAGGCCGTGGCCGAGTACGTGCGGGAGATGGCGAGGGAGGTCTACTCCAGCGTGAAGGGGGTAGTGTACTGCGTCGACGAGCCCATACTCTCGGTTGTGACCGGGTCCAGGCGCATGCTCTTCAACCTCACGGTCGACGGCGTGAGGGAGGTCCTCGACAGCGTCCTGGGCCAGTTCAAGGCTCCCTACAGGGGTGTGCACGTCTGCGCGAGGCTGCCCCCGCTCCTCAAGGAGGTCCTGCTCAACCTGAGGAACGCCAACTTCCTGGACCACGAGCACAGCGACATACCGGAGAACAGGGCCTACTACACGAGGGAGGAGCTCTCCAGGGCCGAGAAGTACCTTGCCTACGGGGTGATCTCGTCCAAGAACCCCAGGGTGGAGGGCGAGGAGGAGGTGGCGAGCCTGGCTCGGGACGCCTACGAGCGGTACGGCGATCGGCTGCTCTTCCTCAAGCCGGACTGCGGGTTCGGGGGGCTCAGGGGGTACCTCTCGGGCAGGGAGTACGAGGAGATCGTGCTGAAGAAGCTGGCAGTGCTCGTCAAGGTGGCGGGCGAGCTGCCCTCCGAGACCTAGCGGGGCTGTGAGCCGTGGAGATCACGTACGGGGGGACAGGCTGGAGCTCAAGGGGAAGGCCCTTAACCACATGGACCGCTTCGTGCTCTCCTTCGTCCGCCTACTGGAAGGGTACGTGGACTACGTCGTGGTAGGGGGCTACGTGGCTGTGCTCTTCGGCAGAAGTAGGGGCACAGAGGATGTCGACGTGATCATTAGGCGGCTGGAGCACGACGAGTTCCTCATCCTGCATGACAGGCTGCGCAGAGGGGGGTACTACTTCCTGAACCCGGGCGGACCCGACGGGCTCTACAGGATGCTTGCGGAAGGCCTGAGGGTGAGAGTGGCGCTCGAGGGCACCGTTATACCGAATGTAGAGCTGAAGTTCGCCAGCAGCGAGCTCGACGAGTACTTCCTGAGGCGCAGGGTCGCAGTCGTGCTCGACGACGAGCACGTGTACGTACCTCCCATCGAGCTGCAGATAGCATACAAGCTGTACCTTGGAGGAGATAAGGATGTGGAGGACGCGGTGTACCTCTGGGAGTTGTTCAAGGAGAACCTCGATGCCCGGCTCCTCCGCAGGTTCATGGAGGCTCTCGGGGTGAGGGGGGAGCCCTATGGAATTGGATAGGGAGAGGAGGCTGAGGGAGAGGCTTGAGTTCGTGCGCTTCTACGCCAGGTGGGTGAAGAGCGTGCCTAACGAGGTGTGGAGCAAGCAGCAGGCAGTGCTGATAGAGAGCTTCCTGGAAAGCGCGAGGAACTTCGCCCTTGGCCCGGATGAGTACCTGAGGATGGTGAGCTTCAGGGAGAGAAGGGTTGCGGAGGCTGAGGCTAGGCTTAAAGGCGTGCGCCTCCCTGAGGAGAGCGCTAACGAGTGCTCGCGCTCAAGCGGCTCCCAAGGTGGCTCGTGTGGAGCTGGTCAGGCTGCCTGAGCCCGTAGTGGGCGAGGTTGTGGCCAGGCGCAACCGCTTCGTAGTCGAGGTGAGGGTAGAGGGTAGGGTGGAGAGGGCTTACACGAACAACACGGGGAGGCTCTCCGAGTACATGGTCGCGGGGAGGAGGTGCTACTGCCTCCGCAGGAGCGGCGGCGCGACGAGCCTCAGGCTCATAGCCTTCGAGGACTCAGGCGGCGCCGCGCTCATCGACACGGCGATCCAGATGAGGGCCTTCGAGGTCGCGCTCGAGAGAGAGCTGCTGCCGTGGGCCCCGTGCAGGATCTCCTCCCGGAACCCCAGGCTGCGCGGCTCGGTCCTCGACTACCTGCTGGACTGCGGTGGCGAGCCTGTGTACGCGGAGCTGAAGAGCGCCGTGCTGAGGGACGGTGCCTACGCCTCGTACCCAGACTGCCCAACCCTCAGGGGTAGGCGGCACGTGTCAGACCTGATAGCGCACGTCCAAGCGGGCGGCAAGGGGCTGATAGTCTTCGTCGCAGCCCTGCCGGGGGTCTCAGCCTTCAGGCCGTACGAGAGAGGAGACCCGGAGGTCGCCAGGCTGCTCAGAGAGGCTAGGAAGGTGGGCGTCCTGCTCAAGGCCATCTCCATGCACTACCGCCCAGAGGCCTCGCAGGTGGTCCTGGACAACCCCGACCTGCTCGTCGAGGTGTGAAAGGCGGCGAACACCAAGCTGAGCACAGCTAGCCGAGGCCCGTTGAGCACGCGCCCTTGGAGGGTGCCCGCAGGGGTTATGCGAACTTGTGCCCGCAGTAGGGGCAGAAGAGCGCGTCCTGGGGCACGTCCCTGCCGCAGCTGGGGCACTTCTTGGTCGGAGGCTGGAACCTGTAGCCGCAGTACGGGCAGAAGAGCGCGTCTGCTGGGACCTGCCTGCCGCACTGGGGGCAGGTCTTCGCCGGAGGTGCCGCTGGTGCCGGCGCCGCGGGGGCTGGGGCGGGCTGAGGCGGCGGCTGGAGCAGCGGGGGTATCATGACGATGCCCGTGCCGACGGCTGCGCCGGGGGATTTGCCCAGCTCCCTCGCCACAGCCTTCGCGGTGTCCATCTGCAGGACGTAGGTCGCCGCGCCAGTCTGCTTCAGCCAGAATATCCTCTCCCTGTACTCGGGGGTTGTGTCCAGGGCCTCGAACTTCAGGTCCACGAGCTCCAGGCCCACCCTCTGCAGCTCGTCCTGCAGGAACGCCTTGGCCTTGAACGAGACCTCGTCCACCTTCGTGAACACGGTGACGAGGTCGTAGGAGGCTAGGAAGTCGATCATCTTCTCGTTGATGAAGCCCCTGATGAACTCGCTCACCTCGCTCGTGGTGTACCTGGCCTTGCCGCCGACGACCTCCAGCACGAAGACCTTGGGGTCGGCAACGCGGAACCAGTACGCACCCCTGAACATCAGCGGCGCGGGGTCCGAGGTCTGCGTGCGCCCCCCAAAGAGCCCCTTGAACTGCTTCGTCGAGACGAATATGACCGTGGCCTTGAAGGGCGTCTGGGGGAAGCCCGCCAGCCTCGATAGCGCCTGCGTCAGGAGGGGCAGGTTCGCCGTCGTCAACGTGTGCCTACCCGGCCCCAGCACGTCGTAGACCTTCCCATCCCTGAAGAACACCGCCACCTCGTACTCGTGGACTATCAGCTGCGCACCCCACGTGATGTTCTCGTCCGGGTAGCGCCACACGATGTCCTCGGGCCCCGGGTTAACCCACTCGATCACCTGCGGCATACCTCACCACCTACGCGGGGATACCCCTGATCACCTCCTCCCTCTTCGCCAGCAAGTCCTCGAAGGACAGCAGCTCGCCCCTCAGGGCGGCGAGCGCCTCCGCCAGCTTGCCGGGCTCCGACTTGACCACGGAGTCCACAGCCCTGGCGATCCTGTCCACCGCCTCCACAAGCCCCCAGTCGAACTCGAGCATCCTGTCCAGCTCGGCCTCCCGGATCTTCACGGCGTCGAAGAAGCCGCTGTACCCGTAGCTTGCGGCGCGGAGCTTCGCGGTGACCCTGTCGAAGACCGCCTGAACCTGGTTGTAGAGCTGCGCGAGGTTCGGGTCGCCCGAGGCGGCTATGGCGGGCATCACGCTCTTGAGGTTCCTGTGCGCAGGCCTCAGCCTGTCGAGCAGGTGCTGCCGTATCAGGCGGTCCGCCTCCCTCCTGAGCTCCTTCTCCTTGTAGCCCCTGTAGCCGGGTATCGCCAGCTCAAGCTTCTCGAGAAGCTCGGTGCGCCTCTTGACCTCCTCGTAGACGTGGCTCACGAAGCAGCAAGCACGGCCTGCTACTTATACTTACCTGGGGCGCGGGCGTGCCGGCTTGCTCAGCGCTAGGTGGCGTAGAACTCCCGCTGCACTAGCACCCTCCTGGCAGCCCTGTACACGCAGTACAGACCGGTTGTGAGCAGCCCCGCGGCTGAGACCAGGGAAAAGGCTGGCGCGACCCCCGCGGCTAGCAGCGCCGCCACCGCGAGAGCGAAGGACACCGCGGCAGCCGCTGTGGCCGCGTACCTGAACTTCGCCTCCACGGGGATCTCCGCGTAGAGAACCCTGGAGTCGCTGGCGTCCGCGAGGAGGCGGTAGGTCCGCCCCTGGTACTCGTAGACGCACGAGTAAACGGGATGGTGCACAAGGCGTCTCGTGAGCTCCTTGACCTCCACCAGCTCCGCGGGCGTCGGCCTGCCGTAGCGCCTCCCGAGGACCTCGCCCACGTACCTCGCCGCAGCCACCAGAGCCTCCCTGTCCGCCTCCTCTGGGGGCACGTCGGGGTTTATGAGCAGGCCCCCGGCCTGGGCGACCCTCCTGTAGCTGAAGTACACCTTTCCCGCCGGGCTCAGCCTGATCCTCCCCAGCGGCCCCTCCCTGTCCTTCCTGTAGGCTGGGACCGTCACGACGGCGGATGCCTCCTCGAGCCCGCCTGCGAGAGCGAAGCTCTCCTCCTGGATGGGCAGGGTGGGCGCCAGGAGGGGCGGCGGGACGTAGGACTCGCTGTACCTGAAGGTGCCCTTAACCACGTAGACCCAGTATGGGTGGAACTCGAGGCGGCAGGGTCCCAGTCTCGCCGCCTCCACGAAGTCGTTTGGAGTCTCGGGGATCCTCAGAGCCCACTGCTTGAACACGCCGAAGATTGCTCCGGGGTCGTAGTTCACGCTGCCCATCAGGTGCTCTCCTATCTCCCCGCCCCTGGTGAAGGCCGTGCCGCAGTAGGGGCACGTGAGGACAGCCTCGCCGTGCCACTCCACAGACGCCCCGCAGTACGGGCAGGGCAGGGTCCCCGCGGCCACCTAGACCACCTTAGCCGGCTTAAACGCGTTCCCAGCCAGCAGGAGGGATGCGGAGATGCCGAGGAGCGCGAAGGCGATGGGCGCTAGGGGGCTGCCACCTCCCTCGACAAAGGCCTGCGCGAGCGCGCCCAGCACCAGGGAAGCAGCCCACGCCCCCACGAGCCAGGCTGCGCGCTCCACGTTGCTCATAGGCGCCTCCGCCTGGATGGTGGCGGCGTCCGGGCCGATCGCGGCCCCCGAGAAGAGGCCGGAGGGGGTCCTGTACGTGAAGAGCCAGTAGGGCGTGAAGACGAGGGCGCGCCTCAGCACCTCCACGCGGGGGCTGAGCCTCTCCAGGCTCACATCGACAGCCACGCCCGTGGGGCTGCGCAGCCTGGCGTCCTCCCTAGCCCTGTCGGCCACCGCGTTCTCCAGCCTATCCTTGACGACCTCTACGGCTGCGCTCTCCCCCAGCTCGGGCGCCAGCATGCTTGGCGCGATGGGCTTCGCCTCCTCCGCTGTGAGCTGCCTCGGCGGCCTAGCCCTCCAAGCCCTCTCCGCCCACTCCTCGAGCCTCCGCGCCCCGAACAGCTCGGCGTTCAGCCGCGCTACAACAGCCTCTGTGGACTGCACGGCAACGGTTCCAGAGACCCGCTTCCTCCTGGTCACGTAGCGCACCTGCCCTCCAGGCGTCCTGCGCGCCTCTGTGTACGTGATCACAGCCGTGTAATACGCGGTGGCCCTGGCCTCCACGACCCAGAGTGGCACGTAGAGGAGCTGCGCTGAGACCAGCGAGCCCCCGAGCCTGCGGGCCAGCCGCCCGACAGCGCTTTGCGGCGCTGGGGGCCAGGCGAGGATGGAGACCGGCCTGCCGAAGGGGTCTCCCGCCCACCCGCAGTACGGGCACACGTACACGACGACCTCTGGGCTGAGCTGTATGGACGCCGCGCACTGGGGGCACCTATAGGAGACTGTGATCTCCACGTCCTCCACCTGGAAGCCCCACTCCCTCAGCAGCCGCATCGCGTCGAGCCTGGCGCGGTCGCCGAGGAGCTCCGGGTAGCTCCTCTCCGCGAGCCTGTAGAGCAGGCTGGTCAGAGCCTCCTCCAGCCCCGGCTGCGCCGGCCTCGCAGTGGCCGAGAGGTACACGAGCCTGCCGTCGCGCGTCGTAGCCGCAACGTTCGCGACTGCGGCGTGGTCGCTCTGCAAGCTCTCACCTCCCGCCCCTCCTCCCCACCAGGTAGGCTGCCAGCGCGGAGAGGCCGAGACCCGCCAGGACCACCGACGCTACCCCGTAGGCGTTGAGAGGAAGCCCGAAGCTCAGCGCGGCCATGGTGGCTGTGAGCGTTGCTGCCGCTCCGCTCCAGAACACCCCGACACCATCGCGTGCCAGCAGGTAGCGGGCTAGGAGGCCGAGGGCGCCGGAAAGGAGGAGAAGCGCGAGCGCTTGGAGCAGCGTTATAGCGCCGTAGGCGGTCAGCGCCATGAGGGCTGAGGCCAGGAAGAAGAAGGCGATCAGGTAGGGTACGTAGGACACGGGGAGAAAGAGGCAGCTCCTGCTAATATCCTTTCTGCGCCTCCCCGGCGAGCTTGCGCACGAGCTCCGCGTAGGCTTTCCTGGCTCTCTCCATGTACTCGGGGTCCAGCTTGCCGTGCGGCGTCGGGGTCTCGAAGATGCGCTTCGGGAAGGAGACCTCCTCCGGCTTGAAGCCGAGCTCCAGCTTCAGCCTGTACTTCTCCGCGAGTATCCTCCTACCCAGCTTCACGAGGTCCTCGGGGCCGAGCTCGAAGCCCACAGCTTTGAGGGCGCTGGACACTATGTCGGGCTTGTAGACCTCCCTGGCGAAGAGGCAGAGCACGAGGCTTGTGAGCACCTGCCTCCAGGACTCCTCCTCCACGAGCTTCTGGGGCAGCTCCTCCGCCTGCGGCGTCTTGCCGATGGTCTTCTGGTCCAGCGAGTAGCCAGCGCTGTCCAGGTGGCTGTGCCTGGCGCCGAAGGCGTAGTTGAGGTAGGCGGCAGGCCCCGTGTGGTAGCCAGCCATCTCGTTGCCCCCGAAGGCCAGCGCGAAGTCCTTACCCCCGTACTTCTCGGCTGCGTACGCCACACCCCTAGCCATCGCCCTGTAGAGCTCGGTGGGCTGCTCCACAATGTTCCTCACAGCCTGGATGTAGGCCTCGTAGTCTCCCCAGCGGAGCTCCACGCCGGCCAGGTCCTCCTTGGTGATAAGCCCCCTGGAGTAGGCCTCCGTAGCCCACGCGAGCACGACGCCCGT
>Ga0080004_1115407_pt1 | contig 23819 bp, 21 predicted proteins | sample WasSprMetagenome_FD_69207 | JGI IMG/M metagenome (GOLD analysis project Ga0080004, IMG submission 69207) | Sulfidic aquatic microbial communities from Washburn Spring, Yellowstone National Park, USA - WS (SPADES assembly) (version 2) | ecosystem: Environmental > Aquatic > Thermal springs > Hot...
TGGGTGGAAGCGGTGAAACGGCCGTCCTGCACGTGGAAAGGGCAAACAGCGCTGATGAGGATTCTACCCAAAGCGCAGGTGGCCCGATTAGCCGAATGCCACAAAAACAGAAGGCGGGTTACCGCCAACACGCCAGCCCTATAGGTAATACGCCAGCCCCTACTTGCGTTTTCTGAAGTTTTATTTTGGTTTTTGGAGCGATAAAACTTTGGAAAATGTTGTTTATTCGCCTGTTTCTAGGCAATAAAACAAGCACAAACCTTGATTTCGGTGGCCAAACTTGTCATGTTCTCAACGGAACATTAAAAGTTTTGAAGGAAATTTCAGTTGTCATTTGTTTGGATGTTGAAAGGAGGCATAGAAACAAATTGTTATAGTGATTTGAGCAGTAGCAAAAGAGTTCTTAACCGAATATGCTATATGCTGGGGTGGAGTGAAAGCGAAGCCTTGCGCATAGCATTCTTGTGAGCTGCTCCTCGACTAAAGTCGGGAGCTTCCAGCGTTCGCCTGAAGCTTCACGCTTTCAGTCACATATGCTGGTTCGGGGGCTCACGTCTCCCCCATCCCATGCCTCTCATTAAGGCATGGGCTATTGTCGCCTGTCTCACCTCGCCCAACACAGGGCTCATAGGTCATTGGAACATCCTCAAACATCTCTACACATACTTAAGCTTTGCCCATTCATCCCAGAGCTCTAGGTTTTCTGGGCGCCCATCTTTATAATAGGCGTAAAATTAAATACTTAATTCGGGTTTGGCTTTCAGGAAGGGAAAGCTGAGAGGAACTACACTGGAGCTGTGTGATGAGTTTGAACTTTGAATCCATACTGGCAACGGTCATGCTTATAGTCGTATTACTCGTGTTCATCTTCATGTTTACTATCGTGGCTTTATCCTTCATCAAATGGTTTAGAACACCAGTATATCCAACGCCCAAAACCATTAGGGTTGAGGACTACACTTGCCCAAAATGCGGCTCGAAAGAACTTGAAGTTGTCGGTAGAAGAACTTTAAGGTGTAAAAAATGCGGGACTATATTTACAATTCACCCGGAAACCGTTGAGGAGCGCTGGATCATATGGCCTTTTTTCTGGTGGTTTCCCATAGTTTTGCCGATGCCAGTGAAGGGCAGTTAAAGCGGCTCAACTTCAGTTTAGGATGCCAATACTTGTAGCATTCTTCTTGCGTTTTCGAGCATTGCATGGTTGTTGTTGAAGAATACTTGACACTTTCCACGACTGAAGTCGGGAGATTCTCGGTTTGTTAGCTTCATCCTACCGAGTTAAGGGCTGTGTCAAGGCAGCCCCTGCCATGGGCATGTAGCCCGCTTGAGTATGGCTCCGTTGTGGTCTGCGTTGCAGGTGTAGCCGCATTTTGGGCGTTTGAGGAGGCTTCCGGCTCGAAGCCCAATGTGCCCGCATCTGTGGCACGTTTTAGAAGTGTTGAATTTTCTTCCTTTGCCGTTGCTTCTTATGCCTTTGAGCTTTCCGAGAACAATCATGGAACCGTTTTCTAAGGCTTCATTAACTATAAACGTCTCTTCTGAGGATCGTTGGGTATTCTTTGTTGGGCTTGAGTTTCCCCTTTTAAGAAGCCTTCAGCCTGTTGGCGTGTAGCCGAGTGGAACAGACTTGTCCCAGTGAAGGCAGCGTTTAAGTTCTCGTATTCCCGTTTAAGAAGCTCCTCCTTGCCTTTACGAAGCTCAAGAACCTTAGCCTTTTTCTTAACCTTCATATGAGCGACTCGCCCGACATAAAATCACCCTAAGCTACATTAAGCTTATCGACAATTCAACCCAAGGTTAAACCATAGCTTTCTTGTCGAGCTTTTCTGTAAACGTTAAGGGGGAAGTCTGGCGAGTCGATGCTAACCCATGTTATGTTAAGTTTTGAAGCCCATTCAATGTAGGTTTTGTCAAACCATTTCATGTTTCTAACTTCAAGGGCGAACCTTTTGCAATACCTGTTTTTGCTATGAAGTTTTCGAGTGTTTGTATGGTTTTAGGCGTCATGGATGGGGGAAGCAAAGAGACTTTGAAACTTTTGCCACAACTCATAAGCCTTTCACTAAACTTAAACGTATGGGTTATCAGCTTGTTAACTTTGACAGTCCGTCTCAGGTTTTTCCTTTCAAGACCCATAAGCGAACCATGTTTGGGTATGGTAGCGATAAAAGCTCATGTTTAACTCAACACGTTTAAGCTGAATACTTGCAAATCAGTTGAAGCTTCCATAGGGATTCATGAGTAGAACCAGCCAGACGTGTCGACAAAACACTCCATTTTTATCAGCTTACTTTTCTTTTAGAACTTCTTTAGTTAACTTTTTGGCACGCATGACTGGCAAAAATTCGTTTTAATTTTGAGCGTTTTCCTCATTTCTTGATGGAATGTGTGGGTTGAGCGTAAGCGTTTGCTGAAGCTGTTCGATTTGTTGACTTTTCGCCTTTTCTGGGATTGCTTTTAGAGCCATACCACGATTCGGGGCCAGGAAGACCCTATTACAGTCCAGTGGCCATGATTAAGGCTTTGATGCTTCAGCGTTTCATGCGTATACCTTCTGAGAGAGCTTTGGCTGAGGAGTTAGCGGGGATTAAAGGCGTGTATGCGGTTTTAGGCGTTGTACGCCTAGCAGGATGCTTCACGTATTTTAGGCGTAAACTTATCCCACGAAATAACAAATGTAATCCTGTTCCTAGCAATGTTATCCGTCGCCGTTCCGTAAAGCTTATAAGGTTTCCGCACATATAGCAATCATACGTGCGCAAATTTTAAGCGATATCAAATGGTGGAAGTTGCTGTCATTCTTCCATCAAAGGATGAGAGGGAAACGATAGGCGACTGCATCAATAAGATAAGGAAGGTTTTTAACGACAACCACATGGCTGGGGAAATCGTTGTCGCCGACAATTCTGGAGATGAGACTCCTGTGATTGCGAGGCAGCTAGGGGCTGAAGTCATAACTCCAGACGGGAAAGGCTACGGGTACGCTTACAGGTACGCCTTCAAGCATTTGAAGAAAAAGTATGGAAAGTACCCGAAGTACGTGGTCATGGGAGATGCAGACGCCACGTACGAGTTCCTTGAAATGCCGAGGCTGCTGGAACCTTTGGAAAAAGATGAGGCTGACCTAGTTATTGGAAGCAGGTTTAAGGGGAAAATTGAGCGGGGCGCCATGCCATGGCATCACAGGTGGATTGGAAACCCGCTCTTAACGTGGTTCCTTAACCTCTTCTACAAGGCTGGGGTTTCAGACGCACACTCAGGCTTCAGAGCCATCAAGGGCGACGCGTTGGAGAAGCTTGAGCTGAGGGCTGAAGGTATGGAGTTCGCCTCAGAGATGATAATCGAAGCGGTGCGGAAGGGCCTAAGGATAAAGGAGGTTCCAATCTCGTATTATAAGAGGCGGAACCCGAATTCGAAGCTCTCCTCTTTCTCGGACGGATGGAGGCATCTTAAGTTCATGCTGATCCACGCGCCCGACTACCTGTTCATATACCCAGCCTCCATAATCACGCTTGCTGGCATCATCCTGATGGCCCTCGCGTTTCTAAACGTCCACTTGTGGTACACGCCTGGAACCCACTCCATGATAGCCGGAAGCCTCCTAACAATACTAGGCTACCAAACACTGTTCTTCGGAGCCTTCGCGAGGATGCTTGAGCACAGAAGCCTGCCGAAATTCATAACCTTGGAGAAGGGCGCAACCATAGGAGCCCTCATATTCGCAGCAGGGTTCATCTGGGCCGCCAAGATGCTCCTCGACTGGATGGGCAGCGGATTCAAAAGCCTGCCCCCAATAGAACAGGACATAGCCTGCTTCACGCTCATAGTGATAGGCCTGCAAACGTTCTTCTCATCATTCATGCTAAGCATAATAGCGGAGCAAAGAAAAAGATGGACATCCCAACCCACATCTTCCTGCCCCTAACGCTCGTATACGTCTTAAGAAGCGACTTCAAAGCCAAGCATTTCCCGCTTGCGCTGTTCGCCATCCTACCAGACTTCGACATCCTGACAGGATCCATAATCTTCCTCGCGCCCCTATATATGTGTTTCAAACACAACATTAGGAGTCTAACATTCACCAGTGCAAAAACTACCTTTAGATTGGGTATGCACCGCATATCCTGCAGAAGCTTGTCTCTCTTCCTAGGAAGGCTTTACAGTTTGGGCACTGTTTCCCAATGCCAGATCCATAAACTTCGCTGGGTTTTCCGTGAAGCTTTCTAAATATCTCATAATAAAACAGCTGCTCCTTTGTGGACAGCCTAACGCCATCCTTTTCCATGTAAAGCCGTTTTTTCTCGTCGAAATATTCATCTTCAATTTGACTGTCGAAGAATTTCGGAAGCACAGTTGTACCAGTCCCAATTTCTAGAGGGGCTTTTGAACGCCAAATGATTTCTTCTGGGATTAGGCTTTCGTATGCCTTGCGGATAAGCCATTTACCATATTTCCTTCCATCTTTAACATTTAACTTTAATTTGATGTCTATCTTTTTGGCGAACTCAACAAACTCAGCATCTAGAAAAGGGGTCCTTACATCTACTCCGAGAGCTTTTCCTAACGGTATCGACGAGAATTGCATCTCCTCCCACATTTTTCCAAGCCTTTTCTTAAGCTCTTCTTCGGGAAGATGGAAAAGCCATGGATATCCAAGGAAAAGCTCATCTAAGCCGTCCCCCGTCATAACACCTTTGATTTTCATGTTTTTTGCAGTTTTTAAACCAATGTAAGCGGGGACGCTGTTTCTTACCTCCATTGGGTCGAAAACCTTCAAAATGGTTATAACATCGTTAACGGCACTAAACATTTCCTCAACGTCGAAAACGTATATCTCATGTTTCAGCCCCAAAAAAAGGGCCATTCTCTTAGCATAGTCTAGGTCCTCAGCCACCCCTTGCTTAAAGGCGACTGTTATGGCGGTTATGCGTTTATGTTTGGAAGCTTCCAGCGCTAACACGCTTGTATCTATGCCGCCGGAAAAAAGGAGGCCTTCAGCCAAATTTTTCTTCACAACTTTTCCGATAATTTCCCTAGTTTTCAGCAATAGAGCAGCTTCGTCATCTTGCAGTTGCATATCACAGTCTATCATCTGCGAGTTTTTAAAAACTTTTGCAAACATTTTCCGCCATAAGGAGTTATGCTTAAAAGCACTTAGCATCATTTATGAGACGCTGTAAAAGGGGAAACGTCATGAGGATAAGCTTAATCCACATGAAAACCCGTGATTCAACAGAGGAAATTTTCCAAGCAGCATGGGAAAAAATCCATGAGGCTGCGGAACAAAAGCCAAACTTCATAGCCCTCCCAGAATATTTTTCAGTGCCAAGCTTCATCGAAAAATTCTCCTCAGCCTCTGAAATCTTCGAAAAAACGCACATTCCCACCGTTGATTTCCTGAGGGAAATTTCTGCGGAGCTTTCAGACATCTATATAGTTGGAGGAACTTTTATCGAAAAGAGTCAAAACGTTTTCTTCAACGTCTGCACAATATGGAGAGATGGTAGATTGCTCGGAAGTTATAAGAAAAGAAATCCTATAAGCGTTGAAACTAAGATAGGCGTAGCCAAAGGCGACAAACCGTTTGTCCTGTCAACAGAATTCGGCAAAATAGGCTTGCTCATCTGTGCAGACATATTCGATGCGGAGGCTGTGAAACAGACCATAAGCCTAGGTGCCGAAACCATTTTCCTCCCTGTCGCATCCTTATCAACTCACCCAGATGTTAAAGGTCATCCGCTCTCAGAAAAAATAGCTTCAGAAAACGGCGTTTTTATAGCCAAAATTGGAAATGTGCGTTCAAATGCATGGGGAGGAAGGACCGCAGTGATTGCCCCATGGGGCGTGATCAAGGAAGCCCCCCCAACTTTGTCAGACTTTGTGTTAACGGCGGATTTAGATATGCAAAAGCTCAGAGCTTACAGAGCCGAAATTATTGACGCTCTCCACGGCTGAATCCGGGAGATTCTTGCTTCTAAGGCGTTCATCGATTGGTTGTTCATAGCCCTTCTAGGCTCCCGCCTCATCTCATTCCACCTCAGAAGCAAGGGCTGTGCCGCCAGCCCGTTAACGGCTCCTTCAGGCCTGAAGAAGCCCTATATTTAGTGCTCGAACCTCCCAGCCTATCTCGGCTTGGAGCCTTATTCGAGCCTTTGGACGTCCAAGCCACATCTAACGAGTTGATGGAAGATTGAGAATATAAATCCAGCGGCGATTCATCCACGGTTAAAACCGTAGGCTTTCTCGCCGAAAGATGGGTAAAGGGTTCTGAGCTACGTAGTCTTTGATAGACTTATATAGCTCTTGGGGTTCAACAGCTTTGGGTTCCTCTTGAGTTCATTGGAGCCCTCATCAGCCTCTTCCCCTGTCAGGGTGAACCCCCTCCAGCCCTTCACCAGCTCATCGAAGAGCTTTGGAGCACCTCCTCGTGGAGTTCTTTGGGTTGAGGAGCACAACTTTTGACTTGCAGCTCATGAGTGTTATGATTGTCTTCCAACTGCTCTTTGAAACGCGCCTATTATGCTCCTTTGAGCCGTTAAGCATTCTTCCTTAAGCGTTCAAAACCGTGAGTATAGCCTTTAAACTTCATCGCTGTAAAGGTTGTCAGCTTATGAATAAAGTCTCTAGCCCTATCCTTCTCGCGCTTGGAGTATTTCGCCAGAACCCTTCTAAGCGAGGGCTTCTTTGACGCCCACTGCTGGAGCCTCTTTACTTCATAAACCTATGAATGTGGAACAGTTTTGTTATTTTAATCCAGCCTGTGTTTGGGCTGAATCCGTCTAGGCTCGTTGCAGTCCCAAGCCATCTTGCCTCTAACTTCCCCTCATCTGCCTTGAACGTTACCGTCAAGCGTTTTTCGCCTAAAATCAGCTCTCCCAGCTCGCCCTTCGCCCTCCTGAGGAACCAAGCCTTTGAAACATCGAACTCCAAATATTCCTCGCGCGGCCTTACGCTGACCTTTATCTTCCCATCCTTAAAAGTGTAGAGCGTCTCTTTCACCCTAACAAACCTCCTCTTAACTACTGGCTTCTCTCTGCGCCTTTAAGGTAGCTCCAGGATTTCAGCATAGAATATGCCTGTTTGACCGCTGAGTCAACGTAGTGCTTCGAGTAGCTCCAGCCCTCCATCAACAAATTTCTTAGATAATGGTTTTTGAAGCTGTTGTCCTTTGGAATCATTGGAATAGGCCTTCCCTTCTCGTCGCGCTTTTCAATCCACTGATTTCAGCCCATATTTCGTCCACTGCTTTTTGAAGCAGCCTTCTATAGGCTTCAAGAAACCCGTTTACATCATATCTGTGCCTTATATTGTATGCCCTAAATTGATACGAGCTTCCTGACGCCTTCAACAACCTCCTTATGCGACCTCACCCCGTAGAGTTTCCCTGCAAAATGGGACACGATGGTTATCAAGCTCGTCGACGAGCTCCTCCTGAGGGGTTTTCTCCTCGCTGTTTATCACCTCTATTTCGGTTACCTTTGAAACTTTTCTCTCAGCAACCATCTTTAAGAGCCTGAGAAAACCCTTCCTGTTCTCGTTGAGGCCTGAACCCACGTCGCTCAGTATTTGAACCTCGCCATAACCCTTCAGCGTAGCTGTGTAAAAGTTGCTTCTGCCTCTCCAAGTCATCTTTTTGGGTTGTAAAGGAGACTCTGGCATAACCAACTACCATCTCTTCCTTCAATCCGAGAATACGCTTAATTTCGCTTTCAGGTATCCTCTTCCCACCGTCCTAACAACCCTTATCTTCCTTCCTTATCCCAACGCTGAATAGTCTTAGTAGTGACTCCCAGCAGCCTTTTAGCCTCTTTAAGCGTGTAAAGCTTCTCCATCAACAGAAAACACACTTAAGTCAATTTAAGTCTAACTATTTTGGAACTGCTAACTGAGGCGTTTCCACTCCTCAATGATTTGCATCATCCTTGAGAAACCATGCCTTTCAAACCATTTTTGCAGCTCCACATTTTTAACAGAGTACTCGCGAATCTTCTCCGCATCCATGGCACTGTGCACTAAAAGCAGTATCCCCTCTATACCATGTCTGCTCACATAAGCCATAGTTTTCAATAAAGCATTCAGCCTCAAATCGTCCAGAAGTTCGGCGCTTAGTTCTATGAAAACTGGTTTCTTCAAAATTCTAGAAAATATCCTTGTCAACATGTCAACCCAATACATTGTAGTATAATCATTTGCAGATAGAGGAACATGAAAAAAGTCTACAAAGTCCGCGATTTGATCGAAGTCTATGCCAAACCTTTCCTTCGCTAACAATGGATCTGGCCAAATTTCCACAGCAAACCGTTTATTCCCTACCTTCTCTTTCGCTTGCCTTATGAAGTCTGTTACCGTCCGCGTCCGCCATTCAATCCAGCTTAGTCCGCTCTTCTTCCAAAGCCTAGAACACCGCTCGCAGACACAGAAACCTTCTTCTGGAAAATGGTAAAGGTTTAAAATGACCCCTAAAATATTCTTCGTAGAAATTTCTTGAACGAAACTGAGAACTTTTTCCCGGTAATCATCATTCGTCGGACAAATGAAGTCCCAAGGCAAGTTAACCCTCCTATTTTGTCTTAGAGCAGGGCCCTCCTTTGAAACAGCCACGATTTTCGGATTGCCTCTTATAGCTTTTGCATCACAAAAACATGTGACATCGTTATACATTTTCTCTGCTGGAGGAAAAAGCGAGCCGTCAGCCCGCTTAACATAGTAAATGTGAGGATCGAAGCCTTCTACAAATTTTGGTTCATATGAGACTAGTCCAACTTTCATGGGCTAATCTTGCAGCGACAGATATATTTAAAACTTTTAACCAGGTGAAATGTGAACAAAGGAAGATAAAGCGCATGAAAATAATGATAAATTATGAAAAGTGCTCTCCATGCCAAGACCTTAAATGCGTTGACAATTGTCCATGGGGAGTCTTTCAAGTAGGTAAGGATGAAAAACCGTTGGTTTGGGATGCAGCCTCATGTATCGAGTGTGGAATTTGCGAGAACATGTGCCCCAACAATGCCATTAAAGTTAAAAGAGAAAGGAAAAATTTTAGTAGCATCCAAAACATTAACTCCGCTGTAACCATGTGAGGACTAGCTATGAGGGAGTACGATTTATTTGGCGGCCTGAAACTGTTGTTGAAAGATGACGTTTTAGCTTTAATATCAGAAACGGAAATGGTAACCGTCAGCTCTGCGGCTCACAATGGGGGTTTTGGAAGAGCTAAGGCGGTACTTAATGTTCACGTCCCCGACTCATGTGACCAAAAGCTCCTTCACGAGCATCCGGAGCAAATAATCACAGAAGCGGCACAGAAACTTGGCCTAAACCCTCAATCAAGCGTAGGCATGATCACCGCTGCTGATGTTAACAAATTTTCCATGATAACGACAAGAAAAGATAACTTAGCGGTAAGCGCCATCGCAACTGCAGGCTGCTCCCTAGCCGAGACAGCGGGGGAAAACATCGAAGTAAGCCTCGCTGCTCCCGGAACGATAAACATAATCGTTGCCATCGACGGCAATCCTACGGATAGCTGCCTCCTCCAAACCTTTATTACAGCGACGGAGGCAAAAACAGCCAGCCTAAGAGATTTGGACGTTAGAAGCACCTACACGGGAGACCTCGCAACTGGAACAATAACTGACAGCCTAACCATAATATCCACCAATAAAGGCTCAAAAATAAGATATGGTGGTCCAGCCTCAAAACTGGGCAGACTGGTGGGCTATTGCACCAGAGAAGCCGTAAAAGATGCAATACTAAAAAATGGCAACATCAAACCCACAAGGTCTATATGGAAACGATTTTCCGAAAGAAAAATGCCAATAGAAGAACTCATAACAGAAATTTCAAAAACAAGCCACGTGAATACATCTTTGGAAGAAATAACCTCTAAGATCTCCAAGGAACCATTATTCGCGCTAATGTTGATGATGGCCGCAAACATAGACGAAAATATCAAGATGGGACTAATCCCAGAGGAATTCGGTGATATAAACGCTTTAAGTGAAAAATTTGCTAGAAACTTTTTCAAAAAAATCCATGAGGAGGAAGGATCTCACCATTCCATGAAAGTTAACGACATAAACCCGTATCCATTTTCAAAAATTATATTATCCCAGATAGTCAAAGAAACCTCCGGAAAAAATTTTTGAGCTTTTGGACATGACTATGTCGATGATTTGCTTAAAAAGCGTGTGAAAGAAGGGTGTTGGTTGCGAATCTCAGTTCAAAAGCGCTATCCGACTATTTGCTCCCAGCGGTCAATAAGCTCCAGAACTTCTGGGCATCCATAGCTCTTTAATCTCTGCCTAAGCTCGATTTTATCAACAGCCGCTTTTTGGAAGTCCACTATTTGACTTGCCTTCCCCGCTAGGTAGAGAATGCCGTCGATTCCCGTCCTTCCACAGCGAACTGAAACCGTTACCAGCTCCTCTGGGGAGGGAACCTCTTTGGGATCATCTCCTGGACCGAAGACGTATAGGCTTATGTACATTGGCTTCTTCAAAAGTTTCTTGAAGCCCATGCAAAGCATCTCCCAATACCAAGGGGTGGCATAACTCTTTGAGAACATAACAACATTAAAGGCATCTGCATAGGGTGCCAATGCATCAAAGTCTATGCCGAATCGCTCGTAAGAGCTAACAGGATCCGGAAGCAATCCAATGACCAGTTCCTTTTTTACAACATCCCGTACCTGAGCAATGTAGTCGGTTACCTCTTTCTTGCGCCACTCAAGCCAGCTTAAACCGCTTTTTTTCCACCTCTCTTTACAACGGGGACAAATACAATGGCCGTGGTCTGCGAAGTGAATGCTATTCAACCAGACCCCTTGAGAAGCTCTGTCCACTTCTTCTATGTACTTCAGCATTTCCTCCCTGTACTCTGGAACAGTAGGGCAAAGGATGTCCCAACGAAAATTGTACCTGTCATTCGTCCTCAACGCAGGTCCATATTCTGATTGTGAAACCCATTCAGGATGATTACGCGCTGTGACGTTGTCTCCGAATATAGCGACGTTGCTGTACATGTCATGCCTTGGCGGCTGTCTCCTTCCAACCTCTGGCTTAACCCGAAATACGTCAAAGTCAAACCCTGGAACTTTTTCCGGTTCAAATAGGAATGTGCCAAACTTCATTTTTCACACCTTTTAGGAAGCAGAACTCAAGTAAACTATAAAAGTTTTTCACATAGATGCTTGGTCAGCGACCATGAAATGATTACGCACCTGCATGTGGATGATCTAAAGTAGAAACGAAATGCAGCATTATTCACTAAAAAGCTTTAAATATTGAGGGTGACCGTTTCCAAACAAAAAGTGAAAGTGATGGTGGTGGCGCTATTTGAAGTTTGGATCCTTTCTATTCTCACCGGAAACCGTTGAAGGCTTTGATATCCACGTTTACCGCCTAAAACCTGAAACAGGCACCATAGGGGCGCCTAAAGAAGGGATGTACAACAACATAGCCTGCTTCGGCGACAATGTAAACGCCAAAAAACATCCAGAATGGGTTTCCATTTCGAAGGACGGCCCATCCTTACGTACTAACAAAAAATACAACTTTCGTTGGGACATATTGTGCATGACGAATAATGAATACCGAGATTGGATACTAAACTTTATAGAGGATGCAGCAAAAGTGGCCTCTGGAATAACCCTAAGCAGCATCCACTTTGCAGATCACGGTTTTTGTGTATGCCCGAGATGTGTGGAACTTTGGCGGCAAAGCGGGCTTAACTGGATAGAATGGCGAGTGCAAACAGTAACCAACTTCATAAAGGATGCCAGAGAAAGGGTGAAAAAATGGAACAAACCCTTCATAGTAGGTCTACTTCCGGACCCAACTCTATCAAGGGAGAGATTTGGCATAGACTTTGACCAACTTGCAGAGTATGCAGATGCGTTTTTAGTGCCAATGTTCTCTAAAAGCTATGCAACCCAATGGTACTTTGAAACCACGGCAAGAGCCTTCAAAAAATTACTGAAAAAACCAGTCTACATAAACCTCTACGTTTATGGACCCGGAGATACCCCTGCTGATGTCCCAACAGTCAGCGACCTGCTTAAAGTCTCGGTTAGAATATGCAGAACAGGCGTCGACGGAATATTTTATTTGGCAGAAAACGCCCAAAGACTCCGAGAATTTCAAAAGGCTGCCGTACAAGCGAAAGAGGTTCTAAAAGAGTTAGAGGGATACGGCGGAGACGAGGTGCTAAATCTAATTCACAGATGGGAATCGCTGTTCTAGTAACGCCCTCTCCACAGCTAAAGCCCAGGAGCTTCCAGCTTTTTCTCCCTGTTAAGCTTCACAGCCCTCCAGCCCGTTTTGCTTTTGCTGGAAGATGGCCTACTAGGTTCCAGCGTTTAGGGCAGGCTTTACGCTTGTCCCCTTATTCGGAGGCGTCACCCCATCCCATCCTCTCTTTAAGGCATGGGCTAAAGCCCGCCACATCAGCCAACACGGGATTTAGGCTTATAGGCCACTGCAACACGCTCAAACGCTTTCCCAACAACTTAAGCTTTCCACCCATTCACCCCAGAGCTAAAACTCCAGGTTTTCTGGGGCCCATTTTATAAGTACGCTTTTATTCTCACATTTTGAAAACTACATCTTCAGCCTATTAGAAACGTTTGAAACACGTATTTGGGAATGGCAAAGCCTGAAGAGATTCAACTGAAAAGCCCCATCGGCAATTCCTTAGAGATATTTATTTAAAAATGCTCATAATTTGGGAAGGCTTTTATGAAACATATACTCAGAACGTCTCTGGTTTATTTTCTAAGCGCCACACTTGAAACTAATTAGTTAATTAATGTTCACGAGAGATAAAAAGGGCAAGGAAGGATAAGAAAAGGACTACAACAGTTAAGGAAATTGTTACTGATATGAAGTTTATTCCGATAGGAGTTAAGCCAAGAAAAAGTCCTATTAAACCAGCTATGCTAAAGCTCAGAGCCACAGACAACACAATTTCCTCAACCATATCCACTTTCCCTCTTTTGGAAAAGAGCAAGCAGACAAGGCAATAGCCCGGGATAAATGAGACAAAAATAAATCCAAAAGCGTATCGAAATACTACCAAACAGGAATCGCTTGGAGTAATATATACAGTTAATAGCGTTAGTGCCGTAAAGGCTGTTATTAAGATAAACTGGCATCTGCCTTTTATTTTCTGCATCGTTATCTCCATTTTAGATGTAAAAAATGGGGAAGGTTAAGTGAAAACCTTGAAGACAGGATGCTTATCGCTTAAAGGCTTAATTTCAAGTTCAGCCATCGCTGACAATATGTATGTGTCAACTATAGCTGCTGCGGGGAAAATGTAGTCTGCTCTCTCAATTGGGCCAAACATGAGCCAGTTTGCTCCAAGTGTTTGCATTATGGCGTTGGTGGCGGCGTCGCAGCCTCTTCTAACTTCTTTTGGAAAGTTTACTTTAACCCATCCGCACGTTGTGACAACATTTCCAGTTCCGACTCCAGTTGGGTAGCCGAACTTTTCTTTTATATAGTAGATTGCCCTTACTGCTGAACCCATATCCGGCCCGAAAGCCGGAATTGATGTGTCTATTAAGAACTTTTCTATCCCCGCCTCTCTTGCACGCGCAAGGGCTTGTTCTGTGGCGGCTACTTTTCCCTCTGTACTGTTGTCCGCCGGGTTCTCGGCAAGTATGATGGCTGCTTTTATCTTGCTCTCCTTTATTTTCTCAAGCTCTGATGGTGGGCTTCCTTTAGTGATGGAGCTGTATACTGCTCTTTCCACTAAGCCTATTTCTTTAACATATTGAGATGCCGACAGGCGAAGTTTTGGGCTTATGGCATCTATGAGGAATGGAGCCTCTGTAGCCTCGCCGATGAAGTCGATGTATTTTTTGAAGGCTTCCTCTGTGGTTCCAACAACATCCAACATGAAGGGGTTGCCAGTTATATCACTTAACTGTTCGAGCTTGTTTAGCAGTTCTTCTGCTTCCTTGACGTTGAATTCTCCTTTGCTCTCATCTATAACAATTTTCTGACCCACATAAAATATTGAAGGGATCAGCACTGTGGGCAGTTCTCCGGGCTGTCCTCCGACTTTTACCCTTCCAATCTCAAAAATTTGCTGTGGTGTTTTGAATTTAAACATATTTTTCCCCTTTTTAGGATGACTTAACCTTTTTCTCCTCAATGACCTTTTTTGCTATCGCCACTGCTTCCTCCTTGCTCTTCCCGTAGAGGGCGCCAACAGCGTCGGCATCTTCCTTTTTAACAGCCGCTCCCCCAATCATTAAAACAATTTTATCCTTTATCCCGGCGTCTTTGAGCGCTTGATCCAATTTTGGCAAGTTATCTTTTGCTGGTTTTGTGTTTATCGAAACGGCTATAATGTCAGCGTTTACCTCTTTAGCTTTTGAAGCGAAGGTTTGAGGGGCTACAGCTTTGCCAAGGTCTATAGTTTTGAATCCAGCTCTTTTGAGGGCTTTTCTCACCATTTCCTTTGCAGACTCATGTAAATCTGGCTCTAAGTTTCCAATGACGATCGTGCCTATTGGGCTTTCTGGTTCTGGCGGTTCCTTCTCAAGCATGGATTTGAGCCATGACATTCATATCCCACAGTGTGCTTTATAAGATGCTGCAAAATTTAAGTTTTATCACACGAAATAAGCGAAGGCGTGTAAATGAAGGAAATCCTGAATAAGCGGAATGAAAATCTTTTAGCGTTAGGCATTTTCATTTTTTCCTTACTTTACCGGACGCTTCTTGTACAAGCAAACGTTTACCCTCCAGGGCCAGACGTTGGATTGCATAACAGCATTATCAATTCGATCATTTTAAGAAATGGAAACTTTTCATGGAACTACTATCACATGGGAGGGGGCCCGTCATTAACCCATCCCGGTTTCCACATTTTCACAGCTTTTATATTGTTTATAACAGGGATGCCCGATTACATGGCGCAATCTGCAGTTGCAGTGTTTTTTTCATCTTTAATTGTGCTTGATGCTTTTCTCCTAACAAGGGCTTTGTGGAAACTCCCTTTTGCCTCTCTAGCAGCGGCTTTTCTGGCGGCGTTATCTAGATATGACATTGAAATGTTGGCGTGGGGTGGCTACCCAAATGTAATCACTTTATCGATTATACCGTTGGTTTTTTATGTGTTCTTTAGAGAAGGTACGCCTTCAAAAGCGTCATTTACCGTATCAGCTCTTTTGACAGGAGCCCTGTTTATAACCCATTCATTAAGCGCGTTAACGTTCACATGCATAGTCATTCCATTCCTAATACTTTCTTTTATTGTTTCCCGAAAATCGCCCTTAGACAGAAAAACGCTTCTCTTTTTTGCAGCTTCCATGATTTTTGGCGTCTTGATAATTTCCCCCTTCATCGTTCACGTTTTTCCCGTTTACATGGAAAACGTGGAAAAGGGCATGTTTACCAGCACCATAAACGAGTACCAGAAGGCTATTCTTTTCAATCGTTTAGTACCTCCGTACTTGCTATTTGTAGCCTTTATACCCGCTTTTTCCTTCCTTTTATTCTCTAAAAAATACAGAGGCAAGTTTTTGGACAGCGCTGGGCTTCTTTTTGTTTTATGGATTGTAGTGCCAGCGTTCTTAACACAGTCCTTCAGGGTTGGGCTTTATACGGATTTTCTGCGTTTTTTACATTTTCTCATTTTCCCCCTAACAGTTTTCTTTGCACTCTTGATAGATCACGTGTGCGGTTTCGCTGCAAGAGCTGTAGAGGTATATTCACAGGTTAAGCATTTTACAGTTAATCCAAAAATGGTTCACTCAATTCTATTGTCGATAACCCTCACTATGTTCTTGTTTAATCTTGCTCCATTTTTTTCAAGCCTTGAAAAAGGATTTTCAGTAGCGGATTATTACCGCGTTGCTCATCCGCAAGAATTCAACTCCATAGAGTGGATTAAGCAAGAAACTCCCACAGGGGCCCTTTTTGTTTCTAATCACGGCTACGGATGGTGGATTTCTGGTTTCGGGCAGCGAGCCACCTTAACATCAACAGATCCACAGTTTTTAATGGTTCCCCACGAATTTGAAGCAGCGTATATTGCGAGGACTCTGCTGAAAACAAATTTCGTTTTAAATAATGGATTTATCGAAATAGCCGAAGATGGAGGGTACTTGGGCAGATACAACCCAATGCTTTCAGTAAACTGTACAGCATTTCTGGAGCCTTATCCGCTGCTTTATTTCAACGAAAGTGACGTGGCGATCTTCTATAAAACAGATGCTAGCGCTAAAGTGATTGATGCCACGGATCTCCCGTTGGAAAATTTAACCCTTAAAGCAACACAGGAATCGGCACGTGTAACTGTAGAAAGGGGAAACAATCAATTGGCTTTGACGAGAAGCGTGGAGGTTTTAAAGGATGTAAAATTTGCCGTATTTTCTCTATCCCTAGAATGTTTGGGCGACGATGCCGCCTTGCAGTATGTTCGAGTGGTTTTGCATGCAAATGGTACAGTTTTTCAGTTAGAACAAACCCTTGGGTTTTTAGAGGAAAAGGCGTGCGCCCAAATAATATTTGTTGGGAATCAACCTTTAATTAAGATATTTAGGGTTAATCACACCAATTATGTAGAATTGCTTTATAATTTGGGGGACGCCCAAAAAGCGGAGGTAAAAATGATCATAGGGGGGTTTGAGGTTGAAAAAGTTGAGGATAGATATGTTAAAAGTTTATTAGCCAACATGGTATGTTCATGGTCGCGTAAAGAAGCATCAAATTTTCCAATCAGAATCTTCGATTATCGCGAGGTGTTGAAGAAGATTACTTTCATTGCATGTCAACGTGGAGCATGCGTTATCGAGCGGTTTGTGAATGATCCTATGTTCAACCTTGTCTACATAAACGATAGAGTTGCAGTTTTTAAGGTTCGAGAACAAATGGTTGAAAAGTGATGTCTTGTGCGAAGTGAAAAGTGCGAAAAGATTTTTCTGGTACTTTTATCTGCTTTTACAGCATTTAACTTCTATATACTATTGTCCTCGAATGGCTTTATCCTTGGAAATGATCCTGCAGTTCACATGTCAAAGGCATATGAGATATTGAAGTTAGGAAGGGTTTCGTTTTCTGAAATCGCTTGGTATCCTCCCCTTTACCGCATTTTACTGGCAGAATGCATGATTTTTGCTGGCGCATCCGATTTTGAAAGTGCTCTTTTGTTGGCGAAACTCTTAACGATAGCTTTTGACTGGCTGTTAGTCTTCTCAGTTTACCTGTTAGGAAAGAAGCTTGTTAACAGGGATGTAGGTGTCATCGCTTCCTCCTTGATCCTACTTTGTTTTCCACTTTATGAAATCAACTTTTGGGGAGGATATCCTAGCTTGCTCACTATAGTTTACACATGCTTGTTGCTTTTTTACCTGCCTACAAAAAGGGAGGGGTTTGCCTCTAAGCTAATAACGTTTGTCATTGCCTTTTGTCTAGTTTTAACCCACCATTTTGCAACCTTTCTAGCTGTAGCGGTTCTGACGTTTTACGCATTAGTAATGCTTTTGGTGTTCCGCAGATCATTAAAGTTCACTTTTATAGCTGCGGGTTTAGGGGTGTTGGCAGCCTTCATATTATGGTATGTTCCAATTATACTGCCTTACATTAACGTTTTTATAAGCCACACGTTCTTTGGTGTGAGAACATATCTTAATCTTACTTGGCGCGTGAGTTTTGATGTCTTCATCATGAGTTTTGGTTTCATAATTTTATTCGCGTTTTTGGGGGTCCTGTTAACCTTTTACGTCAGCAAAGAAAAGGGGGAAATGGAGTATTACACACTTTTATGCCTAAGCTTTCTGATTCCGCTGTTTTTTTCACAGTCTTATTTTTTTGGCGTTTTGCTCCCATATGACCGGTTTGTCTACTATCTAATGCCCCCAGCAGTCGTCTTTGCAGCAGCGGCAACTTATTTGGCGGTGAGGTATGCGGTTTCATGTGTTACAAAAGTCGATTTGCGAATTCCAAAATATCGGTTAAAAGCCTTCGTTACAGCCTCTTTAGTTATTTTATTGCTTGCGTCCAGATTTCCCGTTTTAACCGGCAAGGTTTGCGAAGCAGTTGACTACTATTCTTACCTTGACCATCAAAGTTATAATGCTGGTGTTTGGTTGAAAAACGCTTACCCACATGGAGCTAAATTAATTGTTTCAGAAAAACCAGGTCTCTTCTTTGGAATAGTATCTGATAAGCCTACAATAATGGAAACAAGCCCCGTCGTCCAGAGGGAAGCTGTTGCTGAGGTTATCCTCACCATGGCTTATGAAGTGGAGCATCCCTTAACGTTGTTTAGGGTTTATGAGTTCCCAATGCCGTACGAACGTGACCAATATAATGTGTTAATCAATAACATATGGAGAAGGGCCGCGTTCCTTTTTGACGAAGAAACTTCAGTATCCTATACCAGAGATGGAAAATTGTTTTCCATGAAAATTTCAGATTTGGAGAGGAGAATCTTTTGGAAAGTTGAAAACGGCTGTAGAAAGTTGCAGATTCAATACTCTTTTAAAAACGAATTCCTCTTAACGGAAAGCGTTGAAGCAAGAAATAACCAAATCCCAATGTTTGTTGACTGGGTCTTTACACCTTTGAGTGGCGAAATTGAAAACTTAAAGTTTAACTTAAGTATACACTTCGACCTCCACCGTTCTTTTGAAAAGGCCTACATTCCCGGAATACTTAACTGGGAAAGCCCATGGAATAAGCCTTCTTTCGTGGAAAGAAACCGTAAATGGGCTCTTGTGGACTTTAACCCTAAAAGTTTGTCGAAAAATTATGTTGCGGTTTACGATCCATTAAACCGCATTTTCTACGCCTTTAAATTTGAGAATCATCCGGAGTGGGGAAGCATAGGCGTTTTATCAACTAACCAGATAGATGCCCTAAGACTAATGTATAGCCTCAACAATGTAGACAAGAACGTTTCATTGTCATATTCTATCGTCGCATTTTCTGAGGAGAGCTTCCGAAAGATTGATTTCAACTCATTTGACGAAGTTTTCACTTTAAACATCACAAACAATTTCACTGTGCAGTATAGGGACTACCTTACGTGCGCAAGAGAAGAAGGCATAAAATTCCTGGTTTTTGAGAGGGATAAATTCAGAAACGAGTTTTTGAATAATGGTTTTTTGCAGCTTGTCTATTCAAATAATCGTTATGTCCTTTGCAAGATAAAAGGGGACTCTGATGGCGATTGATTGGTGGCTAGGAAATTATGGAAAGGTTTAAATTTTCAGCTTCAAAAAGGAATGGAAGGTGACCATTCTTGGATGAAGAAATGAGGCAAGAGATTCTTAACGCATATGAGTTCAGAAAACAGTGGCCGCCGTACACTTACCGTGAATATTTTGACGTCACTCCCGAACTGTTAAATGACTTTACAGATTTTTTGGAGACTGAGAACACCAGTAAAAGGAAGATGGAGTTGCAGCCTTGGATCACTTTTTGCGATTCAAGGTGCTCTTTCTGTTATTATCCCTCAACAATGTTTAGAAGCGAGTTTGTTGACCCGTACTTGACGGCGCTAAAAAAGGAGTTGAAAATGTATGCAGAGACAAAGTATGTTAAAACCAGCGAGTTTGATGAGATAGTTCTAGGCGGCGGAACCCCAACAGTGCTTTCCGCAGAACAGTTAATAGATATAATCTCCTTCTGCGAAAAGAACTTTAACATAAGCTCGGATTACATGATAAAAATAACGGGTTCCACTCACAACCTCGACGAGTACAAGCTTAAAAAGTTCGCCGAATACGGGGTTCTCCAACTGGATGTGGGTGTGCAAACTTTCAACGATGATATAAGGCGTAAACTTTTCATTCAGGACAGCGGAGAACACGCAGAACAGATCATAAGAAAGGCCAGAAAGCTTGGACTTTACGTTTGCATCGACCTAATGTACAATCTCCCAGGACAAACTATGGAAATATGGAGGGGGGACGTCAAAAAAGCCATAGAACTGGACCTTGAGGGGGTAGACTGCTACCCCCTTGAAGTTTATCCCGGGACTATTTTGGAAAAACAACTAAAAAACGGGGAGCTGCCTCCTCCCGGCGACTGGAAAACAGAAGCTTTAATGTACGTTGAAGCTGTTGAAATGTTCACTAGGGCAGGCTACATTCCGGTGGGTCATGACAGATTCACAAGGGTTAGGGAGCATATAGAAGAGTCGTGTTTAAATGGGTGGCCTTGGGCTGGCATATTGACAACCGGAGCTGGGTGTTTCATGGGATATCTTGGCCGTTACTCCTACCAAAACACTGAAAACGTGTATGAATATCTGGAGAAAGTGAGTCGCGGAATTTTTCCAATAGCGAAAATCCACAAGTCCAGCGACGAAGACATGATTAAAAAGGTTATGGAACGCCTCTACCTACGTTTGCCAGTGGATAAAAATGAGTTCAAGGAAAAGTTTGGGAAACTTCCAGAGGAGGTTTTTCCAGAAACCATAAAACGATTGAAGGAGAAGGGCTTAATAGAAGTAGACGACAACGCTATAAGAATTACAAAGCTGGGTGATATCTGGCGAATAAACATTGCTTGGGAATTTGCCAACGCAAAGGCTATCTATTAGCCTTATTTTTCGCGTAAAACTTTTGGCACGTAGCTGCACGCTGGGTCAGACTCGAAAATGTCGCCTGTATAGAATTCTGCCCGTGTTCTGCAGCCTCCGCATATTTCCCTGTACTCGCAGACGCCACACTTGCCTTTCAAGTTGCTTTTGTCCCTCAATTTTAGGTGTAGTTCTGAATTTTGCAGTTCCTCCCAGCATTGCTTCAGGGTTTTTGTCTTCACATTTCCAAGCCTATAGCCCTCGTTGAAACCACACGACCTGAAGTCGCCGTTTTCAGTCACGCTAATGTAGTTTCCGCCAATCGTGCACTTGCCAAGAAAGCGGTTTGTGAACCAGTCCCAGAAATCATATGGATTTTTCTGGCGGACGATTCTCGCATAAAATGGGCTGTAAACGTTAATTTGAACCTTACCTTCATAGCGTTTCGATAAATCGTAAAGGTGGTTGAAGGTCCATTCATACTCTTCTGGAGAAGGCGCTAGCTCTTCAATGTTTTGTCCAGCTCTTCCCACAGGCACAAGGTTGTGGAAGACAACCATTCTAGCACCGTACTCCGCCCCAAGCTTAATTGGGTGCTCAATATATTTGTAATTATAGCGGTTTAATGTAACCACCAGGCAGTCAAGTATCCCAGCTTCTGACAACTTCTCCATAACCGAGAAAGCCTTATCATAGCTGCCAACTCCTCTAACCTTATCGTTAACTTCCCTTGGCCCGTCGATGCTGACAGCCGTGTGGACCTCATTTCTGACAAGGCCGTTAAGTAGGTCTTCGTTGAAGACAAAACCGCTGGTTATCAAGCTAACCTCAAGCCCGATTTTTCTGGCGTAACCGATAATCTCAAAGATATCCTCTCTTAGAAGGGGCTCGCCTCCGCTAATCCCAAACCAGGGGGAGCCAAAATCATAAACTTGGTCAACAATCTTTAAACCATCTTTTGTGCTAACTTCGCCGAAATCGCCAGCTTCGAGGTTAAAGCTGCAGTAGGCGCAGGCACCTATACATCTCCTCGTACACCGCCACGTAACCATATAAAGCGGTGCTTTTCCAGCCTTCATGATCACACCTTGAATAGTGGTGAAATTCACCACGATATATAAATTTTTTCAGCATCATCATTTTAAATATTTTTATGAACACATTTCCATTAAAGCAGTGGCAGGATTGGTGAGTTGTACGGAGAGGATAAAGTTGAGCAGGAAGGCGCTGGCATATCTAGGCGTCTTTCTTTTGGGAGTAGTTTTCTCATCAATTGCGTGGGCAGCTTGCCAATTCTTCTTATATAGAAATCTAAGCATGAGGATTAGCTACGATTATATTATTTATGACGACTCAAAGAGGGTCCTCGTTAAAAACGGATTAACGGGGCTCATCGATTTTACCGGAGAGAACCTTACTGACGCAATACATTTCGCATTGGAAAGGAAGGGTTTAAGTATTTTCATAAAATCCGGCCGATACAATGTCTCCTCCAACATTTTGCTTAGAAACGTAAGCAATTTGAAGATTGTTAGCGACGGAGCTGAGCTGCAATTTAACGGCGGATCCATAATTCTGCAAGGGGAAGATTATAAAAAATCCATGAATAATCTTATTGAAGGTTTAACATTCATTAACGGAAGCATAATTGTTGAAAACTCCTTTATGACGACCATTAGGGGATGTGTTTTCAAAGACTCCGATTCGGGCGTTGTTCTTTTAAATACAAACACCTGGACAGAATGCACCTTAATTGAGAACTGTTATTTCGAAAATGTAAAAAAGTGTATAGTATTTAAGGCCCCCACCAACAACGGAACGGAATCTTATGCAAGCACCGAAATTAAGCGTTGTAACTTTAGATTGACAAGGGAGAATAGTGTTGCAATACATGTTGAAGCTAAAGCTAACTTTAATGAGGGGTTGCTTCAAAACTTAAGAATTTGGCTGGCTCATTCAAATGAAACTAACCAGGTTGGAATTCTGATAGATGGAAGCATGCTTAACACGCTATTGAATAACGTAGTGATCGAATCTTTTGCCAAATCTCCAAACGAAATCTACGGGATAAGAATAGGACAACATGGTGAACCGCCAATTCTTGGCCAAGGAGTAGTCTTCCTGGGGAACTTCACAAGGAAAATAGATAACCCATTTAATAAATGGTTGTACGGTGTTGGAAGCTGCTTCAAATTTGAAAACATAAGCGTCCCAGTTGGTTTAAACAACTTATACGGCGATATTCTCGAGATAACTCCTCCAAAATACCTTTACTTTTCCATCTCAAACATTCATATAAAAATTCTGGTGGAGGGAAAGTTTTCAGAAAACGAAGTTGTTACTGTAAGGCTGAAACTGAAGTTTATTGACGAATCCTGCTCTAAAGATTTAACGAAAGTCTTCATCTCCAACACAACTATTTGGTTGGATCACGAAGACTTATCCGCTATTTTACCAACTGTTAACATAATCTCATCGATAGTTCTGGATGCAAAGACGAATAAAACATCTTCTGACGTTAAAGTCTACGTCTGGGTGTACGGGCAATATGGTTAAAAAATAAAAAGTGGGTGCTGTTTATTTAGCCGTTCTAAGAGATGCTTTAGCCCTAAGCGTGAAAGCCCTTAAATCTATTCTTGATGGGCAAACAAAGCTGCAGTTTCCGCATCCATCGCAAAGATCTGCCCGCAGTTTCTTTAGCGTATCTGTGTCTCCTTTCTCAAATGCCTCCTTGATTAGGATTGGGCTTAGTCTGTGGCAGCAAACAACCATGCATGCACCACATCGTATACACTGTGTAGTCTTAACTTTTTCAAATTGTTTAGCCTTTGGAAGTTTCACTTCCATCTTTTCTTCAACTGGCTTAAGCAGTCCCACTTTATCCAGCAACGGCGAAGTCAGGTTCATTATCACTAAGGCAAGGATTGAGCCGCCCAAGAAGTTCATGTATGTTTGGATTAGAACCGTTAATATTCCTAATCCTAGGCCGAAAATCCATTGGCCCTTATGTGTAATGGGTGTTGTTGCAGGATCGGTGGCCATGAAAAACGCTAGAAATATTGAACTTCCTATAAACAAATGAAATCCGACTCTTAGGAGGGCATCTCCACCGTATATTGCCCACATAACCATGGACATTGCTGTGACCGTAACAAGGTATGACAACGTTATCCTCCATTTTATATATCTACGAGCGACGATGAACAATGCTAGTCCAACAATGATAACAGCAATGCTTGAAGCACCGCCAATCCAGCTGTGATACTTCA